>Ga0256832_1001578_pt1 | contig 15527 bp, 15 predicted proteins | sample 134614metaG_FD_190534 | JGI IMG/M metagenome (GOLD analysis project Ga0256832, IMG submission 190534) | Hydrothermal vent microbial communities from Lau Basin, Pacific Ocean - 134-614 | ecosystem: Environmental > Aquatic > Marine > Hydrothermal vents | place: Pacific Ocean: Lau Basin | collected...
GGCCGATGACCGTCTCCGAGGCCGACGTGCCGGCCGAGGTGATCGAGAAGGAGAAGGAAATCTTCGCCGCCCAGGCGGCCGAGAGCGGCAAGCCGCCGGAGATCATCGAGAAGATGATCGGCGGGCGTATCAAGAAGTTCCTCAAGGAGATCACCCTGCTGGGTCAGCCCTTCGTCAAGAACCCCGACGAGACCGTCGAGCAGCTTCTGAAGAAGGAGAATGCGAAGGTGGCCGGCTTCACCCGTTACGAGGTGGGCGAGGGCATCGAGAAGAAGCAGGAGAACTTCGCCGACGAGGTCATGGCCCAGGTCAAGGGCTGAGGCCGGTCCATGGCAGAACTCAGGTACCGGCGGATCCTGCTCAAGCTCAGCGGCGAGGCGCTGCTGGGCGGGCAGGATTTCGGCATCGACCCGGCCGTGGTCCAGCGCCTGGCCGGCGAGATCCGCGAGCTGCACGATCTCGGGGTGCAGATCGCCATGGTCATCGGCGGGGGCAACATCTTCCGCGGCATCAGCCTCTCGGCCGGGGGCACCGATCGGGTGACCGGCGATCACATGGGCATGCTGGCCACGGTGATCAATGCCCTGGGCCTGCAGGACGGCCTGGAAAATGCCGGCATGGCGGTGCGGGTGATGTCCGCCATCCCCATTCACGGGGTCTGCGAGGACTACATTCGCCGCCGGGCGATCCATCATCTCGAAGCCGGGCGGGTGGTCATCTATGCCGCCGGTACCGGCAACCCCTTCTTCACCACCGATACCGCGGCCAGCCTGCGCGGCATCGAAAGCAACGCCGACGTGGTGATCAAGGGCACCAAGGTGGATGGCGTCTATTCGGCCGATCCGGTCAAGGATCCGGATGCACGGCTGTTCGAACGCCTGACCTATGACGAGGTCATCGAGAAGAAACTGGCGGTGATGGACACTACCGCCATCGTCCTCTGCCGGGACAACCACATGCCGGTGAAGGTCTACAACATGAACAAGCCAGGGGCCCTGCTGCGCGTGGTGCGCGGCGAGAACGAAGGCACCCTGGTGGAATAAAGAAAGGGGCAGACGCATGATCGAGGAACTGAAGAAGGACGCCGAATCCCGCATGGGCAAGAGTGTCGAGGCGCTCAAGCACGAACTGGCCAAGCTGCGCACCGGTCGCGCCCACACCAGCCTGCTGGATCACATCACCGTGGAATACTACGGCTCCAACGTGCCCCTGTCCCAGGTGGCCAACATCAATGTTTCCGATGCCCGGACCCTGACCGTCACACCCTGGGAGAAGCAGATGGTCTCCACGGTGGAAAAGGCCATCCGCGACTCGGACATGGGTTTGAACCCGGCCACCGCCGGCGAGGTCATTCGCGTGCCGCTGCCGCCGCTGACCGAGGAACGGCGCAAGGACATGATCCGCATCGTGCGCCAGGAAGGCGAGAATGCCAAGGTGGCCATCCGCAACATCCGTCGCGACGTGCTTGGCGACATCAAGCAGTTGCTCAAGGAAAAGGAAATCACCGAGGACGAGGAGCGGCGCGCCGAAGGCGACATCCAGAAGATCACCGACAAGTACGTGGCGGAAGTGGACAAGCTGGTGGAGGCCAAGGAAAAGGATCTGATGGAAATCTGAGCGACGCCCATGCGACGCCGGCAATGACGGAGTAACCAGTTGAGCGATTCGAACCTGACCGAAGCGGCCCGTCGTTGCCTGGAACAGCTTGGCCCGGAGGGCCTGCCTCGACATGTGGCCATCATCATGGACGGCAACGGTCGCTGGGCCCAGCGCCAGCACAAGCCAAGGGTGGCCGGGCATCGCGCCGGCGTGGAAGTGGTCCGCCAGCTGGTGCAGACCTGCGGCGAGCTGGGTATCGAGGTCCTGACCCTGTTTGCCTTCTCCAGCGAAAACTGGCGGCGACCGGCCAGGGAAGTGGGCTTTCTCATGGAGCTGTTCCTGCTGGCCCTGGAGCGGGAAGTGCGCAAGCTCCATCGCCACAACGTCCAGTTGCGCATCATCGGCGAGCGCAGCGCCTTTCCGGAAAAAATCCAGCAGCGCATCGAGGACGCAGAGAATCTCACGCGCGACAATACCGGCCTGGTGCTGAACATCGCCGCCAATTACGGCGGTCGCTGGGACATTACCCAGGCGGCCCGCACACTGGCCGAGCAGGTGGCGGCCGGCGACATCACGCCGGAGGACATTACCCCCGAACGGCTCGCCGAGAATCTCTGCCTCGCGGATCTGCCCGAACCGGATCTGTTCATCCGTACCGGCGGCGAACAGCGCATTTCGAACTTTCTAATCTGGCAACTGGCCTACACGGAACTCTATTTCACCCCGGTGCTGTGGCCGGATTTCAATCGCGACGAATTCGAGAAGGCTGTGATTTCCTTCTCCCACCGCCAGCGGCGTTTCGGGCAGACCGGCGAACAGGTGGAGCAGCAGCGGAATGCTTAGACAGCGGGTGTTGACGGCGCTGGTACTGGCCCCGCTTGCCCTGTGGGCAATTGTGGCCCTGCCCGAGACGGCCTTCAATGTCGTCTGGGGGCTGGTCATCGTCCTGGCGGCCTGGGAGTGGGGCCGGCTGGGGGGGCTGAGCGGCATCCTGCCCGTGATGTATGCCGTGCTGGTCGGCGTTCTCGTGGTATTGCTGTTCCGGTTGCCGGAAGCGCCGCGCTGGCAGGCCGGTGTTCTGCTGCTGGCCGGATTCTGGTGGCTCGGCATCCTGCTGGGCCTGCTGCGCTTCCGCCGGCATCCCGTCCCGCACGGCGTGAATCGCCCGGGCGCCTTGATCAGCGGACTGCCCGTTCTGCTCGGCGCCTATTTCGCCGTGGTGCTCCTGCGCCATACCCCGGGACTGGGTTATCCCTACATCATTCTGCTGATGCTGCTGGTCTGGGGCGCCGACACGGCCGCCTATTTCACGGGTCGTGCCTTTGGCCGTCACAAGCTGCTGCCCAACGTGTCCCCGGGCAAGACCTGGGAAGGGGTCTACGGCGCGCTTCTGGCCAGCCTGCTCATCGCCATTGGCGGTGCCGTCTGGCTGGACATCCCGTCATCGCGCTGGGCGGTGTTCCTGCTGGTGGCGATCGCCACGGTGATCTTTTCCGTGGTCGGGGATCTCAACGAGAGCTATTTCAAGCGCCGAGCCGGAATGAAGGACAGCAGCCATCTGTTGCCGGGCCATGGCGGCATTCTCGATCGCATCGACAGCCTGACCGCCGCGGCGCCGATCTTCCTCATGGGGCTCAATCTGCTGGTGCGTCCTGCATGAAGCGTGAGGGCATTGCCATCCTGGGTTCGACCGGTTCCATCGGTCTGAGCACGCTGGACGTGCTGCGCCAGCATGCCGATCGCTATCGCGTGGTCGCGTTGACCGCCTTCAGCCAGGTGGAACGCCTGTTCGAACAGATCCGCGAGTTCCGTCCCGAAGTGGCGGTGATGGTGGACGAGGCCGCTGCGGAAAGACTCGTCGACAAGGTCCGCAAGGCGGGGCTGGCTACCCGGGTTCTCGCGGGTGCGGCGGCCCTCGGCGAGGTGGCCGTCATGGAGGCCGTCGATCAGATCATGGCCGCCATCGTCGGTGCCGCCGGTCTGTTGCCAACCCTGGCCGCGGCAGAGGCGGGCAAGCGCATTCTGCTGGCCAACAAGGAAGCTCTGGTGATGTCCGGCTCGCTGTTGCTGGAAGCCGTGCAACGCAGCGGGGCACGCCTGTTGCCCATCGACAGCGAACACAATGCCATTTTCCAGTGTCTGCCGGCGCATTTCGAGCGCGGCCTGGGCCAGGTCGGTGTGCAGGAAATCCTGCTCACAGGGTCCGGCGGCCCGTTTCGGGAACTGCCGCTGGAAGACCTGGCACACGTGACGCCGGATCAGGCCTGCGCCCACCCCAACTGGAGCATGGGCCGCAAGATTTCCGTGGACTCGGCCACCATGATGAACAAGGGGCTGGAACTCATCGAGGCCTGCCTGCTGTTTCAGACCACCCCGGATCGGATCCGCATCGTGGTACACCCACAGAGCGTGATCCATTCCATGGTGCAGTACGTGGACGGTTCGGTGCTGGCCCAGCTCGGCCAGCCGGACATGCGCACCCCCATCGCCCATGCCCTGGCCTGGCCCGAGCGCATGAGTGCCGGTGTGGAACCCCTGGATTTCTATCGTGTCGGAAACCTCGAGTTCCAGGCACCGGATCCGGAGCGGTTTCCGGCCCTGCGCCTGGCCGAGAACGCCGCACGCCACGGCGGTACGGCGCCGGCGATCCTCAATGCGGCCAATGAAGTGGCCGTGGCGGCGTTTCTGGAAGGCCGTATCCGCTTCACGCAGATTGCCGAACTGGTCGAAGACGTCGTGAATCGGATCGCGGCGACCAGCGCCACGGATCTCGACACCATCCTCGCGGTCGACAGACGGGCCCGCGCAGCGGCCCGGGACTGGATCACCCACCGGAGCGAAGACCGACACCCATGAGCATACTCTTCAGCCTGCTGGCCTTCCTGGTCGCCATCAGCATTCTCATTGCCGTGCACGAGTTCGGCCACTTCTGGGTGGCCCGGCGGCTCGGGGTCAAGGTGCTGCGTTATTCCATCGGTTTCGGCAAGCCGCTGTACCAACGACGTCTCCGGACCGACGACACCGAATTCGTCGTCGCCGCCCTGCCGCTCGGCGGTTATGTGAAGATGCTGGACGAGCGCGAGGGACCGGTACCCGAAGACGAACTGCCCCGGGCCTTCAACCGTCAGTCGGTGTGGCGGCGCTTTGCCATCGTGCTGGCCGGGCCGGCCTTCAATTTCCTGTTCGCCATCCTGGCCTACTGGCTGATGTTCGTGGTTGGCGTCACCGGCGTGAAGCCCGTTATCGGCGAGGTGACGCCCGGCAGTCCGGCGGCGCTCGCCGGGCTGCAGCCGAACGAGGAAATCGTGGCCGTGGGCGGCAAGCCCACCCCCGTCTGGGACGTGGTCATCCAGGAGCTGGTTTCGGGCATCGTCGATGGGCGGCGACTGGCCCTGACCGTGCGCACCCCCGAAGGCATCACCAACGATGTGCAGCTCGATCTGCGCGACGTGGACGGACAGCTCGAGCCGGGCGAGCTGTTCCGGCTGGTCGGGTTTCGTCCCTGGCAGCCGCCCATCGAGCCGGTGGTGGGGCAGGTGGTTCCCGATTCGCCGGCAGCCGCCGCCGGACTGCAGAAGGGGGATCGCATCCTGGCGGCGGACGGGCAGCCCATCGACGACTGGCGGGAACTGGTCGATTACGTGCAGGCCCGTCCGGATCAGGACATCCACCTGACGATCGAACGCGACGGTCAACGCCTCGAACACATTCTGCATACGCAGGCGAAGGCGCACGAGGGCCGCACCATCGGCTGGATGGGCATCGGGCCAGCGGCCGTCAGCCTGCCGGAATCGATGCGCACCGAATACCGTTACGGTCCCCTGTCGGCCATCGGGCAGGCGCTTTCGAAGACTGCCAGCGATACCGTGCTGACCCTGAAGATGTTCGGCAAGATCGTGGCCGGCGAGGCCTCCCTGCGCAATCTCAGCGGGCCCATCAACATCGCGGTCTACGCCGGTGTCTCGGCCGCGGCCGGCTTTTCCCGGTTCATGGAGTTCCTGGCCATCGTCAGTCTCGGTCTCGGAATCATCAATCTGTTCCCGATTCCGGTACTCGATGGCGGCCATCTGATGTTCTACCTGGTGGAAATGGTGACCCGCCGGCCGGTACCCGACGCGGTACTGGATCTGGCAACCCGTATCGGCCTGGCCATTCTGCTGGCCCTGATGGTGTTCGTCTTCTACAACGACATCGCCCGACTGTTGCAACCCTGACAAGAAGAACAAACCGACGATGCCACGCTTCCTTGCTGCTTTCCTTCTGCTGTTGTTCTGGCTGCCCGCCCGGGCCTTCGAGCCCTTCGTGGTGAAGGATATCCGCATCGAGGGCCTGCAGCGAATCTCGGCAGGCGCCGTGCTCAACCAGTTGCCGGTGCGCATCGGTGATCGCATGGACGAGAACCTGAGCGCGCGGGTCATTCATGCCCTCTACAAGAGCGGTTTTTTCAAGGACGTGCGCCTCGAGCGGGAGGACAACACCCTGGTGGTGTTCGTGGCCGAACGCCCCTCCATCGCCGAGATCTCGATCACCGGCAACGATGCCATACCAACCGAACAGATGGAAGAGGCACTGAAGCAGATTGGTTTGAGTAAGGGCAAGGTGCTCAATCGGGCATTGCTCGACAAGATTCGCCTGGAGTTGGAACGCCAGTATTACAGCCTCGGCAAGTATGGCGTGCAGATCAAGACGACGACCACGCCGCTGGAACGCAACCGGGTGAAGGTGAGCATCGAAATCGCCGAAGGCGAGGAGGCCAGCGTCTACGCCATCAACATCGTCGGCAACAGGGCCTTCTCCGATGCCGTGCTGCTGTCACGCATGAAGCTGAGCAAGCGCAATTTCCTCACCGGCGGCGCCCAGTATTCCCGACAGTTGCTGGCGGGGGATCTGGAGACACTCAAGTCCTGGTATCTGGATCGCGGTTACATTCATTTCAACATCGAATCGACCCAGGTGTCGCTGACCCCGGATCGCCAGGACGTCTATATCACCATCAACGTCACCGAAGGCCAGCAGTACCGGGTACGGGACGTGAAACTGGCCGGTGAGCTGATCCTGCCGAAGGACGTGGTCAAGTCCCTGATCACGCTGGCGCCCGGTGATGTCTTCTCGCGCAAGGAGGCGGTGGATTCCACCAAGCGCATCAGTGACCGGCTGGCCGAGATTGGCTATGCCTTCGCCAACGTCAACATCATTCCCGATATCGACGACAAGGACCGGACCGTGGGCGTGACCCTGTTCGTGGATCCGGGGCAGAAGGTCTATGTGCGCCGCATCAACATCAGCGGCAACACCAAGACCAAGGACGAGGTCATCCGGCGCGAACTGCGACAGATGGAGGGTGACTGGATGTCCACCAAGAAGATCGCCCTGTCACGCACGCGCCTGGATCGTACCGGCTATTTCGAAACCGTTGGGGTCGAGACCCCGGCCGTCCCCGGCACCCCGGATCTGGTAGACGTGAACTTCAACGTGGTCGAACGACCCACCGGCAACCTGTCGGCCGGTCTCGGATATTCCGACACCCAGGGAGCCCTGTTCAATTTCTCCATCAGCCAGGAGAACTTCCTCGGCACCGGCAAGCGGGTCAGCGTGAACGTGGACAACAGCCAGGTAACCAAGAACTACAGCTTCAACTACAGCAATCCCTATCATACCCTGGACGGGATCACCCGCGGCTTCAGTATCTACTATCGCGCCATCGATGCGGCCGAAGCCCAGATCTCCAACTACACCACCGACAGCTACGGGGCCAACATCACCTATGGCTTCCCGCTGAGCGAAATCGACTCGTCCCGCTTCACCGTCGGCTACGAGAAATCCACCATCGTGCTCGGCAGCACGCTGGTGTCGCAGGATGTGCTTGATTTCGTGGCGGAAAATGGCGACAGCTATGGCTATTTCCCGGCCACCTATTCCTGGATCCGGGATTCGCGCGATCGGCGCATCCTGGCCACCCGGGGCGGGACCACCAGTTTTGTCACCGAGGTCGCCGTGCCCGGGGGTGATTTGGAGTATTATAAGGTCAACCTGCGGCACCTCCAGTACTTCCCCGTCAGCAAGCGGGTGACGTTCCTGGCCAAGGTGAATCTCGGGTACGGCGACGCCTTTGGCGACACGACCCGCCTGCCGCCCTGGAAGAAGTACTATGCCGGCGGCAGCCGCACGGTGCGCGGCTACGAAGCCAACAGCCTGGGACCGGTGGATCCCGCCACGCAGGAGCGGATCGGCGGCGAGAAGAAGCTGATCGGCAACCTCGAGCTGATCCTGCCCAATCCCTTCACGGAAACGGAAGGCTCGACCCGGCTCACGGCTTTCGTGGATATGGGCAACGTGTACGCCAAGGACGCCGCGATCACGGCCGATTCCCTGCGGTTTTCCACGGGTATCGGCCTGCTCTGGCTGAGTCCGGTGGGCGCGCTGCGCTTCAGCTACGCCATTCCGTTCAATACGCAGGATGGTGATAAACTACAGGCCTTCCAGTTCACCATGGGATCGGCATTCTAGTGATGAAAACGCTCGTTCAAAGTCTGACGCTGCTGGGACTGTTGCTGGTCTCCGGCGCACCCTCGCTGTCATGGGCCGAGGAGACCCGTCTGGCCTTCGTCAACACCCAGCGCGTCATGGACAAGGCGCCCCAGGCCCAGGCGGCGCGGGAATTGCTGAAGAACGAATTCGCGCCGCGGGACAAGAAGATCGTGGCCATGCAGAAGGAGCTGAAGAAGCTGGAGGAGGAACTGGCCCGCAATGCCGCGGTACTGAGCGAGAGCATGCGGCTCAAGCAGGAGCGCAAGATCACCAGCCTCAAGCGGGACATCAAGCGCGCCCGCGACGAATTCCTCGAGGATCTCAATCTGCGTCGCAACGAGGAACTGGGCAAGCTGCAGAAACTCATCTCCGATGCCATCGTCGCCGTGGCCCGGGAAGCCGGATACGACATCGTGCTCGGTGACACGGTGCTCTACGCCAGTGAACGGGTAGACATCACCGACAAGGTTCTCGAGCGACTCCGCCGGCAAGGCGGGACGACACCGACCAAACCCGCCGGGACATCACCGCAATAATGGCGCTGACACTCGGCGAACTGGCTGAGGGCATCGGCGCGGAGCTGCGCGGCGATCCCCATGCCCGGATCCATGCCGTCAACACCCTCGAAGCCGCCGGCGAGGGCGAACTCTCCTTCCTCACCCAGGGGAAGTACCGCAAGGCCCTCCAGTCCACGGCCGCCACGGCCGTCATCGTCCCCGAAGCCGAAGCCGAACATTGCCCGGTTGCGGCCCTGGTCGTGGACAACCCCCATGCGGCCTTCGCCCGGGCCGCCACGTTGCTCTATCCTGTCGAACGTCCGGCACCCGGCATCCATGCCAGCGCCGTCGTCCCCGACAGTTGCGTGCTCGGCGAGCGCGTGCACGTGGGGCCCCATTGCACACTCGGGGAGAACGTGGTCCTGGGCGACGATTGCGTCATCGGTCCCGGTAGCGTGATCGAAAAGGGCGTCCGCATCGGTGCGGGCGGCCGACTGCTGGCCAATGTCACCATCCTCGCCGACTGCCGGATCGGCGAGCGGGTGCTGATCCATCCGGGTGCTGTAATCGGCAGTGACGGGTTCGGTCAGGCTGATGACAATGGTCGCTGGCTGAAGATCCCGCAGGTGGGCCGGGTGATCATTGGCGACGACGTGGAGATCGGCGCCAACGTCTGCATCGATCGCGGGGCCATTGCCGATACGGTGATCGAAGACGGTGTCAAGCTGGATAATCTGGTGCACATCGCCCACAATGTACGGATCGGTGCCGATACGGTCATTGCCGCACTCAGTGGCATTGCCGGCAGTACGACCCTGGGTCGGCACTGCATGCTCGGCGGGGAAGTCGGCATCGTGGGCCACATCACCATCGCCGACAACGTGGTGCTCACCGGGCGCGCCGACGTGCGCCAGAGCATCCGCGAACCAGGTGTCTACGCTTCGGGAACACCGCTGGAACCGGTGCGCGAATGGCACCGAAACCAGGCCCGCTTCCGGCAACTGGACGAGATGGCCCGGCAGCTGAAGAAACTCGAAAAACGACTCGCAGAAATCGAAGGAAAGGGGTAGAACCTTGAACACGCTCGATATCCACGACATCATGCAACACCTGCCGCACCGGTACCCCTTCCAGTTGCTGGATCGGATTCTGGATTACGAGGTCGGCAAGACACTGACGGCCCTCAAGAACGTCACCAACAACGAACCCTACTTCCAGGGCCACTTCCCCGGCCGGCCCATCATGCCCGGCGTGCTGATTCTGGAAGCCATGGCCCAGGCGACCGGCATCCTGGCCTTCAAGACCGCCGGCCACGTGCCCGATGGCAGTTCCCTGTATTACTTCGTCGGCATCGACAGCGCCCGCTTCAAGCAGCCGGTCATCCCCGGTGATCAGCTCATCATCCAGGTGGACTTCGTCAAGGAGAAGCGGGGGATCTGGAAGTTCGATGGCGAGGCACGGGTCGACGACAACGTCGTGTGCAGCGCCGTGCTCATGTGTGCGGAGCGTGACGTGGAATGAGTGTCGACCCCCGGGCCGTCGTCGATCCGGCTGCCCGCCTGGCCGATGACGTCCAGGTGGGACCCTTCTCCATTATCGGACCCGGGGTCGAAATCGGCGCCGGCACGATTATCGGACCCCATGTGGTCATTCAGGGGCCAACCACCATCGGCGCCGACAACCACATCTTCCAGTTTGCCTCCATCGGCGAAATTCCGCAGGACAAGAAATTCCACGGCGAAGACTCCCGCCTCGAGATCGGCGATCGCAACACCATCCGCGAATTCGTCACCATCAACCGGGGCACCGAGGACGGTGGCGGCGTCACCCGCATCGGCCACGACAACTGGCTGATGGCCTACATTCACATCGCCCACGACTGCCTCATCGGCAATCACACCATCTTCGCCAACGGCGCCTCGCTGGCCGGCCACGTTCTCGTCGAGGATCATGCCATCCTCGGCGGCTTCACCCTGGTGCACCAGTTCTGCCAGATCGGCGCCCATGCCTTCTGCGGCATGGGCAGCGCCATCAGCAAGGACGTGCCGCCCTACGTCATGGTCGGCGGCAATCCTGCCCAGCCCCACGGACTCAATCTCGAAGGCCTCAAGCGCCGCGGCTTCGACAAGGAATCGATCCAGAACCTGCGACGCGCTTACAAACTCATCTATCGCTCCGGCCTCACCCTCAATGAAGCCATCCAGCAAATCCGCGACACCCTGGAGATGGACACACACCTCGAACATCTCGTCGCCTTTCTGGAACACGCCGAACGCGGCATCATACGATAACAACAGTGGCGAGGGCCGAGGGCCGAGGAAAACCCTGTTTCTGGCTCCGACCCGTAGGGTGCGTTCGCGCAGCAACGCACCATCACATCAGGGCCGAGTGGCGAGTGACGAGGGCTGAGGACCAGGGAAAACCGATTGCACGGCATCGGACCAAAGACTTTCACTCCTCACTGGGATTGGTCCAGCATCTCCAGCGTCAAATCCACGATATCCCCATCCTCCGGCGGCTCGCTGAGAATGTCGCGCACCTTGGCGAGGCGTTGCCGATATTGCCTGTTGAGGGATTCGTCCCGCAGCATCGGCAGCACATCAGCCGCAATATGCTCCGGTGTCGCTTCGTGCTGGATCCGTTCCGGTACCAGCCGTTCACCGGCGACGATGTTGCACAGGCCGACATGCTCAAGTTTGACCATGCGCCGCACGATCTGGAAGGTCAGCCAGTTGAGGCGATTGATGATCACCATGGGTGTGCCGGCCAGGGCGATTTCCAGGGTCACGGTACCGGAGACGGTGACGATGGCGTCGCACACGGCCGTGACTTCCGGCGTGCGGCCGGTGATGATCGGGATATCGAGTTCGGGATACTGCTGCAGATACGGTTGGAGATCGGCTTCCCGCAGGGTCGAGGCCAGCGGCATCAGGAATTTCACGTTCGGCAGTTCGCGGCGGATCCGTTGCGCCGTTTGCAGAATGATCGGCAACAGACGGCGGATCTCGCTCTGTCGGCTGCCGGGGTAGAGACCCAGCACCCGATCGCCGGCCTCGAGGCTGAATTTGCGACGCAGGGATTCCCGATCCGCTGGCAGCGGACGTTCTTCGGTAATGAGCGGATGCCCCACGTAGCGAACCGGCACATCATGGCGGCGATAGAAATCGGCCTCGAAGGGAAAGACCACGGCCATCATGTCCACCCGCTCGCGGATGGTCTTCACCCGGCCCTCGCGCCAGGCCCAGACCTGGGGGCTGATGTAGTAGAGCACGGGTATCCCCAGTTCCTTAGCGGTCGCGGCCAGGCGCAGGTTGAAGTCGGGATAGTCGGTGAGCAGCAGGAGATCGGGTCGGCGCGTCCGGAGCAGCTCGCGCATTCTGTCCAGCGCGCCAAAGATGGTCTTGCGATGGGCCAGCACTTCCCACAGGCCGACCACGGCCAGCTCGGCCGAGTCCACCAGGATTTCGGCGCCGGCGGCGCGCATGTCCTGGCCGCCGATGCCGAAGAAGGTCACGTCGGGCCGGCGTTCCCGCACGCCCCGCACGATGTGGGCGGCGTGCAGATCGCCCGAGGCTTCACCGGCGACGATCAGGATATCGGGCATGGATCAGGCGAGCGCGCCGCGGATGGTCTCCACGATGCGGGTGATCTGCGCGTCGGTCAGTTCCGGGAAGATGGGCAGCGACAGGCACCGCTCGCTGACGTCCTCGGTGACGGGCAGACGCAGTCCGGCACAGTCCCCGGCAAAGACCTTCTGCTGATGAAGCGGAACCGGGTAATAGACGGCACAGGCGATGTCCGCCGCCTGCAACGCCTGCTGGATGTCGTCGCGGCGATCCGAGAGCAGGGTGTACTGGTGATAGACATGGGTACCCTGGCCATTCTCGTGGGGCGGGGTGACCACGTCCCTGAGCGCCTCGCTGTAGGCATGGGCGGCGCGCCGACGCCCCTTGTTGAACTCGTCGATGTGTTTCAGCTTCACGCGCAGGATGGCCGCCTGCATTTCGTCGAGCCGGGAGTTGTAGCCGATGACGTCGTGGTAATAGCGCGCCTTGCTGCCGTGGTTGCGCAGAATGCGCACCCGTTCGGCCACGGCGTCGTCGTTGGTGGTGACCATGCCGCCATCGCCATAGGCACCGAGGTTCTTGCTGGGAAAGAAGCTGTGACAGCCGGCCAGGCCGATGCCGCCGGTCATTTTGCTGTCGATGTCGGCGCCGAAGGACTGGGCACAGTCCTCGATGACCAGCAGATCGTGCTGCCGGGCCAGTTCCATCAGTGCCGGCATGTCGGCCGGCTGGCCGAACAGGTGCACCGGCAGGATGGCACGGGTTTTCGGCGTGATGGCCGCTTCCACCGACGCCACGTCGAGATTGAAGGTGTCCGGCTCGATGTCCACGAACACGGGTCGGGCACCCACGTAGCGGATCGCCTCGGCCGTGGCGATGAAGGTGAAGGCGGGGGTGATGACCTCGTCACCGGGACCGATGCCGGCGGCCAGCAGGGCCAGGTGCAGGGCGTCGGTGCCGGATGCACAGCCGATGGCGTGCCGGACGCCCAGATACTCGGCCGCTTCCTGCTCGAAGGCCTGCACGTTGGGGCCGAGGATGAAATGGGTATTGTCCAGCACCTCCGACAGGGCGGCATCGATTTCCGGCCTGAGCCGCTGCAGCTGAACCTTGAGGTCGACCATGGGGATCATCGTACTTGCTCCGGATGTCGGTGACCGGGATCAGGCCCGGCCGAGAATGTCGGTAATGGTAAAGGCGGTCTCCAGCGCCCGCAGGCCATCCTCGCCGCTGACCACCGGCGGCTTGCCGTTGCGGATGCTGTCGAGGAAGGCGCGAATCTCGGCCAGCAGGGCGTCGCCCTGTTCGAATTCCATCTCCTGGCTGTCGATCTCCGGAATGCCCGGGAACATCTCGCCCTTGCCACGGCGGTGGATGCCGAGGGTCTTGTTCTGGAAGTCGATGGTGAGGTAGGCGTCTTCCTGGAAGATGCGCATCCGGCGCTCGCTCTTGAGACTCACCCGGCTGGCGGTCACGTTGGCCACGCAACCGTTCTCGAACTGCAGTCGGGCGTTGGCCACGTCGGTATCGCTGGAGAGCACCGGCACGCCGTTGGCGCGAATCTCGGTCACTGGCGAGCGCACGAAGTCGAGAATGATGTCGATGTCGTGGATCATCAGATCCAGCACCACATTGACGTCGGCGCCACGCGGATTGAAGGGGGCGATGCGGTGGGATTCGATGAAGCGGGGCCTGTCGAGCACATCGCCCAGGGCCACGACCGCAGGGTTGAATCGTTCCAGATGGCCGATCTGGAAGACCACGCCCCTGTCCCGGGCCAGTGCCACCAGATCCCGGCCCTGTTCGAGAGTCGAGGTGATGGGCTTCTCGAGCAGAACGTGCACCCCGGCATCGAGGAAGTGGCGGGCGACTTCGTGGTGTTTCTGGGTCGGTACCACGATGCTCACGGCATCGACTTCCGGGGCCAGATCGCGATAGTCGTTGAGGGCGCGGGTATCGAGTTCCCTTGCCACCCGGCCGGCGGCTTCCTCGCTGGTATCGCAGACGGCGACCAGCTCGGCTTCGTCGAGCAGCGCGTATTTCTGGGCATGAAAGCGGCCCAGGTAGCCCACGCCGATCACGGCGGTGCGAATTTTCGACATCAGGGGGTTCCCTGTCTCATCATGAACAGAAAATGGCCAGCGTGGGCTGGAAGGTGCTTGTGAGACGCCATTTTATATAGGAAACTTGGTCCACGATAGTCTTATTCGCAGAACAACACCGAAACGGGGGAGGGCAGGTTGAGTCCGGAGTCGTACACGGCAGGGGTGGACGAGGCGGGGCGCGGGCCACTGGCCGGCCCGGTGATCGCGGCCGCCGTGATCCTGCCTGCCGACCATGGCCTCGAAGGCCTGACCGACTCCAAGAAGCTGACCGAGGCCCGGCGCGAGAAACTGGCCGCGGCGATCCGGGAACAGGCCGTTGCCTGGGCGCTGGGCCGGGCAGAGGTCGAGGAAATCGACCGCCTCAACATCCTTCAGGCTTCCCTTCTGGCCATGCAGCGTGCCGTGGCCGCGCTGGACGTTCGTCCCCGGCAGGTGCTGGTCGACGGAAACCGGTGCCCGGATCTGGACTGCCCCGTCGAGGCCATCGTACGGGGCGACGCCACGGTTCCTGCCATCAGCGCGGCCTCGATTCTGGCCAAGGTGGCCCGGGATCGGGAGATGTGTGAACTCGATGCCCGCTATCCCCAGTATCAACTGGCCCGGCACAAGGGCTATCCCACCCGCGTGCATCTCGAGGCGCTGGCCGAACACGGGGTCAGCGTCATCCACCGGCGCTCGTTCGGACCGGTCCGTCGGTTGCTGGAGGCGGCCGAATCATGAGAGTCTGCTGAAACAGAACCCAAGGATTGCCAATGCCCTTTCCGCTCATCCTGCGACTCGATATCACCGGCCAGCCGGTCAAGTGGATCGACTGGCAGGAAGCGGCCTGTCTCTACAGCCGAGAGCGGGTGGCCTGGACCGCCGGGGAGCATACCTTCGAGCTCAGCGGCGGGGTGCGCCGCCGCGATGGCCGGCGCAGCCGGCTCGAAATCAATTCCATCATTGCGGTACGCGGTGAATTCCGGCGGCGCATGCGTCTGGTGCCGCCGCTGAACAACACGGAACTGTTCCTGCGGGATCAGCAGCTGTGCCTGTATTGCGGCAAACCCCACCGGCCTTCGGAACTGACCCGGGATCACGTGATTCCCCTGTCCCGCGGCGGACTCGATTGCTGGAGCAACGTGGTCACGGCCTGCCGGCGCTGCAACTCCCACAAGGGCAACCGCACGCCGGACGAGGCGGGCATGCCCCTGCTGGCCATCCCCTATACGCCCAACCTGGCCGAATACCTG
>Ga0256832_1001579_pt1 | contig 15524 bp, 11 predicted proteins | sample 134614metaG_FD_190534 | JGI IMG/M metagenome (GOLD analysis project Ga0256832, IMG submission 190534) | Hydrothermal vent microbial communities from Lau Basin, Pacific Ocean - 134-614 | ecosystem: Environmental > Aquatic > Marine > Hydrothermal vents | place: Pacific Ocean: Lau Basin | collected...
TATGCATTTTTAATAATTATAGCACTACGTTTACCCTTTTTTGTTATTTCTTCGAGATAATTAACTTCTGAATCAGTTAATGTGATTTTATATTTTTTCATAAGCATTTCTTGCAAAGATATAACTTTTTACCCGAAATACCAAACTTGACTTGACACTAGTGCTCCGCGCAGAAAATAACTATACACATAAACTTGCTCTTTCCCTCTGACTCTTCGTTGCTCAAACAGTCATTATACTACAGCATAACTCCCGTTTGAGCGTCTCGATTCAGAGGAAAATAGCTTCGGTTGCTATGTATATTTATTTCTTGCGCGGAGCACTGGAGCATTTTGTAAAACAAACCATTGCCGTTAGTTTCAACTGACGGATAAAGAAATCAAAAGAAATCGGCTTTAGCCTCATAAAACATGAGCCGGAGTGTACTCATCCATTCGTGTCCATCATGCAAAAGCATTCGAGCATTGATGGCTATTAACATTGGAAGAGGATTATCGAATTAGTGCATTTTGTAATACACACCCACTGTAAATGTGAATTACTAAGTGCGCTTTTCTGATTTGAACACCTGCAATAATCCCGTAGGGATGCCATCTTTGTAGCCCTGTACGAGCGATAGCGAAGTGCAGGGTTTATAATATCTCCTAAGGCCGTTTTGGCGATATTTTTGCCCAGCACAATATTGTAATTACGTGAGAAGTGTTGTCTGCAAAAATAGTGACAAAACAATGCAAAGGCTCATTTTTGTGCAGTTTGTTATACACACCTTGGAAACTGTACAATTTGAAATACGCACCGCTGTAAGTACGTTTTTTTATCTATTGAAATGAAGTACTTACTCCTTGCCTGCCTGTCCGGTACACACAGACAGTCTGGTGTGATGTATTATTAATGAAGTAAAAAACCCAATAATAAGTTCTCAATATGAAAACTTATTGTATCTTTGGATTGTGAAGCGAATTGTGGCTAAAAGAACCGTAAAAGAATATTGGGAGAAACATCCTGAAACAAAGGAATACCTCCAAACGTGGTACGAAACGGTACGAAATGCAGAATGGCGCACCCCCAATGATATCAAACAGTTCTATGCCACAGTAAGTATTCTTAAAAATTCGAGAGTTGTATTCAATTTCAAAGGAAACAATTATCGCCTTGTAGCAAAGATTAACTTTGAAAGACAATGGTTGTTTATACGATTTATTGGTACACATAAGGAATACGACAAAATTGATGCAAATACCATCTGACTATGGAAATAATTAAGACCGAACAACAGTACGACCTAGCTTTAAAAAGATTGGAAGAAATATTTGATTCTTCGCCCGGTACCGCTGAAGGAAAAGAAGCTGAATTATTAGCCCTTTTAATAGAAAACTACGAAGAGGATCATTACAAAATAGAGGCACCTGATCCCATTGTTGCTATCCGGATAAGGATGGAAGAGCTGGATTTAAAACAAAAAGATCTGGTTGGAATAGTAGGATCAAAGGGTATAGTTTCAGAGGTCTTGAATCGCAAGAGACGATTAACCGTCAAAATGATAAGGAGATTGTCCGAAAGATTAAATCTGAATCCCTCCATCCTAATACAAGAGTACGAGTTAAATTGAAAAGACTCCTATCAGTGGGTATTACAAACTTCACTTTTCTGATTTGAACACATGCAATAATCCCGTAGGGATGTCCTCTTTGTAGCCCTGTACGAGCGACAGCGAAGTGCAGGGTTTATAATATCACCTAAGGCCGTTTTGGCGATATTTTTGCCCAGTCCAGATAGATTGAATTCCGGGTAATTGACAAGCAAAAATAGTGACAAAACAATGCATTCGTTCATTTTTGCGCGATTTGTAATACGCACCCCCTATCACCGATATCATTCAAGTTTAAAAAACCGGACTGCTCGTTGCGACGTATCATCGCCAAACCCACAAATGCTCAGGTTTTCAACCTATGATTTACCCCTTCTCCAATCGGCGTTCGTTTACCCCGTTGAGGGATACTCAACGGGGTAAATTCGTGTTCGATATTCCCCATTACCCCTTTTTCTTCTTCTTAAACGGATTCCATTTGTCCAACACCTCTTTGGCCTTTTTCTTAGCCGCCTCTTTGGCCTTCTCCTCCGCCTTTTTGGTCGTATTATCGATGAGGGTGCTATCGACATATTTTCCGGCTTTTTTCTTTATTTCCTCCTTCACTTTGGCTTTGGCCTTCTCTTTGGCGCGGGCCACTTCTTCATCCGCTCTTTTTTTAATAGAATCCCTCGCGGCTTGCGCCTTCTCTTCCGCCTCCTTCCTGGCACGCTCCACCGCTGCATCCTTCATTTTATTCAATGTATCGAGGGCCTTGGACTTGACACTATCCAACACTTCCTGCCCTTTATCTTCGAGTGAGGACTCTCCAGCCACCTTGTCCAGACGGATCTTCACCTTTGGATCATTGTAGGGCCCCACGAGATGAATTCGCGTCTTGAGCCGGCTTTTCTTTTTGTAGTCCACACCCAATTTCTTCAATTGCGCCGACAGCCAATCCTTCCCTTTTTGCACCGCCTCATGTCCGGGAATCTTCTCCAAAATATCGGTAGGGATAGACGCCACCACGGTGTAATCGATGTTTTTATCCAGCGAATTGTAGCCTTCCATGTTGATCTCCACATTCTTGTAGCGGATCACAAAGGGCTTGAAATGCACTTTGCCATTCTCGATTTCAAACCAGGTTTTGACCTGCTTCACCGGGATATTGTCCTCCTTCAGGGACTTGATATGCAGCTGATCCCCCAAGGCCCGTACCGGAGGATAATTGGCGATATAGGTCCGGATGGTCTCCAAAAAACCCTTGGCGTTGAGGCCCGTCAAAACAGGAGACATATCCTTGTCCAAGGTGCCGGAGAAACTGAAATCCGCATTGAGGGCGCCCTTGAAAAACTCGAAGATGGGCATCAGCTTATGGATGGGCTTGACGGAGCGCAACATCTCTACAAACTGCACCTTCTGTCCGGCAAACCGGATGTCATATGCCGGCGCTTGCCCTTTGGGTGTTTGCAATGCTCCGGACAATGCCATCGTCCCCCCTAAACCGTCCATTTTCATGTCTTGGAAGAGAACTTTCCTGTCTCCCACACCCACTTGTCCCCGGATGTTAAGGTACTCGGTTTTGTCATAAAGCATTTTGCCCACCGCCATTTTCACCTGCACATCCATCTTCTCCGGCAGTTCAAATGGCGCTTCCGCAGACGCATTTTGGGTCTCTTCGGGCGCTGCCAGATATCGGTCGGCATCAAATCTAACCGAGCGCACCTCCAATTTTCCCCGGAGGGGCGCATCCTTCCATAGCCAGGCAAAAAGGCCTTCCAGGTGTCCGGAGACCTCCATGGGACTTCCAAAAAACAACAGGCTCATTCGATCGATCGACAGCCGGTCTTTATCCAAATCCCCCTTAAGACGAAGCTTCCCGATATCATACCCGGTATATTGCACCTTTTGGATGTCCATATCGGCTTTTAGTCGAAGGCGACGGGTCATGAAATCGTAGAATTGCGGGTCAATGGGTTCGGGTTCTGCCGGAGCAGTGGGCGTCTCCTCACTGACCCATTCGTCTGCGTTCAAGCGATGCATTTTGCCCTGCAGCAGCACCGTAACGCTTCCCGTCCGGGCAAAATAATGGAGTGGATTGATTACCTGAATGCCTCCATCATAATCCGAATCCCCGAAAGCAAATTGGCCGCGCTCGACCCGGATTTTTTCCGGAGCAAAAGACACCTCCATCTTATCAAAACGCATCTTGGGATAATCTCCATACTGCAAATGCACCCCTGTAGTGTGTAAGGATCCCGCCAGGTATTTCTCCGTCAGTGCCCGGTTGAAGCGGAAGGAGACATCCATTCCTACGCGCCCTTGCATCGTCCGAACATCTTGTATAGGATACGCCTTTGACAAACTTTCGAGGTTCAAATTCCCTTTGATGCCGCCCTTTGCATTGAGCGCGCTGAGGGGATGGGTAATATGCGTGTGCAGTTGGAGGGGTTCGCCATCCACTACGAAGGACATCCCGGGGATATCCACCACCGTAGCATCCAGAGATGGGCCTTTCTTGGATACATTCATCTTCATCTGCACCTGCTCTATGGCCTTGGGTAAGTCCGGGTATTTGACGTAACCATCCTGTACCTGGAGCGCAAAGTCGAAATCCGGATATAACGCTTTTTCATAATACATATCTCCGTTTATTTCCCCGGATAACGAGAAATTTCCCTTGGCTTGGAGGTTGGAGAAATCCTTGGTGTAGGCATTGGGGAGTAGCGAAAACAGCTCTTTAAACGGACTGTTGGGTGCCTGTATTTTCATATGTATGGTCATGCGGTCCTCCTTGGCGACCAATTCGCCGGAAGAAGAGAGTTGCATCGCATTGAGGCGAAGGAGATTCTCTCCCAACTCCAACCGTCTGCTGTCGGGGTGCCATGAAAAGTCCGCCTTCCAGTCCATATCCACATTTTTCAGGTATGAAATGGCACCTTTCCGGACATATAGGCTATCCAGTGTGGTCTGTGTGACGTATTGTATTTGCTCCCCACTCCACGATCCGGCCCCTTGGTGGTTGAGGTGTGCAAAGCGCATCTCCAATTGCCCGGGAAAATCCCGGTAGGAAAAGCGGCCATCCACGATCTCCATGCTGCGCAATTCCAATAGACGCATCTCTTCTCCAGAGCCGGAAGAGGATGCTTCTTGTGGGTAGAACAGGTAATTGGAATGGGCAGAATCCAATACGATCAACCGGATATGGGGTTTGTTGAGATAGATTTTCTTGACGTCTATGGGCTGATCGCTCCGGAGTAGCGACCAGGCATCTATCGCCAGCCCGACGTCTTCCGCAGAGAAGAGTGTATCTCCCGCAAACTGATCTCTGCCCACCAAACTCAAGTCCGTAAAGCGGACGGACAACTTGGGGTAATCCTTAATCAATGACACGCCCAATCCGGAAAAGTCCACTTCCACATTCAATTGCTCGCTCACTCCGGATTTGACCCAATCCAATATTTTCCCTCTAAAATACCAGGTCAAGGCGACCCCTGCCACCACAAGAAACAAAAATACTCCGATGGCTATTCTTACTTTTTTTGATCGCATTTGATTCGTTTTATGCCAAAGACACTATTTCCCCTGTACTTCTCTATCGCTCGTACAGGGCTATTAAGGTAACATCCCTACGGGATTTTTATTGCTTTTCAAGATAGAAATGTGCACTTTGTAACATACACCAATAATACTTTCCCATACAAGATGCTATCGTTTTTTGTTTCGTCTAAAAGTATGTTTTCACCGCAAATTCATATTGCTCGATAAATATCCTCTTAATAGCGGAAATATTATTCTGTTCATAAAACAATAACATAGCTTTCTTGTAATCTATACTATCGACAGTTCTGTATGAGAGCGGGCAATAGTTATGATGGAGCAATATCGCATTACTTACAATCCTTGCCGTTCGCTTATTTCCATCAACAAACGGCTGAATGTAGGAGATGAGAATTAGGGCTAAAAAGGCTTGCTCAAAAACATTATCCTTTTTGTTTACTAAGTCACAAGTTGAGGACAATGCTTCTTTAATCTGAAATTCATTGTCGATGGGTCGATAATTTGTACCTGATATACCAACTCTTCTTTTTCGTATATTCCTGTCGACTGAAAGCTCTTTTGTTAGGATACTATGAATATCTTCAATCTTAGTTACTGATAGAGGAAATAAGTAATCGGGATGTTCAATTATAAAATCAATAGCTTCCTTGTGATTCAGCAACATTACGGCTTCTTCTTTTGACTTTCCAGATGCCGTTTCCTTTTCCTTTAAAAGCCTTTCTGTCTCCAACAACGAATAAGTATTTCCCTCTATTTGTGAAGATTTCCAGCTTAAATCAATAGCCAGTCGTTCCATTTCTTTTTGGATTTCAAATGCACTCAATTCTGAAATGTTGGCATCAAATTCCCTTTGCAAACCGGATAACCGATTGAATTCTTCTTTTGTAAATAGATTTATTTCCGGAAGGATTTCAGATACCAAAGAGAAATTAAATTGCTCGATTATGGTTCTTTCGTCTATCTCTCTTGCATAATAATCTTGAAGATCAATTTCTCGAAACAGGTTATAATAGGGCGACAACTGATATCTGGTCGCTTTTCCTTTCCCGGATGTCGCTAATAGGTTTCTTACCACCAGTTTTGATAAAACCCTCTTTATTGTGGCAATACTTTTTTTCTCCGCTATTCCTAGCCGGATCTCACCGGAAGAACTTAGCGGATTTTGTTTTAAGAAGTCTAATATTAATCGTTCTATTTTCATACTGCTTATTTGGCTCACAAAGATAGCAAATACGGCTCATTTTTTCAAATTATTGAGCTGTATTCCTCTCGCCGGTGAGCTACAACGCCTAAGGGGACAGATAAATAACGACCGCAACGGGGCATGTATTACAAAACGCACTTTCCTGTAATATTAACCGCAGCTATTTTACGCTGAATCGGAGCCCTCAAACAGGAATAAACATAGCCCGCGGTTTTAACTGCGGGTTTCAGGGCTCAAGATGTTTTTGGCAATGGTGTTAACCATTTTTTGCGCTTCGCTTTTTGGGACAGTATCTAAAGAATTTCTTTAGGTAATATTCATCTAGATTAAGAGTGTATTCCTACCGCCACGGCGGCACAAGCTATTCTCCTTTGGCTATGCATTTACTGTATTACTTGATGTATTTCAAAGGAGAAGAGCCTGTGCCGCTTTAGCGGTAGAGCCTGTGCCGCCCTAGGCGGTATTAGGGGATGAGGTTGTTTAGACGGGATTCGGGATTAATAGGGTGTACTCTCTCTTCCTCAACCGCTACGGTGCACAGACTATACTACTTAAAACCTGTGACACCAGGGCGTACAAAGCGTAATAGTGCACTTTGTAATACACACGAGTTTATTCTACAGTTATTTTGTTCCCGGAGATTTCATCACGCTTTGATAATACTACAGAAACTATCTGCCTTTAGGCTCGCTCCACCCACCAGTCCTCCATCGACATCCGGCAAGGCGAAGAGGGTACCGGCGTTGGCGGGTTTGACGCTGCCCCCGTACAAGATTCTGACATGCTCTGCGATACTGCTGCCGTACTTTTTCTCGACCAATCCGCGGATATGCTTGTGCATAGACTGTGCTTGCTCCGGGGTGGCTGTTTCTCCTGTCCCTATAGCCCATATAGGCTCATAAGCGATCATGCATTGAGAGAACATCATGGGGTCCAAGCCGAAAATACAGGATTCGAGTTGGTCCTGCACATACGATTCGTGGGTGCCGGCCTGGCGTTCGGACAGGGGTTCGCCACAGCAAAAGATGGGTTGAAGTCCGGCTTCCAGCGCCCGTTGGAGTTTTTGGAATAATAAGGGGCTGTCTTCCCCGGAATACATGCGGCGCTCCGAATGTCCCAGAATCACATATTCCACTCCAATCGAAGCAAGCATGCCGGCGGCGATCTCGCCCGTGTAGGCTCCTTGGGCTTCCTGATGACAATTCTGGCCGGCCACAGCGATGCGTGGATGCGAAGCCGTCATGCCGACAATTTCATGCAAAAAAACAAATGGAGGGGCCAAGATAACCTGTGTGTCACCGGGTACCGTACAATCCATTAATTGGCGCACCAAGGCCTTTGCTTCTTCGAGGGTGAGATGCATCTTCCAGTTTCCGGCGGCGATTTTGAGCTTGTTCATAGTATTTGATTAATTATCGACAAATATCATATTTTATTCGAAATATTATGAGTAGTTTCGCTCTAAATTATGAAGATATTACAATTCACAAATCAACTATCAATCCCAATCCATGGCAAACTTCCCTTATTTAAATCGAGATATCAGTTGGTTATCATTCAATTACAGAGTGCTTCAAGAGGCTAAAGACCCACGCGTCCCTTTGCTGGAGCGGTTGAAATTTTTGGCCATTTACTCCAATAACCTCGGCGAATTCTTCCGGGTGCGTATCGCGTCCAACCGGAATCTCATCCGAATCGGTAAAAAAACGAAGAAAGAGTTGGGCTTTGAGCCCAAGGAAATTGTGCGGCAAGCGATCGGTATTGTCAAGGAGCACATGATAGAGTTTACCAAGATATTCGATCAACAAATCATTCCCGAGTTAAAACAGCACGGCATCCATCTCTTGAGGAGATTAGAGCTCAGCGAAGACCAGGCTAAATTTATCGAGGAGTATTTCAAAGACCATTTGCTTCCCTACGTACAACCCGTGTTGCTCTTGAGTGGAAAGGTCAACCCCTTTTTGGCCAATGCGACCATCTATCTGGCACTTGATATGCGGGACAAATCCAATCCGAATCGCACCCAGTACGCCTTGATGCAGGTACCTTCTCAGTTTGTCGACCGCTTCGTCCAATTGCCTTCTCCCAAGGGCGAGCATCATGTCATTATGCTCGACGATATCGTCCGCCACAATGTCTCCATGTTGTTTCCGGGGTTTGAAATACGGGATGCCTATTCGATTAAGCTGACCCGGGATGCGGAGCTGTACATAGACGATGAATATAGCGGCAACCTCATGGAAAAGATCAAAAAAAGCCTTCAGAAACGCAATATCGGTCCGGCCTCCAGAATGGTCCACGACCGGGATATGCCCGGAAGGATGTTGAACTATCTCATGGGGATGTTTGAATTGTCGGACATTGACCTCATACCGGAGAGCCGCTATCACAACAATTTTGACTTCTTCAAATTTCCCGACTTTGGAAAGGATGAGTTGAAATTAACTCCGTTGAAGCCGTTGCCCTATGCACCCCTAAAAAGTAAAAAGAAAATTTTCTCGGCTATTGCAGAAAGGGATCACCTGGTCATGTTCCCCTTCCACGATTATTGCGCGGTCGTGGACCTCTTCGAACAAGCTGCCATCGACCCGCTTGTCACGCACATTAAGGTAGTCCAGTACCGGGTTTCCTCCGATTCCAGAATCATGGATGCCCTTCGTTTGGCGGTCAAAAACGGCAAGGTGGTATTTGTATTTATCGAGATAAAAGCCCGCTTCGATGAAGAGGCCAACCTGCGTTGGGGGGCCACGCTTGAAAAGGCAGGGATAAGGGTCCGTTACAGTTTTCCGGGATTAAAAGTACATGCCAAAGTGGCGATGTTCCGGAGGTATGAGGACGAGTCGTTTAAGGATTACTGCTACCTCAGCACCGGCAATTTTCATGAAGGCACTGCCAAAATATACTCGGATTTTGGCTTTTTTACGGCGGATAAACGGATTACGGGAGATGTCAAGCGGCTTTTTAAATTTCTCGAGAAACTCGAATTGCCCACCAAACCCTTTGACCATCTCCTCATCGGCCAATTTAATCTCTTTGATGAGCTCAACCATCTCATCGACCGGGAAATCAAACAAGCCCGGAAGGGCAAAAAAGCCCTAATCATTCTCAAACTCAACAGTATCCAGGATCCCAAGATGGTCGAAAAACTCTACGAAGCCTCGGAGGCAGGGGTGGAGGTCCGGATGATTGTGCGCGGGATTTGCTCTGTCGTCCCGGGCATCTTCGGGTTTAGCGAAAACATCCGTGCCATTAGCATCGTAGACCGGTATCTGGAGCATGCTCGGGTATTCTATTTCTACGCCGGTGGGGAAGAAAAGATTTACCTCTCTTCTGCCGATTGGATGGAGCGCAACTTGCACCGGCGCATCGAAACGGCCTTCCCCGTCTACGACAAAAATCTAAAAAAGCAAATCATGGACGTCGTCGATCTACAGTGGCGCGACAATGTCAAAGCACGCATTATCGATGGAGACAGCTCCAACAAATACCAGAAAGTCAAAGGCCAAAACAAGCCTCTGCAGTCCCAGATAGAGACCTACAAATACTTCCAAAGAATAGGGGAAGAGGCTCAAAATTAGTGCTCTGTGAACAATCTAAATGCAATTTAAAATTGCTCTTTATGTCAACATGATGAAAATGGTTAAAACCATTACAAAAAATTAGCTTGTCTCCTCCATCCCACGGTTAAAACCGTGGGCTATGTTCAGAGCATAATCCCCGTTTTATGTGGCTAAAGCCGGTTTCTTTTGATTCCTTCTTCCGTCAGTAGAAACGGACGGCAATGGTGGGTATTGTAATATGCGTATTTTTACCACCTCCCCCTTCATTTCTACCGCCACGGCAGCACAGGCTATTTGTGTGTATTACAAATTACACGAAATCATCCAATGCATTGTTTTGTCACTATTTTTGCAAATCAAATCCACAGTGCTCCTTTCACCTAAACCGGCAAAAATATCGCCAAAACGGCGTTAGATGCATTACTAACCCTGCACTTCGCTATTGCTCATACAGGGCTATTAAGGTGACATCCCTACGGGATTGTGGCACTTGTGGCCATCCTTAGGCCCATTCGTGCATTCGTGGTTATTATCCTTATAGGAGAAATCGGTACCATCTTTTTATTCATAAGTGCACCTTATAAAACACAAATTGCAAACAGCTTTGGTGTATTTTAAACGTCTTAAGATGGTCAGACCACTATGTGATAAAAACTCCCGGAGGCCCGGTTATATTCGGGAATCCGGCGAAAGCTATCTACGATTTGGGGCAGGGCGCGGGTCTCAATCAGGCTAATAACCATCCCTCCAAAACCACCTCCCATCATTCTGGCCCCGGCACATTGGGGGAGGCGCTTCAGATGGTCCACCACCCGGTCGAGGGCAGGGCTGCTCACCTCGTACCCATTGCGCAATCCTTCGTGGGAGGCATACAGTATTTGTCCAACACCTGGGATGTCGTTGTCCTCCAGAGCGGCAACCATGGCATCCACTCTTTCATTTTCCCGGATAATATACCGGCAACGCTCGCGGGTGGCAGGAGAGAGGGTATCCAAGGTATCGAGCTGTTGTTCGCTTACGGCTTGCCAATGGTCTTTGCCGAGTTGGTGCAGGACGGCATCCACTTCCCGTCGTCGTTGGTTGAAGGGGGTTTGGACCAGGCTTCTGCGCTCGAGGCTATCCCACAGCACCCAGCTATATCCCGCCACTCCAATCGGCACATAGTCAAATGACAAGTCGGAGAAATCGATGCGCATGGCTTGCCCGGTCTTACCGAAAAAAATGGCCATCTGATCCAACAAACCGCCTTGTACCCCATAGCCGTGTTCCACCTGGCTGGCCATGTGTACGAGTTGGGTGCTGTCTTTCCCCCAGCCAAACAAGGCATTCAACCCTGCCACCAGGGCACAGGTCAAAGCCGAAGAAGAGGACATCCCCGCTCCGGGAGGAATATCGCTATGGAAGTGAATACTTACAGGACGGAAGGCGAGTTTATTGCGGTCTATATAGTGGTAGGCAGAGGTAAAAAAGCCCATCCAATCCTCTTCGCCATCGTAGCCATCAGCGGGACAATAGTTCACAAGACACTCCCTGTCCTCTGCAAAAATCTTCCAGCAATCCTCGTCCGGAGGCAGGGTGCTCAAGCGCATGGTGAGATAGCTTTGGGTGATGGTCGGCAAGGCCAAACCGCCGTTGTAATCCGTATGTTCTCCGATGATATTCACCCGGCCGGGTGCACGCACAAGGACTGTAGTCGGACCACCGGGACTATCGACATTCAGGACTATTTCCACCTTAATTTAGATTAAAATTTGAAGAGAAGGGTACCCGGAGCGGGACTTGAACCCGCACTCCCCAGAGGGAACAGGATTTTAAGTCCTGCGTGTCTACCAATTCCACCACCCGGGCATAAAAAAAGAGCGAAAGACGGGATTCGAACCCGCGACCCCGACCTTGGCAAGGTCGTGCTCTACCAGCTGAGCTACTTTCGCTTGGGAGCGCAAAAGTAATAACTTTAGGGTTATTCTATATAGCTTTAACCATATTTTTTTCATTTTTATACCTCGCGGTCACTGCAGATGGGAAAGGGCCGGCAATCGTCCTTCCGCAATCCACCATTTCATACCAAAACACCTCAATGACGCGCCCTCTTCCCGGTCAACATCACTCCGATGGCAATAATGACACCGGACAGCAATTGGTTGAGATGAATCACTTCACTCAAGAAGAGGTAGGAAAAGGCTGTGGCAAAGACAGGCTGCAGGTAGATATAGGCGCCGACCACGCCCGAAGACAGGTGCTTGATGGCCCATGCCGTCAGCAGATATGCCAGGAAGGTCGTAAAGAGGATGACATAGCCGATAGATGCCACGATATGCCCCGGCATCGCACTCCACGCCGTGTCGAGCAGATCGGGTACCGCGATGAGGGAGATGTATATCCATCCGGTGAGAAAAACGCCTTTGATAACGGTGAGGGCGCGGTATTTTCGCATGAGCCGCTTGACCAATACGAGGTACAAAGCATAGGACATGGCATTGAGAAGGATAAAAACATTGCCCAATGTGTCCCCACGGTCCAATGCTATCTTTCCTTTGGAGAGAATCAGCATCGCAGCGCCTGCTCCCCCGATTAAAATCCCAAGCACCTGTATGATGCGTATCCGCTCTTTGAGCAAAAGTGCCGCAAAAATCAATACGAGCATCGGCGTCGTAATCATGATGATGGAGGCATTAATGGGAGAAGTGCGCTCGAGTCCCATAAAAAACAACAGTTGATTGAGGGCTACGCCAAACAGGGCGCAGACGGCTAAAAGCAGGAGATCCTTCCTTTCGATGCGCTCCGACGAAAGCGTCAGACGGTCTGTAAAGAGAAACAGCAAGCTCGCTCCTGTCACCCGCAGCCATATAAATGCTTTGGGGGATAAGTATCCCTTGACCATTACTTCCCTGGCGATAATGTAATTGGCGCCGTAAATCAACGCTACCGTAAGCAATGCCAGATGTGCACGAACTCGAGGCGACATGGTTACTACTTGACGACCGTCACCTTCATGCTGACATCCTTCGAAGGCCGGTCATGTACATCGCGGGGTTGGGTGGCGATCTTGTCGATGACTTCCAGCCCTTCGATTACCCGCCCGAAGACCGTGTATTGTCCGTCCAAAAAGGGAGTTCCGCCATATTTTTTGTAGGCTGCTCTTTGCTCGGGAGTGTATTCCCATCCATTTTCTGCTTCATACTGATCCAACATTTCATCTGTGACCGCGGCACCTTGCACGATGTAATACTGTGAGCCGGAGGAACGTTTTTCCGGATTGACATTATCGCCCATTCTGGCAGCGGAAAGTGCCCCTTTCACATGAATGAGTTGCGGTGTTATCTCGGCATCGACATGATATCCCGGTCCACCCATACCGAGTGACTTGCCAGCTGGTGCATCCTTGGAATCCGGATCTCCCCCTTGGATCATAAAGCCGGGAATCACTCGATGGAACAAGGTCCCATCATAATAACCCTCTTCGGCCAATTTCAGGAAATTATCCCGGTGTTTGGGGGTAAGATCCTCCAGTTCCACGACCATTTCTCCCAAAGAGGTAGAGATTAGGACCCTACAATTTTGAGGGGTATTAATGTGAATATCTTGTTCTTGCATGCTTTTAAATTTTCCTTTTGAAGCTACTAATTTTACACGGTAGGTACCGGACAACACATACCGGTGATCCGGGTGTGGTGCGGTAGAGGCTGAGCCATCTCCAAAAAACCATTTGAAATGGTCTGCATCCTTCGATTTATTCTCAAAATGTACCTTCGCAGGAGCTGTTCGATCTCCCGGTTGTATTTCAAAGTTGGCTGTTGGTCGCGCGCATTGAGCAAACAACCATCCCAAGGCAATAAGCCCCCACAATCTGTTCATCTAATGTTATTTAACAATCTCAATTTTCATTTTGACATCCTTCTGAGGACGATCGCCGGGCATGGTAGGCACCTGTGCGATCTTGTCAATAACCTCTAAACCTTCAATAACCTCGCCAAAAACCGTGTAATCATTGTCCAGGAAAGGCGTACCGCCATTCTCCGTATAGCGCTTGATGTCTTCGGGTGTGTATTTGATTCCTTTTTGCTGCTCCATTTGATGCAGTCTATCCTCGGTTACCGGGCGTCCCTGCACGATATAGAATTGGGAACCGGAGGACTTTTTTTGCGGGTTGGAAGGACCACCGGTACGCGCCGCTGCCAAAGTACCCTTGAAATGGTAACGACCAATCTCTGCTGGAATCTGATAGCCGGGACCACCCGAACCCAAATGGGCATTGGGCGCTGCATTACGGGATTGCGGATCTCCCCCTTGTATCATGAAATTGCGAATGACCCGGTGAAACAACAAATCGTCATAATAATGCTCTTTGACGAGTTTGATGAAATTATCCCGATGCTTCGGAGTGGAATTGTACAATTTGGCCTTCATATCCCCGTAATCCGTATGAATCTTCACATACGTATAGGGATCGCCGTTGCATTGTGTCAATAATGTGGAGAGCAAAAAAGTAAAGGAAAGCATCAGTGTCTTCATAATTCTATAAGTTATTTGTGTTAAAAAATAAAAGCGAAATCCCTCTTAAAAGTTTATATTCTTCGATGGCATTAAGTTTGACGCATTCTAGCTCAACGCTGCATGGAGGATGTTGTACATTTCTGTATCGGGCACAAAGCTATGAATAGTTGATAAAATAATCTAATACATAAACGATTTATTCCTCTTCGAGAATGCCATTATCCAAAAAGTAACGCACCACACACTCTTTAAGGAGGACAGTTTGGTCGGTGAGTTCCATTTTGGGAGGGGCAGTGACGATGTTGTACACGGGCCAGCCTTCGGGGTCACGGGTCATCTTTTGGTAATATCCTTTGGTGGCGAGAACGGACATGGCACCGAGTTGGATTAAATCCTGTTTCTCTTCTTTTTCGAAGCCCTCACGCATTTGTCCGAGCTCCTGAAGCCCGACCAAAAACAGGATGGTCTGCATATCCGGCAATTTGCGTTTGCCAAAGCGTCTCTTCACAAAATGACGCACGCGCAACCATTCGAAATCAATCTGCCACTGTTCCATATTCTTCCGTTTAGGTTGCAAAAGTAAGATATAATTCGCAAGAGTGGGGATAGGGGGATTTATGGGGTGTATGACAAAGTGCACTCATCTAAGACTAACAGCTCGGAAGAACTCTGCCCCCGGAGCTGTGTCAGGAAAACCCGGGAGCAGAGATTTACATGTTAAGCAGGTACCGGATGCTGCGGGGGTCGGAGGGAGCACCGAACAAGGATTCACCCCGTTGAATGTGTTATATTCTATTGGGTGAACCCCGTTGTTTAAACATTCTACAGGGTGAATCGATGTTGGATAATCTTCCTTCTTTCCCTATAAAATATCAACTACCACAAAACAAAAACCAACACAGTATTATAACTATTTCCGCATGAATGAATTCCGGATCGCCGGAGAAGCTTCGTACACCAGATCCAGGTTATGGGGTTTGCCCACACACTTTGTGGGGAAGACGACCAGTCCGGAATAAAGTTCACCGGGTTGCAAGAGGGCGTCAATCGCCAGATGCATGGAATAGTGGTCTTTGGATTTCAAATACTCGATTTCCCTGTCACTCGCATCTGATCTCATGTCACTAAATATGTCCGA
>Ga0256832_1001580_pt1 | contig 15520 bp, 10 predicted proteins | sample 134614metaG_FD_190534 | JGI IMG/M metagenome (GOLD analysis project Ga0256832, IMG submission 190534) | Hydrothermal vent microbial communities from Lau Basin, Pacific Ocean - 134-614 | ecosystem: Environmental > Aquatic > Marine > Hydrothermal vents | place: Pacific Ocean: Lau Basin | collected...
GCTGGCCCACACCCCCGGTGAAGTTGCCCAACCGGACTCCATGAGCATGAATCCTGTAGCACAGGACACTTCCCGGCATCTCGTAACAGAAGTACAGCCGCAATTCAGCGAACACACCAAACTCTACGTAACCATAGACGGCCTCAATGTGCGCACCAAACCAGGCCTCAACTCCTCCATCATAGATCGCCTGCCCCTCGGCGAAGAAGTCTTCTTCATGGACGAAGTCTCCGACTCCACCCAGCAAATCAACCTCGGCGACCGCATCGCCAACGAACCCTGGATCAAAATCAAAACCCCCAAAGGTCGCACCGGCTGGGTCTATGGCGCAGGCGTCAACTACTACAAAAAGAAAGTCAGGGTAGTCAACAAACCCGCCGAAGAATAACACCCGATTAGGAACTCAGCTTCCGCAAATGAACAATGGTGTAGTAAAAAATGGTTCCAAACCCCAGGGCCAGCAAAAAGTGGAAAAAGCGGAAGGCCGAGTTGTGCAACACAAAACTGTACCAAACAGCCATAGTAAAATACAAGGCGAGAACGCCTTCCATCAAAGTCGTCCAATTAATGTTACCCAGGCTGTAACGCTTGCGTGCAAAAGAATCCTTCTTGTCCCTGAGATTGTACTTAGGCGTTCGCACAAAAGGCGTTCGGCGCCCCAGAAAACCCTGCAAAACAGCTATGCTGTTGTGCAAAGACAACCCCATAGATAAGGCCAAAAAGACAGGAAACAAGACGATAAATTTAAGCAGCCGCTTCAGGTAAGAGCCGCCATGCTTCAGGTCCAACTGCACATTGGCCACATAATAGACTACGATCACCACCATCCAGCCAAAGAGGAACCACTTGAGGAAGTCCAGTTGCAACTTCAGGCTGTCCATAAAAAACAAAAGCGGCACACTCAGGACACCCACCAAAAAGACAAAAACAAAAATGGAACTGGCCAGCAAATGCATGGTGGCGTGCATCTTTTGCCATAAACTCAATTGAGGCGCCCGCCACACAGTGGGCAGCATTTTCTTTGCCGTCTCGGCTCCGCCTTTCATCCAACGGTATTGCTGAGATTTCAGGCCGTTCATTTCGGCGGGCAGTTCGGCAGGTGAGCCCACCTCCTCCAAAAAGACGATCTTCCAACCCTTCAACTGAGCGCGAATGCTCAGATCCAAATCCTCCGTAAGCGTATCGGCCTCCCAGCCGCCGGCATCCTCAATGGTTTTGCGACGCCATACGCCGGCTGTGCCATTAAATTGCAACAAAAATTTCCCGGCCTGGCGTCCGCCCTGCTCCACCGTAAAGTGTACATTCAACTGCATGGCCTGCAACTGCGTGATGAAGGAGTAATCTTCATTGATGTGTTCCCAGCGGGTCTGCACAACACCTGTTTCGGGATTTTTGAAATAGGGAATGGTGCGCTTTAAAAAATCGGGGCGAGGCAGAAAATCCGCATCAAAGATGGCGATGAATTCACCCTTGGCAAATTGCATGCCATACTGCAAAGCGCCGGCCTTAAACCCCTCTCTATTCTCGCGCCGGATGAGCTCTATCTGAAATCCCTGTGCCCGATACTCCTCTGCTTTTTTTGCCGCAAGGCGAGTGGTCTCATCTGTCGAGTCATCCAGAATCTGAATTTCGAAGCGGTCTTTGGGGTAATCAAAGGCCGCAATGCTGTCTATCAGGCGCTCGACCACATACAGCTCGTTGTACATCGGCAACTGCACGGTAACCATAGGCCACTTCTCTTCATTCTCTTGCGAGGCATCTTCCACAAAAGAAGTCAAAGCCAGTACCTTATTGCCCGACCGCTTGTAGTGATACAACAAATTCAACTGCATCACACAGTACCAACTGATGTACAAAAGAGCCAGAGAATACAAAGCCAAGACAAAATAAGCGAGGTAAATCATAAGCAAAAAATCAAAACAGTTCTTTAAAAATAGTCCACAATATTTTGTAGCCGGCCATAAAAGTACCCCGAATGGTACCCGACACTTTCGAGACGCCTATGCGCCTGCGATAGTCAACCGGTACTTCCGCACATTTCAGCCCTTCCTTGGCAGCCTTGACCTGCATCTCCACCGTCCAGCCAAAATCCCTGTCGGCCATGCCGAGATTCACGAGGCTGTCATAGCGAATCGCCCGAAAAGGCCCCAAATCGGTAAAGCGATAGCCGTAAAAAAGTTTGATCAGGCTGGTCGCCAGCCAGTTGCCGAATATCTGCTGCGGTTCCATAGCGCCCCGCTCCAAATGCCCCAGCGCACGCGAGCCGATGACCAGATCAACGCCCTCTTCCAAAATCGGCTTCACCAAATCAGGCAGTTGCTCGGGGTAATCCGAGTGGTCACCATCCATAAAAACCACGATATCGGGCTGCTCTTCGACGGGCTTTGCCGCCAGATAAGCCATGGCCTTCAAACAGGCGCTGCCATATCCCGGATGCGGCTCATACACCACCGTCGCCCCTGCAGCCTCTGCAACCTCAGCCGTCTTGTCGGTACTGGCATTGTCGCAAACCACAATCTCCCGCACCCAAGCCTTGGGAACTTCCTCCACCACCAAACCTATCGAGCGCTCCTCATTGTAAGCGGGAATGATCACATCTATTACGACTTTCTGCATAGCCAAACCGATTCAACAAAAATTTAACCATCGCCCAAAGATAAACCAACTTAATCAGCAGCCCGACCAAAAGCTCACTTTTTGTCGGGCAGCGGAAATATCTCACCTTTGTGGCGTTATATGATTGGCTCAACCGACTGCCAAACCTCTGTAAAGCGCAAATTATGAACCGCATTCTCATTGCCATCGGTCTCTTCAGCCTGCTTTTCATCGCTGCCTGCCGCCGCCCGGGCACGGAGTTGATCACGCTCGATGGCGCGAATTACAAGCTGGAGTTCTCTGCCGATACCATACGCTTCGACACCGTTTTCACCGAACTTGGCTCGGCAACCCGCATCCTGAAAATCTTCAACCGCGCAGAAAAGGCCGTACAAATAGACCAAATAGAACTGGTCAACGGCCCCGGCGGGCAATTTCGCATGAATGTGGATGGCATTCCGGGCGACCTCATCGAAAGAGTCATCATTCCCGCAGGCGACAGCATCTATCTCTTCGCCGAGGTTACCATAGACCCCGACCAGCCGCTCTCCGTCAGCCCTTTTGTTATCGAGGGAAAAATCCGATTTAAGTATCCGGGAGGCCTGCAGGAAGTGCAGTTAGAAGCCTGGGGGCAAAATGCCAATTACATCCCCGACCGCTTCAACCAGGGAGGCATCGCCCTGCTCTCCTGCAACGGCATCGCCAACGAAATCTCCTGGGACGACCCCCGCCCCTATGTCATTTACGGCATCCTCGCCATAGACTCCTGCACCCTGCATTTGCCGAAAGGCACTAAAATATACGTACACGGAGGCGTCGCCCAAACCGAAGATGCCCAGGGCAACCCCTTCGTCTATAACGACGGCTTCATCTACGTACTCCCCAACGGCCGCCTGCGCGTCGAAGGCACCCTGGACGAACCCGTCCTCATCCAGGGCGACCGCCTCGAGCCCGAGTTCGAAAACGAAGCCGGGCAATGGAACGGCATCCGCCTCCAAAGCCAGGGAAACACCTTTGAATATGCCGAAATCAAAAACTCCATCATCGGCATATTCGCAGACTCCGCCGCACAGGCAAACATCACACACACCAAAATATACAATACCTCCGGCCCCGGGCTGGCAGCACAACACGCCTCCATCCAGGCCTCCAACTGCCTGCTCTACAACAACGCCGGCAACGCCCTGCAAATTAATTTCGGAGGCTCCTACCAATTCGACTTTTGCACCTTCGGCAATTATGGCTTCGATGCCGTAGCGCTCAGCCTCTCCAACGGCATTTGCTACGACGCCCTCTGCTCTACCTACGACATCCATCCACTCAACATAACTATAACAAACTCCATCATCGCCGGCTCCAAAGAAGATGAAATAGAACTCACAGACTTTACCGGCGGCCAGGAACCTTTGGCATGGAACCTGAATTTCGACCACTGCAGCGTGCGCGTAAAAGACCTGCTCGACCCCGAGAAAGGAGGCTACCCCGGGTTTTTTGACGACATCTGCAACCCCTGTATAAATACCGACTTCGGCAGCCCGATTTTTGCAAACACTGATGAAGACGACTACCACTTAGACTCCCTCTCCATCGCTATCGAACAAGGCTTTTTTATACCCTCAATTCCCGACGATCTCGAAGGAAAAATGCGAGACATGAGTACGCCGGACTTAGGCTGTTATGAAAAAGAATAAAAAAATAGAGACGCGCCTTGCACGTCTCTATCAACAAAAATGAATGGGATAGCTTTTGAAATAGAATTTGTTTGCTGACTTTAATATCTTTTAAGGTGGGTAGAGATGCTGAGCATCTCTACCTCTTTTTTTACCTGAATTTGCCGGGTGCGCACAATTGCGCACCCAAACAAATTCATGGCTTCGCTTACTTCATGAGAATCATTTTGTTGGTGGCCATTTCCGTCGAAGTCTTCACGCGGTAGTAATAAACACCCGAACCTTCGAGTTGAGAGGCATTCACCACCCATTCGTGGCGGCCTTTCGGCAAATTCCGGCTTTCGGTATAGACCATCCGGCCGGAGGCGTCGAAGATGGAAAGGGTTACAGCATCGCCTTTCGGCAAATAGAAACCTATGCTCGTCTCCTCTCCAAACGGATTGGGAATGTTCTGTTGCAGCTTCAAGCCCTTGACCTGCCCTTCGGAGACCTCTCCATCGTAGAGGAACTCCAGGCTTAGATCCAAGCGCTCACCATTGGAGCGATAAGCCTCTGCTTTCGTCAAGTCAGAATTGAGCTCCATCACATCGCTGAGGAGATGGCCGTCTTCCAGCGCTTTAAAGTGCAGGATGAAGAGCTCGCTCTCGTCTTCGAGGCTGAGGCCGTAAGCTTTGTTCCAACTGCCCGTCAACAAGCCCTGCGCGAGGCGGTTCATACCGAAATTCGCCGTGCTCAGATTCGAGAGTACACCCGGCTCTATGCGCTCTAATTGCAACACTTCGGGATCAAAAGCCAGGGTGAATTGGAAGCCGGCTACATCTTCAAACTGGTTGGCCCGCACGGCTACGGCATAGCTGTTGCCTGCCTTCAAACTTACGTCTGTAGCCTGCAGTGGCAGATTGGCGACTGCGTGTACATTCACAGGCGGGATGTTGGAATTGACCTGTGCAGAGCCATCCACATCGCCAATTTTGATGGCTATGAAGTCGGAGTGCATTTGGTCCTCCATCAATTCGGGATAAGTGATGTAGTCGGGGATATACTCCAGCCAGGGGTTGGAGGGATCGGGGAAGACGTAGTCTGCCGGAATAAACCGCCAAGAGGGCTGGCCCCCAAAATCGTCTTCCAGCAAGAGGATGACCTTGCGAATGACAACCATATCCAGGGTACTAATGGCTCCTGAACGGTTGGCATCGGCAGCCAACATCTGATAGGGCGTATCCAAAGAATCCACCCCGAGGATGTGGCGCGTGATGAGCACCAGGTCATACGTGCTGACCCCATTGGTGGCATCTCCGTCTTTCTCCGGTGTAACGGTATAACCGCTACCCGTTGTCAAACCTTCAAAAGCATAGGGACTGCCCATCTGCATAAGGCCCGGGTCATTGGGGTTGTTGTTCGTAACGTGTACCTCCACGCCATCTGCCTCTACACCTGATTCATCCTCAATCAAGCCGGCAATAGTGGCCACAGCCGGGCCCGAAGGCGGGCAGACGACAAAGTTGTCTTGTATGATGACCTGTGTGATGCAGAAATCGGCATTACCGGCCTCATCAACAACCCAGATCTCTACATCATGGGTACCTATATCATTGCAATAAAACGTCAATGTCTTAGTCGAAGGCGGCCCCGAAGCAGTTGGATCAGCCAGACGCATATAGACCTGCAGATTTTCCTCTGCCGTGCAATTGTCTTCCTTGTGAGCGACAAACATGTCTGCATCCACAGATACTGAAATCGTATCCGGCATGTAGCCCAATTCCGTAGCGATACCGCTATTGCAGACTATGCTCGGCAATTTCAAATCGCGCACCTCTACGGTCATGGTAGCATAAGTGGTGTTGCCACAACCGTCCACAGCCGTAAACAGCACCTCGGTGGTCCCCATTGGGTAGAATCCGCTGGCATTGGCGCCGCCGTCAGTGGCATAAGGAGAGTTGTTGGTGATCGTGATGAAGGGGCTGCAATCGGTAGCAAAAGCATCCGGCAAGTCAGCGTATCCGTATTGGCAGTTGTTGTCCACGGCAACAATGGTGTCATTGGGGACGGTCAAAACAGGGGGCGTCTCGTCTTTCATGATGATGAGCTGGGTATGGTACCAAATACCCCCTGAATTGGGATCATAGGGGTCATAGCTGCACCAATCCATCACAGCCCAGGTGCGCACGATCTTGTAACAAGCCGGATAAGAGATGTAGTAATACTGATCCGAGTAGTTCACACCCAACAGGGCACAAGGCTCCGACGGCAATTGCGGACGAGAGTAGGGGTCCGGCAAGCTGTCGGGATGGAGTTCTTCCTGCTCAATGCAGGCATCGTAAAGGGTGTAGTTTTCCGGCCAAACGATGGTACTGCCATCGTAGGGGTTCTGATTCTCCACAGTGATGGTTTGCTGGCAAGTAGTCACATTGCCCCCCGCATCGGTGAAAGTCCAGTTGCGTACAATAGTACCTTCTCCACAGTTGTTGATGGTGATGACAGAATCTTCAACCATCACTACATCCGCAGCGCAACCATCCAACACAATAGGATCGCCGTAAATGCTCAAATCCGAATAGTCATCATCGCACTCAATGGTCAGCGTCGGTAAAGGGCATGAAACCAGAGGGTCGCTCTTATCCTGCACATCTACAAAAACGTCGCACTCCGAATAAGAAGCCGGATTCCCCTGCTCCGCAACGCGCAAGATTACTTCTATCTGCTGACCAATGTCATCGCAGTCAAACTCCAGATAAGTGCCATAGGTCGCTCCACCATCCCGGCTGGCCGTGAAAACAATGGGTGCGCAATTGTCATAGCTGCCGTCGTCCAAGTTGGAAGCGGGTACCACAGCCAGGCCCGTAGCCGGAATGGGTACCACCGTAAACTCATCGCAAATAGCCGTAGGAACATCGTCGTCTATAATCGTCAGATCTACCTGACAAAAAGAAGTGTTACCGCACAAGTCGGTGGCCTGGTAAGTAACCGTATAAGCGCCTATGGGAACATTGAAGAAGGGCCCGGTGCCGGAGCCTCCCCAGCTTCCCGTAGTCGTTACCGTAATCAGGTTTTGTGCCGTACAGTTATCTGACACAGTAGCCTGCGGCAAAACAAAATCGGCAGAGCAGGTCGCCGAGTTGGTGCCCATAATCAAGGGGTCGGGACAAGTGATGTCGGGAGCCGTAGTATCCTCTACCGTGATGTGCTGATCATAGGTCTCTACCTGATTGGTACAATTGTCAACTACCGTCCAGGTACGTATCACTTCGTAAGAAGCAAGAGAGGGCAGGCAGGTATAGACAATGTTGTCCGTGTAGGTAGTATTGATCATGCAGTAAACACCGCTCATGATGGAGTTGCCATCAATCATGGGTTCACCTGTTACCGAAGGGTCCAAATCTACAGCATCGCTGCATTCATAAGTGAAATCATCCGGAAAAACCACATCATTCACATCCTTGCTCTCCAAATTGATGACCTGCGTACACTGCGATTGATTGCCGCTGTCATCCAAAGCATACCAGGTGCGTACAATCTGGCCGATGTAAGGAGGCGCCATGCTGCAATCCGGCCCTACCAACACATCGGCATAGGTCAGCATCACATCCGGATCGCAATTATCTACCACTGTGGGATATCCTACAGAAGCAGGGTCCATATCTGCATTGCAGCCAATGACCACATCATCGCAATTGGCAGTGAAAACCGGCGCCAAAGCATCGTGCATAACAAAATAAGACGTGCAGTTGTTACCGCTGGCCTCATGCGTAACCGTAGCTGACATCAACTGCCCCAGATAACCTCCATCCACAGTAACCGGCTCCGGGCCACTCGCAACGAGATTGCCAAGCGGGTCATAAACGTCAATCAAAATCGTTCCCGCAGGAACAGGCCCCTCCAAAAGATTATCCGCCGTAAGCACAGCATTGCAAGAACCATTTACAGCCACACTCAACGGCCCCGCAGGAGTTCCGTTACATGCAATGGTTTGCGCCTGTAAGGCAAATGCAAAAAGAGAGAAAAGCGCGAGTAGAAAAACATTTTTCTTTCGCATTCCTGCCCCTTCCCAAAAGGAATTGGCAAATCTTGCCCCAAAGAGCATTCCTCCTGTTTCTTTGTTCCCATTCATTTGTTTAAAGTTTTATGTCAAAAAAAAGTGTTTCCACAATTCACACCCCAACCAAAGTGGTTTAGGGGAACCTGCTTCCCTGCCGGAAACTTGGCCGGCTTGCACCGTCCAAATTCGCTTCAAGTATAAATCGGACATACACCGGATACCCCCGGACAGGTACCACACACCCGCCCGCAGCAGTAGAAACTCTACACGCATCGGTAAATCACTGAATGTCCGACCACCTCAACACTGCACAAACATTCATGCAGCGCAGCAAAAGCCAAACCGGCCCAAAGGCTCAGACAGAGGTATCAAAACCTCTTCTCATTTGTTGTAGTTATGGAAAAAACGCAAACCCAAACGGCTTGCAAAGACGGGAACCGTTCTCTCATAGTATTCCCTTCTTTTTTGACCCATCCTCGGGCGACATGGCAACCAAAGCCGGTGTATATCCGTGCCCGGGCAGCCATGCCGCTCAAGAATAAGCCTTATGTTTTCTCCATAGTATGAATTAACATGCATCACCATACAGGATGCACATACAATTCACCCTTGAAGAAACAAATACCGTGCCAAAAAAGAAACGCGCATAACTTTTGTACTCAGAAAATGGCCGAAAACCCCTGCAATACCAAACATAGCGTACCTTTGCACTCAGATGAAAGATGCAAACGTACAGGAGCAAAAACCACTCCCCGGCACAGAAGAGGAGGCGCTTGAATCCATCCGGATATCGCGCGTCATTGCCCCTGTCTTATTGGGCATAGCTGCTGTATTGTACCTGATGTGGCGGCAATTTGATCCCGCAGAGTTTGCCAAAGTAGCCTGGAGCGGAAAGGTCATTTGGGGCGTGGCGCTGGCAGCACTACTGCTCATCATACGCCATTTGGCTTATGCCACCCGCCTGCGCATACTCTCCAAGGGTGATTTTTCCTGGCGCAAGTGCATTGAATTAATTTTCATCTGGGAATTTAGCGCAGCCGTATCCCCCACCAGTGTAGGCGGCTCTGCCGTGGCCTTTTTCGTGTTGGCCCAGGAAAAACTGCCCGCCGCCCGCACGGCCACCATCGTGCTCTACACCATCATTTTAGACACGCTTTTTTTCATCATATCCATCCCGCTGCTCTTATTGGCCTTTGGCCCCCACATCATCCGCCCGGGCTTAAGCAGCTTTTCAGAGCTCGATGCCTGGGGATATACTTTTGTCTTTGCCTACACTTTCATGTTTTTTTACGGCTTCGTATTTTTTTACGGCCTCTTTATCAACCCCATGCAAATCAAACGCCTGCTCGGCCGCATCACCGGTATTCGATTCCTGAGACGATTTCGCCGCCGCGCCATTTTGCTGGGCATGGAAATGGTTTTGGCCTCCTTCGACATGAAGCAGCAGCGCTGGAGCTTCCACATCAAGGCCTTTCTCGCCACCATCGTGGCCTGGTCAGGTCGTTTTCTCCTGCTCGCCATGCTCATCGCAGCTTTTAAAGAGGACTGGCCCGCCGATCCCGCCTGGTACATGGGCCTATACGCACGCCTGCAGGCCATGTTCGTCATCATCGCCTTCAGCCCTACCCCCGGCGGAGCGGGCTTCATCGAAGTCCTCTTCGGCGGCTTCCTTACCGATTACGTAACCAACGATACCAACTCCATCATCATCGCAACCATCTGGCGATTGATGACCTATTACTTCTACCTGCTTGCCGGCGCCATCGTCATCCCCAACTGGATTCGCGAAGTGCTCAACTACCGCAAAGAAGCCGCCCAACAAAAGAAAAATGCTTGAACTACTCACCAAATATTTCCCAAAGCTCTCCCCTGCTCAACAAGAGCAATTCGAAGCGCTCCCGCCCCTCTATGCCGAATGGAATGAAAAAATCAACCTCATTTCCCGCAAGGATATACAGCATTTGCCGCTAAGGCATGTATTACATTCTCTGGCTTTCGCCAAATATGTCCCGTTCAAAGCCGGAAGCCAAATTTTAGACCTCGGTACGGGGGGAGGCTTCCCAGGAATCCCGCTGGCCATCGTGTTCCCCGAAGTGCATTTTACGCTCATAGACGGCCGCGGAAAAAAAATCACCGCCGTCAAAGACATCGCCCAAACCATCGGCCTGAAAAACGTGGAAGCCCGACATCAACGCGCCGAAGAGCTCAAGCGCCCACAATTCGACTTTGTAGTGAGCAGAGCCGTAGCTCCACTCCCCCGCCTCTTCGGCTGGAGCCACCGCCTGCTAAAAAAACAACAAAAAAACGCCATCCCCAACGGTCTCATCACCCTCAAAGGCGGACAACTGCAAGCCGAAATCAAAGAGCTGCCCAAAAAAGCCTATTCGGAAATCACCCCCGTCAAAGATTTTTTTGAAGAAGAATGGTTTGAAGGAAAGTATATAGTTTATGTTGCTTAATTCAATGGGTCATTAAGTTTTGAGATGGCAATACGCCCAGAGTTCAGTGAATATCCAATGCATCTTTTATTTCTCCAACTCAGGCTTGATTTCAAAGTTGCATAAAATAAATGACACCATCTGACGATTGAACCTTTGCTAAAACCCGCGGAAACCCGCACAATCCGCGTCATCTGTCAGGCTGAGTTTGCCGAAGCCCGCGTTCTATCATGTCACTATTGACGGTAGGCAACAATGCCGTAATAGAACGCGGATTTTCGCGGGTGCAGCGGATTTTCGCGGATTTAACCGGTTCAACCTGATAGCCTGGTTTTCGATAGAGACAGGCAGCCAAAAACTTAATGAACCATTATTAATTCTCCATTCTCCATTCCTCATTCTCCATTCTCCATTCTTTCCGTCAATTCCTGCACAAATTTGAACTCGCTGAGGAAAGTCGCCCCGACAACGCGCAAGACGGTATAAACCGGTATGGCCACAACCATGCCGAGGATGCCGCCCAACTTCGCGCCCATCATAATTACCAGAAAAATCTCTAAGGGGTGTGCCCGCACGCTGTTGGAAAATATCCAGGGCTGCAGAAAAAAGTTGTCAATCATCTGCATCAGGGCAAACACCAGCGCCACCTTGCCAATCAGGGGCAGCATCTGATCGTAAAAATTCAAATCCAAATTCGAGCTGATCGTGATCAAAATACCCACCACAGCTCCAATGGCCGGCCCGAGATAGGGAATGACGTTGATCAGGGCAGCAAAAAAACCAATGAGCAGAGCATTTTCCACACCCAGCAAGCTCAGCCCCACCGTAACAATAATGGTGATAATCGTGATCTGCAACAAAACACCCAGAAAATAACGGGTCAAAAGCGTAGAAATGCGATCTAAAACTACCTCGACCTTTTTTTCATACTCATCGGGCACCATCATCTGAATGAAACTCGTAAACAAGCCCTGCTCCTTCAAAAAGAAAAAGGTAATGAACAAAACCGAAAAAAAGCCAATGAAAATATTCCCCGCTGCCGACACCAAAGCGCTAAACCAATCGCTGAGCGCCTCCGGCTTAAACCACTTCTCCAAACGCAAAGCCTGCTGCACCTGCTCCTCGGGAGAAACCGCCTCCGTGATCAGCCCGTGCTCCATGGCCCAGTTGTTGAATTGCGCTATGGGCTCACTCAAAGCGTGGGCAATGGCAGAATAATTCAACTCGCTCAAATTCGCAGCCTGCTGCACAAACAAGGGAATAAACAAACGCAGCAAAAGGGCAAAACCCAATAGAAAAACCAAAATGGTCAAAGCCGAAGCAGCCGAAGGCCCCAGGTGAAATTTACCCACCTTCACGTACTTCATCAAAAAATTGTGCAAAGGCGTGCCCATCAAAGAAAACACCCAGGCCAGCAAGACGTAAACAATGATGTTGCTGAAAAAATACCACAAAACCCCCACAAGAAGCAGGATCAAAAGTATGGCAAAAATGCGGCCGGGCTGTTTCTTCATGACAAGCAAAGATAAAAAACTTATTTAGTGTGCAACAGGCTACATCGCTTAAATATGCTGATAAAAATTCTCCCGATTCAGCACCTTCATCTCCTCCGGCTGATAAAGCTCCGTAAAAGACGGAGGGAAGCGCAACTTCCTCCCGGCCTTGTACTTCATCTCATAGGCGTAAAAAGCATCCCCCTCCTGCACCACAAAATCCACCTCCGAACCCGACTTGCTGCGCCAGAAAAAGAATTGAGCGCCACGCTCCGCATATCGGTATTTCTTGACCAACTCCATGATGATGAAATTCTCCCATAAAGCGCCCACATCATTTCGGGCAGAAAGAGGCCGAAAAGCATTGATCACGGCATTGCGAATGCCCAAATCGTAAAAATAAATCTTCCGGGTTAAAAAAATCTCCTTCCGCCTGTTGCGGGACAACGGCCGCAAACGAAACAAAACATAACTGTCTTCCAAAAGCCGGATATACCGCTGCACCGTCTCGTGATTGATGCGCAACTTCTTAGCCAGCTCGTGATAAGATACCTCCTGCCCCAACTGAAAAGCCAGAGCCTGCAACAACTGCACAATCACCTCCGGCTTTTTTAAACCGCCGTATTCCAATACGTCTTTGTACAAATAGGAATCCGCCAATTCCCGCAACAGCTTTTCTCTCCGCTCTTTGGCAGTATAAACCTCCGGATAAAGGCCTGTGATCAGCAGACTGTCCAGCTGACTCAAAGAAGGTGCCAGGCCCTGAGCCCTCACCAACTCCTCCCAACTGAGTGGATACAACTCAAAAGTCCACTTGCGCCCGGTAAGAGGCTCATGTATGGACGAAGCCAAATCCAAAGACGAACTCCCCGAAATAAAGACCTGCTTGTGCAAAGCTGCATCCAGAATCATCTTGGCAGCCAGACCAATATTCACAATACGCTGCGCCTCGTCAAAAACAATGTACTCAAACCCCCGAATCAGCCGCAAAATCTCCTCTCTGGAAATATCCGACCACAAGCCGCGCTCAAAAGGATCATCCCCATCTACCCACAACACCCGCTCCTTCCCTTGTAAAAGAGCCTTTAAAAGGGTCGTCTTCCCCACCTGCCTCGCCCCCTTAATGACAATGGCCTTCTTAAAATCCATATAAGCCGGAATCCGGTCTTCCAAGAGCCTTTTAATCATGATATTTGCGGTTGTAATCGCAAATATAGGGCTTTTTTTGCGATTTCGAGCAAAACCGAAATCTGCAATTCCTTCTATCTTTGCTCCATGAAACAGGCATACATCATAGACGGCCTCCGCACGCCCATCGGGAAATTTCGCGGCAGCCTCTCTCCCATACGCACCGACGATCTCGCAGCTCTGGTACTCCGCGCATTGACGGAGAAGCATCCCGAAATTCCGCTCGAGGCCTATGAAGACGTTTACATGGGCTGCGCCAACCAGGCGGGTGAAGACAACCGCAATGTGGCCCGCATGGCGCTGCTGCTGGCCGGACTGCCTTGGAAAGTGGCCGGCGAAACCATCAACCGCCTCTGCTCTTCAGGCATGTCGGCGGTCGTCCATGCACGGCGCTGCATCGCCTGTGATGAGGGCGAGCTCTTCCTCGCAGGAGGCGTAGAGCACATGACCCGCGGCCCCTGGGTCATCTCCAAAGCCTCCCAGGCCTTTGGGCGAGACAGCGAGATGTTCGACTCCAGCTTCGGATGGCGCTTTGTGAATCCCAAAATGGAAGCGCTCTACGGCACCCACAGCATGGGCCAGACGGCCGAAAATTTGGCGAAAGCCATGAAAATCTCCCGCGAAGACCAAGACCTCTTCGCTTACCGCTCCCAACAAAAAGCAGCCCGGGCACGGGAAAGCGGCCGCCTCGCCGGGGAAATCATCCCCGTGGAAATCCCGCAACGCAAGGCAGCGCCCATCCTCTTTGCAGAAGATGAGTTCATCAAACCCAAGACCACACCCGAAGTCCTCGCCAAACTGCGCACGGCCTTTAAACCGGCCGAAGAAGGCGGAACCGTTACCGCCGGCAATGCCTCCGGACTCAACGACGGCGCCGCAGCCCTGCTCGTAGCCTCCGAAAAGGCCATCGGGCAATACGACCTCAAGCCCCTGGCCCGCATCGTCTCCTATGGTGTAGCCGGCGTCGAACCCCGCATCATGGGCATCGGCCCCGTCTATGCCACCGAAAAAGCCCTGCAACGCGCCGGCCTCAGGCTGAGCGATATGGATATCATCGAACTCAACGAAGCCTTCGCCGCCCAATCCCTCGCCTGTACCCGTACCTGGGGCATCCCCGACGATGACCCCCGCCTCAATCCCAATGGCGGCGCCATCGCCCTGGGACACCCCCTCGGCATGTCGGGCGCCCGCATTCTGCTCACGGCAGCCATCGAACTCCACAAACGCAATGCCCGCTACGCTCTCGTCACCATGTGCGTTGGCGTCGGCCAGGGCATGGCCGTCATACTCGAAAAGGCATAATTCCTCCCGCTATGATCTACTCCTTCAAAGGCATCCGCCCCGTCATTGACCCCTCCGCATTCATCCATCCCGAAGCCACCATCATTGGCGATGTAGTCATCGGGAAGGATGTGTATATCGGCGCAGGAGCCGTGTTGCGCGGCGACTGGGGCCGCATCTCCGTAGCCGACGGCTGCAACATCCAGGACAATTGCGTGGTACACGTCTTCCCCGGCAAGGGCACCACTTTTGAAGAAAATGCCCACATTGGCCACGGAGCCATCGTGCATGGGGCACATGTTGGGAAAGACGTGTTGGTGGGCATGCTGGCCGTCATCCTCGACGAAGTCGTCATCGGTGCCGGCTGCATCATTGGCGCCGGCAGCGTCGTCAAAACCGCCGAGCAAATACCTCCCCGCAGCCTGGTCGTGGGCAACCCCGCCCGCATCGTCAAAGAAGTCAGCGATGAAATGCTGAAATGGAAAACCAAAGGCACCGAGCTCTACCAACAACTGGCCCGAGACTGCCACACGAATTTGCAAGCCTGCGAACCCCTCTCAGCCATGCCCGAAGACCGCCCCGAGCCGGAAGAGCTCTACGGTGGTCTCTACGAAGTATGGAAGGTTATTAATCAGAAATAATCACACCAAACCCCGCGCCTTCAACTCAAGGTACTTATTGATCACGCCCACGCTCAAATCTGCAGGCTTGGTGAGCAAGGCCTGAATGCCGTAATTCCGCAGCTTCTGCACCATCTCAAATTTTCCGTGAATGAGATGTTGTGCATGCACGCGGGTGTAAATACCCTCCACGTCTTCT
>Ga0256832_1001581_pt1 | contig 15516 bp, 12 predicted proteins | sample 134614metaG_FD_190534 | JGI IMG/M metagenome (GOLD analysis project Ga0256832, IMG submission 190534) | Hydrothermal vent microbial communities from Lau Basin, Pacific Ocean - 134-614 | ecosystem: Environmental > Aquatic > Marine > Hydrothermal vents | place: Pacific Ocean: Lau Basin | collected...
ATGAGCATGTAGATATGGAGTTTGGAACAGGTTTTGTAAAGGTTACTCCAGCTCACGATACCAACGACTACGAAGTTGGAAAACGACACGATTTAGAGTTTATAACTATCTTTGATGAGAAAGGGATTTTAAATGAGCATTGTGGAGAGTTTCAAGGTTTAGAGAGGCTAGAGGCTAGAGATATTATTGTTAAGAAACTTGAAGATGAAGGCTTTATAGCTAAAATAGAGGAACACCCTCATCAAGTGGGTCACTGCTATAGATGTAACAATATTGTAGAACCATACATCTCTAAACAGTGGTTTGTTAAAAAAGAGTTTGCACAAAAAGCGATTGAAAAGGTAAACAGTGGAGAGGCTAAATTCTTCCCTAGTCATTGGATTAATAGTTATAATGCGTGGATGAGTGAGCTAAGAGATTGGTGTATCTCTCGTCAGTTGTGGTGGGGTCATCAGATTCCTGTTTTCTACTGTAGAGATTGTGGTCATGAGTGGGTAGAAGAGGGTGATGCTCCTAGCTGTTGCAAGAAGTGTAACTCTAAAAATATCTATCAAGACCCTGATGTGTTAGATACTTGGTTTAGCTCTGGTCTTTGGCCATTCTCTACACTTGGTTGGGGAAATGGAGAGTTTGGAAAAGGCACACTTTGGAATGAAGATGATATGAAGAACTTCTATCCAAACAATTTACTTATTACTGGATTTGACATTCTCTTCTTCTGGGTAGCTAGAATGTTAATGATGGGTGAGAATATTACAGGTGAGTTACCATTTAAAGATATCTATCTACACGCATTAGTAAAAGATGAGAAGGGTGAGAAGATGAGTAAATCTAAAGGGAATGTTATTGACCCTTTAGAGACTATTGAAAAATACTCTGCTGATGCTCTACGTTTTACTTTAGCTGTGTTGGCTGTTCAGGGGCGTGATATTAAACTTAGTGTTGAGAAGCTAGAGCAGAGCCGTAACTTTACAAATAAGCTCTTTAATGCAACAAACTTTTTACAGTTAAACCAGAAGCACTTTGATGACTTAGACCCTGCAAACATTAAAACCCCTCTTGGTCGTTATATGTTGGCACGGTTTAATATGGCTGTTAAGGAGACAAGAGAGTTTATAGATGTATACCGTTTCAATGACGCTGCAACTGTACTCTACCGTTTCTTGTGGGGTGAGTTCTGTGATTGGGGAATTGAGCTAAGTAAAGCCTCTAAAGAGAGTGTAGCAGAGCTTGGAAGTATCTTTAAAGAGTCTATGAAGCTACTTCACCCATTTATGCCATTTATTACTGAAAACCTCTATATGAGATTAAGTAGTGAGAGTTTAGAAGAGGGTGCTGAGTCTATTATGGTTAAGAGCTATCCTACAGTAGGAGAGGTAGATGATGAGGTAATTAAGCAGTTTGAGCTTATTATGGAGGCGATTGTCTCTGTGCGTCGCTGTAAGACACTTGTTGACAAAGCAAACCAAAAGATAGAGAAAGCCTCTGTTAAACTTCCAAGTGGTTCAGATTTAGAGTTGATGAAGCCATTTATTGAGAAGCTTGGAAAGGTAGAGGAGATAAGCTTTGTAGATGAGAAGATAGCAAACTGTGTAACTGATGTTTCAGATAACTTAGAGACGTTCATATCTACTGATGATATTGATATGTCCGCTATTATTGGGAAACTTACAAAGCAAAAAGAGAAGCTTGAAAAAGAGATAGCTAAACTAAGTGGTATGTTAAACAATGAGAAGTTTGTAGCCAATGCTCCAGAGCATGTTATTGCTACAAATAGAAAGGCTTTAGAGGAGGCTAATGAGAAGTTGGCTAAGGTTGAGGGAGAGCTTAAGGGGTTTAAATAACTTTTATTAGTAGCGAAACACCTGTTTCGTTACTTTTTATTATTAGCTTTAACAATAAAAAAATATTCTTTATAAAAGCTATAAAAAAGATTACTATTTTAATTTATTTTTATATCTTATAGTTATAATTCCTTTATAATCTGAGGTAGGTATTTTACTTAGTCTAACTTAGGTTTGCAAAAGAAAAAGGAGATATGATGCAGAAAATTATATTGATACTACTCTTCTGTTCAGTTGTTACTATTGCAAATAGCAAAGATAATAGTACTAATAAAGAGCAAGAGATATTAATTAAAACCCTTCAAGAGGTTAGAGCGTTTAAAAAAGATAAAAATAGAGAAATTCAGAGACTTAAAGCTGAAATTAGACTCTTAAAGAAGAGAAATAGGACTATAAAAGATGCAAAAAATAGAGAGATAAAAGTTCTAAAAAAACGAATTAAGTTAACTAAAAATAAGTTGAGTATTCAAAAGATAGAGATAGATAAACTAAAAAAGAGTTTGAAAAGTAGTCAAAATAAGCTTATAGCCTATCAAAAATCTCAAAAAAGATTAAAAAAACAGCTCAAAGATACTAAAGATACGGTTAAAGATTTACATGTACTCTTAAAGAAAAAGCGTCAAATTGAGATGGATGAGTATGCATTAGGGAGATACTACTATAACCATTAAAGTATAAAAAATAAACTCTAAAATATCTTTTTTAATTTAGAAATTATTTTATTTTAATAAACTAATTAAAGAGAACTTCTATTATAACAAAAGTTAAGAGCATATTATTGATAGTTATGTTACTATCTCTTTTAATATGCAAATTAATAAAATAGTAAACGATACCGTATATGGTCACATTCCCTACTCAGGATTAGAAGAGAAGTTTTTGCAGAGTAAGATAGTCAACCGTCTACTCTTTGTCTCTCAAAATGCTTTAGCTTACTTTGCATTTCCATCAATTACGACAAAGCGTTATATTCATTCACTTGGAACTATGCATGTAGCCTCTTATATGTTTAAAAACTCACTTATAAATAGTTCTACTAAAAGTCGTAATAAATTTTTAAAAGATGCACGACACTCTATAAAAAAGATTATAAAATCAAATAAACTAAATATAGACTTAAAGAACTTAAAGATAGAAGATAAGATGCTCCTAGATTTCTCTTTAGCATTAGATAAAAGAGAGAGTACAACCTATCTAATTTTACTTCAAGCATTACGTTTAGTTGGGTTACTACACGATGTAGGGCATCTACCTTTTTCTCATCAGACAGAGTATGCTCTAAAGCGTCTTTACGATTCGATTTCTAAAGTAAAAGAGCCAAATAAAGAGCAGAAGAGATTTTTAGAGTTTTATATTACTCTAACCAACTCTGGAGAGATGGTTCTTCATGAGGGGATTGGTTATACCTTTCTTGATATGCTCTTTAACCATGAGGTCTCAGAACAGAGTAGAAGCTCTAAAGCATTGGTAAAACTATACTATATATTAGTTAAAAATATTTTTGATGAGGTTAGAGAATATGGTTTTGACTATAAAATATTGCATGACTATATTAGCTCAACAGTTGATGCAGACCGTATTGACTATATTAATCGTGACCTATTAGCTAGTGGTTACATCTCAACTTCATCAGATTTTTTACGAGTTACACGTGAGACAATTTTAGTAGAAGAGGGTGGAGTATTTAAACTATGTTTTTTAACCTCTGGACTTTATGATATTGAACATCTTTTAGAGAGCCGTTTTAATCTCTATAAAAAGGTATTTTTTACTCATCAGATTAGCCGTTTAGATACTCTACTTGAGAAGGTTATCACTTTTTTATCCAAGGAGTTTTTGACTATTGCTCCAAAAGATAAAAAAGTCTATGCAACAGTAGCGATGATGTGGAAGTTTGTTAGTGAAAGTAGCCCTCAAAAGCAGTTGGATATTATCTCTCAACTTGATGAAAATTGGCTTATTTCTCTATTTAAGAAGGAGTATTTTAAGATAAAATATCAACTGAGTCTTACGTATAAAGAGCGTTACTATTTAGCTGCCTTTGAAGATATACTATTTGGAAAACATCTATTTAATGCTTGTTGGAAAAATCTTTCAGAGTTTTATAATATCTTGGGACTTACCACAGATGAGCGTTTTAAGTTTAGGGAGAAGTTTGGTTCTATCTCAAAAGAGAAGAGAAGGAGACTAGAGGAGCGTTTAGAGAGTCTTATAGAGAGGTATGGAAAAGATGATGAGTTCTATAGCTATAGCATTGTATCTATGTCAATTGGTATCGATAAAAACTTTCTTCTCTATGATGGTAAAAAAACATTAATTATAGATGAAATATCTACATTACGAAAAAGACTAAAGACATCAATGGCAAACTCTGTTCCATTTTTTATCTTTTCAAATAGAGAAGAGTTATCTTTAAGTATAAAAAGGGAGTTAAAAAAGATTTTATTTGAGGTTTTTTGACCTATTTTAGAGTAAAATATAATATTTTTTGTTATCATTCTTTGCTAATTGAGGATAGTTGCAAAGGTATAAAAATAATGAGTAGTAAATATTTACCAAATGGCACAATAATAGGTGGACACTATAAAATTATAGATGTTTTAGGGGAAGATGACTTTGAGATTCTTTATTTAGTAAAAAATATCCATAGAGAGGGGAGTTTTTTTGTTATAAAAGAGCTTTTTTTAGATGTATTTTCAGAGAGAAAGGGAAACAGTGTAGAGACAATACCTGAGGCACTAGGAGTCTTTAATAAAAGAAAAGCAGAAATTATAAAAGAAATAGGCAATATTTCAAGAAGAAATATAAAAGAGGATATTAAAGTTTTTGCATATTTTGAAGAGAATAATACTATTTATACTTGTATGGCATATACACCTAATGCGAATGTGGAAGCATATTTGCAGTTTGAACCTAAAGAACACACGAAATTACCACAATTAGAGGAGCTAACTCAGATAGGAAAAGAGAAGAAAAAAGGTTATCGTATATGGCTAATTGGAGTTATTTTAGTAGCTTTTATAGGTAGTTTATTCTTTGCTTATAATCAGTATGGAGATAAGTTAAAAAGATTTTATATATGGGATAGCAATAAAAAAGCAATAGAGCTAAATAGTACTAAAGAGAGGAATAAAACAGAAATTAAAGCAGATAATGTGGTTAAAAATGTATCTAAAATAGAAAAACCACCTGTTGAGTTAAACAGAACTGAAACTAAAGAGAAAATAGATTTATTAAAAAAGAGTTTTGTAGAGGAAAATAAGAGTAAGCAAGAGCATTTAGTAGTTAAAAAAGTTAAAAAGAGTATAAAAGAGATAAATTCAACTAAAAAAGATATTACAAAAGATATTAATATATCTTCTGAAAAAAATATAACAAAGGTAAAAGAGACAAATTTAACAACTCAAGAGCTCTCTAAAAAGAGCAAAAAAGATAATAATTTAAGTAAGGTATTTTCAGAAGAGAATTTGCATAAATTCCTTAAAAAATATATTAAAATAACAGCACACTCCTCCTCTAAAAAGATTATGAAGTTATATGACAATAAGATAACAAGATATTTTCAATTTAAAAATATAACACCTACAAGGGTTGGGAAATCTGTTCGGGCATATAATAGAAAATGGAAATATAGAAAGTTCAAACTACTAAATTTTAAAATTTTAAAAAGATATAGTAAAAATGGAGTGAACTATTGTGATGTTAAAACTTATACAAAATGGTATGTATCTAATCCTAATGGTAAAAGAAAGTCAGGGTATAGCAAAGGCTTTATGACAATAAAAGATACAAAAGATGGATTTAAGGTGAAAGCAATTTATGGAATTAGATAAAAAAGGCTATAAACGTATAACTTTTTAATTACTATAAGGTATAATCCTCAAAAATAAATAAGGGAAAATGGTGATTAGTGCCGTTGAGAGAAAGATAGAGCAGTACATAGCAGATTTAGGTGATAGCCATGTAAAGATGCTTTATGAAAAGATACCACATGGTAAGCGACTTCGTACTAAATTGATTTTAAAGATAGCAGATTCAAGTCTAAAAGTTATAAAGACAGCAGCAATAGTAGAGATGATTCATGTCGCAAGTCTTTTGCATGATGATGTCATTGATGATGCCTATCAGAGACGAGGAAAAGCATCTGTAAATGTGAGTGATGGCAATAAAACTGCTATTATGATGGGTGATATACTATACTCAAAAGCCTTTTTTGAGTTAACTTCTATCTCACCTGAGGTAGCAAGAGTTATCTCTAATGCAGTTATTCAACTAAGCCTTGGAGAACTAGCTGATGTAGAGTTATCAAAAAAGTTTCATACTAACAAAGATGCCTACTTAAAGATGTTATATCAAAAGACAGCCTCCTTAATGGAAGCCTCTGCTGAATCAGCAGCTATCTTAGCAGGGAAAAATCGTAAAGCTTATAAGCAGTATGGTAAAAACCTTGGGTTAGCCTTTCAGATGATAGATGATATTTTAGATATTACCCAAGATAGTATAACTTTAGGAAAACCTGCTCTGCACGACTTTGAAGAGGGAAAGGTGACTCTACCATATATCTATCTTTTTGAGAGTTTAGATGAAGAAGAGAGAAGATTCCTGCTCTCTCTTCATCGTAAAAATTTAACTCAAAAAGAAGCAGAATGGATTAAGTTATCTATGAAGAAGCATAAGATTATTGAAAAGGCTTATAGTGAAGCAAAGGAGTTAGTTGATGAAGCAATAGAGCTTATGGACTCTTTAGGGGAGAGAGACTTGTCAAATATTGCAAAAGCAATGATTGAGAGAAGATTCTGATGTATTATCAAATTTTATCTTTTAACCATAACAACTGTGAACAGGCTCTTCGTGAACAGATGGCGTTTACAGATAAGCAAGAGATGAGTACTTTTTTGAATGAGTTAGTAGAGTTTAAATTTATTCATGAGGCATTTATAGTCTCTACTTGTAATCGTGTTGAGATAATGGTTGCAACTTCAGATAACTTCTCCTCTTATCATACAATATTGGGTCTATTGAGTAAAAAGTCAGGAATTGACTTCTATAGATTAAAATCTTCAGGGCGTAGGTATGATGATGAAGATGCTATTGTCCATATCTTCTCAGTTGTCTCATCTTTAGACTCTTTGGTTATAGGAGAATCACAAATTACAGGTCAAGTAAGAGAGGCATTTAGATTCTCTTATGAGAATGGTACAGCAGGAAGTAGACTTAACCGTGTACTCTCTCATGCCCTTAAGTGTGCGGCAGAGGTTCGTAACCAAACATCTATCTCTAGTAGACCACTCTCTATAGCTTCTGTTGCTGTAGCACAAGCTCATAGTATTTATGGAGATAATATAACAGGTATGAGAGCTATTGTTGTTGGTACAGGGGAGATGGGGCTTATTGCAACAAAAAATCTTTTACGTTTAGGCTGTGATGTTCTTCTTTTAGGCAGAGATATAGAGAAGACAGAAAGGATAGCCGAAGAGTTAGGAGAAAATGTAAAAGCTGCTAGTGTTGAGAATCTACCAAAATATCTAAACCGTTATCGTCTTTTATTCTCTGCTACCTCTTCAAAAGAGCCTATTATTGAGCCGTGGATGATAGAGAATGCAAACCTTGAACGTCTCTGGTTCGATATGGCAATACCAAAAGATATTGGAAATATAGAGTTAGATAACTTAAGACTCTTTAGAATAGATGACCTAAAGAGTATCTCTAGTAGAAACTATGCTCTGAAGCAGGAACAGGCTATAAAGGCTAAAGAGATAGTCTTAAAGCATAAAGATGAGTACTATACATGGATAAAAGCACTCTCTATTGAACCAATAATAAAGGGAATGCGACTACAGGTAGAAGATGCTATAGATAAAGAGCTAAAACGAGCTATAAAAAAGAGGTATGTTCCTAAAGAGTTTGAAGCCAATATGAAGAAGATGGCACAGCAGATGTTTAATCGTTTCTTGCATGATGCTACTCAAAATTTAAGACAAAGTTCATCGCAGAGTGATGGAAGCAATAAAGCAGATGCTATTAGAGAGATATTCAATATAGATATAGACAATGTTAATGCACAACAATATAAAGAGAATGAACACCATGTTAAAGGATATAAATAATGAGATTTTCAAGAATATTAATACCAACAACAAAAGAGACTCCAAATGATGCTCTCTTAGCATCTCATAAACTTCTACTTAGAGCAGGATTTATTCAGTCTGCTGGTGGAGCTGGACTATACAACTTCTTACCATTAGGAAAGATAACTTTAGACAAAGTAAGAGCTGTAGTAAAAGAGGAGTTAGACAAGGCAGGGTGCAATGAGGTACATCTACCAATAGTTACCCCTCTTAGCCTTTGGGAAGAGACAGGCAGAGCTGATAAGTTTGGAAAAGAGCTTTTGCGTTTTAAAGATAGACATGAGAACAGCTTTACTCTTAGCCCAACCAATGAGGAGGCGATGGTAAATTTAGTACGTCAAACAGTTAAGAGCTATAAGCAACTACCTATAAATGTCTACCAAATCAACTGGAAATTCCGTGATGAGGTTAGACCACGTTTTGGACTTATGAGGGGTCGTGAGTTTCTTATGAAAGATGCCTATAGTTTTCATGCTACCACTGAAGATATGCAACGAGAGTTTGACCTAATGGAGCAGACCTACAAAAAAATCTTTACACGTTTAGGTTTAGAGTTTAAAGTGGTAGAGGCAGACTCAGGTGCTATTGGTGGAGCAGGTTCAAAAGAGTTTATGATTTTAGCTGACTCTGGAGAAGATACTATTATGGTCTGTGAGAGTTGTGACTTTGGAGCTAACGTTGAAGTAATAGCCCAAGATGAGACAAAGTGTCCTAAGTGTGGTGGTAACCTTAGCCAAACCAAAGGTATAGAAGCAGGTCATATCTTCCAGCTAGGGACAGTATATTCAGAGCCAATGAAGGCAGAGTTTTTAAATGAGAACCAAAAGCTTGAACCTTTTGTTATGGGAACTTATGGCATTGGTGTTAGTCGTCTCTTAGCAGGGATTATTGAACAAAATCACGATGAGAGAGGGTGTATCTGGACAAAAGCTTCTGCTCCTTATAATGTAGATATTATTGTAGCAAAAGCTAAAGATGAAGAGCAGATGGCAGTGGCTCAAAAAATCTATAGCCAACTTCAAGATAAGGGTATAGATGTAATTTTAGATGATAGAGCAGATAAAAAGACAGGCTTTGGAGTTAAAATAAAAGATTTTGAGCTTATTGGTATGAACTATGCAGTTGTTGTTGGTAACGATATTAGAGAGGGTAAAGTAGAGATTATTGCTCGTAAAGATTTATCTAAAGAGGTTGTTACCATAGAAGATGTGGTTAATATTTTAGTAGAGAAGTTGGCATAAGATGATTTTTTTAGTTATCTATTTTTTATTGGAACTCTTTTTTTCATTAGAGGTTGGAGCTAAGATAGGTTTTTTGTGGTCAGTAATTTGGATAGTAACCACTTTTATTATAGGAATGGGGCTCATTCAGAATGCACATGTTAATATTAAGATGAATATGCAGAGTCTCTCAATGGGAAAATTGGATATGAAAGCTTTTCATGACTCAGCTACTTCATATTTTTTAGGAGCAATTTTATTGATTGTTCCTGGTGTCTTTTCTGATATTTTAGGAGTAATTGCACTATTATATACTTTTTATTTACAATTTGGTGGTACAATACCGAGTTCTAAAAATAAAACTAATATTAATAGTTTAAATCAACAAGGAGATGATGATGTCATTGATGTCGAGATTATTGACTCTAGTAGTCATAGCAACACTAAGCGTTAGTGCTAGAAGCAGTGCAGATGAGGTAAAATCTTATGTAAAAGAGCGTATGATTCAAAATAAACAGGTAAAGGTGACTAAAGTCGATATTATTGACTCAAAAGTTTTAGATGAGCCAAAAGGTTGGGAGGTATTTTTTATTAATATTCATGCCAATGTTAAAAAGGGTCCTACTATATTTGATAAGGTAACTGTTCCAGAGACACTTTTTGTAAAAGATGGTTATACTGTTCCAACACTTATTAATCTTAAAACAGGTGAAGACCTAAAGTTAGTACTTAAGCCAGACCTTAAACCGAATGTATATGATGATAAGCATTTAATTGCAGGAAACAGAGACGCTAAACATAAATTAGTAATTTTTACTGACCCAATGTGTCCATTTTGTAGAGAAAAAATACCTGAAATCTATAAGGCTGTAAAAGAGAACCCAGAAACCTTTGCACTATACTACTACCATCTACCTCTTTTAAGAATACACCCTGTGTCAGATATCATTACACGAGCAATGCAAGTAGCTAAAGCAAAGGGTATTAAACAAGATAAATTAATGGAGCTATATAAGTTAAAAGTTGAGCCAAGAGAGACTAATGCTACAAAAGTTTTGGGTGAAATTAAAAAGCAGTTTGGTATTGATGTAACAGAGAAAGAGATTAATGAAGATAAAATCTCTAAAGAGATTATATTTGATAGAGATATGGCAACTCAATCAATGGTAACAGGAACTCCTACACTATATATTGATGGTAAGTGGGACCCAAGTAGAAATGAGTATAAAAAGCTTATTAAAAATAACTGAACTGAAGAGCTAATAGAGATAATAAAAGGTATTTTTTGAAAAGATTAACCATAGCAACAAGAGCTAGTGACCTTGCTCTTTGGCAAGCATATTATGTACGAGACAGAATAGAAGAGGCTTTTTCTGATGTAAAAGTAGAACTAAATAAGATTACATCAAATGGTGATAAAGTTTTAGATAAACCTTTAGCACTTATTGGAGGAAAAGGACACTTTACAAAAGAGTTAGAAGATGAGATGTTAGCAGGAAATGCTGACATTGCCGTACACTCACTAAAAGATGTCCCCTCATATATGCCAGATGGTTTAGAGTTAGGAGCAATTACAGAGCGTCAAGACCAGTCAGATATTTTTCTCTCTTTTAAATATGAGTCATTTCACTCTCTTCCAAAAGGTGCTGTGGTCGGAACAACTAGTCTAAGAAGACGTATGCAACTACTCTCTGTTCGTCCTGATTTGAAGATAAAAGATTTAAGAGGTAATGTAAACACACGTCTTAGAAAACTAGCAGAGGGTCAGTATGATGCAATTATTTTAGCATTTATTGGACTTAGCCGTTTGGACCTTTTAAAAGATATTCCTTTTACTCAAAAGCTTCCTCTTAATATTATGATTCCTCCTATGGGGCAAGGTGCTTTAGGGATTCAGATTAGAAGTGATGATGATGAGATTCGTAAAATTGTTAAAATTTTAAATCATGAAGATACATTTTTGGCTTCCCAGATAGAGCGAGAATTTATTGGTAAAATTGGAGCAGGTTGTTCAGCTCCTGTTGCTGTTAATGCAACTATAGATGAGGTTGGACTAGTAACAGCAAAGGCGATGATTGGTTATCCAGATGGTTCAAAGATTTTACAAGAACAGGTAGCCTCTTCAAAAAACTCTTGTAAAGGTTTAGGTCTACTTCTTGCAGAGCTTATGATTAAAAAAGGTGCAATAAAAATTCTTAAAAGAGCTGAAGAGATGGCATTTAAGGGCGATACTCTTGCTGAGAGGATTTAGAATTAAATTTTATGTTATAATCAAACCAAAAAGCAAGAGCAATAATGCTAAAACTAAAAAGCCTCCTAATATCTATTTTAATGTTACAGATACTCTATGCCCAAGATGATGTTGCATATAGCTTTCACCTCTCAACCACTACTCCATATAGACAAGAGGCAGTTTTTTTAGATGTCAACATCTCTCAGCTTGACCACTCTAAGGTTATGCTCTTTAACTTTACGCTAAAAAACTCTAAAGATTATAGTTTTTATCAAATAGGGCTTGAAGAGCGTGAGAAGTATCATGATTTGAGACATGAGTATAGTTATCTTATATATCCTAAAAAGAGTGGTAGGGTTAAGATTGAGTTTGATATGGTAAAGTCTTTGACAGATGATGACAAAGTTACCTACTCTATTTCAGGAGATAGAGATAGTGTTAAACGTTTGGAGAAAGAGGATATAGTAGTTAGTTTAAAGCCAATACTTTTAGATGTTAAAGACCTACCTAAAGGTGTTGAATTGGTAGGAGATTTTAAACTAACTTATAGTTTAGATAGACAAAAGACAGAAGCATTTGACCCTATTAATTTTAAGGTCAAATTAAAAGGTAGAGGAGAGGTTGAGCCTTTTGAGATTTTAAAAGAGAGTAAAAGCTATAGACTCTTTCATCAAGCTCCAAAGGTTAAAAAGTTTCACACAAAAGATGGAACAACTACCAGTATAGAGTGGGAGTATGCTATTTCGGCTAAAGAGAGTTTTACTCTACCTGCTATTGAGATAAAAGCTTTTAATCCAAAGAGCAAAAAGGTATATACTCTAAAAACTCCTGAGTATAAAATGGAAGTAGATAAGGTATCAGAAGAGAGCTTACTAGATAGCGAAGATGTCCCTGCCGTCTCAAAAGCTATCGATTGGGATTGGTGGCGTTGGTTGTTCTCTTATATTTTTGTCTTTATGGCTGGTTTTTTAATGCCTCGTGACCTATTTAGACGAAAAAAGCCTATAGTAAAAAATGATGAAGAGATTTTAGCAGAGAAGATTAGAGGAGCTAAGAGTCATAAAGAGTTGTTAGAGATTCTATTGGCACAAAATGACAGCAAATACTCAAAAGCCATAGAGGCTTTAGAGTTGGTACTCTATAGAGGTCGTAAGATTTCACTCTCTAAGGTTTTAGATATGATAGATATAGGTTAAAAACTTCTGTTCAAACTCTTTAGCAGGAATAGCTTTTGAGCAGAGGTAGCCTTGGTAGAAGATGGAGTCATCTATCTCTATTAGCTTCTCTCTTTGTTGTTCATTCTCTATACCCTCAATAATAATTTTGTAGTTAAACTGTTTTCCTATAGCTATAATGCTCTTAACTAACTCTTGGCTATCTGGATTGGTTAAGATGTCATTAATAAATATCTTATCTATTTTAAGAACTTTAAAGGCTATCTTTTTAAGATATGAAAGAGAGGAGTAGCCTGTTCCAAAGTCATCAATGCTACACTCAATACCTTTCTCTTTTAGTTTTTGGATAATCTCTTGAGTCTTTGTAAAGTTATCTAGTAGAGTAGTCTCTGTTAAATCAAGTTTAATAAGAGATGGGCTTATGTTTCCTTTTTTAATACACTCATCAAGTTGCTCTACAAAGTTAATCTCATTTAGCTGTCTAGCATTGATATTGATAGAGACATATTCAAAGTTAATAATGTGTGCATTTTTCCAAATATAGAGTTGTCTACATACCTCTTTTGCAACCCACCAACCAATTTTAGTAATAAGACCAGATTCAGTAGCCATAGGAAGAAACTTGTCTGGCATAATAAGCCCTTTTGTGGGGTGATTCCACCTAATAAGAGCCTCTACAGCATTTAAGCTATTATTTTTAATGGAGACAATTGGTTGATAGTATAGTTCAAGCTCATTGTTATCTATAGCAAACTTTAGGTCATGTTGTAGGGCAGTAAGCTCTTGTTGTTCTAAATCTAGTGAGTGGTCATAAAATCTAATATTGTTTAGACCTTCACGCTTTGTTTGATACATAGCCATATCAGCTTGACGAATAATCTGTTCTGTATTGTTTGAGTTTGGTTCAATAAGAACAATTCCAATACTAGTTGTCATATATAGGTCTAATCCCTCAATGTGAAAAGCCTCTTTAAATATCTCTTTAATCTCTAAAGCTATATTTTTTGCTTCTCTTCTTGCTACGTTAAGCTCTTTAGTATAGAAAGGAATTATCATAATAAACTCATCGCCACCAATTCTAGAGAGAAATTTTTTCTTAATCTTTAAAGTTTTTAGTCGAGATGCAACCTCTAGCAAAAGTTTGTCTCCTACAATATGACCAAAGGTATCATTTATCTGTTTAAAGTGGTTTAAGTCCATATAGAATAGAAAAGAGTAGTGGTCTATATGCTCTACTTTCTCTATAAGCTCTTTCATATAGATTTGATAACTCCTCCTATTTGGCAGGTTAGTTAATGCATCGTGTAGAGAGATATAGTTAATTTTTTCATAAGCTTGATGTTCAATACTTTTGTCTTCTATAGTACCTATACCTCCAATAATCTCATTGTTGTCATTGTGAAGTGAGGAGCAGGTAAGTTCAATCCATATTGGATTTTTTTGAAAAGTAATATTAGATGAGCCTATAGTCTCTTTTTCAGAGGAGTTAATAAGGACATATTTGAGTGTATCTACAACTTTTTTATCTTTTAACTCATTAAGGTTAAAACCTTTTAGATTTTTATCTAAACCAAGAAGTTTTTTAAACATATTATTGTATCTTAAAATATTAAGATTATGGTCATAATAGAAGATGCCAATTGGAGCCTGTTTTAAAAATGCAGTAAGCTTTTTCTCTTTTGTTGCAAGTTGCTCTTTTGCCCATTGGTAACGTCTTTGTGTATTATATGTTTCATTAAGTAGTTTATTGAGCTCTCTAATAGATATTAAAAGAAGAAAATAAGAGATAGCAAGAAGTATTTGTAGTAGATGACTATAGGGAACATTAGTAACATATAAAAGTATAAATATAAAAATAAAAACTATTGTAATAAATAGAGAAATTATTTTAGTTCTGTTTCTAATATTAAAAATGGTAATTATTTTAGAGATATAGTAAATAAGTCTTTTCATAATATTATTATAAGATAAAAAAATTATATTTAACATAAAGTGTTCTTTTATTGAAAAATAAAACTAACATATAGCTCATATCTAAAAAAAACTTGCTAAAATATCAGATTATTAAAATATAGAGGATATTGTTATGAAAGTACTATTAATAAAAGATGTAAAAAATCTAGGAAAAAAAGGTGAAATAAAAGATGTAAAAGATGGATATGCCCAAAACTTCTTAATTGCAAAAGGTATGGCAAAGTTAGCTACTCCTGATGTTGTAGCTCAATGGAAAGCAGAGCAGGAGAGAAGGGAAAAAGAGTTAAAAGAGACCCTAGAGCGTCTTAAGAAAGAGGAGAAAGAGTTAGCCTCAAAACCGATTATTATTACAAAAAAACTAGCTCCTGCTGGTATTCAAGGTTCAGTTGGTAAAGATGATATTGCTAAAGCGATTAAAGAGCAGATGGGTATTGAGATTGACAAAAAGACAGTAGAGCTTAAAAAAGCACTAAAAACTGTAGGTGAACATAAGGTAGACATTAAGCTAGGTCATGGAATTCATGCCCATGTAACTGTAGAGATTAAAGGAGAAGAGTAGAGTGTTTCATGCAACAACAATACTTGCCTACAAAGGTAAAGATAGTGCTGTCATAGGTGGTGATGGTCAAGTAAGCTTTGGCGATACTATTTTAAAGGGAAATGCTACTAAAATACGTTCTCTCTATAAAGGGAAAATTTTAGCAGGTTTTGCAGGAAGTACAGCCGATGCTTTTAACCTTTTCGATATGTTTGAGACTATCTTAGAGGAAAAAAAAGGTGACATTTTAAAATCAGTCATTGAGTTCTCTAAAATGTGGCGAAAAGATAAACACTTGCGTCAGTTAGAAGCTATGATGTTAGTACTTAACCGTGACCATATCTTCATCTTAACAGGAACAGGTGATGTGGTTGAGCCAGAAGATGGTAAGATTGCCTCTATTG
>Ga0256832_1001582_pt1 | contig 15507 bp, 10 predicted proteins | sample 134614metaG_FD_190534 | JGI IMG/M metagenome (GOLD analysis project Ga0256832, IMG submission 190534) | Hydrothermal vent microbial communities from Lau Basin, Pacific Ocean - 134-614 | ecosystem: Environmental > Aquatic > Marine > Hydrothermal vents | place: Pacific Ocean: Lau Basin | collected...
ACCTAAATACCGTGCTACCCAAATACCAATGAAGAGTCCAACTACCATACGGAGTATTTTTTCTCCCAAAAGCCAAGAAGTATTTTTAAAATATTTCATAAAACCTTCATGATTTTTTAATGATTTTAGTTTAGTCAGCATTAGGTATCTCTCTCATTTAATCCAAGCATTATACCCAAGAAAAATAAAGAAAAGAATCCTTAAAAGCCCATAAAACAATAGTTACTAGCTTATGTTTTAATATATTACGGCTAATGGAACAAGACTCCTCTATCTTTTTATTTCTTTTTAACTAGCAGTTTGGGTAACTGTGATATAATTTGACCGACGATTTAGGTGTGGACACAGATTTTTTACAGTTCCAATATTGGTTAAAAAAGTCCCTATTTTACTAAAGACTTTTCTTATTTTTAACACTTAAAACTTATAAGATAAGGCTCCGTACATACCTTGTGAAACAATATCTGCATCGTATCCATCGTTTGTATTAAACTGGTTATGTCTATATCCAACTTCTAAACCAATGTTGTTATATATATCTGTTTTTAAAGCTGTTCTAATATCCATATGAATATCATCTGTAGGTGACATAATGAGTTGATTTACCCATTTTAATGATTCTGTCCATGGAGGAGTAACTTCTATACGTACGTATCCTATTGGAAAATACTTATCAAATGAGCTTGTTGTCTCTTTTGAACATACTTTAGTTTGGAAACTACCATCTACATATCTTAGCCCTGCACCTACCTCTAAATCAACTAGGTCATCTTCAGGTTTTGATATATAGTATATAGCATCTATTATATCTAAATCAAGTGTACTTTTTTGTAGCTCACCCCTGTCAAAATTAACACCATTGTGTTGCATGTCTGAAGCCAATATTTTTTTGCCTTCATTTGCAATCTTGGTATATCCAAGTTTAAAATTCACATATTGGTTTGTTCCTTTTAAATCTAAAACAAGAGAAGGAGAAATTTCTTTCTCCAAACCTCTCTCTTTTAAGTCTATAACACTTCCTGCATTTTGGAAAGTACCATAAGTTCCTGTTTGCCAACCTTCTAGTTGAATCTCTGTACTTTGTACTACATCAGCAGAAAGTGCTGATATGGTTAGTAGTGATAATAGTATTGTTTTCATTTATTTTCCTTTTATGGTCTTTTAACTTGTTTATATCTCTGTCCAGAGAAATTACTTTCATTTCCTGCCCCATCAATAGCTTTAACTTTAAAGTAAGTTCTTGACCAATTTCCAGCTGCTGGGAAGTTTGTCTGCCCAGGTGCATAGGCACAAGTAGGACTTGCAGTATCACATCCTGAAATTAGCACATAATCAGCAGGAGCAGCCGAAGTTGTATTTACATAGAATTCATATTTAACAATTCCTACATTATCTGTACTTGTAGACGCATCTAAAATAACTTTTCTACCAATATCAGCTCCTTGTATATTAACAGGTGCAGTATCTCCATTTTCAAACTTGTTTGCTGTTAATCTTGCTATAGGTTTTACGGTATCTGTAACAGGTTTAGCAACATCAGCAAAAGCTTGAACAGCTACAGTACTTTCTAATCCTTCTCCATCTTTCACTACAACTTTGTACCATGTTCTAGCACGATTTCCTGCAACTCCAAAAGCCGTTATACTAGGTGTATCTTTACAAGTTGTCTCTTCTATATCTACACATCCAGCTATTTCTGTATAGTTACGTTTATTGTCTTCAGATTTCAAGAACGTATATTTTGTAATAATGCCAGAGTTGTCTGTTGAAGTACTTGCATCTAGTGTTAACTCTTCACTTACGCCACCATTGTCAATGATTTTTCTATTGGTACCCTCTATTTGCACTCTACCTATTGGTTTAACTGTATCTACCGTAGCTGTTTTAACATATACAGGTAGAATATTAGAATTACCCACATTACCAGCAGGGTCTGTTACGGTTACTCTATAGAATGTTCTCGACCAAATAGGACTTACATCTGAATTATCTGCATTTGGTGTATCGTTTACACTCGTTGCTGTTCCCTCTGAAATAACTTCCCAAGTAGCTTTGTTGTCATTTGATTTTTCGATTTTATAGTTTACGACTTCATCATCATCTCTACTTTTTGAAACATCAATAGTTATCTCTTCACTCTCTCCATCTTTACGTATAAATTTAGAAGCTCTATTATCAACACGTACTATTCCTACAGGAGGGCGTGTATCTGCAGTTGCATTTCTTACTAAAGCTACTCTATTTACAGAGTAATCTTCGTTGCTATCAGCATCTTTAACAAGTACTCTATAGAGTGTTCTTGACCAATATCTATTTGAACCAGACAAATCAGCACTTGGGATATCAGAACATGTTGGGGTTGCACTCTCTTCACAAGCCACATCCCAAGTTGCTCCATTGTCTTCTGATTTTTCAAATGTATAAAGCTTTACACCCTCTTTGTCTCTACTTCTGGTTGCATCAAGAGTTATCTCTTCCGTTGCTCCATCTTTTCTAATTACCGTAGTAGCACGATACGTTGAGCCTTTTTTAAAGAAAAGTAATCCAATAGGCTTACTGTTAATTTTGTTTTCAGTATCCATTTTAAAGTTTAACAATGCTCGTTCTTTATATCCATTTATAGAGGTATCGATATGACCATCTGCATCATATACTTTAACAAAGTATCTAACCACACTTCTTCTTGTAACCACTGGAAGCTCATCTACAAGCTCTTTACCTTCGCCTATCTTTTTCCAGCCACCAAGACCACTTACTACTCTATACCACTCGTATTTAACTATATCATCGTCACTTGTTTTGCTAGTCTCTCCATCGTAACTACCCGTTGCATCAAGTGTAACAGTATCACCAATTGCGATATCTCTCCACATTGGAGTATTTGCTCCATTGGCTTTAGCTAAAGCAACAGGTCTCTCATTTTCAGCAACAGCAGGTTCTACTTTTACACGAAGAATACGTTGCTCTCCAAATCCGTTTCTATTGTGGTCTACTCTTTGTGTTTCTTCATCTGTAACAAGAAGTCTATATTCACAAAACTTTGCTCCAGCAGGTATGGTATCGTTAATGTCTGCGTTTGCTTCATCTGATAGAACTTTCCAACCAGCTACCCCACCTCTACAAGCTCTGTACCATTTGTAGTTTGCGATAGGTCCACCATCTATATCATAACTTTCATTTCCTAGTAATTCAACGGTATCACCTTCGTATACGGTTACAATGTCATTGTAAATACCACCAATACTTGGTAAAGAAACCACCCCAGCATTTTTAGCATCTATTATTGCTTGAATCTCACTTTCTGTTGGATTCGCAGGGTCTGCATATGGTTTTACAGGGTCAGTCTCTGCATTAGCTGGAAGACCATCGTCATTATCTAAATAATCAGGTATACCATCAGCATCTGTATCTCTATTTTTATCTGCACCAGCATTGCCTTCATCTCTAGTTGGTATTCCATCATTATCATCATCTAAATCAAATTTATCTAAAATACCATCACCATCACTATCTCCATCAAATTCATCTTTATCTAAAATACCATCACCATCGCTATCTTTTTGGTCAGCTGATATATTTTCTGCATTGTGAATACTTTGTAAAATAGTAGGTATCGTTGGAACAAATGCTTCATTTAAGGCATTTGAATTTGTGGTTGGTCCAAAAAGTATCATGTCTCGACCATTAACTTTACCATCACCATCAATGTCACCATCAGGTTTACCATCTCCATCTAAATCTGCTGTAGATAAGATTTCATTCACAGTAGCTGTGATGTCATTTTCTGTTAACGTTCCTGCTGATATTTTTTCATCTAGCATTCTAGTTTGCATTTCAGTAGCATAGGTAACTCTAATGGCATCACCTTTACAGGTGTAACACCATTCACCTTTTGTAACGGATCTTAAGATTCCAGTATTGGCTTTGGCTTCAGCTGGAGCATCTTTTATGCCATCATCGTTAACATCCCAATCTGTCCCACCAGTAACTTCAAAGATATAGAGTCTATTCAAATCCATATCAACAGAATGAGAATCAAATATCCCCATTGTATTTAAATCTGAATTTGCATCACCAGAAGTTGTTTCCGTCCATCTTAGTTTTTTTTCACCATTATGAAGTTCATAAATTTCAACTTTTGCCCCTGCTACTCTTCCTAGTTCTGCTATTCCCTGAACAGACTGTTTAATGGAAGTAGAAGAACTACTTCCACCACACCCGATTAAGTTAAGTGCAATACTTAAACTAAACCCAACATTACGTATTGTTTTGTACATAAAAAACTCCTTTGTAAATATATGTAACATTATTATCATATAACAATTTAATAATTTATAAATAATTTTTATAAATTAATTTATAAAGTTAAAAATTTATTAATATTAAAATAATAATAATATTCTAATATAAAAAAATATTTTAATAATAAATATAGGTTAAAGAGAAGAAAATAGATACTGTGGCACTAAATAAAACAAATATAATTATAAATAATTTTTTAATATTAAAAATAATTCTTTAATAATTTTCAATAAATGTGTAGATACTACACATTAAGAAAAAGTGAAATTAAGTATCTTAAAAACATTTTATGTTATTTTATATGAAAAGGAACAAGAAGATGAAAAAGTTATTTTATATATCAATTATTATTGGTCTATTTTTAAGTGGGTGTAAAAGTAATTCTAACACTAATGTTAACACTATCACTCTAAATGAACTTAAAGCCTTTCCTACAGCAGAGGGTGCAGGGGCAAAGTCAAGTGGTGGTCGTGGTGGAAAAGTTATCTATGTGACCAATAGAGATGCAGATGGAAATGGAAGTTTGAGAGAGGCACTGCTTACAGAAGGTAAAAGAACAATTGTCTTTGCCATCGGAGGTAGGTTTAATATAGAAAAAGCAATATCCCTTGGGCAAAGAAAGAGAATTAAAAAAGCAAATGGTACCTTTGATACCTTTAATGAGGAGTTTGATAAATATAGTAACTTTACACTTGCTGGACAAACAGCCAATGATAAAGGAGGTGTTCATCTAGCCAATAAAGGTATAGACCTACGTCGTGGTGAAGAGGCATTTACCATAGCAGGACAAGAAAATATAATATTACGATATTTTGATAGTCGTTATAACTGGCAGTGGTTTTACAGACCCGAAGACAAACAACAACATGTACCAAGCCTACGATTTATAGATGTAAATCGTATGATTATTGACCATGTTACTTCTGGTTGGTCATCGTATGGATTTATTATTACAAACTATTTTCTAACACCAAGAAAGGTACTAGGCGACATCACTGTACAACGCTCACTCATACATGAAGGTGAGATGATTCCGTCAGATGTAGAAGCAAATCAACATAATCACAATGTAGGTATGCTTTTAGGTAGAAAAGGGCATGGTGGTAAATATAATGAGTGGAACATGATGGGTGAGTTTACTATCACTAAAAATGCCTATATAGGTGTAAGCCATAGGCTTCCTAACATAGCAGGAAGTGATGCTGGAAAATTTAGAATCATCAACAACTACTCTTATGGTTTTTTAGGTGATGCAACACAAAGACTTGCAAGAACTGCAGGAAATTCAGAAAATGACTTTATCAATAATGTATTTCAAAGAACAACATACTCTCCAGAGTTTAGTAATGAAAACCTGTTACTCTATGACTTTGGAAACTTTATGCCAATTGTAGATAATGAGATATTGTTAAACAAACCAAACTACTATATATCTGGTAACTTATTTTTAGACCCAGTAGAAAATATACTTGACATTAGTAATAAAATTCAAAAAGACCCAACACAGATGCTTTTTAGATGGAAAAATACAACAAACCATCCTTATCCACGTACCAATCTTACAAAAGATGAGCATAATCTTATTTTGAGAGATAAACCTACAGATTCACCTTATAAAGTGACTGTTTTAGAGGCAGATAAAGTAAAATCAAATATCTTAGACAATGTGGGGGGAAATATACGATTTAAAAAAGATGGTACAAGCTATATAGATGATGAGATAGATAAAATATATATCAACCAGTGGGCAAAAAACAATGGAGGACCTAAAACTATAGCTGAATATAAAGGAACAACTGCATTAGGAAACTCTGTACGATTTGTCTATCCTCAATATAGTACTCAAGCAGCTGTTAATTTAGACCAATACGATACCGATAGGGATGGTATGCCCAATAGTTGGGAACTCTCCCATCATCTTGACCCTGATGTAGCTAACAATAATGCTGTTCGTGCAGATAGAAAATGGCATATGGGTGACTATCTTGTTATTAATAAAGCAGGATATACCGATTTAGAGCTGTATCTTGCTGATATTGCAGGTGATTTTCATATGTTAGCAAATGAGAAGAAATAGTTGTATGCTATACTTTAAAATAGCTAAGAAGGGGGTAATTTTTACCCCCTATCTTTTAGAGTGTATCAAACCAAGCAAATGCTTCTAAATACAATGGAATAGAACAACTATCATGTGTTCCACCATCTTTTAAGATTAACGCTGTTGATGTTGAGCCATTTTTTACAAAGCTATCGTAGGCATTTTGTGAGTTGAATGATGGAACAACTTTGTCACCTTTACAGTGGTAAAGGTGTATTGGCATGGTTGGTTTCCAATCCATTAAAGAGTTCTCTTTTAGAGCATCATTTAACTGAGTCTCTTCACCATTTTTGTAACTGCTTAAAAAACTCTCTTCATAAAGTTTACTACGCTCTATTGGGAAATCGGTTTTGATTATATTCCCTTTTTCTTTTTCAGCGACATAAGTCGTTATTTGCTCATAAATAGGAGCTTGTATTATATCTTTTAGAATATCCCATTTATAATATCGGTTATAACTGTAGAGTAAAAATAGAGGAAGATGAGGTTCTGAATACTCATCCTTGCTCAATAAAATATAATCTGCTGTACCTTTCATGTCATACGAACCAGCCATAGGAGCTGCTGCTGTAACGGGGATAGCATCAGCATACTCTTTTTCTAAGAGTTCAAGTGCAGCCATGGTTGCATAGCCACCTTCAGAGTAACCAGTTAAGAAGAGTTTGTTGTTACTCTCTATATGTCTCTTATTCATAAACTCTTTACTTGCTAAAATAAGGTCAACTACCACTGGAGCTAAACTCTCTTTAACTTGATAAGGGTGGTAGGATTTAGATGTAATCCCATAACCAATATAGTCTGGCATGGCTACTGCTTGTCCCTTTAAGGTAGAGATTAATGCACCAGTTGTTTTTAGTGGTGCATGTTCAGATGGTGCATATTTGTCCCCAAACAGTGTACCATGTTGGTCACTAACCAATGCTACTGGTTTTTTTACATTAAGTGGTAGGGTAATGAGTCCTGATGCGTTAATTTTTTGATTGTTCTCATCAACGGTGGTATAGACAACTTTATATGCCTCTACACCATAATATTTGCTATTTGCAAGTGCAGGATAATTTTTTAATAGTGGCTGATAGAGTTGTTTCATATAATTGGCATCTTTTGACGTGACTTTTTCAAAAGATATAAGCTCCCCTCTCTCACCTAATCGGCTACTGTCTCCTGCTTGTTCTCCAAAGAGTGAATCTAAAAAGAGTCTACTCTCATCTGACTCTACAATCTCTTTTAGACCTTCATCTTTTGTATCATGTTGTAAGGTAACTTGGTTGTTTGCAAAAGCAAGATTTGCACGTTCTAAATAATTTTCATCATCTAAAGCTTCTACCTCTTTTGTGTTTAACAGAGCTTTTCCTAAGACCTTTACATTGTTGTATGGGTCAACTTTTAGGTACTCTAACCACTCAGCACTCTCTTTTTGGGTCGGTTCTCTTTTTAGAATAGATTTATAGAAGTGATTTATAGTTGCAAGTAAGTCACTGTTAGAGACGGATGCATCACCTAAAATTGGGAAATCATAATCAAACAACTCTACCTTAACATCATAGTTATAGTACTCATTTTTAAATGAATAGGTTCCCTCTTTTAAAGGAACCTTGACACTTGAGGAGCCTATATAATCATAATCTCTATCAACTGTTTTTAATAAATTTTCATGAACACCATATCTAAAGTCTTGGTCAATTTCATTAACATCTAAGTCAAGCTGTAACTCTTTTTCATTTTCTAAAACCAAATCATCAAAAAGGACTTTGTTTACAATCTCTTCGTCACCACTATGCCGATATTTTACAACACCTGGAACAGCCCCATGTATATTTATATTGGAAATCGCATCGTTAATCTTCCAGCGTCTTTTAACTTCAGGAGAAAATATTTTAGAACTAAAGACCACTTCTGCTGGGTTGGTTCGGCTAAAAATAGTATGTCCAAAAGCTTTTATTTTGATATCATGTTCATGCTTATTAAATATTTTTGCTTTTGTTAGGGTAATTTTAACCCGTTTATTAGAGGTTAAAAATGTTCCTATCTCTGCCCACACGCCTTTGTTGTTTTTAATGCTTAAATGGTTTTCGTGAAAATAACTATGTGTTGGAGGCAATCCTTTAAATTTAGATGAGTCAGAGATATCATGAAAATAGGTATCTTCAACTGTCTGATAAGCATCATTGGGTTGATATTGCCCATTTGCGACCAATAACCATGTTAATGCATGTTCTTTTAAATCATCTTTTGTAGAGGTTTCATGTCCTACTAAAATATCTTTATAGTAAGGGCTTGTTGCTGTTGTTCTCCCCGATGCAAGATTATCTTCAATCCAATCATAACTCATGTGGTCAACATCAATATTGGGTCGCTCAAAAAGCTTGACTATTTTTAGTAAATCATCATTACTCGCTGCATAGTTACCATTGACAACCCCTTCAAGAGTCAACCAACGTGCTATTTTTTTGTCACCTGCAAGTCCCTCTAGATTCTTTTCAATAAGATAACGAGTCACTAAAGCCCCCATACTACCACTTACAAAATTGACCTGTTTTGCACCAGTTCTTTTCATAAGATGTTTAGCATATTTAGCAACTACCAGAGCATAACGAGGTATTCCTCCTCCAAACTCCTCTGTAACAGCTTCAATATCTTTAATATCTTGTTTTGTATAGTAACTAGGAGGGGTGTCTCCATAGTAACTTGTAGCAGCAAAAACATTTGTTTTGTTTTCATCTTTAGGATTGTTAATGGTTGGCAAAGCTAAAAATACTGGAATATCATCCATAAAACTCTCATGCTCATCTTCCCCATATACCGTATCTGTTTTACCTGCACCATGCCCACTAAATCCATGCACATAAACTGTTACTGTCTTATTGGGATTATGCGTTTTATTCAAATCTACAATCGCTGGTGGCAATATATCAACTACTTTAACCTCTGTATTATTGTCATCAGCTACTGTATCATTATCATCAACTAGACGTTGAGCAGCATTATTACTATTGTTGCTACATCCCGTAGAGGAGTCACCACAACTGGTAGAGACACTACCACAAGAGGTAAACGCCATTACAAGCAACCCAAACATAACTATCTGTTTCATCTTTTCTCCCATTTAACTATTTCCAAAATAAATTATAAAAACTTATATTTTTTATAACTTTTTGCGATGATGATAGCATAATCTTTATAATTAGAATCCCAAAAAAAATTCTTAAAATTAAAATAAAATATTTTTTAAGTTTAATGAAACTAATAACTTTAAACTAAAATATAGAGAGATTTTTATAATACAATATAATGGATTATTTAATTTTAGATATTGATTTTAAATATTATCAAGGAAAACAATAAATAATACTATATAAACTTATAATATGAAATAATATTATTAAATTCAATAAAAACAAATATTTGTTTTACTTCTAACACAAAATACTTATCTAAAGATATTAAGAATAAAGAATTTATGCGTTATAGCTCATAAATAACACAAAAAGAAACATAGTATATTGTTTTATTGTAAGAGTCCATTATAAAATGTAATTTTATTATGATTTTTATTTTTTTTAGAAATATACTTAAGCTTAAAATATAATTTAAAATTGTATTATAAAGTAAAGAATTCAATTACAAAGGGGGATAAGAATGAGTTTTCTTATAGAAAAGGTCAATCTTGATAAAAGTCAAAAAAATGTAGAAATAGCAAAAGTAAAAGCGTTCATAGATAATTCAAAATATGAAACTATTAAAGAAGTATTTGAGAAAGAGAGTATAGAAAAAGTATTAGAGTCTCTTCATAATAGTGAAATCAAAGAGCAAGAAAAACTGCTTGATAATAGTATGAAAGAGAGGGCAGAAAAATACCGTTTAGAAGCTCAACTCCTTATTGTTGAAAACCGATATGATGAAGCAAAAGAGGCTTATAAAAAAGCTTTAAAATATGATCGAAATATAGATGCACTTTGTGACTATTCCTATTTTCTTCAAACACAAAAGTACTTTGAAGAAGCAAGTCAAGTTTACAGTGAGCTACTAGGGGAGTTAAGAGTTTTAGCCAAAAGTAATCCAGCGATATATAACGCTGATGTGGCAGGAACACTCAATAACCTAGCCCTTCTTTATAATGAGAATAATCAGATGCAAAAGGCAAAAGAGGCATATGAAGAAGCATTAACACTTTATAGAGCTTTAGCAAAAAATAATCCAAAGGTTTATGACCCTGATGTAGTAATGACACTCAATAACTTAGCTGTTCTTTATAGAGACAACAACCAAAGACAAAAGGCAGAAGAGTCATGTATAGAAGCGTTAACACTTTATAGAGCCTTAGCTAAAAGCAATCCTAATGTTTATAATAATAAAGCAGCAATAACTCTTAATAACTTAGCTGTTCTTTATAGTGATAATAATCAGATGCAAAAGGCAGAAGAGGCGTATGAAGAAGCGTTAACACTTAGAAGGGCTTTAGCCAAAACGAATCCTGAGGTTTATAACGCTGAGGTGGCAGGAACACTCAACAACTTAGCCAATCTTTATAGTGATAACAATCAGATGCAAAAGGCAGAAGAAGCATATGTAAAAGCATTAACACTCTATAGAAATTTAGCCAAAAACAATCCACAGGTTTATAACGATAAAGTGGCAACAGCACTCAATAACTTAGTTATTCTTTATAGTGATAATAATGAGATGCAAAAGGCAGAAGAAGCATATAAAGAGGCGTTAATGCTCTATAGAGCTTTAGCTAAAAGTAATCCTAAGGTTTATGGTATAGTTTTGGCTCATAGTTTGATAGTGGGAGTTTATTTGTTAAATCAGCCTACTACAAATCTTGATGAGGCAGAGGCAATTTTACAGGAGTTTAGAGGTGTTCCTCAAGCTGAACAGTTGTTAGGGATGATTGAGGAGTTGAGTAAGAAGTAAGATTTTATGCTTTGTAAATCTTACTTTATTTCCCAATAGTAAATCAATATGGATAAGAGATTCAAAAGGAAGCTTTATGACTTTTATGGTTGCTTTTTAATATGTGGTATCTACTTCTGCTTGTGATTATCTTAGTCCATCAAAAGTATAACCCACACCTAGAGTTGTAATGCTGTCTCTATCTTTTGTCTCTTTTTTATTTAGGAACCTTGCTTCAACAAAGCCATTTATATTTGGAGTAAAATGATATTTTGCCCCCACACCTGCACCATAAACAGTTTGATTTGGTTTTTGTCTTTCTATACTGCTTGTTTCATAACCAAGTGTACCTATGGCATAGAGATTACTCTCTTTGCTAAGGTTCATTTGAGCAAGAGCATTAGCATAAACTCTTTTTAAATCTATTCCTGAACAGTTGATGTTGTTTTTATATTCATAACCAAGTTGCATACCATAGGTTTTGTCTTGGTAGACTCCTACTCTAACGCCAGTAAACACTTTGCTGGGTGGGAAAATAAAAGAGTCATCAAATTTATTTTTTGAAAGTGTCAATGCTACATCCATCTCTGTTTGTGCAAAGAGTATAGGAGCTGATATAAATAGAAATATAATTAATTTTTTCATTTTGTTGCCTTTATATTTGTAAATATAAAGTATAGCAAAATAGGCTTGTTTTTTTATGGTTTTTTTTGTTGTATCTTGTAAATTTAATTTTTCGATAATCTTTTAAAAATGTTTTAGCTCTAAAGAGTTTTAGCATGAGCTTGACTCTCCTCTAAAAACTCCTCGAAACTAATGGTTTCACCAATATTTTGTTTGGGTTTTTGTACTAACTTTTTTATAGGTTATATGTAAATTATAATTTACATATAACTAAAAATATGATAATATATATTTACATATTAAAAGGCTTATTATGAATTTCCAAAATCTATTTAGTGAACAAAATGAACTTCTCAATAAAATATCTTTAGAAAAAAAACGATACCTCTACGATGAGATTAATTGGAATCTACAATCTCTTGCCATCTTAGGACAGAGAGGTTTAGGAAAAACAACCATGATGTTGCAGTACATTAAAGAGCATTATTATCAGAGTGATAAGGCTCTCTATGTCTCTTTAGATAACCCCTATTTTCAATCAATCTCTCTTTATGAGTTTGCTAGTGAATTTTCTGCTTATGGTGGCGAGGTACTTTTTATTGATGAGGTGCATAAGTACAATGATTGGGCTAGGCATATTAAAAGCATTTATGATTCACTCTCTTTAAGAGTGGTTATTTCAGGCTCTTCTATTTTACAAATCAATAAACAAAATGTTGACCTCTCTCGGCGAACTATTGTCTATCATCTTGAAAATTTATCTTTTAGAGAGTATCTATTTTTGAAAGAGGAGGTCTCTTTTAAGAGTTACTCACTTGAAGAGATAATTGAAAATCATTTTAAGATAGCTAGTGAGATTAGCCAAAATATTAAGCCTCTTAAACTTTTTAAAGAGTATTTAGAGTTTGGATGTTACCCTTTTGTTTTGGAGGACAAAGGCTCTTATCATCAACGGATTATTCAGATAATCAATCTTATTTTAGAGTCCGATTTACCACACATCAATAAAATAGAGATGCAACAGATACGCAAACTCAAAAAATTGCTCTATCTCTTAGCTGTAAGTGTTCCTTTTATTCCTAATATTACTGACCTAGCTAAAGCTACAGATATTTCACGACCAAAGCTCTATGAGTATTTGAACTACTTAGAAGAGGCAAAGATTATTAACAGTATCCGAACGCCTGAAAAGGGGTACAATATTATGAGTAAACCTGAAAAACTCTTTATGCAAAACACCAATATCTCTACTGCTTTAACGAAAAAAATGGATATTGGAAGTGCAAGAGAGGCTTTTTTTGTCAATCAGATAAAAAACTATTTCTCTTTACAAAATCGTTTTATCAATGAGGATATTTATGTAGCAAAAAAGGGAGATTTTTTAGTGGATAGTATATATACCTTTGAAGTTGGGGGTAAAAATAAAAGCTTTAAGCAGATAAAAGATATAGAAAACTCTTTTGTTGCTTCAGATGATATAGAGATTGGATTTGGTAATAAGATTCCTCTTTGGTTGTTTGGGTTTTTGTATTGATTTTAACTATATTTTACACGTAGGTATGACCATGTCACACGTCAAATCTCGTATAATTTAAATTTGTATCATAAATATAATAACGCCTTTCCTATTAAAATCCAAACATTAATCAAACAACTCCGAATGTGAGCCAATACGAATAAGTTTTAAAGTTTCATCTTCTATAGAGTATATAACAAGTAAATCTCCACTAATATGAAACTCTCTAAATTCACGAAAGTTGCCTTTTAAAGGATGGTCAAGAGCCTCTTTTGGTAAATTTTCTTCTTTTAATAGTGTGGTTATAAAAACTACATACTTTAGATAGGTCTTGTCTGTAAATTTAATTTTTCGATAATCTTTTAAAAATGTTTTAGCCCTAAAGAGTTTTAGCATGAACTTTGCTCTCCTCTAAAAACTCCTCGAAACTAATGGTTTCACCGATATTTTGTTCTGCCTCTTTCATTGCTTGAATGGTTGTTGCATTGGGAACTTTTAGCTCAAAAGGGATTCCTTTTTCATACTTAATACGCTTTAAAAACAGAGTAATGGCTTGTGAAGTGCTAAGTCCAATCTCTTTTAAAATCTCTTCTACTTCTTGTTTTAAGTTACCATCAACTCTTGCTCTAACTGTTGCATCTAAAGACATACTGAATCCTTTTTCTTTTATTGTAGCCTTTGTGGGCTACAAATTTGCTTAAAAGGGAAAGTAGGGTCGGTTTATCGACCACTATCTAAGTGGGAAAAACAATCATTTAAGCAGATAAAAGACTTACCTAACTCTTTTGTGGTAGCTGATGAGATAGAGTTTGGAAAAGGTAATAAGATTCCTCTTTGGTTGTTTGGATTTTTGTATTAAGAGTCTTTTTTGGCATTTAAAAAACTTAAATTAGTAAAAATAAGTTTTTATAAATAAAAAATTTAAGGATTTTTAAATGAATAAAATAACAGACAGTATAAATCTTGCAAAAGAACTTTATAAATATGGTGTTGTAAATGAAAATGAGTTGGTTGAGGATAAATCTTTAGCCTTAATTACTAATTTAACTTTGATTCAAGAGGAACTAACTGTGGGTATAGGTGTAAACCCAAGTAATGACATTGAGAATGAAATAGAGAGAGTGAAACGAAAAGTTCCTAAATGGCTAAGTAAACCACACCAATATAATTCAAGAATATTATTTGCTTATATTAAATTATCTATGTTCAATCAACTTCCTGTAAAGTTTCATGAATTAATGAACTTTACAGAGATGGATGAAAAAGTTTTTTTAGGACACTATAATGAAATGAAAATTATTTCTGAAAAAAATCATGCCAAAGTATTTGAAGAAGAAAATAAAATAATTACCTTATGGCAACCTATTGCTAATTTTGTTTTATCACTTTATCTTGAAAATTATTTTAGAATATGGGCAAAAGATGAGGGAGGAATGAGTCAGAATTATGTTATTGAAAATTATGTCACTGTACTTAAAAAATCAATTCCAAAACATTTAGAAGAGTATGACGATAATACTCAGTATGAAAATTTATTTGAATGTAAAAATATAAGTTTTTTAGAAGAGTTAAGAAAAAGATATTTAAAAAATGGTGAATGGGAAGAAATAACAAGTAATACTAATTTCCCCTCAGCTATAAAAAAATATATTGAATTTTTAAAAAGCAATACCTATAAGATAGAGAATTAAGAGATGTCAAATGAAATAAAAAACAAAAATATCATTAAATCTCTTAAAGATAAAAATATACATTATCAAGTTAAATTTAATATTGGGAAATCTATATTTAAATTTAGAAAAGATGATGAATTTATTAAAAATATTATTGAAATTATTAATGATGAAAAAACAAGTGCTTGGGCAAAAGGAGGTTTGATTTATGCTATATCTTCATTGAATAAGTCTGAACATATAGATATGGTATTAGATTTTATCTTTAATAATAAAGAAAATTTGTTGGTTAGGTTAGAGATATCAATGGAGGTATTTAAATATTTACTAGAGTTTGAAGAGTCTAACGAAAGAGTTATTTCTAAGATAATAGAAGTTATAAAAGATACCACTATTGA
>Ga0256832_1001583_pt1 | contig 15505 bp, 16 predicted proteins | sample 134614metaG_FD_190534 | JGI IMG/M metagenome (GOLD analysis project Ga0256832, IMG submission 190534) | Hydrothermal vent microbial communities from Lau Basin, Pacific Ocean - 134-614 | ecosystem: Environmental > Aquatic > Marine > Hydrothermal vents | place: Pacific Ocean: Lau Basin | collected...
TTCGGTCAGCAGATCGGAAGCCTGCTGCACCATCTTCTCGAAGACCTCGTCGCTCTTTTCGGGATGGGCGATGGCCACCAGCTCCACCTTGGCAAACTGATGCTGACGGATCATCCCCCGGGTATCCCGTCCGGCACTTCCCGCTTCTTTCCGGAAACAGGGAGAGAAAGCGGTCATCAGGACCGGCAGCTCCTCGGCACTCAAAATCTCATCGTGATAGATATTGGTCAGGGGAACCTCCGCCGTAGGAATGAGCCAGAGATCCTCGTCGCAGACTTTGAAGAGATCCTCTTCGAATTTGGGCAATTGCCCCGTTCCTTCCAGCATCCGGGAGTTTACCATGAACGGCACGGCATACTCTTCGAACCCTTTGGCGATATTGCGGTCGAGGAAATAGTTGATCAGGGCTGTCTGCAGGCGCGCCCCCTGCCCTTTGAGAAGCGCAAAGCGGCTCTTGGCCAGTTTGACCCCCCGCTCGAAATCGATCCAGCCGTTGGCTTCCGCCAGCTCCCAGTGCTCTTTGGGTTGGAAGTCGAAGTCTCTCGGCTCCAGCACCCGGCGGATCTCCACATTGTCCTCTTCGTCCAGACCTTCGGGGACATTCTCATCGGGGAAATTGGGGATCCCCATCGCCAGGGCGACTAGAGCCTCCTCAGCCCTGCGGGCCTCCTCCTGAAAGTAATTGACCTCGGTTTTGAGACGGCCGACCTGCTCCTGCAGTTCCCCGATATCTTTGCCTTCGCGCTTGTACTCTCCGAAGAGTTTGGAGAGGCGGTTCTGTTCGGCTCGGGCATTTTCATATCGCTGATTGGCCGCCTTGAGGGTTTCGAAGCGCTCACGAAGCTCATTCAGCGTCTTCTCCGCCACACCCTTTTTGCTGAGTCGGGCGGCCGCTTCGTCAAAATGGTTCTGCAGATATTTCAGATCGATCATTTTTCATGGCCTTCGCTGGGGTGAAATATGGTCGGGATTATATCATTTTCCCAGTTCCAGGCTTCTGCGGTAACAGGCCTCCATCGCCTTGATAAAGCTGTCGCGCACCCTCCCCTCTTCCAGGGCGGCATAGCCGGCGGCCGTGGTCCCTCCCGGAGACATCACCTTGTCTTTGAGCAGGGCGGGATGCTCCTCGGCCAGAAGGGCGCCCATCCCGTCCATCAGCGCCGCCACATACTCATAGCTCACCGCCCGGGGCAGTCCCAGGTTAACCGCCCCGTCGGCCAGGGCCTCGGCCACCAGCGCCATCCAGGCCGGAGCCGATCCCCCGATGCCGGTCGCGATATCCAGCTCCTTTTCACTGGAGAGCCAGATCGCCTTGCCGATGGAGGAAAGGATCTCGAGTGCCTCTTTTTTAAAGGATTCGTCCCCCGTCACCGAGGTGACCGATTTGCGTTTGAGGGCAGCGATATTGGGCATGGCCCGGATGTAGGCTTTGGCGGCGATCCGCTCTTTCAGCTTTGCCAACGGAGTACCGGCGAGAATGGAGATCAGTGCCTCTGCTTTCCCCTCTGTTTCCAAAGAGCCCAGAGACTGGGGTTTGACAGCCAGGAGGACTACATAACCCTCCAGGGATGGAATGTGATCAAGAAGAGTGATCCCCGAATAGCTTCGGGCCAGCTCCTCACGACGTGACGGTCTGGCCTCCACAACAGTCACGTCGTAATCCGCGAGGCCCTCCAGCATAGCACCACCCATATTACCGGCGCCGATCAACAGAATTTTCATCGAAACTCTCCCTACTCTTTTAGGAGATTATAGCGTGTGATGGACAGGAGGAGGTTTAGAGTGTATATCGGCTCAAATGGCAGAAGATTGATATTTCGGAGAGATGATCGGATCGACGATCCGACCTGTCTTATTTCAGAGGGCCTTTCTCCAGCGCCTCCAGCGCATACTTTTTCCCCAGTTCATAGGCTTTCTTGTTGGCTTCATGAACCTTGGGAGGAACTTTGCTCAGCATGGTCTCGATCAACAGATCGTCATCCAGTGCCCGGGTGAAGGTGTTAGCAGCCCCCAGTGCGACAACCGACTGGGTGATGACGTTGCCGACCTCTTCCTTGGCGATGGTGATGACGGGGATCTCGTAGATCCGCCAGCGCTTTTTGTCCTCTTCGCTGGGAGTGACCAGGTTGGGATCGATGATGATGTCACCGCCCTCTTTGACCCCTTTTTTGAACTGATCGTAGCTCACCTGGGCGACGGAGAGCATCAGATCGACTTCACCGTCATTGGCATAGGGATAGAGTACCGGCTCGTCGGAGAGCTGGATATCCACGACGGTCGGACCGCCCCGGACCTGAGAGGTGTAGGTGGCGGTCTTGACACCGTAGCCGCCCTGCTTGATCTTCGCCGCGGCGAAGATCTCTCCGGCCAGGAGCACTCCCTGTCCGCCGACCCCGGTAAAACGCATAATGATTCGTGACATGGCTGCTCCTTACAGTTCGACTTTGGTGTTGTTCTGGTAGGCCTCTTTGACCTTTTCGTACATGGCCGTATACTCCAGCGCCTCTTCGTCTTTCTTCAGGATACCGGTGGGGAAGAGACCCTTGCGCTCCTCGTCGCTCATGGCGTCGTATTTTTTCTTGGAGACGGTGATCTGATCGATCCAGTCCAGGTTCTCCATGGCGCTTCCCATCTTGTTCTTCCGTCCCAGGTTGATGTGACAGTTGGAGAAGACGTCGATGAAGGAGAAACCTTTGTGCTTGAAGGCCTCGACAAAGACCTTTTCCAGTTTTCTCGGTTCGGTCACCTTCTCCCGGGCGATGAAGGAGGCTCCGGCCCCTTCGGCCAGTTTGCAGGCATCGAAGGTGGGATCGATGTTTCCGCGCTTCATGGTCACCGTCCACATTCCCTGGGGAGTGGTGGGAGAGGTCTGGGAGTTGGTCAGACCGTAGATGAAGTTGTTGATCAGGATCAGATTGATATCGATGTTCCGACGGCAGCCGTGGATGGTATGGTTTCCTCCGATGGCCAGTCCGTCCCCGTCCCCGGCGATACAGAAGACATGCTTGTCGGGGTTGGCCATCTTGATCCCGGTGGCGTAGGCGACCGTCCGGCCGTGGGTGGTATGGACGGTGTTGCAGTCGATGTAGGAGCTGAAACGGCCGGAACAGCCGATACCCGAAACGACACACATATCATCTTTTTTGATCCCCAGTTTGTCGATGGCCCGGATAAAGGCCTTGAGGATCACCCCGTCACCGCATCCCCAGCACCAGAGTGTGGGCATCTTGTCCGTTCGCAGATATTCGTCGTAATTAAATGCCATAGTGCCTCCTTAGAGCAGTTCTTCTTTGATTTTCGCGACCATGTCCGCCGGGGAGATGGGACGTCCGTTGGCTTTGAAATGGGTGACGAACTCGTCACGGTGCATACCGGTCGCCCGTTCGAAGGTCTCGACATATTGGCCCATGTTGAGCTCCGCCATATAGACCTTGTTGCCGAAGCGCTCCTGAAGCTCTTTCATCTTGGCATCGGGAGAGGGGAAGAGAGTGATAGGACGGAACATCCCGATCTTGACCCCCTCTTCACGGAGACGGTTGACCGCTTCCCGCGCCGCCAGCGAGGTGGAGCCGTAGGCGACCACCAGATACTCGGCATCGTCGAGGAGATACTCTTCGTAGCTCTCGATCTCGTCCGTATGGGCATCGACTTTGTTGAAGAGCCGCTTGATCAGGCGATCACAGATCTCGGCATCCTCGGTGGGGAAGCCGGTGGGACCGTGATGGAGCCCGGTGTAATGGTAGCGATAGCCTTTGAACATCGGATTGAGGATCGCCGGCTCGTCATCGGGCACATCGTAGGGGCGGTAGTCCGCCGGATCCCCGACGAACTGGCGTCGGAGCTTGATACCCTCTTCGACCTCCTGGAGAGAGGGGAGTTCCGCCTTGGCATGCATATGTCCCAGCGTTTCGTCCAGCAGAACGAAGACCGGCTGCATGAAGCGGTCGGCCAGATTGAAGGCCCGGACCGTTTCGGTATAGCACTCTGCCAAAGTACCGGGGCAGAGAACGATGGTCTTCACATCGCCGTGGGTCGGGCTCTTTGCCTGGAGTATGTCCCCCTGCTGAACCCGGGTGGGCAGACCGGTCGAAGGACCACCCCGCATGACGTTGACGATCACCAGCGGTACCTCGGCGATCTGGGCCAGACCGATATTCTCGGCCTTGAGGCTGATCCCGGGACCGGAGGTGGCGGTCATGGCCCGCACACCGCTCATGGAAGCGCCGATCGCGGAGCAGATCCCGGCGATTTCGTCCTCCATCTGCACACAGGCTCCGCCCACTTTGGGGAGCAGATCAGAGATCGTGTGCATCACCTCACTGGAGGGGGTGATGGGATAGCCCCCGAAAAATTTGCATCCGGCATCGACGGCGGCTTTTGCCGCCAGATCGTTTCCGCTAGAAATCACTTCTCGTTTACTCATCGATTCTCCTTTTTAGGCACCCAGCACCATATAGTTGTTTTCGGCGATCTTCTTCGCCCGCTCTTTGGCCTGATCGCTCAGTTTGGCGAATTTGTACTCTTTTTTGTCCGCGACATAGATGGCGAAATCGGGACAGCTCAACTCGCACTCGTTGCAGCCGATACAGGCTTCCGGCGCGATCACGGTGATCATCGCCCCCAGAACGGAGTGCGGGTCGGGACGCATCGCCAGGACACCGGCCGGGCAGACTGCGACACAGATATCGCAGGCTTTGCAGTTGTCCTCATTGGTCCAGACCGGGGTGTTTTCAGGTGCTTTCATCAAAGACATTGTCTTCCCCTTTTTAAAGTTTTACAGTGATGCGAATACTCACTATGGAGGTAGAATAACCTAGTTTGGGTAATGGACGTATTAATGGAGATTATTTCAAACTAAAGGGGAAAAGGCTGTTACTTTACGAAGCATCAGTCCCGGGAGGCTTTGCGCAGGTTTTCCCGCAGGATCGATGCGAAATCGCTACGGGTCCAGCTGCCGGGATAGCTGCTCAGGAGTTCTCCCTCCGGTGACAGGAAAAAGAAGCTGGGAGTGATGTGTTGGTAGGCCTTTGCCAGCTTCCTAGGGAGCCGGGTCGTCCGGACATTCACCTCGACGAGGATGAAATCCTTCCGGAGCATCCTGCGGATCTCGGGGTCGCTCAGAACCTCCCGATCCATCTTTTTGCAATAGTGACAGGTAGGAGAGCTGGCTTCGACGATCAGAATCTTTCCGCTCCGTTTCGCCTCCGCCTGGAGTCTCTTGAGGTCAAAACTCCCGTCATAATGTCGTTTGAGCGGTTTGGTCCGGCCGTGCCGATCGCCCGAGTAGTGCATCAGATACTGCGCCAGATTTGCCAGGGCGTCATCGTCGAGCCTGATGAGCGGGTGCGTCGTGTCAAAATAGCGGTTGATCTCGGGGCTCAACAGCGTCTGCCTCTCCTCCGGATGCTCCAGGTATTCCCTCAGATACTCTTCGATCTCGATCCGGCGCATCTCGGGGTCCTCGGGATCCCCGATCTTTTTGGGACCCCGCATGATACCGTAGACCAGCATATTGACCGTGGGAGCCTTGAGATTCAGTAGTCGGTTCTTCGCTTTGAAAAAGTTCTCTTTGAGCTGTCGTTCAGGAATGTATCCACTGTGACAGGAGGAACATTGGGACGCAAAGAGCCTCTCGCCCTCTTTGTAATCACCGAAAAGTGAAACGGTGAGAAGGAGGAGAAGTACAGGGGAGGTGAAGAGGTTTTTTCGATTCATTTTCGGATCTTTCCGTGTTCCGTTTTCAATCCTGCCTGACTCAAAACGAAACACCGGTCCGGACCTTCGTCCGGGCCGAAACGTCTCAGACTCAGTTGCACTTGTAGGAGATGCCGGGGTTGCCCTTGACATTCACCAGCTCGGGCGTGTCCACCTTGAGCTGCTTGATGTGCTTGTGGGCCTTGAGGTAGGTCTCGACGGTTTCCCAGATCGGTTCACCAGGCGCTTTGGAGTTGACGGTCGCCCATCCGGCAACCTTGTATTTCTTGTTGGGCTCCAGGGGTTTGCCGTTGGTCAACGTGATGTTGCTGCAGCGGTTGCCCGCTTTGGCCAGAGGGTCGAAGCGGTAGGCGAGTCCACCGGTCCGCACCATATCGCCTCCCTGCTGATAGAAGGGATCGGGGTTGAAGAGATTGTCGGCCACATCTTCCAGGATCATCTTGACGGTCTTGCCGTCCATCTCCCGCACATAGGTCTCGGGGTAGGTCATCGCCGTCTCTGTCGCCAGATCGTCGAAGGTGATCTCCTGACCGGGAATGACGCTGGTTCCCCAGCGGAAACCGGGAGAGAAGGAGATATCGGCTCCCTTGACCTCCCGCAGAGCGTCACAGATGATCTGGTCCCAGCTGCCGTTGAAGTTTCCGCGGCGGAAAAGGGTGACATCGGTAGTAGCAATAACCCGGTTCAGCTCTTTGAGATAGGGCTTGCGCACCTCGTCGATGTACTTTTTCATCGTGGGATCTTCGGGAACCAGGTCGGAGAAGATCGGCAGCAGCGTGAACTTGAAGTCCTTGATCTTGCCGTTCTGGATATCCAGGTCCAGGACGTTGAGGAACTTGGCGTTGGAACCGGCGTTGCAGACGTAGGTCACACCGCCTTTGTTCTTGACCGGGTAGGCTTCGGGAACACCGTCGTGGGTATGACCGCCCATGATAAAGTCGATGCCGTTGACCACCTGGGCCATCTTTTTGTCCACGTCATATCCGTTGTGGGAGAGGACGATGACCGCATCGGGCTTCTCTTTTTTGCGGACCAGGTCCACGAACTCCTGCATGCTGTCGGCATCGATACCGAAAGTCAGGTCGGGGATGAAGCGCTTGGGGTTGGCAATGGTGGTATAGGGGAAGGCCTGTCCGATGATCGCTACCCGCGCGTTCCCCAGTTTTTTGACGGTGTAGGGCTTGAAAGCCAGACCGCTGTCCTCGTCGTAGGGCGTGTACTTCTCCTCCATGATGGAGTCCTCTTTGACCTTGACGTTCTGGGCGATGAACTCGGCTTTGAGCTCCTTGATGTTCTCGAGGATCTCTTTTTCGGTATAGGTGAACTCCCAGTGGCCGACCATGACATCGACCCCCAACAGGTTCTGAGCACCGACCATGTCCTTGCCGCGGGTCTGGAGGGCCGTCCAGCTCCCCTGCCAGGTGTCACCGCCGTCGAGCAGCAGGGTCTTCTCTTTGCCGAAGCTTTCCCGGAGGAAATCCACGACGGTTTTGAGGTGGGCGTAGCCGCCGACACGACCCATCTTTTTGGCATGCTCGTTGAAGCGGAGGCAGGTCATGGCGTATTCGAGACGTTTGTCCCCTTCGATGCCGTAATACTTCATGAAATGCTCACCGACGATATGGGGAGGCTTGCCGAAGTTCTCACCGACGCCCAGGTTGACACTGGGTTCCCGGAAATAGACGGGGACCAGCTGGGCATGGGGATCGGTCATGTGAAGGATCCTGGCGTTTCCGAAGGGTTTGAGCTTGTAGTAGTCCTTCAGATCACCTTTGGGAACGATCCGTGTATGGGAATTGGCAAAAAGCGGTGCCGACCCCAGTACCGCCATCATGTAGACGAATTCACGTCGGTTCATTTGACTCATTGTTTTCCTTTGTTCGTTATTTCACAGTCAATAGCGTGGGAAATACCCACCGTTCCATCTATGGATTTCGGGTGGGCATAGCCCACCCTACATGGATGGGACTTGATGCGTACACCTATTGTACGCAAAAAGCTTAAAACTTGTACCCGTCTCCGGGGATGGCCAGATGATAATCCTTCTGCGCCTCTTTGACCTGCTGCAGAGAGCGGACAGCGAAGGTACAGGCTCTCCAGGCCGCATAATCGGTCTTGAAGGTCTTCTTCTTCTCTTTGCCTTTGCTCTTGTAGTGCAGGGTCACTTCGGGTTTTTTGGCTTTGATCGCCTCTTTGAGCCCTTTGATGTAGACGCTGTTGCGGATACCGAGCCGCTTGAATTCGACCCCGAGCTTGATCGCTTCGGGATTGTATTTCTCGGCGACGGCCAGGACTTTTTCCAGTCCGTTGGCTTTGACGTCGCAGACCTTTTTGACGTCGAGTTTGGCCGCTTCTTCGACCATCGGGGTTACCTCTTCGGCCGCTGCAGCGATCGAGAGGGCAGCGCCCAGTCCCAGGATCGTGACGAGTCTGTTGATTGTTTTCATCCTGCCCTCCTTATCTTCGGATATCCGGCCCGTCGACGGGCAAACCGTTGGACATGTAGGCCATGAAGTAGAGCATTTCGCTCATCCACTGACTGCCGGGCTTGTGGGGATTCTCTCCCTGGTTCTTCTCACACCCTTTGATCCGGCGCTCCAGCGTTCCCAGCCCCTGCCACTTGAGGCGGTAGACGGGGAAGTGGGTCGTATGTCCCAACAGAGGAGAGAGTACTTCACGACGAACACGGTTACCGGCCCCCTGGACGTGACAGGTGGCGCAGGAGAGCTTCAGATACCCCCGCTGGGAGTAGTAGTTCTTCTTTCCGCGCTCATAGGCCGCCGCCGCCGCTTTGGAGGGGATGGTGATGTTGACCTTTTTCCCGGCCTCTTTGCTCATATGGGCGAAGTAGGCTTCCAGATCGGCCAGTTTGCCTTTGGTCAGTTTCCAGGGCTTCTGTCCGTTGGCTTTGAGGCAATCGTTGATAGCGACACTCAGAGTCACCACCTGTCCCTTCTTCTCGTCGAATTTGGGATACTCTCCGGCAATGGCAGGATCGGGGAAGCACTGTTTGATCCCTTTGGTCTTGTTGTAGAGTTCCTCACCGGCATCAATGGCATCCTCATAGGGAGGCATCTCATTGATCTCCTCGTACTGGGATCTTCCCTGCTTGTCGTAAGCATAGGATCCCAGGCGGAACTCTTCGAACTTGACTCCTTTTCTCAGACTCTTGAAGTCTTCTGCCGAAGCATAGGGGAAAAACTGCTTGTTTTTTGCAGGATCGGAAAATTTCTTTTCCATATACTTCACCAACGCCTGCCGATCCTTCTCCGCCTGGGTATTGAATGTCCCGGCGTATGCCACCGACGCACCCATCAATACCGCCACCGACGTTTTCACAATTTTTCCAATCATCTCTTCTCCTTTTGTGAGGACGATAGACCCGAGGGGGTCGTTTACTTGATCTTCGCTTTTCCTGTTTTGGTCTTGCCCTTGAGGTCCACCCAGGTGATCTCCACCTCTTCTCCTTTTTTCCCGCCTTTGAAGTAGAACTTCATGTAGGGGTTCTTGGAGAGGAACTGGCTGGTAGAGACTTCATAGACGACCGCTCCCTCGTTTTTTGCGGTGACGTAGACGATGAAGTTGGCCTCTTTGCCTTTTTTCTTCGCTTCACGGTAACTGAGCATGGGATGCTTCATCATGACCTTGACTTCGGTTTTGTCGCCTTTTGCTTTCGCTTTGATTCTCATCGTTTTCTTTCCTTTCTGTTCTTTTTCTGTTTTTTTTAACTATAGACTTATGAATCGATTCCGGAGATCGGGGGCATCAGCCGCCGCAACCACCGACGGTAACCTTGACGACTTTTTCCGCTTTGTAGAGTTTGCCGTCGATCTCCGCCACGACAACGACGTGACCGGTCTGCTGCATCTTGATCCGGACAGAATAGTCGGGAATCCCACGCTCAGGGACATCGAAAATAGCCACGACCGCCTCGGGGTCAGCCGTCTGCATCAGAGCGATCTTTTTCGCGCCTTCCGCTTTGAAGCTCACGGGGACCACCGCTCCGTTCTCGGCGATATCGGGAGCTTTCAGCTTGACCTTTCCTTCTTCGACCTTGTCGGAGCCGAAGATCGCTTTGATGGCGGCATTGACGCCCGCCATATCTTCACCTTTGGCCTTTTCATCATTTTTGATCTTCCAGACTTCGGGGAGTTTTTCCCGATAGTTGGTCGCCATCAGCATCGAAGGTGCCGCCAGCACCGCTACCATTCCTGCACCCATACCCAAAAATTTTCTTCTTTCCATCATTGCTTCCTTTGTGTTGAATTTATTTGATCGTCTTGAGGTAGGCGACAACCGCTTTGATCTGCGCGTCGCTCAGCACGCCGTTTTTCCCGAAAGGAGGCATCGCCGAAATGGGATTGGTCGTGTAAGGGTCATACACTTTGTCGTACAATGCCTGCTCCGGCCATGCAGAGAGTCCCTGCAATTTGGGGCCCAGGTTTCCGGGATTGTCGATGTTCTTGCCGTTGGCATCGTGACAGGCCAGGCAGTTACCGATCTTCTTGGTATTGAAGATCTTCTCACCCTGCTTGACCAGGTCCGCATTGCCGGCCGAGGCACTCACACTCAACAGTCCGACCACCGCCGAAGCCGCTATCCACAGTTTCATTCCCTGCATTTTCTACTCCTTATTTGCTTTTGTTGACCATGTAGTCGACGATCGCTTTGACCTGATCGTCAGACAGGCTCATGTTGCCTCCCTTGGGAGGCATGCCGTTGAATCCTTTGATCGCATGCTCATAAAGAGTTTTTTCACCCTGCTTGATGCGGGCGGCCCACTCGTCTTTGTGTCCAATGACGGGGGCACTGGCCGCACCACTGTCGTGGCATCCGGCACAGCTGCTTTTGTAGGCGGAGGCTGCCGCCGCGTCACCGCCGCCTCCCTTGGGGGCCGGCAGCGGGGCCTCGATCGCAGCGAAGCCTTCACCGTTCATGATCGGCTTGCCACAGTTGTAGCGAGGTACCTTGACCGGCGGTGTAATGCTCTCGGTCGCGTCGATGGCGATATGCATCACTTTCATCTTTTTCATATCGACACAATCTTTCATACACCGCTTCCCGTGGGAATAGGGGTGACGCAGATCGTTGTATTCGAAACCCTTCTCATTGGGCAGATGCACTTTTTTCAGGAACGCCGCATCGATGACGGTGTCATCCTCGATGTCCTTCCCGTCCACCTGGATCTCGTTGAGCTGCAGCAGATAACCGATGATCCCGTAAACCTCATCGTTGGTGAGCTTCTTGGGCGTCGGCAGCGGCATCGCCATCTTGATGTACCAGAAGAAGGGCTGGATGTAGGGGGCGTAGCTCCCCAGGGTCTTCTCCGGACCTTCGTCACCACCGGTCTTCGCCTGATGGGTCAGTGTTCCTTTTCCTCCGACGAGGACAGGGTTTTTGCCGACCCCTTCACCAAAGTCACCGTGACACATGGCACAGTTGTTGGCGAAGACTTCGGCCCCCTCTTCCACCGTCATCTTCCCGGGGGGCAGCCCTTTGCCGTCGGGCCGGACATCCACATTCCAGCCGGCGATCTCTTCGGCACTGGCCGGTTTGCCCAGCTTCAGCTGCCCTTTTTTCAGATGGACGACCGCCGTCTCACGGACGATCGATCCGTCCACATTGATCTTGCGGCCCTGTTTGTCCGTCACGATCCCGTGATAGGGGTAGTGGTTCGGATCGGCCGGAGTATAGTGGGCCTTTTTGGCCATGGTTTCTCCGGCACAGACGGCAGAGGCGCTCAATGCCAATGCTCCGAAAGCGAGCGTCAGATTACGCACGACGAATTTGGACATTGTTCACCTCCCCGTTTGCTTTGACTTCCCACATCTGGATCGCATTTCTGTGATAGATGAACTCGGTGCCTTTGGCATCGAGGATCTCCTGCTCCGTCGGCTGGGTATAGCCGGTCTCATCGGTCGAGCGGCTGCCGATCAGCAGCGGTTTGCCGTCCCAGTCGAAGTAGAACTCGAATCGGGTGATCATCTTGGGCAGCACCTCGCTGGTGATCTTCGCCTCATGCCAGGTTTTGCCCCCGTCGAGGGTGACATCCACATGGGAGATCTTGCCGCGACCGCTCCAGGCGATCCCGGAGATCTTGGTGGGACCGGGTTTGCGACCTTCCCAGCCCCGTTCAGGGCAGGGAGAGGTGATCACGGAATCCGACTCGAAGACCCAGTTGAACATCTTGGCATGTCCATCGGGGAGCAGCTCGGTATATTTGGTGGTCTCTTCGCGAACCCACCAGGCTTTGTCGTCGAATTTCAGGCGACGCAGCCATTTGGTCTGCAGGACCCCTTCCCAGCCGGGCAGGAGCAGACGAACGGGATAGCCGTTCTCGGGACGCAGAGCCTCGCCGTTCATAGCGTAGACCAGCATCGCGTCGTCCAGGACCTTCTCGATGGGAACGGAGCGTCCCACACTGGCGGGATCGGATCCTTCGGAGAACATCCACTTCGCCTCTTTCTTGAGACCGATATCCTCGAGGATTGTCTTGAGCTCCACGCCGGTGTATTCGGAAGCGGACAGCATCCCGTGGGTCACCTGGAGGGAGTTGAGGCCGGGACCTCTCGCCTCCATGGCGCTGTTGGCGGGGCAGGAGAAGAAATACTTCTTCGTCACGCTGGGATAGCGCTTGAGGTCCTCCAGCGTCAGAATGACGGGACGCTCCACCAGTCCGTGGATCATCAGGCGCCACTCTTTGGGGTTGATGTCGACCACCCCGCCGTGGCAGCGGACGAAATGCAGTCCGTTGGGGACGATACATCCCTCCAGATCCTGCCAGGGGGTGAAGCTGACCGATGCCTTCTGATCGGCGGTCAACCAGGGGACGATCCGCCGTACGACATTCGATTCATACTTGGAGGGCAGGCCGTAGGGGTAGGTGTTGATATCTCTTCCCCAGGCTTTACCCCATTTGGCAACGTGAGGTGGAAGGTTCTCGGGATCGACCTTGCACTCTTCCGCACTCAGCTTCGTCATGCTTCCGGCCCCCAGAGCCGCAGCTGCACCGACTGAAAACGCGACACCGCGCCTCAGAAAGTCTCTGCGTTCCTCTTTGGGTACGCTCTCCAGCTGCTTCGCGACCTCCTGGATCAGCTCGGCAGTGGTAGGAGAGTGGACCTTTTGGTCCTTCTCTTTCATCATGAAGCAATCTCCTTTCACACTTGGATTCAATATTTTCTTGACCTCGGTCAATTGAAGTATAGCGTAGTATAAATTAATTTAATATAGAAAAAGTCACTTTTTCAAATATATAAGGTTCATGTTACCTTTAGAAACATAAAAATAAGAAGTGATAATTATAATTATTGGTGGTGAGAAGGATCAGTAGAATTGATGAAAGGCAGTTTATCTAATTTAAATTACTTATTAATTACTTCAGGTGAGTTCTGAAACAACCCGGGGCACCCCGGGTGCAAGAAAAGAGAGAACTATTTGGTGAGGACCTCTTTGACCGCCTTGCCGATATCGGCAGGAGAGACGACCACCTTGACACCGGCAGCTTCCAGAGCAGCCATCTTCTCCGCCGCCGTACCGCTACCGCCGCTGATGATAGCGCCGGCATGCCCCATCCGTTTACCTTTGGGCGCGGTTTGACCGGCGATAAAGGCGACGACGGGTTTGGAGATGTGCTCCTTGATATAGGCGGCAGCCTGGATCTCCAGGTCCCCGCCGATCTCACCGATCATAACGATCGCTTCGGTCTCGGGATCTGCTTCGAACATCGGCAAAAGCTGCTTGTAACTCAGGCCGATGATGGGATCTCCTCCGATCCCGACAGCCGTCGTGATCCCGTAGCCCTCCTGCACGACCTGATGGGAGGCTTCGTAGGTGAGAGTTCCGGACTTGGAGATGAGCCCGACGTTACCCTTTTTGAAGATGTTGCCGGGCATGATACCGATCTTGCACTCTTCGGCGGTGATGATGCCGGGGCAGTTGGGTCCGATGGTACTCATCCCTTTTTTGGTCGCATACATTTTGGCATACATCATATCCCGAACGGGTGCCCCTTCGGTGATGATGACCGCCAGCTCGACACCGGCGTCAGCCGCCTCCATGACCGCATCAGCCACAAATGCAGGGGGAACGAAAATCATGCTCACCGTCGCACCGGTACTCGCCACCGCCTCTTCCACGGTGTTGAAGACCGGACGGCCCAGATGCTCCTGGCCGCCCTTGCCGGGTGTGACCCCGCCGACGATCTGCGTGCCGTAGTCGATACACTGGGACGCGTGGAAGGTCCCCTCTTTTCCGGTGAATCCCTGAACGATAACCTTGGTATCCTTGTTGACGAGAATAGACATTAGAGCTCTCCTTTCGCAGCCGCGACCGCTTTGCGGGCACCGTCGGCCAGATTCTCCGCGGCGATGATGTTTTCGATATTGGCGTTTTTGAGGATCTCAGCAGCCTCGGCGGCATTGGTTCCGTCGAGGCGTACGATGACCGGCACATTGACGTCGGTGATCTTGGTCGCTTCGAGGATCCCGTTGGCTACCCGGTCACAGCGGACGATCCCGCCGAAGATGTTGACGAAGATCGCTTTGACGTTGGGATCTTTGAGAATGATCTCGAAGCCTTTGGCTACCGTCTCGGGATTGGCTCCGCCTCCCACATCCAGGAAGTTGGCGGGCTCACCTCCTTCATGCTTGATGATATCCATGGTGGCCATGGCCAGTCCAGCACCGTTGACCATACAGCCGACGTTGCCATCGAGCTTGATGTAGCTCAGACCATGGGCCTTCGCCTCCATTTCGGTCGGCTCTTCTTCGTCCAAATCCCGCATCTCTGCAATATCGGGATGACGATAGAGGGCATTGTCGTCGAAGCCCATCTTGGCATCCAGTGCCAGGAACTTGCCGTCACCGGTCTTGATCAGCGGGTTGATCTCCACCATTTCGGCATCGTTGTCCATGTAGGCCTTGTAGAGAGCCGAGGCGAACTTGATGAAGGTGCCGACCTCCTCTTTGGGCAGCCCCAGGCCGAAGGCAAGCTTGCGACCGTGGAAGCCCTGAAAGCCCACGGTGGGATCGATCGTGACCTTGACGATCTTCTCGGGCGTTTCGGCGGCGACCTTCTCGATCTCCATTCCTCCTTCCGTGGAGGCCATCATCACCGGCATCTCCGCCGCACGGTCCAGGAGCATTCCCAGGTAGTACTCTTTGGCGATATCGGCCCCTTCTTCGACGTAGATCTTGTGGACCACTTTCCCCTCGGGTCCGGTCTGATGGGTCACCAGGGTCATTCCGAGGATCTCGTCAGCCCAGTAACGCACTTCGTCGATGCTCTTGGCAAGCTTGACCCCGCCGCCAAGTCCCCGACCGCCGGCATGGATCTGGGCCTTGACCACCCAGAGCTTCCCGCCCAGCTCCTTGGCCGCCTCCACCGCCTCATCGACGGTGAACGCCACCTTGCCGCGGGGAACCGGGACGTTGTACTTTCGGAATATCTCTTTTGCCTGATACTCATGAATATTCACGGTATGCTCCTTTTGCTTGAAGTCATTTATTATAGTTTGTTTTTCTATAAGGAATAAAGAAAAGAAGCACCTGGACGTCGGAAAGAGGGAAAGTGTTTAGAAACTACACTGAAGGGAATGGAGAATTGAGGATGGAGGATGGAGAATTTTTTACTGAATAAGAAAAAATAGAATTGAATTCTTGGCGGGAGGGTAAGAAGGTGAGACAGTGTGAAGGTCGCTGAATCATATCTCCCCACCCTCTCACCAGCGCAGGCGCGATCTCACCTTCTCACCTTTTTTCAGGACAAAGCCCCGTTCAAACGACAAACG
>Ga0256832_1001584_pt1 | contig 15505 bp, 16 predicted proteins | sample 134614metaG_FD_190534 | JGI IMG/M metagenome (GOLD analysis project Ga0256832, IMG submission 190534) | Hydrothermal vent microbial communities from Lau Basin, Pacific Ocean - 134-614 | ecosystem: Environmental > Aquatic > Marine > Hydrothermal vents | place: Pacific Ocean: Lau Basin | collected...
GTCGAGGCGCCCCAACTCGCAGGCGTTGCCCGTCTCGCAGGGGGCGCCCTCCTCGCAGGCGCGGCCGCCGTCGGTCCCCCCATCTTCGGGAGGTCGGCCCGGTACGCAGTCGCCGTTGACGCAACGTTCCCCCAGGCCGCACTCCGCCGAGGTCGCGCAAACGCCGCCGTCTCTCCCGTCTTCGCCCCCTCCGCACGCTGTGAGACCGATCAGAAGAGGCAGGGTCAGGAGAAGGAAGGGCGACCGCCGAGTCATGGCGCCATGATGACAGCATCGCGACCTCCGCTCCAACCTGTCTGGGACGTTCGAGGTCTGCACCCATCGCACCGGGGGCTTCGTACCCGTGCGGGCCACCTACTCGCTGCCGATGGAGACGCCTCGAAGCCGAAGCCAGCGCCGGAAACGCTTCCACTGCTCGGCCGTGATCCAACCGAGGATGCGCCCGTTCGCGCGCACCTGCAGCCAGCCGGCTTTCGCCGGCGCGTAGCCCTTTGGCGGCGTCGGTCGCCGGCTGCAGCGCTCGACCAGACCGCTGGAGTCGAGTTCGCCTGGGTCGAGCTCGAGGCTCACCACCCCCCGACGTTCGGTCGCGCGACCCATGCCTGGGAGGTTGTCACGCGGGTGATGCCTCGCGGAAGGGGAAAACCCTGACGAACTCTTTCCTATCGCGAATTCAATACGTGGATCGCGTCCCGGACCGTTCCCCGCAGGCAGGCGAAGCAGTCCCGTCGGCCGAGCAGGCCGCAGCCGTCCCGAGGAAGACGGGCCGCGCGGCGTACCGCGGGCAGCGCCCGCCGGTCCCCAATCCGGATCAGGGCCCGTAGCTGACGCTCCTTCGTCTCGCACTGCCGGGCGAGCTCCAGGCGGGCGACGGCCACCGCGAAAGGCGGGGCCTCGTCGAGCCGGGCGAGCACCGCGTGCGCCGCCGCCGCTCGCTCCGGCCGCGACCCCTCCAGGAGCGCACCGAGGGGAAAGGGCTGGATGGCTTCGTCCTTCGCCGGCGGCGCTGCGACGGGCTCCGCGGCCACCGGCCTCGGGGCCGGCGGGGCCGGCGGCCGCAGGACCTCGGGCGCCGCGCGGTCCTGGGACACCGAGGGGTCGTCCACCCGGGGGAGCGTGCGCCACGCGACGGCGGCACCGACCATCAGGATCGCACCGGCGACGCCGATGGCCAGCGCCCTCCGAACCGACGGCGCCTTCGCGGGAGGCGGCGCGAGGAACGAGGTGAGGACCTGCCCGACCGCCGCGGCGTCCCGCGGGCGATCCTCGGGAACGGCCGCGAGCAGCTCGGTGACGAGCGCTCCGAGGGGCGCGGGCGCGTCCGACGGAAGCCTCGGCGCCGGAGGGTCCTCGCGTAGCTGCGCCCCGAGGACACGCTCCGGATCGTCGCCGAAGAGGCGCTCTCCGCAGAGCATTTCCCACAGCAACACGCCCAACGCATAGAGGTCGGCGCGGCGGTCGACGAGCTGTCCCATCGCTTGCTCCGGCGCCATGTAGCCGACCGTCCCCACCACGTCGCCGGAGAGCGTCAGCGGCCGCTGGTCGCCGCCGAGGGCGCCCGGCTGGGCGTGCGCGATACCGAAGTCGAGCACCCGCGCTCGCTCGCCGCCGGCGGTGGGCTCCAGCATCACGTTCTCGGGTTTGAGGTCCCGATGCACGAGCCCGGCCTCATGTGCTTCGTGCAGCGCCCCGGCGATCTCGGCGCCGAGCCGGCACGCCTCGCGCCAGGGCAGCGCCCCCTCGGATGCCAGGCGCTCACGAAGGTCTCGCCCCTCGATGAGCTCCATCACCAGGTACAGTCGCCCCTCCTCGGTCCAGCCGAAGTCGATCCCCCGCGCCACGTTGGGGTGCTGCAACTGCGCCAGGGCCGCTGCTTCGCGGGCGAAGCGCTCGCGGGTCCGCTCCTCCTGGGTGTCGTGGAGGACTTTGACCGCCACCCGCGTCCCCAGCCGCAGCTGCTCCGCCAGATAGACTGTGCCCATGGCGCCTCGCTTGAGCGCCTCGACGAGCCGGTAACGGTCGTCGAGGACGCGCCCGGAGAGGTCGACCGCCGGGTCGGCATGGGGCTTTGTGGGCGCGCTCACCGAGGCAGTATGACTTGTCGGCGGCTCCGGATCTTCCTCGCCATGACGGGAAGCTCGTGAAGCGGGCCTATCCTGCGCTACGATAGCGGCGATGGCGGTCTTCCGGTTGCGTTACGGAGCGCGCGAAGTGCTGCTCCCGCTGGGGAAGTTCACGATCGGACGTGCCTCCGACTGCACCCTGCGCATCGACGACGAGCACCTCTCGCGGCGCCACGCGGTGCTGCGTGTCGAGACCGACAAGGTGGCGATCCGCGACGCCGGGTCCCGCAACGGCGTCATCGTCAACGGCGTCCGGATCCGGTCCATGCGTTACATCGTGCCCGGCGATCGGATCCGCCTGGGCCGTCACGAGCTCGAGCTCTTGCGCGACGACATTCGCGAAGGGTTCGTCTCCCAGCCGACCCGAGAGGACGTCGGGGCGGTGCCTAGCTCGGGTCCTCCCCCCACACCGTCCCAGGACGATCTGCCGGGGCCGGACGTGCTCAGCCCCCGGGAGCGAGAGGTCCTGGAGCTGCTCGCGCTCGGTCACACCCAGCGGGAAATCGCCGAACGGCTCGGGGTCGGCACCAAGTCGATCGAGACCTATCGCTCGCGTATCGGCGACAAGCTCGAGCTGCGCAGCCGCGCCGACCTGGTGCGCTACGCACTGCGTCACGGGCTGGTCCGACCGTACTGACCACTGCGGCTCGGTCGCCCACAGATCGCTGGCGTCGGTCAGCGGCGCTGCGACTCGATGTGCCGCTTCAAGGTCCAGGGGATACGGAGGATCCAGTACTGGAGCGTCGGACGGATGACGTCCGTCACCAGCCCGCGCCCCACGTCGACGAGCGAGCCAAAAGACACGAGGGTACGGTTGCCCGGGTAGCCCCGGATGCGGAGAAACCCCCAGCCGGCCTCGATCGTGTGCGGCTCGGTCGTGTCGAGCCGGAACTGCACGACGCGACGCTCGGGATCGAAGGTCAGGCGCATCACGTAGTGGGCGCGAATGGGGCCGACGCGGTGCTCGAAGCGGATGCGCCGTTCGGTGTCTCCGCTGCGGTCGAGCTCGTCGACCCGCTCGACCTTCGGGAGCATGTGTCGGTACTCGCTCGAATCCTCGGTCAGCTGAGCCCAAACGACCTCGGGCGGCGCGTCGATCACCTGGTAGCTCGTACCGCCCATCAGGCGCAGCTCCCCGCGGCGCTCGTTCACGGCGCGGGCGACCGTCTCACCGCTCTCCAGGCGCGCTCGCTCGTGGGGGCTCAGCGGGCGACGGAGCGCTTCGCCAAGCTGAGCGCGACAGACGGAAGTCAGCGCCGCCAGCGCGACACACACGAGCGCGAACCTCCACATCGCTGAGCTTGGTAGCACCTCCCGACGCATCGTAAAGCTGGGACGAGCTTGGGCCCGTGCGGCTTCAATCAGGGCGACTTCCATCGGAGTGGACCGGAACGCGATAAAGCGTCGCCAACCCGAGAGCGAGGGCTGGGAGTGCCAGGCACGCTCTGAGCGCGGGACCGTAGGAACCGAAGGAGTCGCGGGACAGAGCCAGCAGCGACGGACCGAGGGAGCTGGCCACCACGAGACACATCATCTCGATGCCGGCGATGGCGCCCAGATGACGCCGGCCGAAGAAGCGCGGGAACGCCACCGTCGACAGCGGGCTGAAGAGACCGCCGCTCACCCCGAGGCCTGCGACCACGAACCAGAAATTGGCGTCGAGATCCGCCGCAGCGAAGACGCCCACCCCCTGCGCCGCCATCATCGCCACCAGCAGGGCGCGCACCGGAAGACGGTCGGCGAGGATGCCTCCGGCGAGCCCCACGGCGGTGCTCACGACGCTCATCGGCAAGAAAACCCGCACCGCCGCTGAGCGCGGCAGGTCCACCTCGGCGCCAAGGTCCACGATGTGGAAGGTGATGCCCGTGACCACCAACGCCTGAAAAGCAAGGGCCGAGGTCACCGCCCAGAAGGCGAGGGTGCGCGCCGCCTGGCCGCGGGTGAACGCCCGCTCGTCGGCGCCGGCATCGTCGGCGTCCCCTTCCCGAGCACCGTCCATGCGCAGGCCGCAGCTCTCGGGATCGTTGCGGTAGAAGAGATAGGCGACCATCCCCATGCCCACGATCAGAAGCACGGCCATCTGGCGCCACGCACCGCGCCACCCGGCCGCCGCGATCCAGTCGTCGAACAGACGTGGCGCGTAGCCGAACCCAAAGGAGACGAAGACGCCGCTGATGCCCGCGGCCAGCCCACGGCGATGGCGGAACCAGCGGCCGAGCATCGTCCGGCTGACCATGGTCAGCATGCCCTGGCCCGACAGGCGCAGGCAGTAGAAGCCCGCGACGAGTACGGAGACCGACGCCAACGCCGAGCCGCCGAGAGCTGCGATCACTCCGTCCACGGACGACAGAAGGAGCAGCGTCAGGCCCAGCCCGGTGGACGCGAGCATCGCCGTTCGCCGCGCGCCGAGCCGATCGAGGACGGTGCCCCCCCAGGGCAGCGTCAAACCGCTGAGGAGCGTGCCTGCGAGGTAGGCGTTGCTCACGCTCAGCCGGCTCAGGTGCGTGGCGCCCAGCAAGGCGTCCGTGAAGACGCTGACGCCCATGGTCTGACCTGGGATACTCGCGACGACCCCCACCGTCGCGGCGGCCACCACCACCCAGCCATAGAAGAACGGAAACCTGGCGGGCGCGAGGGGCCAGTCGGCTCGGAACAGGCGCTCGAACACCGCCGGGCCATGAGCGACAGCGCCGGCGGTCGCAAGGCAAAAGCGCGCCCCTCCGAAGCCCTGGGGGCGGCGCACCGTTCGACGACATCGCAATTGAGGGGCGCGCTGCGCTACCCTGCGGCCGATGGCTCTCGTTCGGATCGTCGCGCACGGGGACACCCACATCGGCCGCCGCGAGCACAACGAAGACGCGATCCTCTTGCGTCGCGAGCTCAACCTCTTTGCGCTCGCCGACGGCGCCGGCGGAGAGAACGCCGGGAACGTTGCCAGCTCGATGGCGCTGACGACCCTTGGGCACCACTTCGAAGCGACCGAGGCCACCCGCGAGTCGGGCTTCGACGTGCTCGGGCTGCCCCTTGGAGCCAAGCGTCTGTCGGCAGCCGTCCACAGAGCGAACGCGGAGATCGTCCAGCTCGCCGCCGCGAGCCAAAAGTACCAGGGGATGGGGACGACGGTCGTCGCGGCCTCCATCGAACCCGAACGCGCCGTGATGCATCTCGCGCACGTGGGTGACTCGCGCTGTTATCGACTCCGCGCCGGGATCGTCGAACTGCTGACGACGGACCATTCGCTGATGAACGACGTGCTCGAGCTCGCGCCGGAGCTCGACGAGGCGAAGGCCAAGAGCCTCCCGACCCGGGTCGTCACGCGCGCCCTGGGCATGAGCAAGTCGGTGCGTGTCAGCGTGCAGAGTTACGCCCTCGCCCCGGGCGATCGCTACCTCCTGTGCAGCGACGGATTGACCGATCAGCTCGAAGAGGAGCAGATCGCCGAGGCCCTGGGGCAAGACGTGCGACCGGAGGCGCTCGTCAAGATCCTCTTCGACATTGCCCACGCTCCCGAGGCGCGCGACAACATCGCCGTCGTCGTCCTCGACGTGCTCCCAACGGACGCAACGGACTGGCCGTCTCCGACGCTTCGGGCCCGGCCCCTGCAGCAGCGCCAGCCGGACCACCTCGACGACGACGACGAACCCGAGCTGCTGTTCGTCGAGCACGACAGCGAGGAAGATCTCGACGACTCTGCCTTCGCAGAGGACGGAGACAGCGCGAGCGACGGGGGCACCGGGGCCTCCAGCCCCGACGAACAGACGACGAGCGAGTTCCCTGCGGTCAAGCTGGTGCCGGAACCCTCCCCAGAGAAGGCCGCGGCGATCAAGCGCGTGCTGCTGCACGATCTGCCCGAACCGAAGGACGAACGCGACCCGACGATCCGCTTCCGGCGGAGCTGCCGCCACTGCGGCGCCGACTTCGACGGGCCGGCAGATGTCTGTCCGTTCTGCTGGAAGGCGGTCTGAGGCTCCCTTCCATGGAAGGGATGAATCGGCCAGCCCCGGCGAGCGTCGCAACGGCAGCTCGGGTTGCGCGCTATCCTGGATCCACCATGCGAAGACGACTTCTCACGATGCTTCTGCTGAGCGCGCTCTGCGGGTTCGGTGGGGCGACCGCGCAGGTCCGTGACGAACAGGGCGTCGTCGGCCCCGGCCTCTACGCATTTCAGATGCGGATCACGCACGCGAGTTGCGGAGATGCGGACCGTACCGGCTTCGTGAGCTCCTACTTCGGCGCGATCGACGGGATCCCGGGAGCGCGGCACATGGTGCTCCGCCTCCTGAACTCGAGCTACTGGCCGCGATGGGAGCTCGAAGTCGATGCCGCCGGCGTCGTCACCGCGGTCAGCCGCAACGAGCGCGTGCGGGGAACGAACCGCTTCGAGGTGCGCCTCGACGGAAGCCGTTTCACCGGCACGGGCACCCGCACCTACATGCGAGGCGAGCGCCGTTGCGCCGTCACCTACGACGCACTGCTGCGCCGCATCGACCGCCCCCAGCCACCACCAAGCAGGTGACCGCGGCCAAGGCGCCGCTCACAGCTTCTCGATTACCAAACCTACGCGAACGAGCTCAGTTGGGGTCGGCGTGATGGTGATGGGCAGCATGCGGTCGTAGTCGCTCCGCGGAATGAAGTAGATGGCCCGCCGCTCCGTGGCGCCGAAGAGCTCCCCTTGCCATGTCTCGACGAGGCTGCGCGCCTCGTCGGGCTCGAGCCCCGCGCTCGTCGCAGCCTGCAGCAGCCAGCGGCGAAGCGCGTGCTTGTCCCCCCGGCGAACGACGCGGCTATCGTTTGGGCTCACCCGGTGTTCCACCACGGACGATCCACCGACCACCCACACGGTGTGCTCACCCTGTTCGGAGCGAAGGCGCGAGGCTCGGATAGGCGAGCGGAAGTGCACGGGGCCGTCGTAGAACAGGAAGGACTCGGAGTCGTCGAAGCGCGAGAGAAACATCGAGGCGTCCACCTCTCGGAGCCGGTTCCACCAATGACCCGGCGGCGCTGGCGGCGGGCGTGGGAAGACCCGGCCTCGCGCGTTGCGCCGCGCCGGCGGCTCCTGGCCCGCGCGGGGCGCCAGCGCGCGTCGCTCCGCCCGGGACGTCAGATCGCCTCGCCACACGATGCGATCTCCCAGCACCTGCCCTGTGGGGTAGAGCAGCCATGGGCGCCCTCCCTCGAAACGGACCTCGACGGTGAGGTCGGGGATCGGCGTGTCGGAGCGGAGGAAGAGCACGGGTTTTCGTGCGGGGAGGCGAGGAGGAAGACTCGTTGGAGCGGCGGCGGCGCGGACGACCCACGGCGGGCACTCCCGAGCGAGCGCCTCGACGGTCGGCTGTCCACCCTCGATGAGCCACACGCCCCACTCGTGCGCAACGAGCTGGCGCCGGGCGTTCTGGGCGGCGGCGAAGGGGACGCAGAGCGTGAGGAGCGCGAGGGTGGCGAAGCGTCGCATGACCGATTGTACCGCCCCGGTACCAAGAACCTTGGCAGCATCCTAGGACACTTCGAATCGGACTGGTCGCCGGGACGGTCCGCCGCCTCACGGCGACTCCAGCCGAGCCATCCGTGTATGGGGACTACGTGGCCTTTCTGCGCCGGGGGACGGCGAGCGTCGCGCCTTCACCCAGACGCGGGCACCGTCGACGCGGGCACTGTCGTCGATGCAAGTGGGAGGCGCCTGGGTCCATCGACAGCGGTGTGGATGCGCCTCGGCCGTCCGAAGACGCGGCATCGACGGAGTGCTGCGCACCTGCGAGCGCGCCACGAGCTGTCCTCCCGGCTGCGTCCCCGGAGGCGAGGCGCGTGGCGCCGAGACGCAGCCGGGCAACGTCTCCGCCGGTTTGGCTCGCGGGGCCTTCGATTTGACGCGCGGGCCTCGGACTGCGGCAAAGCGTCGCGGGCCCTTTACAGCCCGCAGCGTCAACGCCAGGGTTGAGCCGTGGACGCGCTGAGCCGCCCTTGGTTCCTGGCCCGCTTTCTGAGTGGCGCGGTCGCGGCGGTGCTCTGCCTGGTCGCCGTATGGGTGGCGTTTCGGGTCCTGCGGCGGTGGCGTGTCGGCGCCACGAGCGAAGGGCAGCTCGCCCTCGAACGCCGTGCGGAGCTCGTCGCGACCCTGGTCCAGGGGGGCCTCGTGCTGGCCCTGGCCAACGTCGCGCTGACGGTGCTCGTCGCCGACCGCAGCGCCGACGCCATCCGCGGCGCGATGTGCGCGTGGGGGGTCTTCGAGAGTACGGCGATCGGCCTGTGGCCGGTGGCGACCTCGGCCCTCATGGCGCTCGCCTGCGCCCTGTGGTTGGTCCTCCATCGCCTCGACCTTCGGCTGCAGACCCCCACGCTCACGCGCGCAAAGTTCCTCGCGCTCTTCGCCGTCGCGCCCCTCGTCTGGATCGATCTCGGCGTCTTCACGGCCTTCGCCTCGCAGCTCGACTTCGACGTGGTCGCGTCCTGCTGCTCGGTGAGCCTCGACGGTGGCAGCGTCGGACGCTGGGGCGCGTCGGGCGGCGGCGCCAGCGCTCGCCTCTTCTATGCGGCGCTCGCGCTCTCGATCGGAGCCGCCGCGGCCTTGTCGTGGACGCGCCGGCGCCCAGGCCGTGCCGCGGCCCTCGCCTCGACGCTCCTCTCCCTTGCCGCCGCGCTGACGATGACCCCCGCTGTGCTCCTCTACGTGGCACCCCACGCTTACGAGACACCGCACCACCTCTGTCCCTTCTGCTTGCTGCACGCGGACGTCGGCGGCATCGGGTGGCCCCTCTTCGCCGCCCTCTTCAGCGGCACGGCCCTCGGCGCAGGCGCAGGCATGGTCGACCTCATTGGCCGGCGTGTCGGAGCCCTCGCCGCCGCCGCCGATCTGGAGCGAAGCCTCGGCCGCTGGGGGGCGCTGAGCTGGCTGCTCGTCAGCGCCTTGGCCCTGGCACCGATCGTCCGCTTCGCCATCCTCAGCGGAGGAGCATCGCTGTTTCCATGACGACCCGTGTTTCCACCCTCGCCCTTCTCCTGCCGCTGCTCCTCGCCTGCGGAGACGACGAGCCGACCCCCGAGCCGTCCTCGGCGACGCGCTGCGCCCAGTGCGGGATGCCGGTGGACACGGCGCCCCAATGGCGTGCGGGGCTCGGCGACGACACGCTCTTCGACTCGCCCAAGTGCCTGTTCCGATGGGCCGCTCGCCAAGGCCGGGGCACCGAGACGGCCTGGTTCACGGAGTACTACTCGGGCGAACGCAAGCCTCTGGTCGACCTGCTCTTCGTCGTAGGCAGCGACGTGCTCAGCCCCATGGGCGACGACCTGGTCCCCATCGAAGGGCAGGTGCGCGCCGAGCTCTTCGTGCGCGATCACGGCGGGCGGATCCTGCCTCCAGGTCGAATCGACGCGGTGCTCCTGCGCTCCCTCGACGCGCACTGAGGTCGGAGCCGATCAGCGCTCGGCTTCGTCCAGGCGCCGCATCCCTTCGAGCAGCAACGACTCGGTGGCATCTTGGATCACGCGGCGCTTCGGTTGGAATGCGGGATCGAGCTCGAACTCGCCACCCACGACGGCCAGCATCCCGTAGAACGCCTCCTCGCCGCGGTGGCCATCGTACTTCGCGTCCCAGATCATGCCGTCGCCGAAGTGCACCTCGCCGACCTTGCCATTGGACCGCACGACCAAACGCCCGGTCTTGCGCCCATTGCTCAGCACCTGAATCACGTCGGGGAGCGACATCTCGGACAGACTCCCGCTCACCCCCCGCGAGGCGCTCTTGGAGAGGATCTGCCGCACCTTGGCGGCGACCACGTCCGGAGACGCGGGCTTGACGACGTAGTCGGCCGCGCCGAGCTCAAACCCTCGGTTGACCGTCGCGCTGTCCCCACGCCGGGTGAGGAAAAGGACAGGCAGCTTGAGCCCCATGCGCTCGAGCTTCTGCAAAAAGGCGAAGCCGTCCCTGTCTCCGAGCTCCACCTCCGTGACCACGGCGTCGACTCCGGCGATCTTCTCGAGCGCTTCGGGGACATCACGAGCGACGCGCACCTCAAAACCGAGAGCACCCAACCGTACGTCCAGCAAGGCCGTGTCCTCCGGATCGGGATCCACTAGGAGCACGGTCTTGCGGTCCTCGAGGAGCTTCTGGCGCAGGTCGTCGCCGGTGACGACCTGGCGCAGCGCTGCGCAGATCGTAGGATCAAAGACAGCCCCGGCGAAGCTGTCGAGGATGTCGCAGGCTTCCGTCGGGTCGAGCTTCTTGCGGTACGGGTTCTTCGCGTGGGTCGTCAGGTCCAGGAAGGTCTCGACGGACGCGAGGATCCGTGCGGCCAGCGGCACGTCCTTGCCGGCGAGGCGATCGGGGAAGCCGCTCCCGTCGTATCGCTCGAACATATGGCGCAGCGCCGCGAGGGTCTCGCTGGGAAGGCGAGCGGACTCGAAGAGGCGCACGGGTGTCGCGTAGGTCTTCTGGGCTTGCAGCCGATGCCCTTCGTAGCGGGCGACGTTCAAGGGGGTGAGGTGGTAGCTGCCGGTCTTCCCTACGTCGTGGAGATGACCGGCAAGCTCGAGAGCAAAGACGCTGCTCGGCGACAAGGTGAGCCGATGGCCGACCTTGCGGCACAGGCGCGCGACCCGGGCCGAGTGCCCACGCAGCTCACCGCGGTCGCGCTCGAGGAGCGCCACCAGGACCTGCGTGGTCTCGAGGAAGTCGTCGGCCCGCACATGCAGCTCCGGAGCCGCCGGAACCGGAGGCGCGCTGGGAGGGCTCGGCGCCGGCACCGGCGGGGCCTCGAAGGCCGCGAGCCCCGCGGCCAGCTCCGGGGCGCTGATGGTAAAGCTCGCCGGCGGCTCGGTCTTGCTTGCTCGTCGGGGGGGCGAAGGGGCGACCGGCCCCTCGTCGTCGAGGCCGCCGGAGAGGGGATCGTATCCCGTCACCTTGGGGTTGCCGCCGAGTCGACTGAGCCCTCCTGCACCGAACTGAGGCGGTTCGCTCTTGGAGTCGCGCAGGAGGGGCGCGAAGGCGCCCGCACGACCCAAGTAGTGCTTGGCGATCCCTGCCTCGATGGCTGCAGGTCGAGCGGCCAAGATCCGAACCTTCCGGACCTGCCCGACGATGGCGATCTGTTTTTCCAGGTCGGCCATGGCCTCGAGGTCTTTGGCCACGACCATCAGGGTGTGGGTCCGCCGGTCGTGGCGGATGGGCAGAACCTGCGTTCGCTCGACGAAGGCGAGCGGGAGGATCTGGGTGACCGCGCGGTCGATGTTGGCGCGCGCCAGCTTTTCCGTCGTGACGAACTGTGTCTGGTACCAGCTCGCCAGTCGCTTGAGGAGCTCCGCTTCGGCGATCACCCCGAGCTGAACGAGCGCGTCGACGATGTGCGCGCCGGTTCCTCGCGCGTGGACCAGCGCCGATTGGTACTGGTCCTCGACGATTCTCCCTTCCTGCAAGAGACGATCGAGAATTCGCATCCCGTCGGGGAGGCCGGCCGCGGTCCGCGTCACGGGCGGAGTCTAGCAAGCCGCGAAGAAGGGGTGGGGGTTTCGTGCATCGGCGCCTGGCGGCTTCTGGTGCTAACGTCGCGCGACATGCGCCGCGCTGCCTGGTTGCTCGTCTTCGTTGCCGCCTGCGGGGCTGGGCACTATGCCACGGGGGTCTACGAAGACGACGAGGTCCGCTATCGGATCACGCCTCCGCCGGGGGAGGGCTGGCGCCCCGTCGAAGTCGAGCGCCACAACGACTTGGCTTGGGTCAACGACCGCCTCGGCGCGGCACTCCAGGTCAACGGCTCCTGCAACCCGAGCCTCGACATCCCCCTGCGGGCCCTCACGAACCACCTGCTCATCGGGTTCACCGAGCGTGCGATCGACGCTCAGGAGCTCATCGCCCTCGACGGTCGCGAAGCGCTGCGCACGCAGGTGCGAGCCAAGCTCGACGGGGTGCCGCGGCAGCTCGAGCTGGTGGTGCTCAAGAAGGACGGCTGCGTCTACGACTTCGCGCTCGTGGCACGGCCCGGGGCGCCCTTCCGCCAGGCCCAGACCGCCTTTCGCGCGGTCCTCGACCACTTTGGTACGCTGCCATGAGCGCAGCATCCACAGCGCGAGCGATGCTCGAGGATCTGGGTGGGGCCGCAATTTTGGCGGCCCGAGCCATCCGAACGGCAGTCACGTCGCGCTTCGACGGCCGCGCGTTCGTCTACCAGATCGAGCAGCTGGGGGTGCGGAGCATGGGCATCGCCGGGGCGACGGCGGTGTTCGTAGGGATGGTCATGACGATCCAATTCGGCTTCTTCATGGAGAAGTACGGCGCCAAGGAGGCCCTCGGCAAGGTCATCTCCATCAGCGAAGCGCGCGAGCTCGCGCCGGCGCTGACCTCCCTCGTGGTCGGCAGCCGCATCGCCGCGGGGATGGCTGCGGAGCTCGGCTCGATGGCGGTGACCGAGCAAATCGACGCGATCCGCGCCCTTGGAGCCGACCCGATCCGCAAGCTCGTCGTGCCCCGAGTGGCGGCGAGCATGCTCATCATGCCGCTGATCGCCGTATTCGCACTGGCGCTCGGGCTCGCGGCCGCAATGCTCGTCGCCCGCATCAGCTACGGCATCCCGGCACCTCAATTCGTCGCGGCAGCGCTGGACGGTGTGACGATGCAGGACTACCTAAGCGGCCTGAGCAAACCGCCGTTCTTCGGTTTCCTGGTCGCTGTGCTGGGCTGCCACTTCGGAATGACGACCCGGGGGGGCACCGAAGGCGTGGGGCGCTCGACGACCCGCTCGGTCGTGGTCGTCTCGATCGCGGTGCTCGTCGCCGACGCCGTGCTCACGCAGCTCTTCGTCGCCCTCTGACCGCCATGCACGCCTCTGCACTCCATCGACGGATCCGCCGCTTCGCCGTGGCGCTCTTGGCGCTCGTGGTCGCCACCGCCGCCGTAGGTTTCCACGCCGGGTGGCGTCGAGCGCAGGAGCGCGCCAGCCGCGCGAACCGCCGCGCCCTCGTTGGGGCGCTCGGCTTCGCGGACCTGGCTCTCTCGTCCTCCGTACGTTGGATCCGCCACCCGAGCCAGATCGAACCCAACGCCGCGCGCAGCGACCTGCCCGGAGCCCTTGACGTCGACCCCGCCGGAGCGCTCATCGGCCCACCGGAGGAGCCATGAGCGGTGGGTCCATGGACGCTGGCGGTTGGCGCCGACAGCGGGCCCTCCTCGAATACGCCCTTGGCACCTTCAGGCGGCGCGGCCGGCGCAACCTCTCGATGATCGTGGGGCTGACCTTCGTCGTGGCCCTCTACGCGAGCGTCTTGTTGCTCACCGAGTCCCTTCGCCACGAGTGGCGTGCGACCCTCGACGCGACACCGGATCTCGTAGTGCAGCGCATGGTGGCCGGTCGCCCGGCGCTTATCGACGCCGACGAAACCTTTGGGGTAACGGACGAGCCCGGCGTTCGTGAGATCGCCCCGCGGGTCTGGGGCTACCTCTTCGTCGAGGCGATCGGCGGCAACGTCACGGTGGTCGCCTCGCAGGACGCCGAGACGCGCTGGGCGTCCTCCCTGGCCAGCGGCCGCAACCTTCGCCCCGCCGGTGAGGTCCCCGAGGCGCTCGTCGGCGAAGCGCTTGCGGACCGGCTAGGGGTGCGCGCGGGCGACCGGCTCGCCATCCCCGACGCCGCGGGCGAGCTGCGGGTCCTCGAAATTGCAGGTGTCTTCGATCACGACAGCGCCATGCACTCAGCGGACGTGCTCGTCACCACGCTCGCGGTGGCTCGCACCCTCCTGGCGGTCCCCGAAGCGCAGGCCACGGACATCGCACTGACGCTGGCCCGTTCGGAGGAGGCGCCCGCGGTCGCGCGCCGCGTTCGCGAGGCACTGCCGGGGGCGCGGGTGATCGAACGGAGCGCCCTCGTGCGCACCTATGAGCTCACCTTCGACGGGCGGGCGGGACTGCTCGCGGTGGTGCTGTTGCCGTGCCTGGCGGCCTTCCTCTTGCTCTGTTGGGACCGCCTCACAGGCCTCGGCGAGATGGAGCGGCGCGAGATCGGCATCCTCAAAGCGATCGGCTGGGAGACGCGGGACGTGCTGACGGCGCGCCTCTGGGAAAGCGCGACCATCGCCGTCGGAGGCGTGTGGATCGGTTATCTGCTCGCCTACGGCTACGTCTATCTCTTGGGCGCGCCAGGGCTGGCCGGGGCGCTCTTCGGTTGGAGTGCACTGCACCCGACCCTCGAGCTCACCCCTGCCGCGCGCCTTGAGCACCTCGCGTCCCTCGCGGGCCTTGTCGTCCTTCCTTTCCTCGGCGTCAGCCTCATCCCCGCCTGGCGCGCCGCGACCCTCGATCCGGACGAGGCGATGCGATGAACCCGCCGCCCCTCGCCATCGAAACCCGAGAGGTGGCCAAGCGCTACTTCGATGGGAGCACGCGGGTGTGGGCCGTCGCCGGTGTTTCGCTGCAGATCCCGGCGGCAAGCTTCTACGTTCTCTTGGGGCCGAGCGGGTCGGGGAAGACGACCCTCTTGGGACTTCTGGGAGGGCTCGTCACGCCGACGCGCGGCGACGTGATCCTCCTGGGTCGCTCCGTCGTGCACATGCGCGATCACCACCGCGCGCGCTGGCGGCGCCGGCATGTCGGTTTCGTGTTTCAGGACCTGGCCCTCATCCCGCGCATGAGCCTCTTGGAGAACGTCCTGCTTCCGCTGGCGCCCTTGGGGGGCGCGACGAGTGAGGACGTCGCGCGGGCCGAGGCGCTCCTCGACCGCTTCGGCCTCGGCGCCAAGGGTGGGGTGAGCAGCGAGCGGCTGAGCGGCGGCGAGCGTCAGCGGGGGGCCCTCGCCCGCGCGTTGATTCTGGAGCCGGAGATCTTGCTGCTCGACGAACCGACCGCCCACGTGGACGCCGACAACGCCGACCGCATTGTCGAGCACCTCGGCGCCCTGCGCGACGAAGGACGAACGGTGGTGGCTTCGACCCACGATCCGCGGCTGGCTGACGATCCACGAATCGACCGGGTTCTGTGCCTCGAGCACGGCCAGCGCAGCGGTTCCGACGAAGCCGAGTAAGAGCCGGTTCCCTTCGCCTCGGAACCTCGGAATCCTCGCGCCATGCTCCGCCCGTCATGGGGCCCGGTTGTTTGACCGGGAAATGAGGGAGCGGCTTCTGTTGGGCGAGCCCACGGAGATCGTGGGGCTTCAATGGGGCCCGGTTGTTTGACCGGGAAAGAGGGATGACAAACACGTCGGCAGTGCAGCGCGCGTCATGCTTCAATGGGGCCCGGTTGTTTGACCGGGAAAGAGGGAGCACCTCGAACTCGTCTACAAGGGCGAGATCAAGCTTCAATGGGGCCCGGTTGTTTGACCGGGAAAGAGGAGGCTCCTCCGTTGTACAGGCGGTAGCTGACGTGGCGCTTCAATGGGGCCCGGTTGTTTGACCGGGAAAGAGGCTGA
>Ga0256832_1001585_pt1 | contig 15497 bp, 15 predicted proteins | sample 134614metaG_FD_190534 | JGI IMG/M metagenome (GOLD analysis project Ga0256832, IMG submission 190534) | Hydrothermal vent microbial communities from Lau Basin, Pacific Ocean - 134-614 | ecosystem: Environmental > Aquatic > Marine > Hydrothermal vents | place: Pacific Ocean: Lau Basin | collected...
TGAACTGTTTAGCAGACTATATACCGCGTCAAACCGTTCGGGATGGCGCGGTACAATAATCAATAATAAGTGAGGGAAGTGTTGTTTTAAATGTTTGTAAATATCTAAGATAATCTCATCTTCACCGTCATGAGTGCTCGCAGCAACCCATACTTTGCGATCCTTTCCCCATTGTTTTTTAAGTTTATGCCCTTTTTTTTCTAAGCTATTACGATTAATTTCTATATCAAATTTAATATTGCCAAGCAATTTAACTTTCTCATGAGGTGCTCCTAAAGATAGAAAATGTTGTTTATCTTCAAAACTACGAACTGCAATTAAGCTTGTACAAGAAAGTGTTTCGCGGACTAATTTTTTTATGCGTAAATATTGCTGTGTTGAACGGCTTGACAATCGTGCATTTACCATTAACACAGGAATATGCTGAGATTTACAGTGATGATAAAGATTAGGCCATATTTCAGTTTCAACAATAATCAGTAAAGAGGGCCTTACTTTTTTAATGTAGCGCTTAATGATATGTGGTAAATCGTAGGGAAAATAGCAATGTAGTACCTTGTCATCAAAAAGCCTTGTGATAGTTTCAGACCCTGTTGGTGTGGTGCTTGTGATAAGAACTTTATGAGCAGGGTATTGTTTAAGTAGTTGCTCAACAAGTGGTTTGGAAGCGATGGTTTCCCCTACCGAAACAGCATGAATCCAGATGATATTTTCTTCCTTTAAGCCAAAAGAAACATAGCCTAAACGCTCTTTTATCCGCAGGCGATATTGTTTGTTTTTACGACTTTTTAAGACTAGGCGCAGCAATACAAAGGGTAGTAAAAGGTATAACAAGGTAGAATAAGCAAAGCGACTTAGAGACATAGTTTTTTATTATTTTGATTAAGGGAAAATTAAAGATGAAGCAATTGTTATCAATTATCGAAGTAGGCGGTTATCAAAATTTCATGCCACTCTATGAATCACTAGGTTATACAGTCGAAGTGCAAACAACAATGCGTAAGGTTTTAAAATTTCTAAAAAAGAATACGCCCGATGTTATTGTGGCAGAGTTTAATTTTCAGTCAGATTTTCGTGATCGTACCTCAAGCTTAGAATCCCTTATGTCGATGGTGCAACGTCTTCCTAAGACTAAAGTCATTGTTTTTTATGATAAAGAATTTATTCATCAGTTATCTCGCTTAGAAGCGCGTTTTGAGTTTGCTGCCACTTTAGCATTTCCTATTAATGAGGAGGATATAAAAGGGGTGCTACAAAAAATTACTTAATTAAACCTAAATCCATGACTTCACTATATACCATAGTGAAGTCATGGATTCAGGTTAAAGTCCTAGGGCAATCACACTTAAATTTAGTTGACTTTAATGAACATTTTAAAATCAGCAAGTTACAAGGTTCGCAATTTTGCGAATAAATATAATTCACGAATTTTAAAATTATGTGAATTGTAAGTAGTTGATTTTGCAAGCCACTAATTTAAGTGCGATTGCCCTAGTTAAAGTCCTCTTTATCGGTCTTTTAGCCCTCTAATCCCATCTATCAATATTATCAATGATACTATCTAGCTAGCTTTTCCTATTTTTCTTTTTTCTGTGTAATTTCATGTCCACCTATTCTTTACGGAACAAATAACAATTATGGACTTGTAATTACGAATATTGCAATCGATACGCAGAAAGGAAAAGCAAAATGAAAATAACATCTCATGTCTTAAGAAAAACGTGTGGAATTGTGCTGTTGACCTTTATGTCGTCGACTATATCGGCGGCTCAATTACCTTGGAGTAATAAACTATATACCCATTTTTCAGATCAAGAGCCGTTAGTCTCTTTATTGAAGACGTTAGCAGCCTCTCAAAATACACAAATTTCGGTTAGCAAAAAAATTGATGACGTGGTTAGCGTTTACTTTAAAAATAAAACTGCAAAAGCTATTTTTGATGAATTGGTAAAGTCACACGGACTTATTTGGTATTACGACGGTGGTGTGCTTTACATTTCAAAAAAGGATGAGATACAAACAGGTTCTATAAGTCTTAAATTTTTAACAACGAAAGAATATTCTCAGTCTTTGCGTCAGCTCGGAATACTAGACGATCATTTTTACTGGGTAGAATCAGAACAAGATAATACCGTCTATTTTAAAGGTCCAGAGCGATTTGTTAGTACCGTTTTAAAAATGTCCAAAGTGTTGGATAAAAAACCCGCCAAAGCACGAATCTATAAATGGATAGATAAAAATGGGGTTCCTACATTTAGTTCTACAATGCCAGATCGTTTTAATAAGACTAAAAATTTAGGCGTGATAGACGTCGATAAAGACGTTTCTATTGTCGGTGAGTCATCAATAGATAAGCGTTGGTCAGGGAATTTTTCAGAGTAATATTAAGTATTTATGTTTTTAATATAAGATGTTTATCGATGCCTTTTGTCTGTAAATAGCATCCACCGATTAACATCTACTTATAATAAAAACAAAAAGGATATATAAATAATGGCACGCAACACGAAACTATTTTCTCTCAAAGTATTATCTGGGGCAAATGAAGGAGCACAAATAACACTTGAGGACAAAAAGCCAGTGGTTATTGGAAAATCAGCAAAATGTAATGTGATTTTCAATAACGAAGATGTTGCTGATAGGCATATAAAGCTTGTTTTAGCGAACAATCGAGTGCGATTGAGACCATTAGCTCAACCTGTTTTTGTCGATGGAAAAGATATAGGTTTACATGATGTAACACTGCAACCTTATCAGGTAGTAACCATCGGTAAAGTGGGTTTTTCTATTGGTGATGGCACAGGAAAATGGCCGCGAGTAGACTCCCAGGGCAGAAGTCTTAGTTTGTCGTTGGAAGATAAGTCATCGAATAAAACAGTCTCGAATGAGAGTTGGAAAAAATGGTTGTTTTGGCTCGGGCTAGCTTTATTGATAGCCGCTAATCTACAGTATTTTAGTCGTGATGAAGGTGGTTTATTTAGTGTAATTGGACTTAAAGACACGATTGAGGAGAAAGTATATAGCGCAATAGGCGATGTAGGTTTGTCCGATATCTCGGTGCTAAAAATAAGAGATGGATATTTTAGAGTAACAGGCTATGTGGAGACGAGAGAGCAAAAACAACGCTTGATAAATGCAATTCAGCGTGTGGGTGGGCATATTAGTTATAGTGTTTGGGTTAATTCAGATATAGAAAATAATGCACTCTCTATTGCGCAAACATTAGATGAAGACCAAGTACGTTTCTCATCAAAAGCAAATGGAGTTTTGTATGCATCAGGCTATGTGCAAAGTCAATCTAGCTGGCGTCGTCTAAGAGACAATATATTGGAGGATGTTGAAGGCATAGCTTCGATTAATGATACAAAGATTAAACCTGTTCTTGAATTATTAAGAGATGGGATAGAAGACCTTAACTTGTCTGAAGTTATTAAAATCTATCAAAAAGATAAAAAATTCATGGTGGCTGGAAGTCCATCTGATGAGCAAGTGAAACGTTGGCATAACTTATTAAATAAAGTAACGCGCCCTGTAAAAAATTATTGGGAGTTTATAGAAGACTTTGGAGCACCCCAGATAAAAGAATTTAAGCTCGCTTTAAGGAGTGTAAGTATTGGGGATATACCGTTTATCGTATCAAAAGACGGGACTAAGTATTTAGAGGGAGCGCATTTAGGTGAAGGGTATTATCTTGAAAAGATTCTGCCTGATCATGTGCTAATCAAACACAATGGTACAAAGATACCAATATATTTTGCAAAAAAAGGTGATTTGAAGTGATGTTAGATATTGAGAAAGATCTCGAAAATGATGTATCGGGCGAATATAAAAGAAACATAATAGCCACACTAATGGAAACAAGTACCAAAGTGCGAAATGAACTAGGGAAAGGCTTAGTTCCCGATGAATACAAAAAATTAAGCACTTTATTAATGGCTTTAGAAGCTAGTATTAAGATTGTAGAGCAATACTAATTAGTTTTTTGTAGAGACGTACTACTTCTGAGCTTCGGCTCATTATTAACTTCCTACGTTAATACTATTAAAAGTATTGGAAGAGTGTTAAATCATTGTAACCTATAAGGAGATATACAATGGCAGTACAAGGTGCAGCCCTAACGGCTGGTGGAGCAACTGGTTCGGCTACGGCAGGAATTAATACCCAGGAGCTGTTAGCAAATCAAGCGGCGACTCAAAATGAAGCGATGAAGTTTCAAACTGAGTCAACAACTCAAACGATGAAATTTCAAATGCATTCTGCAGCTGAAAAGAATCGTGGTGCTGTTGCTACCGCAGTGAATGCATTAATGAACCAGCAGTCACAAGCTATTAGTAGAGCATAAATAAATAGAGGGTGAGAGTTTTTCTCTTGCCCTTTTGTTTTTTATTGTTTTATCCAAGGAATCTCTGATTCAAGTCTAATTATTTTGAGTTTAGTAACATGTCTATAATTTATTTTAAGGACATGGTTATTTTTTAAAAGTGATAAATTGCTTTTATAGTGTTTGGATCTAACTGACTTAAATTAGAAATTTCTTAAAAAGACTTTGTGGGATAGACAGTAAATTGGAGATCATAATAAATCTAACAGAATTTTTGATGCTCAAAGCATAGTGAGCTATGTAACGGTGAGATAGAAGATCGGAAAATAAATGAGCAATATGTTTGATATATTATGTTTTCTCTATACGAGTACCCATTAAATTTAATTGCATATCTGGTGATAATGTCCATTTTAGACATATTTTCAGAGAAGCGATGAATAAAAATAAAAGAGAGTATCTGTAATGGAAGTAAGTAGTGATGTAATTCAATTATTATCTCAAATAGGTTACTTGGCTTGTTTGAAAGGTGATACTGCAAATGGTCAGATGATTATGGATGCTGTTGAAGCTAACAGTAATAGTCATCCTTCAGCAATGATAGGTGTGGCCATTTCAAGAATCTATGCAGGTCAGTATGCCGAGGCAGTAAATACTCTAAAGAATAAGGTATTGAATATTGATCCAAATAATATGACAGCAAAAACATTTTTAGGTATTGCTTTAACCGAATCAGGCGAAACAGAAGAAGCTTTTTCTTTATTTAGAGACATAGCCGCCAATGGTGACGCAGACAATAGTGCTATCGCAAGCTTTTATCTAGGAGAAATGAGTGTTGCCGAAATACAACAGGGTTAAGAATTATAGGGCTTAAGTATTGTTTTGATTGGGTCGTTTTTTGAGGGGGAAGCCATGCTTGAAAATGTAGCTTTAGTGCAAACGCTAAGCGGACAAAATATTGCAAATAATCAGTTGCAGTATCCAATTCAACCAGCTGAAAAAAATGATGTGTTGAGGTTTCAACTAGAAATAGAAGGTTCAAACAAAGCATTACCTCCGATTTTTCAAGCTATTGATAAAAAAGATAATATTTCTTCTTCATCTAATGGAGATCTAATGTCTCAGATACGAAATGTAGATGCAAATTATCATAATATTTTAATGGGCATGAATAATCTTTCTAACAATGTGTCTGAATTAGATTTTAAAAGTATTTCACAAAAAAACGAAGGCGATTTTGCTCTAAGAACTCCTCAAGATATCGAGCCTTTGCGGAATAGTGACTTTGTACGTACTCCAGATGATGTTTCTGAGCAGAAGGTTTTTGGGGCAAGAGAGCTACTCGATATTCAAAAAGAAAATCAGACAAAAGCACTAGAGACAATGCGTAATATGACGAGTTGGACGATTCGTGCTCAAATGTATTTTAGTAATATCAAAATTATAGGTTCAGCCATCACTCAAGTCAGTCAAGGGTTTAAGACTTTGTTTAGATCATCAGGCTAATAGCTCTATGAGCGTGATTGATCTAGTACTTATTAGACCACTTAAATAATCATCCGCAACAGTAGTCGGAAATATAAGCTCCTAGAATGAATATCTGTGGATAATATCCCCCAAGTATAAAAATATCGTTAAAAATAAATGCGCGGGTTTAATATGAAAAATAATAAAGTAACTTTTCTAAAGTTAAGGATACTTATAATTTTTGTTATGAGTGTGTTTTTATCATCCTGCCAAATGGAGTTATATAGCAATCTCTCTGAGAATGATGTCAATAACATGTTATCCATTATGCTGAGTAATGGTATTGATGCTGAAAAGGTAATCGATAAAAAAACATCATCTTATGTTTTGATGATAGATAAAGGCAAAATACCTGAAGCAATCAGTTTGCTTCATGAACACGGCTATCCGCGTGAAAAAGTGGCAGGTGTTAAAGACTTGTTTAAAAAGGAGGGTCTTGTATCGTCTCCCATGGAAGAAAGAGTTCGTTATATATATGCTTTATCCCAAAGTGTTCAAGAGACCTTGTCCCAAATAGATGGTGTTTTAACCGCAAGGGTACATATTGTAATGCCTGAAAATAACCCGTTTGTTGACACAATTAAGCCATCATCAGCATCCGTTTTTATTAAATATCACCCCTCGTCTGATATAAAAAATATTAAATCCAAAATTAAATTAATTGTTGAGAAAAGTATCGAGGGTCTGACTTACGAGAAGGTTTCCGTTGTAATGTTACCTGCACAATTGTCGTATATCAGATAATAAAAAATGAGTGATGATAATAAACAGCCTGAAAACAAAGATCTGCCTTATCCTGTTTGGGAGTTTAATTATAAACCAGGAAGGTATATTCATAAAAGTTGGTTGCACGCTTTACCTAATGGAGACTTGATTGCTAAATTGATGGGAGAAGGTCGTGATACAGAGCGCCTTTCAAACTACCTTATGTCGCAACTAGGCTTTAATGGAGAGTTTTTCTTTGACTTTTCAAACTTCTCCTCACAAGTGGCATTATGGTCTGCCAGAGACCTAAAAAAGCTTGTTATGTATGCGGGGCTAGCTTGCCACTACAAAGATATTCAACAACTGATAGTCAGGGAAAAAGTATTAGAAGTTAAAGTCTTTCTAGGTGAGACGCTATATGATTTTGCAGTAAAAAGAGTCCCATCTTATATGGATTTTCAGCCAAATATTATTGATTATTCTGATAAGGTACATTTAAATAATAGAATAATTATTTCAGGTCTTGTTTGTTTGCATAGTTATATGCGACGTTTTCCAAATGCTTTTATGAAGCGAATTATTATAAAATTACCCCGAAAATGGTTTGAGCATATGGTTAAATATACGCCTCAAATTAGCAAGCAGGATAGCAAAAGACTAGCTTGCTTAGATGTTATAAATAAAGCAATTCATGAAATTGAGCGAGACAATAAGGCGTAGTTTCCATGTCAAATTTTATAAAAATAAAGCAGCTTGATACAGAATTAAAACCAGGCGAAAGAATTATTAAAGCTAATGATTATGCTAACTTCGTTAAGGCGGAACAATTAGTTAAAGAGAGTGAGCGTGAGAAGAAAAAGAGTGAGCTAGCTTCTACAGAGGCCCTATTAAAGGCTGTTAAAAAAGGTATAGAGCAAGGGGAGGAAGAATCAAGAAGGTTACTGTCTGAGCAAATGTTAAAAGCATCTTCCGATATTGTGTCACAACTTGCAAAAGTAGAGAAAGATCTATCCATTGTGGTTATTAATGCAGTACGAAAAATTATTGATGATTTCGATGATGATCAGCTAGCTTTAGCAATGGTTAAAAATGGTTTAAAGCTAGTTTGTAAAAGTCAAAGAGTAGTGGTACGAGTAAACCCTGAAAAAATGGATGTACTAATGCAAGGAATAGTGAGCATAGACCATAATATTGATTTTTTAGAAATAATGCCTGATGTGAATTTAGCCGTTGGCGATTGTGTGCTTGAGTCTGATATTGGCATTGTACGAGCGAGTGTTGAAGAGCAGTTAGCACATATAGAGAACTCAATAAAAAAATTATTTGAGTAACCACTCAACTTGAACTCTATTTCTCCCGATTTATGCGTTAAAAGTGCTCATTTATACGGATAAACTCCGCCCTTTTGTCTTGAACTCGAACAAAATAGAGTGCAATCAGAGCAGTTATTGTGGTAGAAGTATTGGTGACTGTTTTTAAAGTTTCCAATCAGAATATTTTGTTGCTAGAAGTTGTGCGTATCGCTTGTTTAGTCCTTCAAAAGCAGCGGAAAATTGTTGTGGGCTTATGTCTCGTGTTCTTTTTACTTTGCTTCGTAGTTGTTTAATACGAGCTTCAGCATTGTCAAAATTTTTATAAAGGTTATCAATTAGCTTATAAGCTTGTTTGTACTTTTTTCCCGAAATATAACGCTCATTTATATCGTAATTCATTGTTTGCATATTACTAATCGCAAAATATACAGCAAGCCCTTCTTCAAAAACACTACTGCCATCTCTTCCAGCGGGTGACAATAAATGAATAACTTCATGTGAAAGTTGGTAGATGGCTGATTTTTTATCTTGAGAGGCTTTTTTAGTCAACTGAATAATAACGTGTTTCCTGTTATCACTAGGGGAGGGATACCATATCTCGGGCTGATCTTGATTGGTAAACTCAATACCCAAAATAGTCCACGACATATCACGTTTTCCGTAACGTTTTTCTGCACTATGTAATATTTCACCGAGTCTTGAGGTGAGTGTCCAAGTAAAGCCTGACTTGGTTTCTCTTGCTAGAATTTGGTTACTACAAAAGTTCTCTTCTTTAGCAAAGCATACAGATATTAAACCACTAAAAAAAGCAATAGTGAGTATGGTAATAAGCATTCTCATAATTATTGACTAGTATCTTTAAAAATATTGATGTAAATCAATGTAAAATAGGTGTTTTGATCATTCTACATAAGATGAATTAATTAGTTAAAGTTATTGGTATCTGGGTTGCTACCGTTTATCAAGTATACATGCGGTTTTGCATCCAAGAGTGAATACATCCCCCCATTCTATTTATATTCTATTTATCGCTTCAATTGTTGTTGGTGATTTTATTAAAGAGTCTCGAACCAAGATGTTTTGATAAAATTTTGGGTGATTTTAACAAACTTAAACTAACTGATTTTAATCATAGATTTTTTAAGCAAGGATGCTAAGTAATGTAAGAAATAATGGGACAAGCTAACTGGTCTGATTTTTACCAGCTTGAATGATCTAAAATCGTTGCATGGAGTGATTTTTTAGATTGTCCAATAGTGAAGGGAATAACTATCCTCTGTGAAGTGTGCTTAGGTTACGAAGACAGACACTTTGGGATGGATGAGTGTATTAGGTTAATCATTCTGCCTTTGCGTTATTGGCATTGAGCTTATCTCATGTACATTCCTGATAATCCAACATAACACCAACTTAATTTATCTCTATAAATTTTTGAGACCATACTATTTACCGTAATTTCAAAGGCTCAAAAGAAGGAATATTAAGTATGTCTACTATTAATAATAATTTAACACAGTTGCTTCAATATGCAGCTAATACTGGCGTTCCAGTAAAGAAATCAGCAGTACAGCAAATTTCACAAAACTTTCAAGGTGGTGGTCAGCGTGAAAATGATGATAAGAAAAAAGAAAAAGAAATTCCCGCAATTAACACCTTGTTAAGAAGTGGATCTGCGGGAACAATGGGACCGATCTGTGGGAATGGTACATCGTCATCTATCATTGTCGGAACAGATGATAACGATTCCCTTCGTGGCACTCGTGGTAATGATTCAATCTTAGGCTTGGGCGGCAATGATACCATCAATGGTAATCGTGGCAATGACCTTATTCATGGCAATAATGGTGATGACTCCATTAGAGGTGGGTGGGGTAATGATAAAATATTTGGTGACGCAGGTAATGATGTTTTACGTGGTGGTCGTGGTGACGATGAAGTACACGGTGGAGCAGGTCGAGATACACTAAGAGGCGGTTATGGTAACGATACTTTATACGGTGGTGTAGGTAATGATGTTCTACGTGGAGGTCGAGGTGACGATAGGTTAAATGGTGGCGAAGGAGATGACACTCTTCGAGGTGATAGAGGAAATGATAAGTTAAATGGTGGTAAAGGTAATGATCGTTTAAATGGTGGTCGTGGCAATGATATTTTAAATGGTGGGGAAGGTAATGATCAACTTAAAGGGGGGTGTGGTGATGATATATTTATTGATAATGCAGGTAAAAACAAAATAGATGGTGGCAGCGGAGACGACACTGTTAAACTCAATGATGTTATTCATAACTACTATATAGACTCTAATAGTCATGGTTTTGTTATAACGAATAAACACACGGGTTCTGTTAGTAATATCAAGAATGTAGAATCTTTTGAGTTTAAAGACCGCACATTAAGTGCAAATGAGCTTCAATCATGGGTAGATAATCAATATCGTACAATTGATGGTACGAATAATAATTTAACTCAAACGACGCTGGGTAGTGCTAATACAGCCTTTATAACAATCGTTGATAAAGATCCTGAGAGAATGCTCGAGGGAGCGGAAGTCACCTCGTTGCCAAATGTTAGAGACATAAGTAATGCAATAGCAGCTCAAACAGAAACAACCGTTAATAACAAAGGCTTAAGTGATATGTTTTGGATATATGGTCAATTCCTAGATCATGATATCAATTTAACGCCGACCAGTGCGACTGATACAGCTCCTATAAAAATACCTAAAGGGGATGCTTTCTTTGATCCATTTAGCACGGGAACACAAGAGATGGACTTCCATCGTTCTGTTGCTTTAGAAGGAATGGATGTTCGTACTCAAGTAAATAATATTACTGCTTTTATTGATGGTTCTAATATTTATGGTTCAAGCAAAGAGGTTGCCGATAGTTTGCGTGAGTTTGAAGGTGGTAAACTCACAATGGGGGCAGATAATTACATGCCTCAAAATGAAGGTGGGCAATATAAGTCAGGTGATGTGCGTGTAAATGAAAATGCAGGTCTCACTTCAATGCATACATTATGGGCAAGAGAACATAATAGGGTTGCAGATAATTTAGCAGAAAAACATCCTGAGTGGAGCGACGAAAAGCTCTATCAGGAGTCACGTAAATGGGTTGTAGCCGAAATGCAGGCAATAACCGCCAATGAGTTTTGGCCTTCTCTTTTAGGTGGTGAAGGTCTTGGTGAGTATCAAGGCTATGACTCTACAGTTGACCCTCAGATTTCTAATAGCTTTGCGACGGCTGCCTATCGTTTAGGTCATACTATGTTATCGCCAAGTATTTTACGTCTTGATGAGCAAGGAAATGAAATTGCAGAAGGAAACCTGCAGTTGCGTGATGCATTTTTTCAGCCAGAGCGCGTAGCAGAAGCAGGCATTGATCCGATTCTTCGTGGTTTATCGACACAAACGGCTCAAGGAGTCGATCCTCTATTAGTTGATGACGTGCGTAACTTCTTGTTTGGTGCCCCAGGTTCAGGCGGTCTTGATCTAGCGTCTCTAAACTTGCAAAGAGGAAGGGATCATGGCTTACCTGGATACAATGATATGCGTGAAGGTTTAGGTTTATCTCGTATAGAAAGCTTTGATGATCCTATTTTCCAAGATGGAATAGGAGAAAAACTAGCATCTGTTTATGATAGTCCTGATGATATGGATCTTTGGATAGCAGGCTTGGCAGAGAAGAGTCAAGGTGATTCATTGGTAGGATCAACATTTACATCAATATTAAAAGATCAATTTGAGCGTTTACGCAGTGGTGATAGATTTTGGTATGAAAATCAATTTTCAGCAGAAGATATAAGCGAGCTAAATAACACCAAGTTATCAGATATTATTAAGCGTAATACAGGTGTCGAAAATATTCAGGACAATGTCATGCTAGCACCAAAAGAAGAGGCGATTGTTCAAGTTGCTGCTGAGGAGATTGCTCCTCAAGGTGATTTAGACCCTCAAGGGCTAGCAGGGGCGGCAGCTCAAGCGGTTGATGCAGTATTGTTAAATCCTCAGGAAGCCGAAAATGTCTTAGATAATGCTCGAAATGCAAAAGCTGCAAATTAATTTTGTAGTTTTAGATGTCCAAGAATAGTGTGTAATTTGGTAGCTACTCAGTATAAGACAGTAATTACTCAGATTACGCCCTATTTTTTTGAGTTCAAGGAAAAAAGGGCGGAGTTGTAGGGCAATCGCACTTAAATTTAGTTGACTTTAATGAACATTTTAAAATCAGCAAGTTACAAGGTTCGCAATTTTGCGAATAAATATAATTCACGAATTTTAAAATTATGTGAATTGTAAGTATTTGATTTTGCAAGCCACTAATTTAAGCGCGATTGCCCTAGGCGGAGTTGATGCTTATAAACTCCGCCCTTTTGCCTTGAACTCGAACAAAATAGAGTGCAATCTGAGCAGTTACTAATATTTTTCTATATTGCGTAACATCAGTAATCTATTAAGCTTTTTGATATAAAGCAGAGTGAAACTTTACTTAATTCCTAGCGCTGTTTTGTATTGGATTTTCAAGTCGGCCAATACATTGGAATAAAAAGCATCAGTATCAATCATGCCCAATCTTTCTTTGTGGGCAAGACTAAGCTGATCAAAGCTTAATAGATCATAAATATTTACCCATTTTTCATTAATTTTTATAGAGATCTTAGGGTTTATAAGGTAATGCTCAGGCATTACTCGATAAAATAACTTCAAGCTTTGGGGGGTGTCATCATGCATTTTATGCGTTGATAAAATTCCTCCTACAAAGTGCGGATCATAAAGTTTGCTTGTTAGGAGAGACTTTGGAAAATGCTTTAAAGCTTCAACAATGTCATGAGGCGTAAAGCCTCCACCAGTAAAAATCATTTTTTGTGGCAGAATTTCATAAAATAAAGCCATCATTAAATTAATAATAAAAAACTCACAGGAATTTTTATCTAGCTTAATATGTTTATTATCTATGCGTAGGTGCAAACTATCAGGAGAGAGTGCGAAAAAAACAGCGGCTAGTTTATTATTAGCATACTTGATATCTTTCCACGCAAGATACAGTGCAATTTGAAAAGCATTATGTCCTTTGTTGTTACACAAACTTTTATCTGCATTTTTGTTAATTAATAAATCGATTAGTTTCGTATTTCCATATTGAGTCGCAATCATTAACGGTGTTTGGTTGAAAGTATTCCGAAAATTAACACCGTAGCGATGTGTAAGTTGCTCAATCGAACTTAGATTCTTGCTTTGATAATTCATAAAGTATTTTTTATGAAGTAAGGTAAGTCCCTTTTCGGGATTGCTAGCAGGTTTAAAACCTACTTTAATCAATGCATTTCTATAAAAGTGATCATCATATACTAAAGCATATTCGAATAAAGCTAGTTTGGCTTTACGTTTTTGATTAATAAGTGCCTCATGTTCCAATTCTTGAATAGTATTTGTGTCATAAACAGGCCATTTAGGCTTTTGTTGTTGTAATATATTCTCCCTAATAGTATCTGCTTGTTGATGTTTTCCTTGTTGTTCTAATTTTGTCAGCTCTAGCTGCCATTCACGCAGTGAAGATTTTTTTTCTTGCAAAGAAAGCTTGTTTTGAACCTCTCCCAGCCCAAGCAAATTAAAAATAGAGTGTTTAGGATTTGTTTCTAGCCAATAAATATTTGTAATAGCACGTGTTAGCGCAACATAGAGTGCATTAATATAAAATTTATAGGTCTCAGCTGATTTATCCTTCTTGTTTTTATTGCGAGAGTATTTTATATCCTGTCTAAGTTGTTGAGGGGTAATACCTTGGCATATTTGATGATACTGAGTTGCATTGGAATTAATGAGATTGAAAAGAATAATATTCTCATACTCAAGTCCTTTTGCCTCTTGAATAGTAAACACTAGAGGCGTATCAAATAGTTTTCGTGCAGTCTGTTTGTCAATGTCACTAGCAACAAGTACCGCATAGTTAGTTGCGTTATGGGTTTTTAAATTAAGCTCCGAAGTTACTTTAGTCTCATTGCGAAATAGCAAAACGGACCCAACTTTCTTCTTGTTTGGAATCATTAGATAATGGCTTTCTTTATCAATGGATCCAAAGCGCAAAGTTTTTAATTTTAAAATATTATTTGCAATATGAGTAATGCGAGCAGAATTACGATAATTTCCCCGTAATACGTTAATGACAGTACTATTGTGTTGCATAGCACGGGCAAATAGAGGTTTTATTTTGGCCCATGAGAAAAAATTAGGATGAACAGCCTGGTTAGCATCACCGCACAATAAGAAATTATGTGGTTTATGTAGCATTTTAAAAATAAATTCAAGTTGAATATTTGTAAAATCCTGAACTTCATCAATAACAACAGCATCGTATCGACTAAATATATTTGGCAAATAATGATGACAAATCAGATTAATATCATAGTAACTATTTTCAGCTAGAAAATTTAAATAACGTAAAAAGAGATCATAAACAGAGTTTCTATCCTCTAGTAAAAAAATAGCTTGTTTAACTCCTAGCGATAAATATTCCTCACGGCTTAAAAATGATTCTTTATGAGATGAGTCGTCTTTATTGATAGATCCGCTAATAACACCACGAAACTCTTCAAATAATTTATATCCATCCTTTATAGGGCTATTTTGGATATGAGATAAGAACCAGCGTTGAAAAATAGTGCTATCAACAGGTCGTCCTTCAGGAATTTTTACGCTACCAATAAGCTCTTCAAAACTTAAAAAATGAAGTTGTTGTTTATCATTGCTATAGAGGTAAGATTGGTATAAATCTTTCGATGTCTGCACAAGAAAAGGGGAGTGACTAACATATAAAACATCTCCTTTCATTTTCTTTATTTTTTCTAAAATCAAACTTGTTTTGCCACTACCTGCAGAGCCGATAATAATTAACGGTAAGGTTTGTTCTAAAATACTGCTCTGTGAATCATCAAAAGATATTGGTTTATCAAGTAAGTTAATACGTTTACTTCTCGTATTAAGAAAAGGCAGTACCTCAGGTGATAAATCGCTCTCAAGACTAATCGTTGGAATACGACTTTCCTCTATCTTTACTCCACGTCTTAGAAAACGAGATTTGTCGTACTGATGATTTTCTATGTATTCAAGAAAAAGCGCATAAGCCTCTCCATTAAACTGATAGATTGAGAATAACAAGCGATCGGTGCGATTAAGTTTAGCTCGATATAAATTCTCCCCTATCTTTTTAACATCAGCAGATTGAAAGTCATTATTTTCGATATGTTGGCATAGTTTTTTAAAGCCATTGATGACAGACGTATCTAAATCGCTATAAAGCAGTATTTTCATAATGTAATAGTAGGCTTTTAATTAGCAAGAGATTCATTTATTTATTTTAAATTTTATACCTGAATCAGCAACCTCAATGCGGATAACAGGTAACTTCTCATAATCCACAGGCAAATATAGTATTTTCATTTTACACTACTATCCATATCCATGAGTTCAAACAAACCTAATTTTCCATCTATCCCCGAAGATGAGCGTACCCTGCTCATTGATATGCTGCTTGAATTTATTCAGTGGCAAGCGCAACGTATTAGCGATTTGGAAGATGAAATTCAGGATCTTAAAAAATAAACGAAAAAGCCGAAGTTTGAATCCAGCAAAATGG
>Ga0256832_1001586_pt1 | contig 15492 bp, 16 predicted proteins | sample 134614metaG_FD_190534 | JGI IMG/M metagenome (GOLD analysis project Ga0256832, IMG submission 190534) | Hydrothermal vent microbial communities from Lau Basin, Pacific Ocean - 134-614 | ecosystem: Environmental > Aquatic > Marine > Hydrothermal vents | place: Pacific Ocean: Lau Basin | collected...
TGTATTTCTTCATGATCCGTCCCCAGGTGAAGCGTCAGAAAGCGCATCGCGCTCTGGTGGAAAGCCTGAAAAAAGGCGATGAGGTCCAGACCATGGGCGGCCTCATGGGCAAGATCACCGATGTGGGTGAAAATTTCGTGAAAGTGGAAATTGCTGACGGCATGGTGGTCACCGTACGCCGTTCCGCCGTCGAAGCCGTCATGCCCAAGGGTACTCTCAAGGAACTTTGAACCCCCTCTCTCTTTCTATACTTCCCAGTAAATAACCATAAGTCCAAAACATGTTGAATCAATACCCATTGTGGAAAAACCTCATGGTTGTCTTTGTATTGGCAATCGGTCTCTTTTATGCGCTGCCCAATGTTTACAGCCAGGACCCGGCGATCGCCATCTCCGGCGTGCGGGGTGCGGTGGTGGAGCAGTCGGTCAAAGACAAGGTTCAAGAGGCGCTTGGCAAGGCGGGTATTACCGCCAAGGAAGTGGAAGACAAGGGTAGCAGCCTGCTGATTCATTTTTCCTCCACTACGGATCAGCAGAAAGCCCAGAAGGTCATTGCCGAGGTGCTGCCGGAAACGGTTTCTTATGCATTGACTACGGCGGCCAATGTGCCGGGCTGGCTGTTGAGTATGGGCGGCAAGCCCATGAACCTGGGCTTGGACCTGCGCGGTGGCATCCATGTGCTCATCGACGTGGATATGGATGCGGCCATCAAGGAAAAGGTGGAGGCCTATACAGGCGATGTGCGTGCGACCCTGCGGGGAAAGAAAATCCGTTATCTGACGGTTAAAGCGGATGCCCTGGGAATCAATATCAAGTTTAAGGATGCCGCTACCCGGGACAAGGCGGAAGAAGTGCTGGGCAATGAGTTCCGCAATCTGGGGGTCGAAACACTGGATGCTGATGGTGGCTACCTGGTGCGCCTGACCCTGCCGCCAACCGAGATCCGCTCCATCAAGAAATTTGCCCTGCAGCAGAATATCACCACCATCCGCAACCGGGTGAACGCCCTGGGTGTGGCGGAGCCCCTGGTGCAGCAACAGGGTGATCGCCGTATCGTGGTGGAGTTGCCCGGCGTGCAGGATCCCACCCAGGTGAAGAATATTCTGGGCGCCACGGCGACCCTGGAATACCGCCTGGTGGATACGGAGCATGATGCCCTGGATGCCAAGAACACCGGCAAGATTCCCCCGGGATCACGCCTGTACACCGTGCGCGAGGATGGCCGCCCCATCCTGTTGAAGAAGCGCGTTATCGTTACGGGTAACCAGATCACTGATGCCGCATCCGGTTTCGACCAGCGTTCAGGCAGCCCCATGGTCACCGTCAACCTGGACAGCAAGGGCGCACGGCGCATGCGCAACGTGACCATCGACAACGTGGGTAAGCCCATGGCTGTGGTGTTCAAGGAGAACCGCGTAGTGGGTCGTGATGCCGACGGCAAACCCGTCAAGCGCCTGGTGGAAGATGTCATCAGCGTTGCCAATATCCTGGAACCCCTGGGCGCGCGTTTCCAGACCACGGGGCTGGACAGCCCCCAGGAAGCCCATGAACTGGCCCTGCTGCTGCGTGCCGGCGCCCTGGCCGCGCCTATCGACATTGTCGAGGAACGCACCATTGGCCCCAGCCTGGGACAGGAGAACATCGATCAGGGCCTGAATTCTGTACTGATCGGGCTGTTGGCCGTAATGATCTTCATGGTGGTCTATTACAAGGTTTTCGGCCTGTTCGCCAACGCGGCCCTGCTGGCCAACCTGGTGCTCATCGTGGCTATCCTCTCCATGCTGCAGGCCACACTGACCCTGCCGGGTATTGCCGGTATTGTGCTGACCGTGGGCATGGCGGTGGATGCCAACGTGCTTATCTACGAGCGTATCCGCGAGGAGCTGCGGGTGGGCAGTACGCCCCAGGCCGCCATTCATGCCGGCTACGAAAAAGCCTTCAGCACCATCATGGACGCCAACGTCACCACGCTGATTGCAGCCATTGTGCTGTTTTCCATAGGCAGCGGACCGGTGAAGGGTTTTGCCGTGACCCTGGCGATCGGCATCGTCACCTCCATGTTCACTTCCATTGTGGGAACGCGGGCTCTGGCCAACCTTGTGTATGGCGGCAAACGCGTGAAGAAACTGGCCATCTGAATCGGTAATCACCTATGAAAACCCTGACATCAAACTTGCATTTCAACTTCATGGGCAGACGCAAGCTGGCCATGATCTTTTCTATTACCCTGGTGGTGATCTCCCTGGCTTCCCTGGTGACCCGGGGTCTGGTGTTCGGCATCGATTTTACCGGCGGCACCCTCATCGAGGTGGGTTATACCGAGGATGTCGATCTGGAATCTGTGCGCAACGAACTCGCGGCCAATGGCTTTGCGGATGCCCAGGTACAGCAGTTTGGCACCCCCAGAGACGTGCTGATCCGACTGGCTCCCCGGGAAGGCATCAAGAGTTCTGAACTCAGCGACAAGGTATTTCAGGTGCTGAGCAAGCGCTCTCCGGGCAAGGTGGAGTTGCGCCGGGTGGAGTTCGTTGGTCCCCAGGTGGGTGATGAGCTTACTGAGGATGGCGCCCTTGCCGTACTGGTTTCACTGATTGCCATACTCATGTACGTGGCGGTACGTTTCGAGTGGCGTTTTGCCCTAGGGTCCGTTATCGCCCTGGTGCATGATGTGACCATCACCCTGGGCTTTTTCTCTATATTCCACATCGAATTTGATCTGACAGTGCTGGCAGCGGTGCTGGCGGTCATCGGTTACTCACTGAACGACACCATCGTGGTGTTCGACCGTATCCGTGAGAACTTCCGCAAGATCCGCAAAGGCGATTCGGAACAGATCATCAATACCTCGTTGAACCAGACCTTGTCACGCACCATAGTCACTTCATTGACCACCCTCATCGTGCTGATTGCTCTGTTCGTCATAGGCGGAGAAGTCATTCACAACTTCTCCCTGGCGCTGATTCTGGGCGTGGTCGTGGGTACCTATTCTTCCATCTACGTGGCCAGCAGCGCTGCGCTCATGCTGGGTGTGAGCAAGGCGGACCTCATGCCGGTACAGAAGGAAGGTGTTGTCGACGATATGCCCTGAACGGGGAAGTGTGATAGTTGCGGCGTGGCGCGCAAAGCTTGCCCTGCTTGTTCCACCCATGCGATTTACCAGGGGCGCGGTTCCTGCAGGGGTGCAGACCGGGTGCTGACAGCACGCTTTTCTTCCAGCATGAACTGATTGCGCATGAGGTAGGCGGGATTGCCTTCCGCCTGCTGCAACCATTGTTCCATGAGACCCATGGCGCCATTGCCGGCTTTTTCAGCATTGGAGCCCTGTACGTCCTGATCGCTTTGCTGCTCTGCGCCCTTGTCGGGCTGTTGACCCTGTTGATCAAATTTCTCCACGGCGCCCTGATCTTTTCCAGCCTGTTCTGCATCGAAGGTTTCAGTTTCCTTTGCTGCAGGCCCCGGATGCTGAGGGGGCGGCTGACCTGATGAGGGCGCTTTGGGGGGCGGAGAACCAGCAGCAGCCCGATCTCCCTGGGACTTGTCCTGGTCGCCGGATTCCTCTGTAGCGTTTTCATCCCGGTCTTTTCCCTGATCGCCTTTCTGCTCTTTGTCTGCTTCGCTGCCTTCGGGCTTCTGCTCGGTCGGCTGTTCTTCAGATGGCGGGCCGCTTTCCTCCTGTTCTCCGGATTGATCGTCTTTACCTGATTCTTGCTGATCTGGTTCTTCTCCGCCGCTGGTATCCTTTTCCTCTTCAGCGCTTTGACTGGCGGCTGTGTCTTCTTGTTGCGCTTCAGGGGGCTGTTTTCCGGAATCCGAAGTCTGTTGCTGGTCGGATTCCTGATCACCGGAAGATTGTTGCTCTTCGGATTCCTGGTCGCCTGACGACTGCTGCTGGTCGGACTCCTGATTGCCCGAAGACTGCTGCTGGTCGGATTCCTGGTCACCGGAAGACTGTTGCTGCTTGGATTCCTGATCGCCCGAAGACTGTTGCTGCTCGGATTCCTGATTACCGGAAGACTGCTGCTGGTCGGATTCCTGGTCGCCGGAAGACTGCTGCTCCTCAGATTCCTGATCACCCGAAGACTGTTGTTGTTCGGATTCCTGATCGCCCGAAGACTGTTGCTGCTCGGATTCCTGGTCGCCGGAAGACTGTTGCTGTTCGGACTCCTGATCGCCCGAAGATTGTTGTTCTTCGGATTCCTGGTCGCCTGCTGATTCCTGCTTCTCCGATTCCTGTTCCTGTGAAGACTGTTTTTCTTCTTCTTTTTCCTGATCTTTCTTTTTCTGTTGTTCGGATTGTTCCTGTTGCTGTTTTTTCTTCTCTTCCGCTTCTTTTTCTTTCTGCTGAAGTTCAGCCTCCGCTGCGAGAGCCGTTACCAGGGAAAGGTTGTAACGGGCGTCTTCATGGTCAGGCTGGTTCTTCAGGACCTGGCGATAGGTGTCGGCGGCTTCCTGCAGGCGATTAAGCTGGAACAGGCAGTTGCCCAGATTGTACAGGGCTTCGTTACGCAGTTCCCTGTCCTTGACTGCTGCGAAACGGGTTGCTGCTTCCTCGTAGCGGCCAGCCCGGTACAGGGCCACTCCCTGGCGGAAAGGATCTTTGTATTTTGCGGCCGCGTCATCGTAGTGGCCTTCCTGATACAGTTCCACGGCCTGCAGGTTGCGGTTCTTGAACCAGTCGGAATGGCCCGGGGTTGAAGCCAGCAAACAGGAAAGCAGAAGGCTGGTGCGTATTTTCATGACAACCTCCGGGAGAAACGGTTGCTGCGCCCGAACAAGTAGAGCACCAGAAAAATCACCGGGATCAGGAACAGGTAGAAACGTTCGTTCCATACCCGGGTGGGCATTTCCTTGAACTGCTGTTGTTCCGCATCGGCAAGGATGTTGTCCAATAGCTTGCGCGTGTCGTTCTCCTGGTAACCTGCCAGCTGGTAAAGGCCATCGCCATGTTGCGCCAGGTTCCTGAGTTCTTCTTCATTCAGGCGGGAAACAGGTGTGCGGGCGCCACGGGGAAGATAGCGGTCCGGCACCAGCCCTCCACCGTCAGTACCCACGCCCAGAATATGCAGGTGTATGTTGCGGCTGCGCAGTTCATCGACTTTTTCCAGCAGTTTGGGCTCGTCGAAGTCGCCATCCGTAATGAGCAGAATGTGCCGTGCCATGGCGTTGTCATCTTCATGCAGCAGCAGGGCTGCCTTGTCCAGGGCGTTGCCCAGGCGGCTGCCGGGAAGCGCCACCAGGTCCGTGGAAAGGCTGGGCAGAGTGCGCTGCAGGGTTTCCATATCTTCGGTAACCGGAGAAACCACATGGGCTACAGTTGCAAAAGCTACCAGGCCGATGCGTATGCCGGGATTGAGACGCAGCAGATCCTGTACTTCCTGCCGCGCTCTGGCCAGGCGGGATGGCCGTACATCGGTGATGTTCATGGATGCGGATATGTCCAGCAACACGACGAGCTCGGCGGCGGGACGGAAGGCGGAGATGCGTTCGTAATCCCAGCGTGGTCCGGCCATGGCCACAACCATGAACAACCAGGCCAGGCTCCAGGCAGCGAGGACGCCATGGTAGCGCTGCACCTGCCCCCTGGCTTCACCCAGGAGCCAGGGCAGCAAGGACTCATCGGCATACAGGGACTCTTTTCCCCGGCTGCGCAGGGTTTTCGAATAGCGCAGCCACAGCCATACCAGGGGAATGGCCAACAGAGCCCACAGCCAGGAAGCCTGGGCAAAATGAAAGCCGGATTCAGGCATGTCCTCCTCCTGTCAGCTTACGCAGACGCGCACCGGGGAACAGGCCAAGGATCAGCAGGCAGAGCAGGGCCAGGCCCAGGGGCCAACGGTACAAGGGTCGGGGTACATAAACAGTGCGGGATTCGGCGCGGGTCTTCTCCAGTTCATTGATGCGTTGAGAGATCTTTTCCATGGCATCCGCGTCACTGGCGCGGAAATAGGCGCCACCGGTGGTTTCCGCAAGCTCCCGCATCAGGCTTTCATCAAAGCCCAGGTCCGTGCGCGTCACCAGCCTGCCATCCTCGATGATGGGCACCTCCTTGCGGTGGCTGCCTACGCCGATGGCATAGATGCGCACACCTTCCGCAGCCGCCAGTTTGGCCGCTTCCAGGGGCGGAATGGTGCCGGCGGTGTTTTCCCCGTCGGCGACCAGGATCAGTACCCGGGAACTGGGGGGGCGTTCCCGCAGTTTTCGAACACCCAGACCGATGGCATCTCCCATAGCGGTGCCGTCCCCGGCGATGCGCGGCACCAGATTGTCCAGCAACTCGCGTACAGCCTGGCGATCCAGGGTGAGGGGGGACAGCACGAAAGCCTGGTTGCCGAATATGATCAGTCCCACCCGGTCGTTTTCACGTTGTTGGAGAAAGTGTCCCATGACGCCCTTGACGACCTGTATACGGCTCACTTGCTTGCCATTGACGCTGAAATCCAGGGCTTCCATGGAGTGGGATGCGTCCACGGCCAGCAGCAGGTCATAGCCTTCGATATGTTCCTGGGTATAGGGTTGCAGCCACTGGGGGCGCATCAGGGCGAAGGTCAGGCCCAGCCACAGCAGTGTGATGAGCAACCTGTGCAGCAGGGAACCGGCGCTGTCTCGCGGCCGGCTGCCCTCGAAAGCCTGTTGCAACAGGGCAAGCTGAGGATGCAACAGGGTGGTGTGGCGCTGGCGCTGATCCTGATTGATCTCAACCGTGGTGCGGCGCCACAGCCACTGGACTGCCGGAAGCAGCAGCAGAAAAATCATCCATGGCCAATGAAACTGCATCATGATTGAAGTTTCCGGTCGTATCTGGCCCAGACCAGGGCGGCATTGATCAGTTCGATGACCTGAGGCCGGCTGACAGGGAACTGTCCGGGAGGGGCGTAAGGAACCTGGGTCAGCACGCGGCCTTTTTCTGTCCAGGGAAAGTTTGCCGGATCGTGTTCCTGCAGCCATTGCAGCCATTTTTCATCGGCCAGTCCTGCCGCCTGCTCCCGTCCGATACGGGTTACGGCAATGCGCCGCAGCAGCTCGGACAGCTCTCTGAGGCTTTGTTCTGGCGCCAGCTGGCGGGACAGCTTGCGCAGGGCCAGCAACTGGTTGCGCGCGTCCCGGTGCCAGGTGCCGGGTGGATAGGCAATCAGGTTGCGCAGACCCCACCATGTCAGGAGCAGGAGGAGGATGATTCCCAGACCCACCAGCCACCAACCGGGGGCGGGGGGCCACCAGGAGGCCTGATCCATGTTCAGAGCGTGAATATCGCGCATACGCGCCAGCAGATCCGGGTTCACAGCCAGGCCCTCATGCGCAGGCGGCGTTCCAGGCCATGCATCAGGGCCTTGTGCACATCCTTGTTGGTGGCCACGGGAATCACTGCGATACCCAGGCCGGCTGCCATCTGTTGCAGCTGCTGACGGCGCATTTCCCAGGCGCGGGTGTAGGCTGCCCGGCCCTTGCTGCTGGCAGTGTCGATGCTCAGGAGTTCTCCCCGGGTATCGCGAAACAGCACCTGGCCCATGTCGGGCAGCTCCCGGTCGGCAGGATCATCTACCGGCACCAGGACTACGGAATGATGCTGGCAGAGCTGGGACAGGGCTTTTTTCAGACCCTCCCAGGGGCGGTTGAAGTCGGCGATGACAAAAACCAGGCCCCCAGTGCCTATGCCCCGGCTGGCTTTGCGCAGAATATCCGGCAATTGTTCCCCGGTAGGGGAGGTGGATTCCACGGGTTCCAGGGTAAGCGCCTGCAACAGGCGCCAGAGCGCACGCCGGTCTTTGGTGGCCCTGAACCATTGATTTTCCTGGTGGGCATCGGCGAACAGCAGTCCCCCCACGCGGTCATGCTGGTGATTGGCCGCCCAGCCCAACAGGGCGGCCGCCCGGGCAGCCTGTATGGACTTGAAGGTGCCCCGGGTGCCGAAATTCATATGCGAGCCCTTGTCCACGCAGAGCATGACGCTGCGCTCGCGTTCTTCCCGGAACACCTTGAGGTGCGGCTCTCCCGTGCGGGCAGTGACCTTCCAGTCCATGTTGCGGATGTCGTCGCCTTCCTGGTACTCGCGTACTTCCTCGAAATTCAGGCCCTGTCCGCGGAACACCGAGGCGTACAGACCGGCAAATGACGAGTTGACCAGGTGGTGGGAAGCCATGCCCAGGGCGTGCGCCTGGTGACGCAGTTCCAGCAGGTCATCCAGAACGGGCTTCAGGCTCATGAGCTGTCTCAGGGAATGGCGACCAGTGAGAGCAGGCGCTGAATCAGGTCATCCGCGGTGATGCCTTCGGCTTCAGCTTCAAAGCTAAGCAGCACCCGGTGGCGCAGAATGTCCGGCGCGATCCTCTGTATGTGGCCGGGTGCAACGAACGCTTCGCCATCCAGCCAGGCGCGCACCCGGGCGCAGCGGGCCAGGGCCAGGGTGGCCCGGGGTGAGGCGCCAAAGCGGCACCAGCGCGCCAGTTCTTCGTCATAGGCAGCGGGATTGCGCGTGGCCTGCACCAGATCCACGATGTACTGGTTGAGCTTGGGGTCCATGAAGGTGTCCGCAGCAGCGCGGCGCATGGCGAACAGTGTCTCCTGGGGCAGTGGTGTCGGAGGTGTGGTCTCTTTGGCCTGTTGGCGGTTGTGATCCAGCTCCAGGATCTCCAGTTCTTCGGCATGAGTGGGGTAGTCCACCACCACCTGCATGAGGAAACGATCCAGCTGGGCTTCGGGCAACTGGTAGGTGCCTTCCTGCTCCACGGGGTTCTGGGTGGCCAGCACCATGAACAGTTCGGGCAGGGGATAGGTCTTTTGACCCACGGTGATCTGCCGTTCGCCCATGGCTTCCAGGAGAGCCGCCTGTACCTTCGCCGGGGCGCGGTTCACCTCATCGGCCAACAGAATATTGTGGAACAGAGGGCCGGGGCGGAACTCGAATTCCGCCTTTTCGTGACGGTAGATGTCTGTACCCACCAAATCGGAGGGCAGCAGATCGGGGGTGAACTGAACCCGGTGAAAATCGCCTTCCAGGGCCTCGGACAGGGCATTGACCGCTGTGGTTTTGGCCAGGCCCGGCATGCCTTCCACCAGGAGATGGCCATCCGCCAGCAGGCAGATGAGCATGCCATCAATGAGGTTTTTCTGGCCGATTACTTTGGAGCTTACATGATGGCGAACGGGGTCGAGATCCTTGGGAGTCATACTGCCTTACTGCTTTGATAGTTATATTTAGGATGTTTCTCAATCCTGCGCTTTTTTGGACGTTCGTGCAACTGGTTCATGGAAATGCGGTATTAATGATTGAAAAATTCCCTTTAGTTGGTAAACTACGCGGCTTGATTTTTCCGGAACCCTGATACGTCAGGATGTTTCAAGAAGGAGTAAGCATATGCGTCAACCACTGGTGGCTGGAAACTGGAAGATGAATGGCTCGCTGGCAAGCGTCAGGGAACTGTTGGCCGGTCTGAAGGCGGGCATCGGGGATGTCAAGGTGGCTGAGGTTGCCGTATGTCCTCCTGCTGTTTTTATCCCTGAAGCCCAGGCCCAGCTCCATGGAACGCCTATCGCTTGGGGTGGACAGGATCTTTCCGTGCATGAAGCCGGCGCCTACACCGGTGAGATAGCAGGTTCCATGCTCACGGATTTTGGTTGCAAGTACGTCATCATCGGTCATTCCGAGCGCCGCACCTATCATGGCGAAACCGACGCATTGGTGGCGGAGAAATTTACGGCTGCGCGCAAAGCTGGCCTGGTGCCCCTGTTCTGCATCGGCGAGACCCAGGAAGAGCGCGAGAGCGGCGTCACCGAGGAAGTGGTTGCACGCCAGATCGATGCGGTGATCGATCACTGTGGCGTGGATATGCTGGGCGAGGGTGTGATTGCCTATGAACCCGTCTGGGCCATAGGCACCGGCCTGACTGCCAGCCCCGAGCAGGCTCAGGATGTTCATGCCTTCATTCGTGGACGCGTGGCCCAGAGCAGCGCCGGGGTGGCGGACAAGCTGCGGATTCTCTACGGTGGCAGCATGAAGCCGGACAATGCGGCAGAGCTCCTCGCCAAGCCGGATATCGATGGTGGCCTGATTGGCGGTGCTTCTCTGAAAGCAGAAGATTTTCTGGGTATCTGTACCGCAGCCAACGACTGAAGTTTAGGAAGCAAGTAAATGCATACAATTCTGGTAATGGTTCATCTGTTTCTGTCCATCGGGCTCATCGGTCTGATACTGATTCAGCATGGCAAGGGTGCAGATGCCGGCGCTGCCTTCGGCAGCGGTGCTTCCGCAACGGTTTTTGGCGCAAAGGGTTCGGCCAATTTCCTGAGCCGCACCACAGGCATACTGGCCCTGCTGTTTTTCTTGACCAGCCTGACACTCGCCTGGATGGCGCTGAACACCGCCCGTGATTCGGGCCTGATGGTCGATGCGCCAGCTGAACAGACAGAAGAAATCCCGCCGGCCCAGAGCGATCTGCCGGTGGTGCCTGGTGCAACCAGCGATGTGCCGGTGGTGCCCCAGAGCAATGCCCCTGCATCCGATGTTCCGGCAGTGGAAACCCCTGCAGCTCCTGCGCAAGGCGATGCAGCAAAGGAGCCCGCCAAGCCCGAGTGAGGCTGGCGACAACAAGTTATGCCGAAGTGGTGGAATTGGTAGACACGCTATCTTGAGGGGGTAGTGGCGCAAGCCGTGCCGGTTCAAGTCCGGCCTTCGGCACCATCTTTGAACAGTATCCGGTTGTCCGGATACTGTTTTTTTATGCATGCAATAGAGTTATTATTTATTGATGTTTATCAATAACTTAAGAAAAACAACAAATTTGACCTGAAAGGCTCCCTGAAATAAACTAGCGGCTGGTGTACGACAAGTAGAATAATTCCAGGGGGCTGCTTCCAAGTGTTGGAAAACTATCTGCCAATTCTGATATTCATCGTCATCGGCCTGTTTGTCGGCATTGCCGCCATGGGCGCTGGTTTCATTCTTTCCCCCCGCAATCCGGATGAAGAGAAAGGCTCCCGCTATGAATGTGGGTTCGAAGCCTTTGAAGACGCGCGCATGAAGTTCGACGTGCGTTTTTACCTGGTGGCTATCCTGTTCATCCTGTTCGACCTGGAGATCGCCTTCTTCTTTCCCTGGGCGGTGGTGCTGGACCAGATCGGTCCCACGGGGTTCTGGGCCATGATGATCTTCCTGGGCATCCTGGTGGTTGGTTTCATCTACGAGTGGAAGAAAGGAGCGCTGGAATGGGAATAGAAGGCGTATTCGAGGAAGGTTTCGTCACCACCTCGCTGGATACCGTCATCAACTGGGCGCGCACCGGCTCCATGTGGCCTATGACCTTTGGCTTGGCCTGCTGCGCCGTGGAAATGATGCAGGCCGGTGCCTCGCGCTATGACCTGGATCGTTTTGGCATCATCTTCCGTCCCAGTCCCCGGCAATCTGACGTGATGATCGTGGCCGGCACCCTGGTGAACAAGATGGCGCCGGCCCTGCGCAAGGTGTATGACCAGATGCCTGACCCCAAGTGGGTAATCTCCATGGGCTCCTGCGCCAACGGTGGTGGGTACTATCACTATTCTTATTCTGTGGTGCGGGGCTGTGACCGGGTGGTGCCTGTTGACGTCTATGTGCCCGGCTGTCCGCCCACAGCGGAAGCCCTGCTTTACGGTATCGTACAGCTGCAGAACAAGATCAAGCGCACCAGCACCATTGCGCGCACCAAGCCTGTCGAGGAAAACGCATGAGCCTGGAAGATCGCCTGGACGATCTGGAAGAAGCCTTCGAGGATTACCTGGAGGAAGATTATCCCGATTGCAAGTGGACCCGCGCCCTGGGCGAGATGACGCTCACCGTGCCCCGGGAGCAGCTACTGCCAGTCATGGAGATCCTGCGCAGCAACAGCAACCTGAGTTTCGAACAGTGTATTGACGTATGCGGCGTGGACTACGCCGCCTACGGCCACTCGGAATGGAATGCCGAAAATGCCCCCAACACCGGCTTCAGTCGGGGCGCAGAGCGGGAGCTGGTCACGGAGTTCGAGGCCGAGAGCCGCTTTGCCGTGGTCTATCACCTCTTGTCCCTGTCGCACAATGTCCGCTTGCGGGTGAAGGTGTTCCTGGATGCGGACTATCCCGTGGTGGACTCGGTTACCGGCATCTGGACCAGCGCCAACTGGTTTGAGCGCGAAGCCTTCGACCTGTTCGGCATCCTGTTCACCGGGCATCCGGATCTGCGCCGCATTCTCACGGATTACGGTTTCATCGGCCATCCCTTCCGCAAGGATTTTCCCCTGGTGGGGCAGGTGGAGATGCGCTATGACGAGGACAAGGGCAGGGTGGTGTACGAACCTGTCACCATAGAACAGCGCGCCCTGGTGCCGCGGGTGGTGCGCCACGACTACCGCTACGAAGAAGGCTGCGCCGTGGTGAAAGAGGAAGAGCAGGAGCAGGCCGATGGCTGAGATCCGTAACTATACCCTGAACTTCGGCCCCCAGCATCCCGCCGCCCATGGCGTGCTGCGTCTGGTGCTGGAAATGGATGGCGAGGTTGTAGAGCGTGCTGATCCCCACGTGGGGCTGTTGCACCGGGGTACGGAAAAGCTGGCCGAGCACAAGCCTTTCAATCACTCCATTCCCTACATGGACCGTCTCGATTACGTGTCCATGATGTGCAACGAGCATGGTTACGTGGGCGCTATAGAGAAACTGCTGGGTATCGAAGTGCCCGAGCGCGCCCAGTATATCCGGGTCATGTTCGATGAGATCACTCGCATCCTCAACCATCTCATGTGGCTGGGAGCCCACGCCCTGGACGTCGGCGCCATGACCGTGTTCCTGTACGCCTTCCGTGAAAGGGAGGATCTCATGGACTGCTATGAGGCCGTATCCGGCGCGCGCATGCATGCGGCGTACTACCGGGTGGGGGGTGTCTATCGCGATCTGCCGGATCAGATGCCGCGCTATACCAAAGATCACCTGCGCCGCGAGAAAGACGTCAAGTACCGCAACCGTGCCCGGGAAGGTTCATTGCTGGATTTCATCGAGGACTTCACCGAGCGTTTCCCCGGTTACATCGACGAGTATGAAACTCTACTCACGGACAATCGCATCTGGAAACAGCGCCTGGTGGGCATTGGCGTGGTCACCCCCGAGCGGGCGCGCCAGCTGGGCTTCACCGGCCCCATGATCCGCGGTTCCGGCATTGCCTGGGACCTGCGCAAGAAACAGCCCTATGCCGCCTACGACAAGGTGGATTTCGATATTCCCGTGGGCAGCAACGGCGATTCCTACGACCGCTATCTGGTGCGCGTGGAGGAAATGCGCCAGTCCAACCGCATCATCAAACAGTGCGTGGACTGGCTGAAGAACAATTCCGGCCCGGTGATGGTGGGAGACCCCAAGGTGGCGCCGCCGCCGCGGGAGAAAATGAAGGATGACATGGAAGCCCTGATCCATCATTTCAAGCTGTTCACTGAAGGCTATACGGTGCCCGAGGGCGAAGCCTACTTCGCCGTGGAAGCGCCCAAGGGCGAGTTTGGCTGCTACATCATTTCCGATGGGGCCAACAAGCCGTACCGACTGAAAATCCGCGCCCCCGGTTTCGCCCACATGGCGGCCATGGACGAAATGACCCGGGGCCATATGCTGGCAGACGTGGTGGCCGTGATCGGCACCATGGACGTTGTTTTTGGGGAGATCGACCGCTGATGAGTCTTCGTTGTGAGCCATGGGCCCGTACCGACAAGCGGGAAGACAAGGAAAACCTGTTTTCTCCCGAGATACGCGCCGAGATCGACCAGTGGGTCGCCAAGTATCCTGATGAGTGGAAACAGTCCGCTGTCATGGCTGCCCTGCGCATCGTGCAGGACGATAACGGCGGCTACCTGACCGAGGAACTCATGGACAGGGTGGCAGATTACCTGGATATGCCGCGCATCGCCGTCTATGAAGTGGCCACCTTCTATTCCATGTATGAGCTCAGTGAGGTGGGCCAGCACAAGATCTGTGTGTGCACCAACGTGTCCTGCATGATCTGTGGTTCCGAGAACATCGTTGAACACCTGGAGAAACGCCTGGGTATCAAGCTGGGGGAAACCACCGAAGACGGGAAATTCACCTTGAAAGAAGTGGAATGCCTGGGGGCCTGTGGCGGTGCGCCCATGTTCCAGATCGGCAAGCAGTACTACGAAAACCTGACCCCGGAACTGGTGGATTCCATTCTCGACAGCCTGGAGCAAGACAATGGCGAATGAAGTCTGCCTGCGCACATTGCACCTGGACCGTCCCTGGCTGCTCTCCAGCTATGAATCCGAGGGCGGCTATGAAGCCCTGCGCAAGATTCTCACGGAAAAGATTTCCCAGGAAACCATCATCGAGACGGTGAAGACCTCGGGGCTGCGCGGCCGGGGCGGGGCCGGTTTTCCCACGGGCCTGAAGTGGAGCTTCATCAACCGCAGCGCCCCCGGCGAGAAATACATCGTGTGCAACTCGGACGAGGGCGAGCCGGGCACCTTCAAGGACCGTGACATCCTGCGCTACAACCCTCACGCCCTCATCGAAGGCATGATTATCGCCGGTTACGCCATCGGCGGCACGGCGGGCTACAACTACATCCGCGGCGAGTTCTGGGAGCCATACGAGCGCTTCGAGGCCGCCCTGCAGGAGGCCCGGGACGCGGGGCTGCTGGGAGAGAATATCCTCGGCTCCGGCTTCAGTTTCGACATTCACGCGCACCTGGGCGGGGGCGCCTACGTCTGTGGCGAGGAAACCGCTTTGCTGGAATCCATCGAGGGCAAGAAGGGTCAGCCGCGCTTCAAGCCGCCGTTTCCGGCCATGTTCGGCCTCTACGGACGGCCCACCATCATCAATAATACCGAATCCCTGGCCTCCATTCCGGACATCATCCGCCAGGGCGGCGAGTGGTTCCGAGACCTGGGGGTGGAGAACTCCGGCGGCTCCAAGCTGTTTTCCATCTCCGGTAATATCAACAATCCCGGGGTGTTCGAGATTCCCATGGGCACGCCTTTCTCCGAACTGCTGGAAATGGCCGGCGGCATGAAGGACGGCTATAAGCTCAAGGCAGTGATTCCCGGCGGTTCTTCCGCGCCGGTGATTCCAGGTGAGCAGATGATGGAACTGACCATGGATTATGACAGCATCGCCAAAGCCGGTTCCATGCTGGGTTCCGGGGCGGTGATCATCATCGATGACCGGCAGTGCATGGTGAAGCTGCTGGATCGCATCTCCTATTTCTACTATGAGGAATCCTGCGGCCAGTGCACCCCCTGCCGGGAGGGCACGGGCTGGATGCACCGCGTCATACACCGCATTGAAAACGGCCAGGGCCGGCCCGAGGACATGGATCTGCTGGACGATGTCACCCAGCGTATCATGGGCCGCACCATCTGCGCCCTGGGCGATGCGGCGGCCATGCCCGTGGCGGCCTTCATCAAGCATTACCGGGAAGAATTCCAGTACCACATCGATCACAAGAAGTGCATGGTAGGGGGGCGCTAGCAGCATGTCCGATCAGCAGACC
>Ga0256832_1001587_pt1 | contig 15484 bp, 11 predicted proteins | sample 134614metaG_FD_190534 | JGI IMG/M metagenome (GOLD analysis project Ga0256832, IMG submission 190534) | Hydrothermal vent microbial communities from Lau Basin, Pacific Ocean - 134-614 | ecosystem: Environmental > Aquatic > Marine > Hydrothermal vents | place: Pacific Ocean: Lau Basin | collected...
GGTGCCGAAGAGCCGGTGAGCGAAGGGAAGGTCGAGGCGGTGCGTCGCGCCCGCGAGGAGGCGGAGCGGCGGCTGAGGGCTGCCCGCGAGGAGCTGGCCGACCGCAGGCGAGCCCTGGACGACAAGAGGGAGCACGCCCGAGATGCCCGCGCGCGCTTGCAGCAGCTGCCGGCGATCGACGGCGAGGTCGCGACCCTCGACGCGGAGCTGCGTGCCGCCCGAGTCGCGCGAGCACAGCAGAATGCGCTGCAGGCGGCCGAGGTCGCCGCCACGCGCGCGGCCGAGGAAGCCGCCGCCGTTCTCGAGGCGCGGAGGGAGGCGAGCGCCGAGGCGCGGCTATGCCTGGCCCAGGTCGAAGCGCGGATCGAGGAGCTACGACGAGGGCTCCCGGAAGCCTTTCGTGACGCGGCGGCCCTGGCCCGCGCCCGCGACGAGGCGGAGGACGAGGCCAAGGCGCTCCGAGAGGCCCTGGAGCGTGCCGTGGACGCGGAACGCAAGGCCGAGGATGAAGCGCAGCACGCCGAGGCGACGCTCGAGGCGGTGACGCGGTCGGCCCGGGAAGCCCGTCAGAAGCTCGAGCGGGACCGAGCCGAGCTGGAGCGGCGACGTCACGAAGCGGGGTTCGAGGACACCGCGAGCCTCGCGGCAGCGCTCGCCGACGTGGGGCAGATCGACACCCTCGAAGCCACGGTGAGGGAACACGCCGAACGCCTCGCGGTGGCCGAAGTGCGCTTGGAGCGGGCGCGCCAGGATGCCGAAGGGCTGGCACCCCCAGCGCTCGAACGCTTGGCGAAGGAAGCCGACGAAGCCCTCGCCGCCCACCCGCGGGCCGTGGAGCGGTTAGCGGAGGCACGCGCCGCGTCCAAGGAGTGCGGCGAGGCTCTCGCCTCGCTCACCGAAGAGGCTGCCGCGAGCAAACGCCTCGAGGAGCGTCAGCGGCGCGCCGCGCACCTCGCGGAGGTCGCCGCCGGACGACGGGGCAACGCCTTGAACCTCAGCTTCCAGCGCTACGTGCTGGCCGTGCTTCTCGACGAGGTCCTCGACGCGGCCACGCGGCGTCTGCATACGATGAGCCGGGGTCGCTACGAGCTACGCCGCGCGGAGGGCGTCGCGCACGGCGCCAGAGCCGCCGGCCTCGATCTGGAGGTGCTCGACAGCCACACCGGACGGCCACGTCCCGTCAGCACGCTCTCCGGAGGCGAGGGCTTCCTCGCAGCCTTGGCCCTGTCCCTGGGCCTCGTCGACGTGGTGCAGGCGCACGCTGGAGGCGTGCAGCTCGACGCGCTCTTCGTCGACGAGGGCTTCGGCGCCCTCGACGAGCAGGCGGTGCGGGAGGCCATCGACGTCCTCACGGAGCTCAACGAGGCCAAGCGGCTCGTGGGCATCATTTCGCACGTCCCCGAGCTCCGAGAGCGCATCGACGCGCGCCTGGAGGTGCGGCCCAGCGACCGCGGCAGCGTGGTCCGGCTGATCGAACCGTGAGCTGCGAGCCGTGACCGCGCCGCACGGAGCACCGCGCCGGGTAGCGCGCCAGCCCGAACCCGGCTCTCACGGCGCGGGGGTGAGCTCGACGTACGTCAGGCCCACGTACGCGGTGGCGAGCACCAACGCCATGATCAGCGCGAGGATCAGCAGCCACCCCATCCCATGTTGCTGTTCGGCGAAGCGGTCGCGGTAGAAGCGCCCCCCGCTACGCTCGCGGATCTTCGCCTGCACGCCGCTCAGCAGGTCTGGGACCTCGAGATCCCCGTCCTCCGCCTCCCACGCCTGCAGCGCCTCGGCCTCCCTCAGCTCCGGGTCGCCCGTCAGGGCGTGGGCGGCCTCGAGGGTTCGGCAGAGGATTGCGTACTCGGCACGCAGCGCCGCGTCGGCCGCGAGCGCCGCCTCGAACGCGGCCTTCTGCTCCGCCGAGAGGGCGCCGTCGTAGGCCTCGCTGAAGAGCTCCCGTGCCTCGTCCGCCGTCACCTCGCCTCCTCGCCGCCTGGCGCGGCCTGCAGCTCCCGGACCCGCCGAGCGAGGGCGAGTCGGGCGCGATGAAGGCGGCTCTTGACCGTCCCCGCCGCCAGCCCCGTCAGCTTCTGGATCTCGTCGTAGGTCAGGTTCTCGATGTCCCGCAAGATCACGAGCCGCCGCTGCTCGTCGGGAAGCTCGGTGAGCGCGATCCGGATGAAGCGCTCCGTCTCCTTGCCCGTCGCGACCTCGTCGGGCCCGGGCAAGCGCACGCTCGTGTTCATCGTGGCGCTTTCGAGCTTGTGGGCGTCGGCGATCTCGTCGAACTCCTGCTTGTGGCCGCGCGCGCGCCGTCCCAGATACTTGAGGCGGTTCTTGCAGTGGTTCGTCGCCACCCGGTACATCCAGGTGCTCAGCTTCGCGTCGCCGCGGAAGCTATGAATCGACTTGAAGACGGTGACGAAGACCTCTTGAGCGAGGTCCTCGGCCTCCCCTCGGTCCCCAAGCATACGGAAGACGAGCCGATAGATGCGCCCCTGATAGAGCCGGACGAGCTCGTTGAAGGCGGCTTCGTCCTGTCGTTTCAGCCGCTCGACCAGTCGCTCTTCGTCACCGTCCGGCATGGGGATGTGAAAGCCCGCGGCCAGCGCTCGCCGTTCGGTGTCGACGCTGGCAGGTGCCGAGGCCACAGGCTCTGGACACCGGCGCCGCGGGCGGGTTCCCAGGGACTAGACCACAACAGGGGGGCCCTCGTCAGCAGCTCGATGGACCGAGGGCCAGTAGCTCACTGCACGTGGTAGCGGAAGGAGAGGACGAGCGCCGTTTCCTTCGTCTCGCTCGCGATGTTCTGGCGCAGTCCGAGGTCCACTCCGACCCGCTGATCGACATAGCCAAGTCCCAGGGTGAGCTGGTGGATGTCGCGTCCCTGGTCGCGGCGATAGCCCGCACGGATCGGTACCTGCCCGCCCGCGAGGAACTCCACGCCGCCGCCCACGAGCAGCTCGGCCTGGTCGAAGGTCGTCAGGTCGACCAAGACGTCGGCGGCGACCGTGAACATGCCGTTGAGGGTGTAGCTGGCGCTCCCGCCGAGGAGGGTCGGCGCGAGCGGTGAGCCGGTCTTGAGCAGGTTGTAGCCGAGGGCGGCGATGTGGAGCCCCTCGACGGGGGTCACGCGCAGCGCGGCGTCGAGGGTGAAGGCCTTGACCGACGACCCGACGCGTTCGCCGGCGTCGTTGCGCTGACGCGAGCGGAGACGCACGAAGCGGCCGCTCATGCCCAGCGCGATGGCGTCGCTGAGCGCCATGCCGAGCGCCAGCCGTCCGTCGTAGCCCCGGTAGTTGCGGTTCCCGTCCCCGTAGACGCCCCGAAAGCTCATCCCCGCGGCGACCTTGTTGGACACCGAGTCGGCGACCGCGCCGCCCAGGGTCCAGGCGCCCTGCCCGGGGATGTAGGAGGCGAAGGTCTCGACGTGGTACAGCCGCGCGAGCCCGAGGTTGGCCGGGTTGTAGGCCACCGCCGAGGTGCCCATCGCTCCGGCGCGGCCGCCGGTGCCCAGCGCGAGGCCGCGGGAGGTCTCGTAGGTGTCCTCCGCCGGACGCCGGCCGTCGTCCGGGATGGCGTCTTCACTCGGCGGGAGCTCGTCTTGGGCCATCGCCGGCGCTGCCAGCAGCGCCCCGAGGATCGCCGGCAGCGCGATCGAAATCGTTTTCATCGTCATGGTCGCCCCTAGTTGCCCGAACCTACCAGCGCGGCGGGCGGCTTCCCAAAAAGAGGACAGCACCGGACGAGGTGCGTATCCAAGGGCCAGGCCCCACGAGCGTCGGCGGCCACCGTGGCATGAGTGACACGATCGATCCGACCGGCCCTTGTCCCGAGGTTGTCCACAGGCTGTGGATTGTGTGGACGGAGAACCTCACCTTGGGGAGATCACAGGCGCTTTGCGCTGTGGATCAAACGTGCTCCGGCCGCCGCCGGCCGCCGCGCACGCAGGTCACGATAAAATCCCCCATGAATCCCGTGGGTTACGAGCGTCACAGGGCAGGCCGGGGCGGCCGCTCCGGCCCCCTGGCGACCGGCCGCCAAAGGAATCGTTCGCGATCCTCGGGGTTTAGAAACCTCCCTGGAATGTGGCGTAGACGGGACGATTTCATGCTGCTAGCTTGGCGTTCCCTTCGAAAGGGGGGTCGCAGGGAGGAGCGGTACGGGCCCCAAAGCGCAGCTTTGGACCCATGCTCCTCGTTGTGCCGCCCGACCTCGGTTCCCTTCCCAGACGCGCTCCCCTTTCAGGCCTGGTTCCCCACCTGTGAAAAAGGTGGGGATGGGTGTCCTATTGTCTCGTAATCGCAAAAGAATCCCGATGAACGAACTGTGGGAACGAACGATCGAGTCCCTCCGCGACCGACTCTCCGCCGAGAACTTCGACACCTGGCTGGCGCCGGTGCGGATCGACGCGATCGAAGACGGGACCGTCGTGCTTCGTATCCCCAACCGCTTCTACGCGGACTGGATCTCCAACCACTACCAGGACCTGCTGCTGGAGGCGCTTCAGGCGCACCTCGACTCGGCGCCCACGAGGCTCCGCTTCGAGGTCGACGAAGCCCTGCAGGCGAAGGTGAAGCCGCGGCTAGCGCCTCGCCGCAAGCCCTCGAAGGCCAAGCGTTCCCTCGACAGCGAGCGCATGAGGCGTGGACCGACGCCGATCCGCGTCTCGGACCTGAACCCGAAGTACAGCTTCGACAACTTCGTCGTCGGCCCCTCCAACCAGCTCGCCCACGCGGCGAGCGTCGCCGTTGGTTCGGCGCCGGGCAAGCGTTACAACCCGCTGTTCATTTATGGAGGCGTCGGCCTGGGCAAGACGCACCTGATGAACGCGATGGGGCACCGCATTCTGCAGGACGACCCCGGGGCGACGATCCTCTATCTGAGCGCTGAGCGGTTCACCAACGAGTTCATCTGGGCGCTGCAGAACCACCGCATCGACGAGTTCCGGCGGCGCTACCGCGAAGACTGCGACGTGCTGCTGATGGACGACATCCAGTTCCTCGCCGGGCGCGACCAGACGCAGGAGGAGTTCTTCCACACGTTCAACGCGCTCTATCACTCGGACAAGCAGATCGTGGTGACCTCCGACGTGTACCCGCAGCAGATCGCGGAGATGGAGGAGCGGCTCATCAGCCGCTTCCAGTCGGGGATGGTCGCCGACATCCAGGCGCCGGAGGTCGACACGCGCGTGGCCATCCTCAAGAAGAAGGCCGAAGCCGAGCGGATCCACCTGACCGACGACGTGGCGCATTTCATTGCGCAGGTCGTCAAGAGCAACGTCCGGGAGCTCGAAGGGACGCTGCTGCGGCTGGCGGTGAAGGCCGAGCTGCTGGGGCGCCCCATCGACCTCGAGCTCGCCAAGGAATCGCTGCGGTCGGTCCTGCCGGCACCGGAGCAGGCGCTGAGCGTCGAGGACATCCAGCGGGCCGTATGCTCCTACTTCAACCTCAAGCTCAGCGAGCTCAAGTCACGCCGGCGTCACCGCGCGGTGAGCTACCCGCGGCAGGTCGCGATGTACCTTTGCCGGCAGCGCCTGGGCACCAGCTACCCCGAGCTCGGCGAGCGCTTCGGCGGCAAGGACCACACGACGGTCATCAGCGCCGTGCGCAAGATCAGCGGCCTGCTCGAACAGGACGACGAGCAGACCGTCGGCGCGGTCGAGGCCATCGCCCGCCAGCTCGGCTTCACCGCCTGAGTCCTCCGCGCCGAAGGGCGCGAGAACTGGCCGTCGGGTGCATCTTTCCGCTATGGTTGGAACCTATGCGCTTGCTTCGGTGGATCTGTGCTCTCGGCTTTCTGACCGCGTGCGGAGACGACACCCCGCCGCCCCCGGGCGTCGACGCTGCGACGAGGGATGCCTTCGTCCGTGACGCGGGCCAGGACACGGGCTCCGACAGCGGGGGCGACAGCGCCGTGGACGCGACCGACGCCGGTATCGACGCCGGTGTCGACGCGGGCTTCGATGCGGGCTTCGACGCTGGACCACCGCCCTGTGCGGCGCCGGTCGTCGACGTCTTCGAGCTGGCGACCGCGAGCACGCCGCGGCCGCGTCGGGTCCACGTCGCCGCCGGCGCCGACCGCTTCGTCGTGAGCTGGGAGGAGAACCGCCTCGGGCAGCGCGACGTGTTCTCGCGCGTCGTCCCTGCCGCCGGGCCCCTCGGCGACGAGGTTGCGATCACCGACAGCTTCGACGTCACTGAAGAACCCGCGGTCCTCGACCGAAGCGACGGGGTGTGGGTCGTCTATCGCGACAACCGCGCGGGCAACTTCGAGGTTTACCTCGAACGACGCATGGCGGACCTCTCGATCGGAGAGGCTGCGCAGCGGCTGACGATGGACGCCATCCGCAACGAGCGACCGCTCATCACCGCCGCTGGCGCCGGCGCCCTCGTCGCCTGGTCCGACAGCAACGGTCTGGGCATGAGTGAGCTGCGGGCGGCCGCCGTCGACGGATCCGGCAGTGTGGGTACGGTGCAGGCGCCGCTGCCCGGGCGCGCCGCGTCCCAAGTGCGCATGCGACCCTGGGACGATGGCGCCGCCGTGGCCTTCGCGGAGCCTCGCGACGAAGGGGGGATCGACGCCCACGTGGTCCGTCTTGCGCCGGACGGGACCGCCGCCGGAACCGCCGCGCCGATGAGCGCGAGCGGCGCCGTGAGCGGCACCGTGGACGTGGCCCAGAGCGGCGGCGGGGGCCTGTTCGTCTTCGGTGCCGCCACACCCGCAGGCGGTCGGGAGGTGCGCCTGCGCCCCCTGAACTCCGCGGCACGAGCGCGCGGACCCGACGAGCAGCCCCTGCTGACGGACATCGACACGAGCGACCCGTCCGTCGTCGGCTGGGGCGAAGGCTTTGCTGTGTCCTACCGAGCACTTGCGGGCGCGGACCTGGCAGAACCGGCCATCCGGGTGAGCTTCGTCGACGCCTTCGGCCGCCTGAGCGACACCCTCGAGCTCGCCACGGCAGCCGGCCGCGAGTCGCCCACCTGGATCGACGCCAGCGACGGGGTCCTCGTCGTGGCTTGGGCCGACGTGACGGCCGAGACGACCATCCGCGCAGCGAGGATCCGGTGCGAATGAGAGCAGAGCTTTTCTTGGTGGCCGCGCTCGTCGCGTGCGGCGACGACACGGCTCCGGCCCCCGGGTTCGACGCCTCCTTCGACGCGGCGCGCCGCGACGTGGGCTCACGCGATGCGGCGGAGGACGCGAACGGAGATCGGGACGCGGCGGCGGACGCGGGAACCGACGCGATGGCCGACGCAGCGGCGGACGCCGACGCGGCCGACGCCATGACCGACGCGGCCGACGCCATGACCGACGCGGCCGACGCCATGACCGACGCCATGGTCTCCGACGCCATGGTCTCCGACGCCATGACCGACGCGACCGACAGCGCCATCAGCGATTTCTGCGCGGCCCTCGTCGTCCGCGGCATCGACTGCACCGTGGACGCCTGTCCCGAAGGCTCGGTCTGCCTCGACGACGACTGCGGCGGACGCCACTGCATGCCGGCGGGGCGCAGCTGCGTCGACGACACGGACTGCCCCGGCGGAGGGAGCCGCTGCGCCACCGGCCTGGTGGCCCGCTACTGCGTGCACCCGAGCGGTCGTTGCAGCGACTCGCGGGAGTGCCCCTGGGGTTTCAGCTGCGAAGCCGGCGACTGCGTGGACCGTCGTGTCCTCTGCGGCGAGCCCGGCGACCCGACCTGTCCCCCCGGTTTCGCCTGCTTCGGCAGCGACCTCGGTTTCCACCCCTTCTGCCTCAAGACGACGGTCCGCTGCGCACACGACGAGATCTGTCCTCCCGGCGGCCAGTGCGCCGACGTTGACGGGGACGGGGTTCGCGAGTGCTTGCCCCCCGGGGTGTGCTCCTCGAACGCCGACTGCTCGGGGGTGGGCGAGGTCTGCGGCGCGGACGCCGCGGGCCTGGCGAGCTGCGGTCCCGTCGGCCCGTGCATCGACCCCAACGATTGCGCCGACGGCTACGCCTGCCTCGACCTGTGGGGGGACGGCGTCACCGAGTGCGTCCCGACCGGGGGCCTCTGCGCGTCCGCCGACAGCTGTCTCTCCCGGGAGCTCTGCGCCAGCGCGGACGGCGTGGCCCCCCCCGAGTGTCTCTGAATCGGAAATTTTTTCTCACCCTGGAATCGCGTGCAGCCCACGACCCGACCTCGAGTTCCCAGTTTCCGCTGTTTCCATCAGGGGTTCCGCTTCGGCATGGAATGTGCGCTTCGTGTGCCCATGCGTCGATGGATGAGCTTCGCGCTCCTGGTCTGGAGCGTGGCGGCGTGTCAGCAGACCGGCGCCGATCCCGCCGACTGTCCCCAAGGGGGCTGCCTGTGCGAGTCGGGCGCCGCGGCGCGGCCATGCTACCTCGAGCCCGAGCTTCGAGATGGCCGCATGCTCTGTGCCGAGGGCACTCAGCGCTGCGAGGGAGGCGCCTGGACCGCCTGTGAGGTCGAGCGAACCTACGAGATCGACGCGATCGCCTCGCTCATCAGCGGGCCGGAGGAGTGCAACCCCTGCAACCCGGACTGCGGCGTCGCCATCGACCGCCCCAACGACGCCGACCTGACCCCGAGCAACTCGAGGCAGGTCGAGTACGACCCGGCGACCGGCGGCCTGATCATCGCCGGCGGCACCACCGGCGGCAACCTCACCGACAACGACGGCGACGGAGTGCCCGACGACGCCGACGAGTGCCCCGGTCCGGGGTGGCGGCGCCCTTGCGACGGGGACGCGAGCGACGACGGCTTCTACCACACGCTCCCCCTCGGCGGCCCGACGGAGATCGACCCGCTCCAGTTCACGACCCGCGTGACGACCGCCGACGTCTACTTCCTCATGGACACGACCGGGTCCATGGGGCAGGAGATCGCCAACCTCCAAGCGGCACTCGTGAGCGGCACCTTCGACTCGTCGTGTCCGGAGGGCCCCGGCGGCGGGATCATCGGTGCGATCAAGTGCGTCATCCCGGACGCCTGGTTCGGGGTGGGTCGTTTCGACGACTACCCCGTCTGCTCCGGCGGCTGGTGGGGAACGTGCTATGGCAGCGGACCCGACGTCGTCTACCAGCACTTGGTCGACATCACCAGCAGCCTCGGCCCCCCCGTCGCGGCCGTCGGGACGCTGAGCGCAAGCGGTGGCGCCGACGGCCCCGAAAGCAACACGCAGGCGCTGTGGGCGATCGCGACGGGCGGCTCCCTCGGGCCCTACCTCGGAGCCCAGGGCGGCTGCCCGGCGGGCCGGTGGGGTTATCCCTGCTTCCGGCCCGACACGATCCCCATCGTCATCCACTTCACGGACGCTCCCTTCCACAATGGCCCCGGTGGTGCGAACGCCTACGACCCGGCGAACTTCCCGAGCGGCGTCCCCAAGGACTGGGCTCAGGTCATCTCGGCCCTCAACAGCAACGAGGTCCGCGTGATCACCGTGCAGTCCTGCGGCGGGCAGAGCTGGTGCAGCGACGGACTCCCGCACGCCCAGGCCCTCGCCAACGCGACCGGGTCCACCAACGGCAGCGGCAACCCCTACGTGTTCCCCATCCCCGCCAACGGCACCGGCCTGGACGCCACGGTCGTCGACGCCGTGCGCGACCTTGCCGAGAACACGCTCTTCGACGTCAGCGCGCGGGCGGTCGACAACCCGGCCACCGGCAGCATCGACGAGCGAGGCTTCGTTCGCTACATCCGCGCGCGCTCGTTCCCGCCCGGGCGCTGCGCAGGCATCGCGGGCAATACCTTCTTGCAGTGCATGCCTGGAACCCCCGTCGATTTCGACGTGGGCTTCAACAACAACTTCGTGCCGCCCATCTCCGTACCCCAGGTGTTCGAGTTCGAGATCGAAGTGCTCCTCGACGGAACCGTCCAGGACCGGGTGCCGGTGCGCATCGTCGTACCGCCGCTGCGGCCGATGTTCCCGCCTCAGGGGAGCTACTCACGGGTCTACGACGCGACGAGCTTCTGCAACATCCCGCCGGATCGCCCCGACTGGAACGAGTTCGCCTGGAACGTCGTGACCCCCAGCGACACCTCGGTGGTCTTCGAGCTCCGCACCGCGGACACCCTTGCCGGCCTGTCCTCGGCGCGGCCTTTGCGGTTGATGGTGCCTCCCGACACGGGGCCGATCGACGTCGGCGACGCGCTCGTCGCGGACGGCCAGGACAACTTCAGGCCCTACCTCTCGGTCACGGCAATTCTCAACGCTTCCAGCGATCGCATGAGCTCCCCGACGCTCGTGGGCTTCGGCCTCGCCTTCCGCTGCGTTGTCTTCGAATGACGTGAGCGGCGGGGGGCTGTTCGCCTGCCTCGCGTTCGCGCTGACGGTGGGCTGCGCGGGAGCGGCGGCGCCGGACGCGGCAAGCGACGCCTCGCCCTCCGACGCGCTGGACGCGGCGAGCGATGCGGCGAGCGACGCGGCGCGCGATGCCTCGGTCCCGGACGTCCCGGATGCTGCCGACGCCGCATCGGACGCCGGCGACCAGGATGCGACGGGTGCAGACGCGGCCGCGACGTCCGAGGAACCCTGGTTCGAAGACGTGACCGAACGCGCCGGGCTTGGCTTCGAGCGGGTGGCTGCCGAAGGTTGGGCCAGCCTGCCCGACCGCATGGGCGGGGGCGTCTGCGTGCTCGACGCCGACGGGGAAGGTCCCTTCGACCTCTTCTTCGCCATGCGCCCCGCCGGGGGCTCGCGTCTCTTCGCCGCGTCGACGCCTCTTGCCTACGAAGACCGGACGGACGCCCTCGGGCTCAGGGGTGTCGGGGACGCGCTGGGGTGCCTGGCCTTCGACGCGGACGCCGACGGAGACGACGACCTGCTCGTCACGGGGCTGGGCACCTTGGAGCTCTGGCTCCAACAGGAAGGAGGGTTTGCGCGCGCCGATGTGCTGCCCTCCGTCGACGCGCGGACGCTGCGGATGTCCGCGGCCGCCGCTGACCTCGACGACGACGGCGACCTGGATTTGCTCGTCGCTGGCTTCGTGGAGCTCCACCCGGACTTCGCTCCCGACCCGGACACCTGCGTCGCCGAGGCCTGCGCGGCGAACATCGCCACCTGGCCGCCCGCCCGCAACCTCTTGCTCCTACGCGACGAGGCCGGCCGTTACCACGACGCGGCCGAAACGCTGGCGCCTGCGCTCGCCGTCGCGGAACCCACGCTCGTCGTCACCGCCACGGACCTCGACGACGACGGCCACGTGGACATCTTCGTCGGCAACGACTTGGGGCGAACGGGGGTCCCCGACCGGGTGCTTCGTCACGACGCGGACGGTGTCTACCGCGACGCGCCCAGCCTCGGGCTTGGCCGCAAGGGCTCGGGGCTGAGCACCTGCACCATGGGTGTTGCGCACGGCGACCTCGACGGCAACGGCCGCACCGACACCCTGACCACGAGCTTCGAGCGCGATCCGAGCGCGCTCTATCTCTGCTTTGCCGACGAACCTTGCGAAGAGCGGGGGGAGGCCTGGGGGATGGGGGAGGCCGAGGGCTCCTTCCGTTGGGGTGCGGCTCTGGCCGACTTCGACGCCGACGGCTGGCTCGACGTGATCGAATCGACCGGCCATCTCGTCACCGAAGGGGAGCTGGCGGCAGCAGGTTTGAGCGGTGGCCCCCTGGCGCAGCGCCCCAACTTCTACATCAACGAGGCGGGGACGGGCATGCGGCTCCTCTCTCCCGCGGCCACCGACGGCCTGAGCCAATCGCACCAGACGCGGGGCCTGGCCGTGGTCGATCTCGACGACGACGGGCGCCTCGATGTGGTCCTCGCGCCGAACCAGGGGCGTCCCGCCGCGCTGCGCAACCTTCGGTCGTCGGGTCATTGGCTGCGGGTGCGGCTCGTGGGCGCCGCGCTCAACTCCGGAGGTATTGGAGCGACGGTGACGGTGGAGACCGCGGCGGGCCGGTGGCGGCGTCAGAAGCGGGCCGGAGAGGGCTACCTCGGCAGCTTCGACCCGCGTCTTCACTTCGGTCTGCCCACCGACGCGCCGGCCCGGGTGCGCGTCGACTGGCCCGACGGTGCGACGACGACGGTCCCCTCGGTCGCGGTGGACCGCGAGGTGTCGATCCGTCGCTGACGCGGTCAGAACAGGCGGGTCTTGGCGCGCTCGCTCAGGGCCACCACCGCAGGATGCTGCAGACGGCGGTGCACCGTGATCGCGTAGAAGCTCTCCCGGACCTCGTCCGTCGCGCCGATCGGGACCACGCCGAACTCCTCGGCGATGGCGTCCGCGATGGCGGTCGGGCCCGCGAAGGTGCCCGCGCCCTTTTCGCCGAAGACCTTGAGCAGCGCGGTGTCCTCGAACTCGGCCACGATTCGCGGAGCGACGCCCCGCTGCGTCAGCCAGCTGTCGAGGCCGCGCCGCAGAGGCGTGTTCGGCATGGGGAGCAGCATCGCTTGCCCGTCGAGCGAGTCTGGAAAACCGGTCTGCAGAGGTTCCGCGAGCTCTGGCCGGGCGAAGAAGGTGACCCCGCTGGTGCCCAGCAGATGGTTGAAGGCGCGGACCGAGATGTGGGAAGGCGTCGGCTCGTCGGCGAGCACGACGTCGAGGTCGTGAGTGGCCAGCGCCGCGAGCAGAGCGCTCGTCTTGCCCTCGTGACACACGAGGCGTACGGGAGGGTCCAACTCGAGGACGGGTTCGAGGATCCGGTGCGTGATCAGCTTCGGAACCAGGTCGCTGATGCCCACGTGAAGGGTGGGTGCGCGGCTCGTGCTGCGGCCGCGGAGGGTCTCGACCATCTCGCGACCGAGCCCGAAGATCTCGTCGGCGTAGCGGAACGCCACGTGCCCCATGTCCGTGAGCACGAGGCGCCGTCCGCGCTTGTGGAAGAGGCGCTCGCCAATGGACTCCTCGAGCTGGCGCACCTGGGCTGAGACCGTCGGCGGTGTCAACCCCAGCTCCTTGCTCGCGGCGGTCACGCTGCCGGTTCGAGCGACCATCCAGAAGTAGAGCAGGTGGTGATAGTTGAGCCACTCCACAGGGCGACGCTACGCGGAAGCTCCAAACGAGTCGAGCCGGTGGCCCTGCACAAGCCCGGGGGGCTTCCGAAAGTCGAGGGACGACGCTCGGGTCGAACCGCCCGATCCGAACGAGTCGAGCCGATCAGAGAAGGGCTCGGAGCGACCGCCGAGCTTCGACGCGCAGCCGCGCGGCGCGCGGGTCGGCGCCACGCTTCGCGTAGTCGGTCCCGAGGCGGTAGGCCGCCTCGAAGCGCTGACGTCGGGCGTCGACCTTCTGGGCCGCCCCGTCGCACAGACCTTCGTCCAACTGCGCCTCCGCCTCTGCGCGCAGCGCTCGGACGTGCGCGCCATGCCCCACGAAGAGCCGACGGATACGGTCGTACCCGGCCCGGCACGCCGGATCCTCGCCTCGCTCCTGGTTGAGCAACGCGGCCACGATCCCGTCCGCAAAGCCTTCGTGAAGTCGGCGAAGCCGCCGCGTCTCGTTCTCGGTCATAGGCTGTGCGACCGGCACGGGATAGCGTCGGCGGAGTGTCGCCCAGTCTTCGGTGCAGGCGCCCATCGCAGCGGCCCCGATGGAAAGGGACTCGTGGAAGCGGTCGAGGATCGTCGCACCAGGGCACCGGAGCCACCCCTGGGACGCGGCCCAGAGCATGCTGGGTGCCACGCCCCCGAGGTTGAGGACCCCCTCCAGGCCCTGCGAGGGCAACGCGAGGATCGCGCTGTGGATCTCGAGCTCCGAGATGCAGCTCATACCGCATTGTCGAACGGCGGTCGGGCCGGTTGCTCCCGCCAGCCTGGTCGATGACGATGGGGGCGTCATGGCCGAGCGCCCAATGCTCATCTTCGTAAGCGATATTCATCTCACCGACGCACTGCACGGGGGCGCCGTGGCGCGAGCGGACACCTTCGAGCGCTTCTGGACGCGGGTCCAGGCCGCCCGCGGCGCGCGCCCTGCGAAGCTTTGTTTCGTCGGCGATCTCTTCGACCTCGTGCGCTCGCCCTCCTGGCTCGAGACGGCGCTCCGCCCCTACCACGACCCCTCCGACGCGCTCGCGGCCCAGGTCGACGCCATCGTCGAGAGGATCCTCGCGCGCGAAGCGGCGTTCTTCGCGGCGATCCGCGCACGCGTCGAAGAGGGCGCGCTCGAGGTCGAGTACCTGCTCGGGAACCACGACCGTCTGCTCGCCTTTGCCCCGCGCGCCCGGCGGCGGGTGTGGAAGGCGCTCACGGGCGTCGACGTCGACGTCGAGTTTGAGCGCGAGGCGAGCTTCCCCCAGCACGGCGTCCTCGCCTATCACGGGCACCACAGCGACCCCATCAACATCAGCCCCCAGCATCAGGCCACGATCGGCGACGCCATCGGCATCGAGCTCATCACGCGCTTCCCGCGCATGGTCAAGCGATTGCTGCCCGAGGACACGCCCCACGCCGAGCTCCTCGACGACATCGACGACGTCCGACCGATCTACGCGGTCCCGGCGTGGGTACGCCAGCTCGGGGTGATCGACCGGGGGCTGCTGCGGCCGACGGGCGAGACCTGGCGAGCGCTCGTCGAGGATTTTCTTTCCAAACCCTTCGTCAAACAGTGGATGCGGTCCCGGCGCGCCGCGGAGCAAAAGCGGCTGGGCTTCGATACGGGACAAAAGTTGAAGTTGCTGCTCGAGCTATCGACCAAGCGGGTCGTCGCCAGGGGCAGCGACCAGAGGCTGACGAAGCTGTACTCGATGTTGCAGCACGGCTTCGACGGGAAGATGGCCCAACACGGAATCGAGGCGCTGCGGGCGCGGCGTGGCCTGCGCTTCGTCGTCAACGGCCACTCTCACTTCGCCTCGATGCTCCCGCTGGGCAACCTCGACGGTCGACCTGCGGTCTACTTCAACACGGGCACCTGGCGCACCGTGCACCAGATCGGCAATCTCGCCGGCGGGCGGCCCTCGTTCCTCCCCTTCGATGCGATGAGCTACCTCGTCTTCTTCCCCAGCGGTGATCCGCTGGGACGGGACTTCGAGTGGTGGACCGGTGCGATGGTCGCCGCTCAGGGTTCGACGCAGCGCGACCCTTCGCAGGCCCACCCGGCGGGGCAGCCGTCCGCGCACAAAGGGCGCTCGCAGCTCCCCGACCCGCAGACGTAGGGGTCGGGGCAGGGGCTGCCTGGTCCGCAGCGTCGCAGGACGCAGATGCCTGTCGCGGCACAGCGTTTGCCCGCGTTGCAGTCCCTGTCCGTTGCGCAGGAGCGGACGCAGGCGCCCACGCGGCACTCCAGGTCGCCGCAGGTGCCGGGGGCGCAGCCGGTGCAGATGCCTCCGGGAGCGCTCGCGTTGCAGCTCGCCGCAGGACCGCTGCAGTCCGCGTCCACCCGGCAGTCGATCGGTCCCCGATCGGCGGCGCCGGCGTCCCCACCCGCGTCGTCCCCGCCTCCGTCCGCGGCGCCTGCGTCGCCGCCGCCTGCGTCGCCGCCGCCTGCGTCGCCGCCGCCTGCGTCGCCGCCGCCCGCGTCGCCGCCGTCGCTGCCACCGGAAGCGTCCCCAAAAGCGGCGTCTTCT
>Ga0256832_1001588_pt1 | contig 15472 bp, 16 predicted proteins | sample 134614metaG_FD_190534 | JGI IMG/M metagenome (GOLD analysis project Ga0256832, IMG submission 190534) | Hydrothermal vent microbial communities from Lau Basin, Pacific Ocean - 134-614 | ecosystem: Environmental > Aquatic > Marine > Hydrothermal vents | place: Pacific Ocean: Lau Basin | collected...
ATAGTCAAGTAGTGGTGTTGCAGGGAAATGCTCTGCTGCATAGTTCATAAGTCCTGTAACTCTTAGGTCAGGGTTTTTAAGAGACTTAATTCTGTGACCAATACCAGGAATTGGAATACCTTGTTTTTTCATATAACCTAAGAACTCTTTTGGAGATAGGTTATTGTCATCTGCATACTTAAAGTATTGAGCAGCACCATCAATCGCTCCACCAAATCTAGGTCCAATAGTAAGAAGACCAGTTACAAGTGACTCAACAACAGATTTACCTGCACGTGCTGTTACTTTTGCATTGTGAGCTCCTGAAACGGCTGGTCCATGGTCTGCTACTGTTTTAATTACAGTTTCGATGAACTCTGTAGCCCATTTTGGATACTGTTTTTTGAACCAGAGAAGTGAAATAACATCACCTATACCTTTACCTGTATCAGGTGTTGCAACAGATGAGATTGGGAAACCTGCGTAAGTTGCCTCTTCCCCTCTATCATCAGAGATAGTACAGATAAACTGCTTAGGTCTTCTTACTTTTGGTACGGTGTTAATTTCAGGCTCTGGAATATCTTGAATAATACCCTCAGCATGTAATTTGTGGTAAACCGATGCAATCATTTCAGGTAGGTCATTAAATGAGTTAGGTACATGAATACCTGCATCTCTCATTGCATTGTTTTTATACTCTGCTGTCTCCATCTCACCATTTGCAGAAGCTCCAGCGTGACCAAACTGAACACCACTGTCGTAATACTTAGCAATAGTACCAATACACCAAGCAATAATTGGTTTCGTAATCTTACCTGATTTAACAGCTTCAATTACTTTGTACTCCTCTGTACCACCAACTTCTCCAAGTAAAATCATATATTTTACATCTGGATTCTCTTCCATTCTAAGAAGATTATCGATAAATACAGAACCAACAAATCTGTCTCCACCAATCGCTACACCCTCTGCAATACCATCAGCATTAATAGCAATAATGTTAGAGAGTTCATTGAAAAGACCACCTGAACGTGTTACAAGACCACAAGAACCAGCTCTATGAAGTTTAGAGTTAATAATGTTGTCTATAGTACCACCAATGTTAGCAATCTTAAATGCACCTGGAGCAATAGCACCAACTGTAGCAGGACCAATTACAGTAACACCAAGCATTCTAGCTTTTGTGTTCATACCACGTGCTAATCTCTCAGGAATACCCTCAGCAGTAATCATAATAGTCTTAAACCCACCAATCTCAAGAGCTTCCATAGTTACATTGTAAGCAGTTCTAAAAGATGCAAAGTTTAAAAGTACATCTGCTTGTGGTTGTGCTGCTTTTGCCTCTGCTGTACTCTTGTAAAGAGGAATCATAATCTCATCTGCACCATAGAAGAACTTCTCAAACTTGTTTGAGCTAGTCGGTGCAACAATAGCAGCTACCGATGGTTTCTCTCTTTTAATAGTATAGTCATAGTCCAACATTCTTTGGATAGCAGTTTTGTTGTTATTCCAAAAAATTGCTTGTGTATCTTTAGTAAATAATTTTGACATTCTCTTCTCCCTACTTCTCTTCTAGTGCCATACGAACAATATCTGTTACGTGTGTTTCAGGCCCATATACTTCGATGTCAAGACCCAATCTATCGGCTGCTTCTTTTATATCTTTAAGACCCTTTTCATAGTTTGGTCCACCACGTCTTACATAGATTTTAATACCTACCTCTTTCATCTTATCAGCATAGTTTTCAAATGCTTGAATAATTCCTGTAAAGGTTTTAGCAACATCGGTAAAGTTAGCAATAGCTCCACCAATAATTAAAATCTTATCTCGACCTTGTGCATCTTTCTCTCTTGTCATCAAATCAAGAATTGTCTCTGCATAGAACTTAGTCTCACCTGTAGTAGGTCCACCAGAGTACTCACCATAATTTGCAAGGTCTTCAATACCTGCAAAATCTGCAATGGTATCAGCATAAACAACTGAAGCACCACCACCTGCAACCATAGTCCAAATTCTAGCCTCTGGCTTAAGAAGTGTTAACTTAAGTGACGCACCTGTTTTAGCATCTGCCTCTTCAACAGCTAATACTTCAGGAGACTTCTCTTCCATACCAAATGAAGTTGGGTACTCAATATCACCCCACTCTGAAGTCATCATAAATCCAGCTGTATCATCAAGTTTTGCAACCATATCAAGAAGCTCAACTTTGTTACCTTGAAGTACAAATGGGTTAATCTCTAAGTATGCAAAGTTTAAGTCACGATACGCTTTAAAGAAACCAATTGCAAATTTAGCAAAGTTCTCTTTGTCACCCTCTGCAACATCAGCAGGAACATTTGCTCTGATTTTTTCAGCAATCTCCTCTTCAGTCTCAGTAATTTTAAAAGCAACCTCTGTTACCTTCTCATCCCAACCCTCTTCTACTTCCATTCCACCTTCAGCAGACATATAGAGCATATCTTCATCACCAACACAAGTAGCTGAAATGTAGTACTCCTCCTCTTGTGTGTGTGGAGTAAACGGCTCAACAATAAAGTGTGTTAACATATCTACCGATGGTTCACCAACTGGTGTATCACCATCAAAAGAGAAGTAAACTTTTTGTTTACTTGAACTCTTCTCATCAATCCATGAAGCTGCTTTTTCAAGAGTTACATCACCAGGTTTTTGGTCTTTAAAAAGCACAAGACCATTTTTTCCTCTTTTCCCAAAAAGCATATCTGGTTTTGCTACCAAAGTTTTTTCGTTTAACCATGCATTCTCTTTTGCAGCCTCTTTTAATTCAGCTCCATTTTGAACCAATACTGTTTCATAAGAATAAGTAAAATCTGGAAAGTACTTATCCCAATGTCGAGCTAAAATTGACTTTGCGTCATATTCTCTAATCGCTTTTTGAGCCATCGAGTTCTCCTTGTTTAATTTGTGTTGATGTTAGTCTATCATTACAAGGATTTAATCTCTATATTAGCAACTTATACTCTTTAGAAGTTTCACTTATCTGTGTATTTTAGGAACATCTCACTCTTTACACGCTTCTATACCATAATATTTTAACTGATATTGTCGTTTTTGATTTTTAACAGTGTAACAATTCTCACCAATCTCTCTTAGCTCCTTCATCTGCCAATAGGGTTGATAGAAAGGATAAGCAAAATGTTTAGATTTATCTTCTATAAGTGAGAAAAAGAGCTGATGAAATACAATAATAAAAGTTGTTAAAAAGAGAGAAGCCACAACAATTTTGAGTCCTAGCTTATAGTTTTTTTGAAATTGAGGTAGACGTACCTGAACTGTTCGTTGATAGACCAATATCATTAGAACAACTGCCACAATAACATAAGGAGCAAAATCGGTCATAATCACCTGTTGCCGTAAAGAGAGTAAGATAGAGAGAATAAAAGCTGTAAAAGAGATATACCATAAAATATCTTTCTTTTCACGAAACCAAATTCTATATAGAGCATAGAAAAAATAGATAAATACAAAAGGAGAAAAGAGTGCTAAATATAGACCTATAAGTTCTAAAAACTCCCCACTTGGGTGTCCTCCTATATCTAACTTGTTAAAGTAAAGTAAAGATACAATAGTAAAAAGAAGTGAAAAAATAAACAGTGTTCTATCTTTTTTAGATAGAGCAAATAGGGATAAACCTATAAAAAAGATAATAGAAGCATCATGAATAAAAAGTAATAGTGCCATAATAACAATACTAACCCACAAAAGCTTCTCTTCTTGATAAACAATTAAAAAAAGTAGTACTAAAGTTACAACAACAACAGCAATATTAACAATAACTGAAGCAGTAATAATCCCAGGAAGCAGTGCAAATATCATTGTTGCAAAATAGCTCTCTTCCTCTTTTTTAAAATAGGACTTTGACATTATATAAAAAAGATAAATGTTAATTAATCCAAATAAAACAAAAGGGAAACGAAACGATAAGCCACTCTCAAACCAACTATTAGTAATATGCGTTAGAAATTTTAACACTATATCATCAGTTGAATAATAGACAAAAGCTTCATTTGGTCCAATGGGTAGAGTTATGGCTAAATAGACTAGAGCCACTGCATATAAAATATAAAAACTATAAAATGCTATTCGGCTCATAATGCTCCATTAAAGTTTTAAAAAGTTATCTAACATCTCATAACCATACTCAGACATAATCGACTCAGGGTGAAACTGTACCCCATAAATGTTTTTATCTTTAATCTCTAAAGACATAATCTCATGGTCATCTTTGGAGCAAGAGGTAACCACAACCTCATTTGGAAGATTATCTTTGTTGACAGTCAAAGAGTGATATCGAGTTGCTCTAAACTCCTCTGGCAACCCTTTAAATATAGGAGTCTCTCTCTCAATCTCTACTTGAGAAGTCTTTCCATGCATCATATTTTTAGCACGAATCACCTCTGCCCCAAATGCTTGAGCTATGCTTTGATGTCCTAAACAGATACCAAAAATAGGTGTTGTATCTGAAAACTCTTTAATCACATCAAGGGTTACCCCTGCGTCATCAGGCGTAGCAGGGCCAGGGGAGATAATAATCTTCTCAGGATTTAACTCCTTAATCTCCTCTACACTCAACTCATCATTACGAATTACCTTTAAATCTGCACCAAGTTCTAAGCAATACTGCACTACATTGTAGGTAAAACTGTCGTAGTTATCTATCATTAAAATCATCTTTTTGATTCCTCATTTTAAGTAAAGGAAGTATAACAGATGACTACTTTTAAACAAATTCAGAGCTTTTGAGTTATCCAAAAGAGTTTTTAAGAGAAAAATCTAAAATTTCTCTATAAAATTAAGATAATAGATAAAGGAGTATAGTGTTAAAAGTAATCAAGACTCTATTTTTGATTCTGATAATTATTGGATGTGAGAATAAAGTAGAAGAAGAGAAAACAACCTATGAGAAGTATGGAAACAAATACCATATTCCATGGGAAAAAGATTTACCATCTGCTTTTGATAAAGCAAAAAAAGAGCATAAGATTGTTTTAGTTATGGCTGTTAGCCAAGGGTGTAGATGGTGCGAAAAGATGAAAGCTGAAACACTCTCTGACAAAAAAGTTTTAAATAAACTAAAAAAATATATTTTAGTTATGGCAGATAGAGAGACTCCTAAAGAGCGAAAAGAGTTACCACCCTTTAAACATGTTCCTGTTATCTTCTTTATGAATGACAAAAAAGAGGAGCTTGACTCTCTACGTGGATACTTTGATAAAGAGGATTTTTTAGCCTATCTTAATGAGTTTGAAAATGAGTAACAGAGTTCTTTCAAAGCTAGGAACCGATGGCTCGATTCCAAAGTGTTTTGCAAGATATTTAATTAAAAAAAGGAGATTTATACTATATGAGAATTAATGCAAGTGCTACCGAAGCAAAGAGTGCCAATGATTTGGTAGAGTATCTACAAAACTACTTTGTAACTAAACTAAATGATGTTTCACATACCTTTGGTAACTCTCAAGAGTTTGAGGCTGTTGAGTGGTTACGAGATGAGGGTCGTCATGGTGGAGGGGTACGTTTTGAAGCAAGAGATGAGACGCTCTTTAACCGAGCCTCTGTCAATGTCTCCCAAGTTCACTACGATGATGACAAGAGTAAAAAACTAAGTTCAGCTACAGCTATCTCTTCTATTATTCACCCTAAAAATCCTCATGCTCCCTCTATGCATATGCACTTCTCTTGGACACAAATGAGAGATGGCAAGGGGTATTGGCGATTGATGGCTGACCTTAACCCCTCTTTAGTTCCTGATGATGTCTCAAAAAGAACCTTTGATATGATGTTAGAGAGAGCAGCAGGTGAAATGTATATTGAAGAGGGAAAAGCTCAAGGGGAGCGTTACTTTAACATTCCTGTGTTAGGACGGACACGAGGGGTTAGCCACTTCTACCAAGAGGGGTTTAACACAGGAGATTTTGAAGCAGACAGAGCCTATGTTGAGCAGTTTGCTAAAAAGGTTATAGATGCTTATATTGGGATTGTTATTCAAGCACTACAACACTATACCTCATTTAGTAAAGAGGAGCAACAAAAGCAGATAGATTACCATACCCTCTACCTATTTCAAGTACTTACTCTTGACCGTGGAACAACCTCTGGTCTTTTAGTACATAACCAAAATGATGTAGGAATTATGGGTTCTCTCCCCTCTCATGTCAACCCTGACCTCTTAGCCTCATGGGTTAAAAAGATGCCTAAACCACAAGATGAGTTAGTTACTGCCCTGCTTGAAGCTCTACCAAAAGAGAACCCAGCCCCTGTAGAGATTGAGACAAAAATTAAACTAGCAGAAGCTGTACGAGAGCATTATAAGAGATACCCCGAAGCTCTCTCTTTACAAGCCTCAGGAAAAATTATTCCTACAACGGTGGAGAATCATACATAATCCTATTGGGTTATCACCTTAGTGTCGATAACCTCTAACTCTTTGACTTTTTTATCTTCAAGTCGCTTACCACGCCAGTAGTACCCACCAATCGCACCACCTGCAGCAGTCATCGTTAAGAGTCCTGCTGTAACAAGTTGAGCTAACATAAAGAGAACACCTACCCCCAATACACCTGCAAAGGCAGCACCTACTTTAAAGTTGGCTTTTGCATGGGTCATCTTTGCCTCTTTTGCAATCTCTTTTTGAGCTTGTTTGACTACTTTTATCTTCTCTTTTTCAGCCTTTACCCGTAGCTCCTCTCGCTCTTTTGCAAAACTATCTTTTATCTTGTGTTCTCTATCTTTCTCAAACTGTTCACTAAGTGATGAAAACCAAAAAGCAACCATAACAGCAACAAACAGAAGAGGAACAACCAAACGTAATGCACCCATCTCATCAAATGTTTGAGGTGAGATTGCAAAGAGTACAATAGTAATTAACTCTACTAAAACAATACCTAAAAAAAATTTAAATATTTTCATTATTTTAAATCCTCCGACCAGAAAAACTCTATCCACCCCTGTGGTTTTTTGACCCACCAAGTAGGCTCAACTATAGCTGTTGATTTACAAAATAGAGAAGCTGTAAAAAATGTTACCTTTGGGTACTTTTTTTTTAACACATCAAGCACAATGACCAAAGTATCACCACTGTCTACAATATCATCAACAATCAAAACCCGATTTGAATTTTCAAGATTGGGAATGTGAAAAACCTTAACCTCATCCAGTTTTATTGTCTCTTCATAACCAATGGTATTGATAGCATAGACTTGACGAACATCATAAAACTCCCCTAACATCTGCCCCATACAAAGCCCTCCACGAGAGATAGGAACAATGGTATCAAAGTTTTTGTCTATCTTTTTTATCAATATTTTTAAATCTTCTCTAAATTCATCATAAGGATAGTATATTTTATTTGTCATAACTAATTATAACAAATTAATCAAAAAGAATGTAGAATAGTGTATATAAAGGAGTTTATTATGAAGATGTACGTTCTATTCTCAATACTCTCGGCTCTTCTTTTTGCCCAAAACCCTGAGCCTAAACCCTGCGACAACCCAGCTGTTGCCACTGATGATTTAGGAAAAAAGTTTCGTTATGGTTGTTTTTGTGGAGAGGACTATCCCAATATTCAACACCCTTCCAAAAAGAGTTATCGAGATTTAAACCTAACAGAGAAACAGGAGTTAATAGCACAGTATAATGCTATCGCTCCTTATGATGACATCGACAAGGTGTGTCAAGAGCATGATATCTGTTTTATTATTTTTGGAAGAAAAGCAGAATCATGTAACGACACTATCTATAGTGAGTTAAATCTACTCGAAGATAAATTTCGTAAAAAAGAGAGTAAAGAGAATCATTATGAACAGTGTGCCAATTTAGCCAGTGATATGGGGTCAGTTTTTCATACCATCTTTGCCCCTTCTGATGATGACGACACACTATTTGACCTTGGAATACTGATGATAAATGGTGCAGTAACAGCTGCAAATAAAGGGTTTCAAGAGTCTATTGATATGTTAACTCAAGAGGAGGAGCGTTACCCTCCTGCAAATGTAAAATGTATGGTTTCAGAGAAATAGAAACTATTGGTACAATGCCAATCGTACCCTACGAGTAGAGTTTTAACTCATTGTAGAGACTATCTCTCTCTACAGGAGTAAAGCCCGAATTTTTAATAAGAGCAACAAACTCCTCTAGCTCCATACCATTGGCACTTTTAGCACCAGCAGCCGATTGAATTGCCTCTTTCTCTATGGTTCCATCTAAATCATTCGCTCCAAACTCTTGAGCAATCAAAGCCAAATTAATAGTAGAGGTTGCCCAATAAGCTTTAATATTTGGAATATTATCAAGTAAAATTCGTGCAATAGCATAGGTTTTTAAAATCTCTTGACCAGTTGGATACTCTTTAACATTTAAAAAGTTATTGTCTCGTTGATAGACCAACGGAATAAAGGCATTAAACCCTCCTGTTCTATCTTGTAAATCTCTAAGCCTAATCATATGGTCAATCCTATTAGCTCTGCTCTCTACATGACCAAAAAGCATAGTAGCATTAGACTCTTTGCCTCTTTTATGCCACTTCTCATGAATCTCTAACCACTCTTCTGATGTCACTTTACCTTTACACAAATACTCTCTAACCTCCTCATCAAATATCTCAGCACCTCCACCTGGCATAGAGTCTACTCCACTCTCTATCATAAGGTCAAGCACCTCATCATAACTCAAACCATATTGACGGTGAAGAAAATCTACCTCTGCGGCAGTCATAGCTTTAATATGTACCTCTGGAAACCTCTCTCGTATCTTTCTAAAAGCCCCCATATACCACTCTACTCCATCATTAGGATTATGAGCTGAGACGATGTGTAACTCTTTTGCCCCTTTCTCAATAGATTTTTGAGCAATCTCTAAAATCTGCTCATGACTCATAGTGTATTGATTAGGATTTTTACGACTTGCTGAGTAGGCACAAAACTTACAAATATCTGCACAGACATTAGTAGGATTAATATGCCGATTTATATTAAAGTAGGATTTCTTTCCAAACTTCTCTTGACGAATCTCATCTGCTAACTCACCCAAAACAAATAAATCAAGCCCATAAAGAGCTTCTCCCTCTTCTTGTGTTAACCGTTCTCTATTTTTTACTTTTTCTATTAAATCCATTTTGATAGTTCACTTCATACTTTTTTGGCATTATACTCAAATAGCGTTAATAGAACCTCTCTTCTAAATATATTAAGATTTAGTTAAGATAAAAGTTCCCATTCTACTTAAATGCATATACGAATATCTATATTTTAATTTAAGATAAAGTTTTTAATTTTATAATTCTTAAATTTTTTTACTAAAAGGACTCTTAAATGAAATTTAAAAAGATAATCTTGTTTTTTCTATCTTTTATCCTTCTAACTATATCATTAGAAGCAAAAGATAGAAAAATTAATAAAGCTTATCTACGCTATTACATAGAAGCCACAGCAAAAGCAAAGTTAGGAAAAAAATACAAATGGGGAGGAAATGGTCCCTATGCCTATGACTGTTCAGGGTTTACCAAAGCTGTATTTGCTCTAAATGGTATAAAAATCCCAAGAAACTCTTGGAAACAAGCTCAAATAGGCATGAAAGTTAGTCGAAAAAACCTACGCAAGGGTGATTTGATTTTCTTTAACTCTAAACACCATAAGGGTGTTAATCATGTAGGTATTTACATAGGTCATGGTAAATTTATTCATGCAAGTAGATTTCACAAGCGTATTGTAATCTCTCCACTTAGAGAGTATCGTCGCTACTTTAAGTGGGGATGTCGAGTAAGTTAAACTACTCTTTGATGCAATATAATCTTATCTTCTGCCTCTTCAAGATTGGCAGAACCTTTTCGCTTATCATAAACAACGACAAAGACTTCATCTCCTGATTGAAGATAGTTCTTCTCTCCAAACTCAGCATAAGCAGTTGCTCCAATAGAGATAAGGGCTTGTTGAGGGTAAGCTGACCAAGATTTTTTTCTGAAATCTTTTTTGCACCCTCTTTTCGAATGGTACAGTCATTAAAACTAGTAAATTTTTTAGCCTCTAATCCTATTACCTTTTTTTCTTCATCATAACTTATTATTCTTTTTTCTTAATCTATTTTATTGAGCTACAAATAATATCATAGATAATTTAAAAATTACAAAGAGTTCATAACTAACTAAGAAAAGTTAAGCTAGAATAAAACTTAACAGTTTTTCAACAAAAAAACATACTAAAGAAACAGACTAAGAAAAAATATCAAGGAGCTGATAAAATGATTCAAAAAAAGACTCTTCTTAAAAGTTTTTTAATTCTTTCACTATTTGCTTCATCTGCAACTGCCGTTGAAGTAAATATAAAAAAAGGACTTCCCTATGTCGATATTGAGATAGATGGAAAACCTTTTAGAATTGAAAGAATTCAAGATACTAAGCATAAACTTACTAACTCTTACAGTAAAACTTCTCGTCCAGCTCCTCCATTTAGCATACAACCCTTTCAACCAATTAAAGGTATTGAGACGGTTAGTGAGTTAGATGTACTTGATTTTCTTCAAAATAAAGTAGCTAAAAACCAAGGTATTTTAGTAGATGCAAGAATGCCAAAATGGAATAAAGCAGGAACTATCCCAGGTGCAACTAATATTCCTTTTTCAATTTTAGCCTCAAAAGGGAAAAATCACTATATTGAGAAGATTTTCTCTCTTTTAGGAGTTAAAAAAGCTGGAAAGAAATGGGATTTCACTAATGCACAAATGCTACTAATTTTTGACAATGGTCCATGGTGTCAACAGGGGGTACGTGCCATGAAGAACCTAGTTAAACTAGGGTATCCAAAATCAAAAATGTTATACTATAGGGGTGGTATGCAATATTGGCAAATTTTAGGTTTAACCACAATTATTCCAAAATAACATATAATAAAAGGAGAAATTATGTTACATAAAGATGAATACAATCAAGAAGAGTATAATAACTACTATAAACAAGAGGTAGAGGGAGCTGAACTAAATGACTTAGGAAATGATGAAGAGAGAGGTATTGGTAAACTAATTATTGGATTACTTATTTTTGTTCTATTGTCAGTTGCTGGATATTTTGGATATAAGATGATGGGAGCATCTAATAGTAATAGCCCTGTTGATGAAAGTCTAAAAGTTTCAATGGACAGCTTACCTCAAAGTGTACAAAATGAAGTTGAAATTGAGAAAAGTGATGAAACTACTATACTAAAAGAACAAAAAGAGCAAACAAAAAAGAGTGAAGAGGTAAATACAACACAAAATACGCCAAGTACCACAGTAGAAAAAAAAGATGACCCAACAGAAAAAAGCGTAGAGAATAAAGTCTCTGATAAAGTTCAAGAAGCTGTTGCTTCATCAACATCTAAAATGACCCCTGAAGAGATAGCTGCGATTGTTGCTGCTGTAATGAAACAGGTAAATCAAGAAAAAAGTAGTTCAAGTCAATCAACTCCTACTGTAGAAAAACAAGATAAAGAGCTTATAAACAAACTTTCAACTACAGAAGTAGACTCTGTATCGGATAACTTAGAAGAGGCTTTAGAGAACGTTAATATTAGTGAAAATACACATATTGATAATAGTAAAAAGCAAGTTGATGTTTATAATAAAGTGAGTGTTCAAAATAGTAAAGGAACAGATAGCCTAAGTCAACTCTCCGAACTAATTACTCATGAAATCGAAGATGCTAAAGTATCAAGTAATACTACTACAATAAATGAAGAAGATAAAGAGTATAGTACCAAGATTAAAAAAGAGGTTGTTTTCCGTGAAAAAGAGATGAGAATTATTGTTGTTAAAAAAGGTGATACACTTGGTAAACTAGCTAAAAGAGCTTATGGTAATGTTATGGAGTATAAACGTATCTACAAAGCAAACCCAGAGATAACAAGACCAGACCGTATCTATATTGGACAAAAGATTCGTATTCCATTAGATTAGTAATATAAGAATATTTCAAAGGAAAAATAATGAAAAAACTATTTCTAGTTCCCTTATTGATTACTTCTCTCTTTGGAGAGAATGTTGTTGTAAAAATTACTAAAGATATCCCATATATCTATACTACAGACTCAGGTAAAAAAGTTAAAATTGAACGGATTCAAGATGTCAACAACCGATTAACAGATGACTACACCAAAACTTCTCGTCCCTGTCCACCATTTTGTGTACAACCAACTCATGTTTTTCCAGGTATAAAAAATTTTGAAGAGCTTGAGCTTCTTAAGTTTATGCAAGATGAAGTAGCTACAGGAAAAGGGGTTGTTATCGATGCTCGTCTAAAGAGTTGGTTCGAACTAGAGACTATTCCCTCTGCTATTAACATTCCATTTCCCATTATACAAAATGCTTCCAAAGAGAAAGCAAAAAAAATCTTTACTCTTTTAGGTATGACCATTGATGCAGATGGAACATGGAACTTCTCAAAAGCTAAAGATTTAGCCGTTTTCTGTAATGGTGTTTGGTGTGGGCAATCTTACCACCTTATCTCAGGCTTATTAAAACACCACTACCCAAAAAGTAAAATATTTTACTACCGTTCAGGTTTTCAAGGATGGAAACTTCTTGGTTTAACAACTATTGTTCATAAAGAGATAAAAAAAGATTAAACTACATACAAAACTCTTTGGAATCGGAAACTTTAGTCTCTAATAAGATGAGCCTTAGTGCTTTGCACTCTCTGTGAGAAAGCCATCGGTTCCTAGTTTTACTTTACCTCAAAATTAAAATATCTATTTTTGTAAGGCTCATCTTCTAGAGTAAAATGCCACCACTCTTGGGCATAAGCTCTAAATCCATATTTTGTCATCACTTGATTTAGCAACATTCTGTTGGCTCTTTGTTGAGGAGTTATCTCTGCATAATGTACCCACGACTCTTTCCCAAAAAAGTCAAAACTAGACCCCATATCTAGCTCCTCTTTTGTTTTTAAGTCTATAATAGTTAAATCAACCGTACTTCCTCTGCTATGTCCTGAACGTTTTGCTATGTAGCCCTCTTTAAAAAGATTTCTCTTTAGCACATTTGGGTAGTACTCCTGCTTCATTTTTTTATCAGCTAAATCTCTACCCCAACGAACAAAATGGTCAACTGCTCTTTGTGGTCGATAAGCATCAAATATCTTAAGCCCTAAACCAAAGCTCTCTAGCTCTTTTTGTACCTTTGCAAGGGCAAGGGTTGCTTTAGTGGTCAAAATGGCTTTAGGAGCTAAATAACCATCTATAACCTCTCCTACAAAGTTATTAGTTGAAACATAGCGTAGTTCTAGCTCTATGGTTGGTATTTTCTCTTTTACATAAGAGAAATCTTTTGGAATCTCTGCAAAAGTAAGCAGTGTTGTATATGTTAAAAGTAATAATATCTTTTTCATAAAAGAGATTGTAGTTAAAAAAGATAAAAGTAAGATTTTTGTTAGTAAAAGTGGTGCGACGGGAGGGATTTGAACCCTCACACCCGTTGGGCACTACCCCCTCAAGATAGCGTGTCTACCGTTCCACCACCGTCGCATATATTAGAAAAATTAGCTTTTAAAGAGCTACAACTTATTTGGTAGGGTGGAATTATACCACCCTAAGCTTATGTCATCTTTAAACTAAGACTATCCAAGGAATGGGTTAGCGTAAAGAGCGATAAGAGCAATAACAAGTGTATAGATAACTTGTGCTTCAATCATCGCAAGAGCAATAAACATAGTAGTCATTAGTTTACCACCAAGACCTGGGTTTCTAGCTGTACCAGCAATAGTTGCAGCAGCAGTATGACCCATACCAATAGCTCCACCAAGAGCAGCAAGACCAAGACCAACACCAGCAGCAACTACTGAGTAAGCTTGAATCATAGATGTACCTTCATCAGCGAAAGCAACAGCACCAAGTGCCAAGAAAAGTAAGAAGAACTTCTTCATTTTATATCCTTAAGTTTATGGGCTTTAAGTCTCCCTTGACTGCGTTCCAAAGTCCGTTCGGCTTGCGTAAACATGTAAAACATGCCAACAGGCACATAAATGCAACCTGTTTCCCTACTTATCACTTTGTAGTAACGTCGCGATTATAACCAATAAAATATATGATTTAGTTAGTAATTTCAAAAAAAAATTGAAAGAAAAAGGTAAAAAAAGTAGATGGTACTAAAAGAAACAAAAATTATATTTTAAACCTTCAAAAACCCAAAAGGCACAGCATACATATTCTCATCTAACTTCAAAAAAGTATCTCCTCCATAAAGAACAATACCCTTATCAAAAAGTTCAGAGGTCTCTTTTTGTAAATGGTAAATGTGCTTAAAGTCACTCTTAGAGACAGACTTAGAAGCTTTTATCTCTATAGCTACTATCTTTTGACCATAATCTAAAATAAAATCTATCTCTTTTTTATCGGTTGTTCGGTAGTAGTAGAGTCCAACTTTTTTAGAAGCAGAGCTATTTGCTTTGAGTAGTTCATCATAGATAAATGTTTCTACTATGTCGCCTTTATAATGCGATTTTTCAAGCTCATCTTTAGAGTTTATCTGTAAAAGATGGTTTAAAACTCCTGTATCGGTAGCATATATCTTTGGCGTTTTTATCAGTCTTTTGAGTTGGTTTTTAAAAAAGGGTTGAAGCTTTTGTATCTGATAGGTATGCTCCATAACAGCAAAATAGCTATCAAAGGTTCTATTGTCCAACCCTACCTCTTTTTGTAACTCATTTTTATTAAACATATTGCCACTACGAATCATACAGAGTCTATACATTTTGACAAACTTATCAAGATTTCGTATATTTGCTAACTCTCTAGCATCAGACTCTATATAGGTTCGTATGTAGGAGCTAAACCAAAGGTACTTAGCTTTTTGGCTATTGATTTTGAGTATTTCAGGGTATCCACCATCAAGTATGTTTTCAAAAATATCACTGTTATACTTTTTTAAAATATACTCATCTAATGAACCACCAAAAATATCTACTATATTTTCTACTTTTTGGCTTTTTTCTTTTAAAGAGAGAGGATAAAGCTCCACAATCCCTATGCGACCTGCTAACGAATCCGATATATCTTTAAACCCTTGAAGCGAAGCTGAACCTGTCAAAATAAACTCCCCATTGATTCGTTTTTTATCAATATACTCTTTGAGGGTTATCATTAACTCAGGCAGTCGTTGAGCTTCATCTATAATTACAGGCTTTTCTAAATTTTCAATAAACCCTTTAGGGTCATTTTTTGCCATCTCATAGATATTGATGTCATCAAGGGTAATATAGTTCTCTATCCCCAAATGCAGAGCCAAAGTAGATTTTCCCACTTGTCTAGCTCCACTTATGAGTAGTACAGGAAAATATTTCAAGTACTCTTCTAGCTCTTCTCTTATGGCTCTTTTTAGATACTTCATTTATAATCCTTAATATTTTAGTAGTATAATACTGAAATTTTAAGAGATATAGACTTAATTTAGAAATTATGGTTTTATCGACCACTATCACAACTCCTCAGTAAAAACAACAATACTTCGAAC
>Ga0256832_1001589_pt1 | contig 15469 bp, 11 predicted proteins | sample 134614metaG_FD_190534 | JGI IMG/M metagenome (GOLD analysis project Ga0256832, IMG submission 190534) | Hydrothermal vent microbial communities from Lau Basin, Pacific Ocean - 134-614 | ecosystem: Environmental > Aquatic > Marine > Hydrothermal vents | place: Pacific Ocean: Lau Basin | collected...
CAGCCAGGAGCCGGTGCGGATGTTGCCGCGCAGGTCCACGTCGCTGCCCACCGCCAGCAGGCCGCGGAACATGTCGCGCAGGTTGCCGGCGATGGTGATCTCCTCCACCGGGTACTGCAGGCGGCCGCCCTCCACCCAGAAGCCGGCCGCGCCGCGCGAGTAGTCGCCGGTGACGGTGTTGACGCCGTGGCCGATGAGCTCGGTGACCAGCAGCCCGGTGTCCATGCGCCGCAGCAGGCCGTCCAGGTCCAGCGCCTCCGGGCCGGGGTCGACGATGAGGTTGTGCACGCCGCCGGCGTTGCCGGTGCTGCGCAGGCCCAGCTTGCAGGCCGAGTAGCTGCTCAGCACGTAGCCCTGCAGCACGCCGTCGCGCACGATGTCGCGCCGCTGCGTGGCCACCCCCTCCTGATCGAAGGCGGCGCTGCCCAGGGCGCGCGGAATGAACGGGTCCTCGTGCACGCGCACGAAGTCGGGGAAGACGGCCTGCCCCAGGGTGTCGAGCAGGAAGCTGGCCTTGCGGTACAGGGCGCCGCCGGAGATGGCGGCCACGAAGTGGCCGGCCAGGCCGCGCGCCAGCTCCGGCGCGAACAGCACCGGCGCCTTGCGGGTGTCCAGCTTGCGCCCGCCCAGGCGGCGCAGGGCGCGCTCGGCGGCGCGCCGGCCCACCGCCTCGGGCGCCTCCAGCGCGTCCGGCACGCGCGACACGGTATACCAGTAGTCGCGCTGCATGCCGCCGTCGTCCTCGGCGATGAGCGAGCAGCTGATGCTGTGGCGGGTGCCCTCGCGCAGGCCCAGGAAGCCGTGCGTGTTGCCGTAGGCCGACACGCCCTCGAAGGCGTCCACGGAGGCGCCGTCGGAATTGGTGATGCGCGCATCCACGGCCCGCCCGGCCGCCTCGCAGGCGCGCGCCAGCTCGATGGCCGCCGCGGCATCGATGTCCCACGGGTGGTACAGGTCCAGGTCGGGGAAGTCGCGCGCCAGCAGGTCGGGGTCGGCCAGCCCGGCGCAGGGGTCGCTGGAGGTGTGGCGGGCGATGCGCAGGGCCGCCTCCACCGCCTCGGTCACGGCCGCCGGCGACAGGTCGGCGGTGCTGGCGCTGCCCTTGGCGTGGTTCTGGTAGACGGTGACGGCCAGGTTCTGGCCGCGGTGGTACTCCAGCGTCTCCACCTCGCCCAGGCGCACGTTGACGCTCAGGCCGCTGTCCATGCTGGCGCTGGCCTCGGCGGCGCTGGCGCCCAGCCGGCGGGCGGCCTCCAGGGCCTGCTGCACGGCCTCGGCGACGCGCTGGCGGTCGTTGCGATGCTGATCCTGCACGGTGTTCCGTTCTCCGCTCTGTGGGATGGTGGCGCCCGGCGGGCGCCGTGGCGTCGGCTGCGGGGGCGCCGGCTCAGGCGCTGGTGCCGCCCACGGTGAGGCCGTCCACGCGCAGCGTGGGCTGGCCCACGCCCACCGGCACGCTCTGGCCGTCCTTGCCGCACACACCCACGCCGGTGTCCAGGCGCAGGTCGTTGCCGATCATGCTGACCCGCTTGAGCACGTCCGGCCCGTTGCCGATGAGGGTGGCGCCCTTGACCGGCCGCGTCACCTTGCCGTGCTCGATGAGGTAGGCCTCGGAGGCCGAGAAGACGAACTTGCCGGAGGTGATGTCCACCTGCCCGCCACCGAAGTTGACGGCATACAGGCCGCGCTCCACGGAGGCGATGATCTCCTGCGGGTCGTGCTCGCCGGCCAGCATGTAGGTATTGGTCATGCGCGGCATGGGCAGATGGGCGTAGGACTCGCGCCGGCCGTTGCCGGTGGGGCGCATGCCCATGAGGCGCGCGTTGAGCTTGTCCTGCAGGTAGCCCACCAGAATGCCGTCCTCGATGAGCACCGTCTCCTGGGTGGGCGTCCCCTCGTCGTCCACGTTGAGCGAGCCGCGCCGCTCCGGCAGGGCGCCGTTGTCCACCACGGTCACCCCGCGCGCCGCCACCTGCTGGCCCATGAGCCCGGCGAAGGCCGAGCTGCCCTTGCGGTTGAAATCGCCCTCCAGGCCGTGGCCCACGGCCTCGTGCAGCAGCACGCCGGGCCAGCCGGGGCCGAGCACCACGTCCATGGTGCCGGCCGGGGCCGGCTCGGCCTCCAGGGCCACCAGGGCCTGGCGCACGGCCTCGCGGGCGTAGCCCAGGGCGCGCTCCTCCTGCCGGAACCAGGTGTAGTCCACGCGCCCGCCGCCGCCGGCGGTGCCGTGCTCGCGGCGCCCGCCCTGCTCCACGAACACGCTCACGTTCATGCGCACCAGGGGCCGCACGTCGGCCGCCAGGGTGCCGTCGGTGGCCGCCACCAGCACCGTGTCCAGCACCCCCGCCAGGGAGACGATCACCTGGTGCACGCGCGGGTCGAGGCGGCGCGCCTCGGCGTCCACGGCCCGCAGCAGCTCGATCTTGTCCGCCTCGCCCAGGCTGTCGAGGGGGTCGGCGGGCCGGTACAGGCGCGGCGCATTGCTGCCCCGGTGCAGCACCGGCGCGCTGCCGCCCTGGCCGGCGCGGGCGATGGCGCGCGCGTTGCGGGCCGCCTCCTCCAGGGCCGGCAGCACGATCTGGTCGGAATAGGCAAAGCCCGTCTGCTCGCCGCTCACGGCCCGCAGCCCGGCGCCCTGGTCGCGGTTGAAGCTGCCCTCCTTGATGATGCCGTCCTCCAGCACCCACGACTCGTGGCGGGTGGTCTGGAAGTACAGGTCGGCGTAGTCCACGCCGGGCGCGGCCAGCCGGCCCAGCACCCGTTCCAGGTCGGGCAGGTCCATGCCCGCCGGGGCGAGCAGGCGGGCGCTGGCGAGCTCGAGCAGGTCGCTGCGGTCGGCGCTCACGGGTTCACCCGGCAGGAGATGCGGCGGTGTTCGATGGTGGGGAAGGACTGGCGGGTGGAGGTGAGGTAGTCGCGCTTGATCTCGCCCAGCACCACCCCCGGCGCGCTGGAGTCCAGCTCGGCGATGATGTTGCCCCAGGGATCGACGATCATGCTGTGCCCCCAGGTGGCGCGGCCGTTGATGTGGTAGCCGCCCTGGGCCGCCGCCACCACGTACACCAGGTTCTCGATGGCCCGCGCGCGCAGCAGCACCTCCCAGTGGGCCTTGCCGGTGAGGGCGGTGAAGGCGGCCGGGATGACCACGATTTCGGCACCCAGGTCGAGCAGGTCGCGGAACAGCTCGGGGAAGCGCAGGTCGTAGCACACGGCGATGCCCACCTTGCCGAAGGGCGTGTCCGCCACCACGGTGCGCGTGCCGCTCTTGGTGGTGCCGGACTCGTGGTAGCGCTCCTCGGTGTCCAGCAGCTCCACGTCGAACAGGTGCATCTTGTCGTAGCGGGCCACCGCCTCGCCCTGCGGGTTGTACAGCAGCGAGGCGGCGTACACGCGCTCGGGGTCGTCGCTCTCGATGGGGATGGTGCCGCCGTTGATCCACACCCCGTGCTGGCGCGCCTGCTCGGCCAGGAATTCCTGCAACGGCCCCTCGCCGGGGCGCTCGCGGATGGCCAGCTTGTCGGCCTCGTCGAGGCCCATCATGGCGAAATTCTCGGGCAGCACGATGAATTGCGCGCCGTCGCGCACCGCTTCGGCGATGAGCCGTTCGGCGGTGAGCAGGTTGGCCGGCACCTGGGGCCGGAGGCCATCTGAATGGCGGCGAAGATTCCCACGGGTCTGGTGTCTTCCGGGTGGTGTGTACAGCGAAAAAAGCTAGCAGGTATGGGCGTAAAAAGCCATGTACCGGCAACGCCCGCGAGGCCGCCCCCCTCACGCTTCAGTCATCACCCGGATAGAGCGGCTGCTCGCCCGGCGGCTCGGGCTCCGGCGCCGCCTGCAGCGGCTCCAGGCGGGGCGCCTCCCAGGTGCCGCCGATGGCGAACTGCAGCGACACGGCGCGGTTGAAGTCCACCCCCACCTCGCGGAACAGGCGTTCGAACACGTACACCAGGGCGCCGGCCTGGGGCCCGGCCAGCAGCCCGGCGGCCAGCGGCGCGCTGGCGCTCACCTTGGGGATCAGTTCCAGGCGCATGTCGAAGCGGTGGCGGCGCAGGTCGGTATCGCCCGCCAGCAGGAGGGTGGCGGCGGCCCCCTCGATGCGCAGGCCGTCGGTGTGCAGCACGCCGTCGGCGATGTGGGCGCTGCCGGCCAGCCGGTCGTAGCGGAAGCCCTCCCCCGCCACGTCGGAGAAGTCCAGGGCCAGGCGGCGCGGCAGGCGGTCCACGCTGAGCAGGCCGATGAGCCGGCCCAGGCCGGGGTCCACCTTGCGCAGCAGGCCGTCGCGCAGGTCCACCGCCAGCCAGCCCTGCAGGCTGGCCAGGTCTATGCGGAACGGCGCGCCGCGCCAGGCCAGCTCGCCGGCCAGGGTGCCCTGGCCGTGGCCCAGGGCGTTGGTCAGGCCCAGGTTCTCCAGCACCGCGCCCACGTCCTCGCCGGTGGCGAACAGCTCCACCTCGCTGCGCGGCCCGCCGTCCGCCATGCGCCAAGTGCCGCTCATGGCCACCTGCAGGTCGTCGGCGTCCAGCGTCACCTCGCTCAGGCGCAGTCCGGCCGGGATGGCCCGGCTGCGCAGGCGCACCCGCCCCTGGTGGTGGCCGCGCCAGACGAAGTCGTCCACGTCCAGGGCCAGGGCCGGCAGGCGGCGCGGGTCGAGGGGGCGCTCGTCGCCGTCCTGCCCCTCGCCGGGCGGCACGGGCGGGATGGTGAGCTGCGTCAGCCGGGCGCGCAGGGTGGCCTCGTGGCGCCACGGCCAGGGCAGCGCCACGGTACCGGCGAGCTCGGGGCCGTCCAGCGCCAGGCGCCAGCCGTCCGCCGCCGGCCGTCCGGTCAGGTGCACCCGCGCCCAGCGCAGCGCGCCCAGCCGCAGCCGCGCCAGATGCACGTCCACCGCGCGCAGGGCCGGCGCGGGGCCGGCCCGGCCGCCGGGGGCATCGGCGCGCGCCCGGGCGAACACGTCGTTCAGGCGGCGCACCCAGGCGCCCACGTCCAGCCGCGGCCAGCGGCCGGTAATGGCCACGCCCTCGGCGGGCAGCGCGGGGCGCGCCGTGCCCAGGCCGATGACGGCGCGCCGCAGCCCGCCCTCGTCGGGGGCGGCCAGCTCGGCGCGCAGGCGCAGGGTGTCGTCCAGCCGCAGCGCGATGCGCGCGGGGCGCGTGAAGCGGTAGTCCAGGCGCAGCGCGGCGGGCGTGTCGGCGGCCTTGAACAGCGGTGGGGGCAGGTCGATGGTGGTGCCCACCAGGTCCGAGCGCAGGGCAAGGCGCAAGGGGGCGCGCGGCGCCTCGGGCCGGCCGGGGGGACGGCGCGGGACGAGCAGCTCGGCGCGCCAGGCGGACTCGCCCGGCAGCAGGGCGTCCAGCAGGTGGGCGTGGGGCGGCAGGAGCTGGCCGGCGCGGAAGCGGCCGGTCACGCCCACCGCCACGGTGTCGTCGGCGCGGGTGACGATGCGCGCCTGCACGGGGCGGCCGCGGAAGCGGGCGCGCAGGCCGCGCGAGCGCACCTTGCGGTCGTGGAACAGCACGCTGCCGGTGATGTCCTCGAACAGTAGGCCGTGTCGCTCCAGCCCCAGGAAGCAGCCCGCCAGGCTGACCGTGCCCTCGACGTGCGGGCGGCGCTTGAGGCGCCGGCTGAGGGGCAGCTGCAGGTCCAGCTCCAGCTCAGCGGTGCCGGCGCTGGCCACCTGGTCCAGGAAGTCCTCCATGCCGCGCGCCAGCGGGCTGTGGCGCACGTAGTGCAGCAGGTGGGTGAGCAGCCCGCCGGCCTGCAGGGACAGGTTCAGTTCCGGCCGGTAGAAGCTCTCGATGCGCCCCTCGGCGGCGCCGATGCGCGCCTCGCCGGCGCGCCCGCCGGTAACATCCATCCGCAGGCCGGCATCCACGAAGCGCACCTGGCCGCGCAGGGCGTGCAGGTCGGGCCAGTTCGGGTGGTAGTGCAGGCCGCCGCCCTCCACGTCCAGGGCGCCGCGCAGGCGCGCCCGGCCGTCGCGCAGGGCGAAGCGGGACAGCTCGCCGTCCCAGGTGAGGCGCAGGTTGCGGCCGCGGCCGGCCGTGAAGGCCCCGCGCAGCCATTGCACCAGCCGGGGGCGCATGATCTGGTACGGCAGGTAATGGCGCAGCTGGTCGAGGGCCACCTGCGGCACCTGGAAGTCGGCCAGCAGGACGGGCCTCGCCCCCGCCCTGGCGTGGACCACGGCGCTGCCGCTGGCGGTGAAGTCGGGCGTGACCAGCTCGGCCACGTCCGCCGCCACCCGCCAGCCGGCCCCGGCGCGCCGCCAGCCCAGGTCGGCGCGCAGGCGCTGCACGGTGATGTCCTCGCGGAACAGGCGCGGATAGTGCAGGGTCAGGCCGCCGGCGTCCAGGCGCGCCGCCCCGCCCTGCCCGCCGGCCAGGAAGCGCCCGCTGACGCCGCTCAGGCCGGGCAGCCACTCGCGGTCCAGCCAGGCCAGCCGCTCGCCCTGCCCGGCCAGCCACCAGCGCGGCGCGCCGTCCCCGCCCCGCCACCAGCGGCCGCGCAGGTTCCGCAGGGCACCCTGCGGGCGCAGGTCCAGCCAGCGCTGCAGCGGCGCCCGGTGCCGCGCCGGCAGGTCCAGCAGCAGGGCGGTGGCCTGGGCCAGGTCCAGCCGCCCCAGCCAGCCCTGCCACTCGCCACGCGCGCGGTCGTGGGCCAGGCTGAGGCCGTCCAGGTCCCAGTCCGTCCCGGCCCGCCGCAGGCGGGTGTGGTCCAGGTCCATGCGCCAGCCGTGGCGGTCGCCGCGCGCGCGCAGGCGGGTGTGCAGCCAGTCGGCCGCCGTTACCGGGCCGTCCCCATCCCGCCAGCCCAGGGCGCGCCCGCTCAGCTCGCCCAGCAGGCGGACCGCCCCGCCCGGCCGCCAGTCGCCCCACAGCTCGCCGCTCAGCTCGCCGCGCGGGGCCAGCCCTGCCGGCGCCGGCACCGGCAGGGCGGCCAGCGGGATGCCCACCAGCTGCAGCCAGCCGTACACGGCCGCGGGCCGCTCCAGGGGGCCGTCGAGGCGGGCCACGAAGGCCAGCGTGGCCCCGGGGGCGTCGACCAGGGCGATGCCGCCGCGCACGGCCAGCCGCTCGTCGTCCAGGCGCAGGTCGAGGCGGTCGAGGCGGGCGCTCAGGCGGCGGTCCCAGCGCTGGTCGTGCCAGTTGACGGCCACGTCCTGCAGGTGCAGGGCGGTGCCGGAGATGCCGTCCAGGTAGCGCAGCACGCGCCGCAGGGCGGCGGTGCGGCCGCGCCGGAAGCCGCGCAGGCGCAGGCGGCCGTCGGCCTCGCGCAGCACGTCCAGGCGGGTGCCGGCCAGCAGCACGTGGCGCGCGGTGGGACGCCCGTTGCGCAGCGACAGCCACGGGTCCAGCACCACCTCCAGCCGCTCGAAGGCCAGCAACCGCTCGCCGCTGGCCGGGTCGCGCAGGGTCAGCTCGTGCAGCACCAGGCGCGGCGCCAGCCCGCGCCAGCCCGTCTCGATGCGCCCCACGGCCAGCTCCTGCGGGATGTGGCGGGACACGAAGGCAGTGAGGGTCTGGCGGTAGTCCTCGGCCAGCGGCAGGGCCAGCCGCGCGGCCACCAGCAGCAGCGCGCCCACCACCACCAGCCCGGCCAGCAGGCGCCAGCCGAGGGAGATGCCGCGCAGCAGGATGAGTCGCATGATCGGGGATGACGCCGCCTGGCCTCAGACCGGCACGACGTCGAACTGCTCCTGGGTGTACTGGGTCTCGACCTGGTAGGTGATGGGGATGTCGATGAACTGTTGCAGCTCGGCCAGGCTGGCCGACTCCTCGTCCAGCAGCAGGTCCACGATCTCCTGCGAGGCCAGCACCAGCAGCTCGCGCGCGTCGTATTGGCGCGCCTCGCGCAGGATCTCGCGAAACAGCTCGTAGCAGGCCGTCTCGGCGGTCTTGATGTAGCCCTTGCCATTGCAATAGGGGCAGGGCTCGCACAGGGTGTGCTCCAGGCTCTCGCGGGTGCGCTTGCGGGTCATCTCCACCAGACCCAGGGGCGAGACGTCGCACACCTGGCTGCGCGCGTGGTCCTTCTCCAGCGCCTTCTCCAGGGCGCGCAGCACCTGGCGGCGGTGCTCCGGCTCCAGCATGTCGATGAAGTCGATGATGATGATGCCGCCCAGGTTGCGCAGGCGCAGCTGGCGGGCGATGGCGTGGGCCGCCTCCAGGTTGGTCTTGAAGATGGTCTCCTCCAGGTTGCGCGAGCCCACGAAGCCGCCGGTGTTGACGTCGATGGTGGTCATGGACTCGGTCTGGTCGAAGATGAGGTAGCCGCCGGACTTGAGCAGCACCTTGCGCTCCAGGGCCTTGAGGATCTCGTCCTCCACGTTGTACAGCTCGAAGATGGGCCGCTCGCCGGTGTAGTGGGACACCTTGCCGGCCATCTCCGGCACGTAGCTCTCCACGAACTCGGTCAGCTCGCGGCAGGTCTCGCGCGAGTCCACCAGCACGCGGTCGCACTCCACGCCCACCATGTCGCGCAGGGTGCGCTTGACCAGCGGCAGGTCGCAGTACACGCAGGCGCCCGGCTGGCTGTTGCGCTCCCGCTCCAGGATGCGGTTCCACACCCGATACAGGAACTCGATGTCCTGGCGCAGCTCGTCCTCCGACACGCCCTCGGCGGCGGTGCGCAGGATGAAGCCGTGCTCGCGGTCGCCGCGCAGGCGCTCCACCAGGCCGCGCAGCCGCTCGCGCTCGGCGGAGTCCTCGATGCGGCTGGAGATGCCGATGTTGCTGCCGTAGGGCATGAGCACCAGGTAGCGGGAGGGGATGGTGATCTGCGTGGTGAGGCGCGCGCCCTTGCTGCCCAGGGGGTCCTTGACCACCTGCACCAGCACGCTCTGCCCCTCCTGCAGCAGGGCGGAGATGGAGCGCGGGTGGTGGTTGGCCGGCTCGGCCTGCTCGTCACGCGTCTCGGCGATGACGTCCGAGGCGTGCAGGAAGGCGGCCTTCTCCAGGCCGATGTCCACGAAGGCCGCCTCCATGCCCGGCAGCACGCGGCACACCTTGCCCTTGTACACGTTGCCCACCAGACCGCGCCGCCGCGAGCGCTCGATGGCCACTTCCTGCAGCACGCCGTTCTCGACGATGGCCACGCGCGTCTCCTGCGGCGTGACGTTGATGAGCACTTCGGTGCTGATGTTGGTCATGCCGGTCAGCAGCCGTCGGGCCGGGGCGTCAGCACGGGGCAGCCCAGCTCGGCCAGCAGCGCGGCGGTCTCGAACAGGGGCAGGCCCATGACCGCCGAGTAGCTACCCTCGATGCGCTCCACGAAGATGGCGCCCAGCCCCTGGATGGCGTAGGCGCCGGCCTTGTCGGCGGGCTCGCCGCTGGCCCAGTAGGCGGCCATCTCCGCCGGCTCGATGAGGCGCAGGCGCACGCGGGTGGCGGCCACCTGCTCGTGGCGCGCCCCGTCGCGCACGGCGCACACCGCCGTCAGCACCTCGTGCCAGCGGCCCATGAGGCGGCCCAGCATGTCGAAGGCGTGCCGCTCGTCGCGCGGCTTGCCCAGGATCTCGCCGTCCAGCACCACCGCCGTGTCGGCCCCCAGCACGATGCGCCCGGGGTGTCCGGCGGCCACCGCCAGGGCCTTCTCGCGCGCCAGGCGCTCCACGTAACGGGCCGGCGCCTCGCCGGCGGCGGGCGTCTCGTCCACGGCCGCCGGCTGCACGGTCACGTCCAGGCCCAGCTGGGCCAGCAGGGTGCGCCGGCGGGGCGAGGCCGAGGCCAGTACAATCTCCATCTTTTCTCCCATTTTCTGTGGCTTATATTGCCTTTTTCATGTGATTTCTACAGTGCCGCTCAACCGCCGCGGTGGTAGGGGTGGTTGCGCAGCAGGCTCCAGGCGCGGTAGAGGGCCTCGGCCACCACCACCCGCACCAGGGGATGGGGCAGCGTGAGCGGCGACAGCGACCAGCGCTGCTCGGCGCGGGCCAGGCAGTCCGGGGCCAGCCCCTCCGGCCCGCCCACCAGCAGGCTCACGTCGCGGCCGTCTTCCAGCCAGCGCGTGAGCTGCCCGGCCAGGCGCGGCGTGTCCCAGGACTGGCCGGCCACGTCCAGGGCCACCACCCGGTCGCCGCGCGGCACGGCGGCTAGCTGGCGCTCGCCCTCGCGGCGCAGCAGGCGCGCCACGTCGGCCTTGCGGCCGCGCGTCTCGGCGGGGATCTCGATCAGTTCCAGGCGGCACTCGGGGGGCAGGCGGCGGGCATACTCGCGATAGCCCTGCTGCACCCAGTCCGGCATGCGCTGGCCCACCGCCACCAGCCGGATGCGCACCGCTCAGGAGGCGCCTTCGGCCACGCCGCCGGCGGCCGGCACGGCGGTGGCCCACAGCTTTTCCAGATTGTAGAAGTCGCGCACCTCCTGGAGCATGACGTGCACCACCACGTCGTTGAGGTCCACCAGGATCCATTCCATGGCGCGCTCGCCCTCGGTGCCCAGCGGCTGCACGCCGGCCTGCTTGGCCTTGTGCACCACCGAGTCGGCCAGCGCCTTGACGTGGCGGGTGGAGGTGCCGGTGGCGATCACCATCAGGTCGGTGATGGTGGTCTTGCCACGCACGTCGAGCACCTTGATGTCCACGCCCTTGAGGTCCTGCAGCGCGTGCAGCGCCAGATCGCGCAGGCCCTCGGGCGTCATCGCTTGCTTGTCGGTCATGTATCGGTTCGGGATCGGTAGAGTCGGTTGCGGTCAATATACGCCACCAGGCGTTCGGGCGTCAGGTAGCGGATGGAGCGCCCGGCGCGCAGCAGGCGCCGGATGCGGGTGGCGGAGATGTCGAGCTGGGTGACGGGCACCACGTAGATATGGCCGGCCGGGCGCTCCTGCAAGGGGGCCGCCGCCGCCACCCGCCGCGCCGCCACGTAGCCGGGCGGGAAGGCGGTCTCGTCGAGCGGCGCGCCGGGCCGGGCCATGACCGCCACGTGGGCCAGCGCCAGCAGGTCGCGCCACTCGTGCCAGGTGGGCAGCTGGGCGAAGGCGTCCGAGCCCACCAGCAGCACCAGCGGGCGGTCCGCGCCGTAGCGGCCGCGCAGCAGGCGCAGGGTGTCCACCGTCCAGGAGGGGCCGGGCCGCTCCAGCTCGCAGGTGTCGAGCACGAAGCCGGGCTGGTCGGCGATGGCCAGGCGCACCATCTCGGCGCGGGTGGCGGCGTCGATGCCCGGCGCGGCGCGGTGCGGGGGCACGGCGGCGGGGATGAAGCGCAGCTCGTCCAGCCCCAGGGCCTCGAAGGCGTCCAGGGCCGGGCGCAGGTGGCCGAAGTGGATGGGGTCGAAGGTGCCGCCGAACAGGCCGATCATGGGCGCGCGGGCGGCCGGGCGGGCTCAGTGGCGGACGTGGCCGTCACCCAGCACCACCCACTTGAGCGTGGTCAGCCCCTCCAGCCCCACCGGGCCGCGCGCGTGCAGCTTGTCGGTGCTGATGCCGATCTCCGCCCCCAGGCCGTACTCGAAGCCGTCGGCGAAGCGGGTGGAGGCGTTGACCATCACCGAGCTGGAGTCCACCTCGCGCAGGAAGTCGCGCGCGCGGCTGTAGTTCTCGGTGACGATGGCGTCGGTGTGGTGGGAGCCGTGGGTGTTGATGTGATCGATGGCCGCCGCCATGTCGTCCACCACGCGGATGGACAGGATGGGCGCCAGGTACTCGGTGTCCCAGTCGGCCTCGGTGGCGGGGCGGATGTCGGGCAGGATGCGCCGCGTGCGCTCGCAGCCGCGCAGTTCCACGCCCTTCTCGTCGTAGATGCGCTTCAGGGGCGGCAGCACGGCGGCGGCGATGCCCTCCGCCACCAGCAGGGTCTCCATGGCGTTGCACACGCCGTAGCGGTGGGTCTTGGCGTTGTCGGCCACGGCCACCGCCTTGTCCAGGTCGGCCTGATCGTCGATGTACACGTGGCAGATGCCGTCCAGGTGCTTGATGACCGGGATGAGCGACTCGCGCGCCACGCGCTCGATGAGCCCCTTGCCGCCGCGCGGCACGATCACGTCCACGCTGTCCTTCATGCGCAGCAGCTCGCCCACCGCGGCGCGGTCGGTGGTCTCCACCACCTGCACGCTGGCCTCCGGCAGGCCCACGTGGTCCAGCCCCTCGCGGATGCAGGCGGCGATGGCCCGGTTGGAGTGGATGGCCTCCGAGCCGCCGCGCAGGATGGCGGCGTTGCCGGCCTTGAGGCACAGGCCGGCGGCGTCGGCGGTCACGTTGGGGCGCGACTCGTAGATGATGCCGATCACCCCCAGCGGCACGCGCATGCGCCCCACCTGGATGCCGGAGGGGCGGTAGTTCAGGTGGGAGATGGCGCCGATGGGGTCCGGCAGGGCGGCGATCTGGCGCAGCCCCTCGGCCATGGCCTCGATGCGGGCGTCGGTGAGCGCCAGCCGGTCCAGCAGGGCCGAGTCCAGGCCGCACTCGCGGCCCGCCGCCAGGTCGCGCTCGTTGGCGTCCTTCAGCTCGGCGCGGCGCGCCAGGATGGCGTCGGCCATGCCCAGCAGGGCGCGGTTGCGCTGGTCGGTGGTGGCGTTGGCCACGTGCGCGCTGGCGGCGCGGGCGGCGCTGCCGAGGGCGCGCATGTAGGCGGCGACGTCGGTGACGGATGCGGCGTTGCTGGCGGTCATGGACACTCCTGTGCGATGGCCGGGGACGCTGGCCGCAGCAGGGGCTGGCCAGCGACGAGAAACGCCAATTGTAGCAACTCGTCCCACGGGTTGCCCGGCGCCAGGCCCTTGATGCAGCGGTCCACGGCCGCGCAGCGGGCCAGCGCCGCGCGCCAGGTGGCCGGGTCGGCGCGGCCGGCGGCCTTGCGCAGCAGGCCCTGGTGCTCGCGCTGCCAGATGTCGCGCAGGGCCGCCGCCGGGTCGTGGCCGGCCGCGGCGCGGGCACTGTAGTCGGCCAGGATGCGCACGTCGCGCGCCAGCGCCCACAGCACCTGGCTGGGATGCACGCCCTCCCCCTGCAGGCCGCGCAGCACGCGCAGGCAGCGGCGGCGGTCGCCGCGCAGGGCCGCCTCGGACAGCTCGAAGGGGTCGTAGCGGGCCGAGTCGGCGGTGGCCGCCAGCACGTCGGCGGCGCCCAGCGGCCCCGGCTCGCGCAGCAGGGCCAGCTTCTCGATCTCCTGCACGGCGGCCAGCAGGTTGCCCTCCACCCGCTCGGTGAGGGCGCGCACGGCGGCGCGGTCGGGCCGGAAGCCGGCCCGCTGCAGGCGCTCGCCCACGAAGCGCAGGGTCTGGGCCGGGTTGAGGGGCCACACCTGGATGAGCACTCCGGCCCGCTCCAGGGCGCGCAGCCAGGCCGCCGCCAGGTCGCGGCGGGCCATCTTCGGCAGTTGCAGCAGCAGCACGGTGTCCTCGGCCGGGGCGCGGGCGTACTCGGCCAGCACCCGCGCGCCGTCCTTGCCCGGCTTGCCGGAGGGGAGGCGCAGGTCCAGCAGGCGCCGCTCGGCGAACAGGGACAGGGCGGCCGCCTCGCCGGACAGCACGGACCAGTCGAAGCCGGGCTCGGCGTGCAGCACGCGCCGCTCGGTGTGGCCGGCGGCGCGCGCCGCGGCGCGGATGGCGTCGGCCGCCTCCTGCAGCTGCAGCGGCTCGTCGCCGCTCAGCACGTACACCGGGGCCAGCCCCTGCCGCAGGTGGGCGGCCAGCTGTTCCGGGCGCAGCTTCACGGGCGGCTCACTTCTTGCCCTTGCCGTACAGGTAGCGCATGAGGGAGGCCACGTCAGAGCTCTGGTGGCGCACCAGATGGTCGAGGCTGACGATGGCGAACTCCAGCAGGTTGACCACGATGTACGGGTGCTCCACGCGCAGCCGCTTGTACTTCTCGCGCGTCAGGCGCAGCAGGCGGGTGTGGTCCCGCGCGGCGCGCAGGCGCACGCTGCGCGGCTGGCGGTCGAAGAAGGACATCTCGCCGGCCAGCTCGCCGGCCTCCATGCGGCCCACCTCGAAGTCCTCCACCCCCTCGTGGGCGGTGAGCACCACCTCGCCCTCCAGCACCAGGTAGAGGGCGTCGCCCACCTCGCCGATGTCGGCGATGATCTGGTCCTTTCCGAATTCCACCTCTTCGGTGAACTCCAGGAAGGTGGCGATCTCGTCCTTCTTGAGGGCCTTGCACAGGGGGTGGTCGCGCAGGAACTGCTGGATGTTTTCCTTGCTGTCGGTCATGGGGCAACTCCGGGAGACGAACAGGGTGGGCAATGCCCCGAGTATGGCATGGAACGGGCCGCCCTGGCCCCCCCGGCGGGCGCTCAGCCGGCCGCCTCCAGCTCGCTCTCCAGCGCCAGCCAGCGCGCCTCCAGGGCCGCCACCTCGCCGCGCAGGGCGCCCTGCTCGCGCAGCAGGGCGGGCAGGTCCACGCCGCTGTCGTCGGCGTAGCTGGCCGGGTCGGCCAGGCGGGCGTCGATCTCGGCCAGCCGCGCCTGCACGGCCTCCAGGCGCGCCTCCACCTCGGCCACCTGCCGGCGCAGGGGCTGCAGACGCCGGCGGCGCTCGGCGGCGGCGCGCCGCTCCGCGCGGCGGTCCACCCGCGGGCGGCCCGCGCCGTCGTCGTCGCGCCGGTTGCGCTCGGCCACCACCTGGGCGCGATAAGCGTCCAGGTCGTCGTCCCAGCGCGTCACCCGCCCGTCCTGCACCCGGTACAGGCTGTCCACCGTGGTGCGCAACAGGTGGCGGTCGTGGGACACCAGCACCAGCGCCCCCTCGAAGCCCTGCAGGGCCAGGGTGAGGGCCTGGCGCATGTCCAGGTCGAGGTGGTTGGTGGGCTCGTCCAGCAGCAGCAGGTTGGGTCGTTGCCAGGCCAGCAGGGCCAGCACCAGGCGCGCCTTCTCGCCGCCCGAGAAGGGCGCCACCGGCGCCTCCGCCCGCTCGCCGGAGAAGCCCAGCCCGCCCAGGAAGTCGCGCAGGGCCTGCTCGGGGGCCCTGGGGTCGAGGCGCTGTAGGTGGTCCAGGGGCGAGACCTGCGGGTCGAGCTGCTCGAGCTGGTGCTGGGCGAAGTAGCCCACGCGCAGGCAGGGCCCCGGCGCGCGCTCGCCGGCCTGGGGCGCCAGCACCCCGGCCAGCAGGCGCATCAGGGTGGACTTGCCCGCCCCGTTGGGACCGATGAGGCCGATGCGGTCGCCCGGGCGCAGGGCCAGGTCCACGTCCCGCAGCACCGGCGTGTCGCCGTAGCCGGCAGCCACGGCGTCCAGGCGCAGCAGAGGGTCGCACTGGCCGGCCGGCGGGCGGAACTCGAAGCGGTAGGCGCGGGCCACGGGCGCGGCGGCCACCGGCTGGAGGCGGGCCAGGGCCTTGAGCCGACTCTGCGCCTGGCGGGCCTTGCTGGCCTGGGCGCGGAAGCGGTCCACGAAGCGCTGCAGGCGTTCCCGCTCCCGTTCCTGGGCGCGCGCCGCGGCGGCCTGCTGTGCCAGGCGGGCGGCGCGCTGCCGCTCGAAGGCGCTGTAGTCGCCCCGGTAGCGGGTGATGCGCTGCTGCTCGATGTGCGCCACGACATTG
>Ga0256832_1001590_pt1 | contig 15462 bp, 10 predicted proteins | sample 134614metaG_FD_190534 | JGI IMG/M metagenome (GOLD analysis project Ga0256832, IMG submission 190534) | Hydrothermal vent microbial communities from Lau Basin, Pacific Ocean - 134-614 | ecosystem: Environmental > Aquatic > Marine > Hydrothermal vents | place: Pacific Ocean: Lau Basin | collected...
AGACAAACTTAAAGACTACGATTTACCGAAAAAAGCATTTACGACCTTTAAATCGGCAAACGGGATAGATTTGAACGGCTATATCATCAAGCCCAAAAATTTTGACCCGCGCAAAAAATATCCGGTTTTGATTTATCAATACAGCGGACCCAATATTCAAACCGTTCGCAATGCGTGGAACAGCAGCACCGATTATTATCATTATTTACTGGCGCAGCAAGGTTACATAGTTGCATCAGCTGATCCCCGTGGTACCGGAGGTCGTGGAGCGGTATTTAAAAAAATGACCTACAAACAGCTCGGCAAATTGGAGTTAGAAGACATCTCAGCAGTCGCCAAACAACTAGGTGATTTGCCTTATATCGATGCCAAACGTATCGGGATTTGGGGTTGGTCCTTCGGGGGTTTTATGTCAAGCAATGCCATATTGAAAAAACCGGATTTGTTTCGTATGGCTATAGCCGTTGCACCCGTAACCAATTGGCGTTTTTACGACACGGTTTATACCGAACGTTACAACGGCTTACCCGATGAGAATCCCGGTGGTTATGATGACAATTCGCCTTTGTTTTTTACCAATGGACTCAAAGGCAAATTTTTATTAATTCATGGTAGTGCCGATGACAATGTGCATCTACAAAACAGTATGCGACTAGCCAAAAAATTGCAAGAAAACGATCAGCCCTTTGATGAGATGATCTATACCGATAAAAATCACAGTATTTACGGTGGAAAGACCCGTAATCATTTGTTTAAAAAGATGTTGCGGTATGTAAAGAATAATTTATAATTGGATAAGGGAGGAATGAGGAGTCAATGAGATTTTTCTCATTTCCTCAAATTAAGAGCAGGACTATAGTTTGAAGCAATAAACAATCATAAAAGTACAAAATATTCTATGAAGTACAATAAAAATCCTCATTTCCTCAAAAAAAAAACACATTTGTAAAACCCAAAGAATTAAAATAAATTTGTAACCAAATAAAAAACAAAACTATGAAGGAAAACAATCAACAAAAGCATCCTAAGGCACTTTATACGTTGTTCACAACTGAAATGTGGGAACGATTTAGTTACTATGGGATGCGCGCATTACTGACATTATATTTAACTGCGACTTTAATTGAAGGTGGTTTTGGTTTAAGCAGAGAAGAATCGCTTGCCATATACGCTATTTTTACAGGTTTAGTTTACCTCACTCCTATTATTGGCGGTTGGGTTGCCGATAAATTTTTAGGAAAACGAAAAACCGTCTATATTGGTGGTCTGGTAATGGCTGTTGGACAATTTTTATTAGCTGCCAGTGCCTTTCTTGCCAATTCATTAGACCCTCAAACTCGACTTTTTCTATTCAATTTCGGATTGGGTGTTTTAATCATCGGTAATGGATTCTTTAAGCCTAATATTTCTACTATTGTAGGGGATTTTTATGATGACAATGACCCGAGAAAAGATGCTGCCTTCAATATCTTTTACATGGGTATTAATCTCGGTGCCATTCTTGGACCTTTTATTGCCGGAGCACTAGGTGAAAATGTACATTGGGGTTGGGGATATTTCGCTGCTGGAGTCGGAATGCTTTTGAGTGTTATTTGGTTATATTTTCATGAAAATACGTTGGAAGATAAAGGGCTTCCTCCGAATTATTCGAGAACAACCAATGTTTTAACAGCCAAAGACTGGAGAGAAATTATCATGTATGCTGCAGGTTTGATTTTAGCAACGCTAATCATAATGTTGATTTGGCGCAGTTTGCCGGAAAATGTGACCGATGGTATCACAAAAATCGGTTTTGGAATTGGAATTTTAGCCTTAGCCTATATTATATTTAAAGGCACCAATGGTAAGGATGAATGGTCCAGAATGATTGTAATACTTGTTCTGGCATTCTTTAATGTTGCTTTTTGGGCTGGTTTTGAACAAGCAGGCGGCACCATGAATTTGTTTGCTAAGGATAATACCGACAGACAATTGTCCGGTTTTAGTTTACCCGGATTTTTTACCAATATTGATATTAAAATTTGGGGTGGATTAGCAGGCGTATTCTTACTCGCTTGGATTTATAGTATTTATGTTAAAATTTATTCAGAAGATGAAAATAAAATTAAAGAATTTTCTAAAATAGGAAAGTATAGTGGATATGGCGTTTTGTTGTTCGGATTTTTAGCTATGTTGAGTTATTTTTCTTCCGGTCCGGAAATTCCGGCTTCATGGTTTCAAAACATTAATCCTATAGCTATATTAATTTTTGCACCTCTTTTTTCGGTTATGTGGTTGAAATTAGATAGAATGAAATTAAATCCCAGAACGCCTGTCAAATTTGCTATCGGACTATTTTTAGGAGCAGTTGCCTTTTTTGTTATGACCCAAGCCGATCATTTAGCTAAAACCGGTATTAAAGTTTCGCCTTTATGGTTAGTAGCCGTATATGTAATCTTAACGCTTGGTGAGTTGATGCTTTCACCTATCGGGTTATCTATGATAACCAAATTAGCACCGAGAAAATTGATTTCGATAGTCATGGGGTTATGGATGGCTAGTTTTGCTGCCGGTAACTATCTGGCTGGTATGCTTGAAAGCATTTTACATCATTTAAATGAAAGCGGTTACCAATTAGAATTGTATCCATTCATTATGTGGGTAATGATTGTTTCAGGCTTAATTGTTTTGATCTTATCACCATTACTCAACAAAGCCATGAAAGGAATTCATTAGTAGAAAGTTTTAGTATTAAGTAAGAATTTTATTTTAACAAAAAAACTAAGAATTAATGAGAAATCTATTACTAATTAAGATTTCACTTCATTTGAAATGATATAAAAACACTGGTCGCTTCGATACATTCCGCTTCTTATGGAAGCGAAACACTCAGCGACCTACTAAAAAATAAAATTAACCAAAAATGTGCAACAAAATAAGCCTGTTGCAAAGTTTGTGACAGGTTTTAAACTAAAAAATAAAAACTATGAGTGAAGAACAAAAAGAATTAGGATTTATTGGGTTGTTAAAGTCTTTTCCCCGTCCTTTTTGGGTAGCAAGTGCCATGGAATTGTTTGAACGTTGGGCTTGGTACGGTTTATTTGCTGTATTGGCTCTGTATTTAACCGGTTCAACCGATGAAGGTGCGCTTGGATTTAACCATATTCAAAAGGGGGAAATCATGTCGTATGTGACCTTTATCTTATATTTATTACCAATAATTACCGGTGCTATTGCCGATAAAATCGGCTATCGATTATCCCTGATTATCGCTTATGCCATCTTAGGAACCGGTTATTATTTTATGGGCGAAGTTACGTCATATACGGCTGTTTTTCTGGTATTTTTATGGGTCGCTGTGGGTGCAGCCATGTTTAAACCCATTGCCTCGGCTATTGTAACCAAATCTACTGATAAACGTAATTCTTCTTTCGGCTTTGGTGTGTTTTATATGATGGTAAATATCGGTGGATTTTTCGGACCTTTATTTTCAGCTAAATTAAGAGACCATTACGGCTGGAAAATTGTTTTTATAATGGCAGCGACATCTATTGCTATTAACATGATATTAGTCTTATTTGTTTTTAAAGAGCCTAATCGAGAAAAAACAACGGAATCTCTCGGTCAAAGTATTTCACGCTCATTCAAAAATATTGTTGAAGCTTTATCCGATATGAAACTGACACTCTTGTTGTTAATCATGATTGGATTTTGGTTGATGTTTAACCAATTATTTTATACGCTTCCTACATTTATTGAAGACTGGGTTAACACCAAACCGCTTGGAGAATTTTTAGACAAAGCAGCATTTATCCCACAATGGTTTGCCGATTTCTTTAAAAATAAAGAAGGCGGTGTCAATCCGGAAATGATTGTCAATTTAGATGCTTTCTTCATAGTTGTTTTCCAAATGATTATTTCAACCATCATACTTAAATGGAAACCTATCAGCGCCATGATGTCAGGTATTTTAATCGCTATTATCGGTATTGCTCTATCCTTCTACACCAATAATGTCTTTTACACTATTTTCGGTATCTTTATTTTCGCTATCGGTGAAATGACATCTAACCCTAAATTCTCTGACTATATCGCTAAAATTTCCCCAAAAGGAAAAGAAGCCCTGTATATGGGAACTTACTTCTTACCTATTGCATTTGCTAATTTACTGACTAAATGGATTACCGGCGATTTATATGAAAAATTTGCTGATAAAGTTAGTTTACTAGAGAATTTATTATCTCAAAAAGGGATTCAGCTTCCTAAGGTTGGGACACCATTAAGTAAAGAAGCTTTTATTGAAAAATTGCATACTTTAAAAGCTATTAATGTGGAAGAAGTTTTAAAATTTATTCCTCCTGAAGACCAAATTAAAGATTGGAAACCGGTCGTAAAACAAATAAAAGAATATGCAAAAAATCATGGCGTTGAAAATCTGTCATTGAGTGGTGAGTTCTCTAAAAATGACCTGATTCACAAAGCGGCAGATGCCTTAAATATGACACCGGATCAATTGACCCAATATCTCTGGGATACATATCATCCAAGTCAAATTTGGTATATTATTGCCGGCATAGGTCTTATTACCATTGTAGGTTTGGTTATTTATGACCGTGTAATTGCGGCAAGAACCAAAAAAGAATTGTCAATTTAATTCTATACAAAATAATTCTTACAAAACCCGGTTAAAAAACTTTTTAATCGGGTTGTTTTTTTACGTAACTTTAAAGCAAATTTTTATATCATGAAGAAACTATCGTTATACATTATTGTTTTTTTAGCAATAGTCAGTGGCTTTTTTATATATAATTCTTTTCGTTTGATTAAAGAAAACACGGCATTAAAAAAAGAATTAAAAGAAACCAATGCCGGCTATGATAACAATATCCAATACGCTATAAAATTGGAAGATTCCATTACGGGTTTTCAAAAAAAAGTGAAGGAATTACAAGCCGAAGATAAATTTTCATTACAAGGCAACCCGAAAGCCGCCAAATATTTATCGGATATTGACGACCAAACAGATTGGCAAAAATATATCATTGATACTTTGCTGAAAACAAACGAAACCGAAGGCAACAATCCTTTGATTCCTTTTGACGGCATGGCAGGAAAGATGAAAATTACCCAAGCTAAAATATTAAATAACCGTTGGATTATCGCCCGTTTTTCGGACGGCACATATAGCGGAGAAATGCTCTTGCGATATGACATTAACAAAGATAAAAGTATTGATTTTAAAGTTCTGGATCAGACGTTGTTTAATTGAAAATTTAAAAAATTAATTAAAAATGAATAATAGAGATTTCTCCTCGTTTGTGCCTCACTCGTTCGAAATGATACCGGCACTTCGGTATAATCCAGATTATCATCGGGGTCGCTCAGCGCCCTGGTCCTCAATTCCTCAAATAGAAAGCAGAAATAATTTTTGAAACAGTGAACAAACATCAAAGCACCAAATAATCTATGAAGCAGATAAAATCATCAATTCCTCAAATTATAAGCAGGAATATTGTTTGAAGCAATGAGCAATCATTAAAAAACATAATTAAATCTTAAGCAAAAAAACTCAATTCCTCAAAAAAAATGGAAAATAATCAATCCAATATCATAGCCAAAGGCATCGTTAAAGCCGTTTTTTCACTTTTAGCAGTATTGCTGCTTATATGGTTTTTATATAAAATTAAAGTAGTTATTGCTTACCTTTTAATCGCATTGGTCGTCTCGTTAATCGGTCGTCCTGTCAAAAAATTACTCATCAAATATCTCAAACTTAAAGATACTTTGGCAAGTGCTTTAAGTTTGTTGTTTATTGTTAGCATTTTTGGAGTTTTACTAGCTATTTTAGTACCGTTGGTTATCCGTCAAGCCCAAAATTTATCGGCATTGGACATTCATGGTTTTCAACAAAAAATGACTTTGTTGTTAGAAAATATCAAAACCTATTTACATCAAAAAAATATCGATTTTTTAGATAATTTTACTTTGGAAAGTTTATTTTCGGAAATAAATTTGAAAATTTTACCCGGATTGATAAATCCTGTGATCAATGTTTTAGGCAACCTCATTGTCGGCTTTTTTGCCGTCAGTTTTATCTCCTTTTTTATGTTGAAAGACAGCGAGTTAACCGCTAATTTTCTCTTTAAACTCATCCCAGACAACGACAAAGACCGGTTTAAACAAGTTTTTACTAAAATCAAGGATTTACTTTCCAGGTATTTTATCGGTATTAGTTTACAAATCAGTATCATTTTCATTTTATATACCATTTTGTTAAACATTCTCGATGTCGAAAATGCCACTTTTATAGCCCTATTGGCTGCTTTGATGAATTTAGTGCCTTATATAGGTCCCATTGTCGGTTGGATTGTTATGGTAAGTTTGTCCATGACGTCACAGCTCAATGTGTTAGATAGTAACGGCTTGATTCATCTGGCACAAAACATCAGCATTGGTTATATCATTGTGCAACTTTGGGATGCTTTTGTCGATGTGCCATTGATTTACTCCAAAAGCGTCAAAGCCCATCCGCTTGAAATTTTTTTGGTCATTATGATTGCCGGCACTTTATTCGGGGTATTAGGCATGATAATCGCCGTCCCGACTTACACCATGTTACGTTTATTTTTCAAAGAATTTTATGACGAATACAAAGCGCATTTTACCATTTGGTAATTGAAATTAAAATAAGCAAGCTTTTATGGGCTTACTATATTTTTTGGTTCAAAAAAATTTGAAATATCAAAAATTATTAAAGACATAAAAGAAAAAACTCCATAAAAAACTTCGGCAAGATGAGCGCATCGCTCCGTGGCAAAAAAACAATTAATATTAACCACAAAGTTACAAAGAGTAAAATTTCACAGAGCGTTGCACTGAGCCTGCCAAAGTGTAACACAGAGTTGAAAAAATCGCAAATCCAAAATCGCAAATTTGAGAACTAAAATCAAAAAAAAAGCCTATATTTGTTTGCTTAAACAACATAAGCAATACATTTTGAAATCTAGAAAAATAGTTATCACCGGCGGACCTAGCACCGGCAAATCTACGGTAATTAAAGAGCTGAAAAACAGAAACTTTACCTGTTTTGACGAAGTATCGCGCGATATTATCAAAGAAGCTCAAAAACAAGGAATTGAACAATTGTTTTTAACCGACCCGCTATTATTTAGCCGGAAATTGATTGAAGGACGGGTTAAACAATATCATGATGCCGAACAATTGAGTGATGACATCATCTTTTTTGACCGCGGTATACCCGATGTCAATGCCTATTTAAAATACAGCAAACAAGCTATTCCGGATGAATTTGAAAAAATTACCCGCAAGCATCCCTATGACCGCTTGGTATTTATCATGCCGCCTTGGGATGAAATCTACACCAACGACGCCGAACGTTACGAAAGTTTCAACCAAGCCCAATTAATACATAATAAGCTGGTCAACTATTACAAAGAACTGGGATATTACTTAATTTTCGTGCCTTTTGGCCCGGTTGATAAGCGGGTTGATTATATTTTGGAAAGCATCAAAAAACACACCTAATATTGCCAACACCCATTCAAATATTGCAACAATATTGGGGGTATGACAGTTTTCGTCAGCCACAAGAACAAATTATCAATGATATCGTTTCCGGTCATGATGTTATCGGCATTTTACCGACCGGCAGTGGCAAATCGGTTATTTATCAAGTATCAGGCTTGATGTTGCAGGGTATTACTGTCGTCATTTCCCCTTTAATCGCTTTAATTGAAGACCAAGTAGCCGGCTTAAACCGTCGTGGCATAAAAGCCATAGCCCTGACCGGACATCTCAACTTTGAAGAACTGGAACGACTGCTTAATAATGCCCAATTCGGCCAAACCAAATTTCTTTTTTTATCGCCCGAGCGCCTACAAAACGATTATGTGCAAAAACGCTTGGCGCAAATGCCCATTGGCTTAATTAGCGTTGATGAAGCGCATTGTATTTCAGAATGGGGACATGATTTTCGTCCTTCTTATACCAAAATTCATTTGTTACGGGATTTACAACCCGATGCACCGGTTTTGGCCTTAACGGCAACCGCCAAACAAAATGTTATCAAAGATATTGAAACCTATTTAGCATTGCGACAACCCAAAATTTATAAAACTTCGGTAGTCCGGTCAAATATTGCGTATAAAGTTCATCACAGCAAACAGAAAATCAACGATTTAATCAATCATTTAAAAAAAAATCAAACTGCAATAGTCTACGTCAAAACTCGTAGAAAGACTTATCAATATGCCCAATATGTTGCCCAACACGGCTTTAAAACCGCCTATTTTCACGGTGGTATGTCGTTTGATGACAAGCAAGCCGTATTAATAGATTGGTTGCAAAACAAAACCCGTGTGATGTTTGCAACCACAGCCTTCGGAATGGGTATTGACAAACCCGATGTCAGACAAGTTTTTCACTTGGATTTGCCCTTGTCATTGGAAAATTACGTTCAAGAATCCGGACGTGCCGGACGAGACGGTAAGATGTCACAAGCCATCATTTTTGCGGATGACGATGATATCCAAAATTTTGAACAGAACTATTTAAGGCTTATCCCCGATATTAATTTTGTTTACAAAGTTTACAAAAGTCTTTTTAACCATTTTTATATTCCTCAATACGAAGGCAAAGATTTTGAAGCAGATCTCAATTTTATCCATTTTTGCAAACGTTTCAACCTTGACATTTTTCAAACACTCAATGCTATTCAAATATTAGAAGCGGAAGAAATTATTAAAACCAATCAAACCAGACGATTTATCCCGACTGCCAAAATTTTGGCCAGCCCGTCCGAAATACGCTCTTATGTTAAAAACAAACGCACCGGATATCAAATTATTGATTTTTTTATCAGAAGTTATACAGACATTTTTTATTTAGATGTTAAAATCAATCCCAAAAAAATTGCTGCAAAATATGATTTAAGTCCGGAACAAGTCAAGAAAAACTTAAATGATTTACATAAAAAGGAAATCATCCGATACCAACCTGCCGGTGAAGTTTTTTCGATACGTTTTTTAGAAAACCATGATGAAAATTTGTTTTTATACCATCAAAAAAGAATAGCTAAACGCCTCGATTTAAAAATAAAACAACTTAAAGATGTTTGGGCTTATATTACCAATAAAACCAAATGCCGCAGTGTGTTTTTAGCCGAATATTTTGATGAACCAAATCCGGAGTCATGCGGTATTTGTGACATCTGTCAAACCCAAAATAACCAATTGGCCGACACTGAAATCATCCAAAAAATTCTAGATTTACTAAAAACAGAATGTTTAGATAAGACCAGTTTACAAAAAGCAATTGGAATAGACCTGAATCCGTATTTAGACAAGCTAATCGAAAACCGGCAAGTAGAAATTTCAACGGATTTTAAATATTGTTTAAAAAAATAACTTAAATTGTCAAAAAAAATAAGAGTTTTACTTATATTTGTGTAACCTTATATGAAAGCATATAGAAGATTCAAATAAATTTATTCATTCTATTAAATAAACCAAATAACTTACGATCATGAAAATAGGTGTACTTAAAGAAACCAGACCCCAAGAAAAACGGGTTGCCATTACCCCCAAAATAGCCAAAGATTTTAAAGCCAAAGGTTTTGATATATTAGTTGAAAAAGATGCCGGCTTAGCCTCAGCTTTTGACAATGATGCATACCAACAAGCCGGTGCCAAAATCGAATCAAAAGACACCATATTTAAAGATGCCGATGTGGTGGTAAAAATAAATCCACTTGAAGATAATGAAATTGAAAAATTACAAAAAGGACAAGTGGTTATCTCTATGGTTTATCACCGCTTACAACCCGAATTGGTGAAAAAAATAGCCGAAAAAGGTGTCAGTTTATTTTCTATGGATGCCATTCCGCGTATTTCCAGAGCTCAAAATATGGATGTTTTGTCCTCTCAAAGCAATTTAGCAGGATATAAAGCAGTCATTCTAGGCGCTGACCAAATGACCAAAATTTTCCCCTTGATGATGACTGCCGCCGGCACCATTACGCCTGCCAAAGTTTTAATTTACGGTGTCGGAGTCGCCGGGTTACAAGCCATTGCCACTGCCAAACGCTTGGGTGCCGTTGTCGAAGCTACTGATGTTAGACCAGAAACCAAGGAACAAGCAGAAAGTTTAGGCGCCAAATTTATCAGTGTTGAAAATGACAGTGATGATGTATCCGAAGGCGGTTATGCCAAAGAGCAATCCGAAGAATTTTTGCAAAAACAAAAGGCAGCCGTTAATAAATCTTTGTTTGATGCCGATTTGGTCGTTACAACTGCATTGGTTCAAGGTGCCAAAGCACCCGTTTTGATTAAAGAAGACCAGATAAAGCAAATGAAACGCGGTGCCGTAATAGTTGATATGGCCGTAGAAAAAGGTGGTAATGTAGAACTGAGCGAACCGGACAAAATTGTTGAAAAACACGGGGTAACGATTATTGGTAAAACGAACCTACCTTCTACCCTAGCCACTAATGCCAGTGAACTGTATGCTAAAAATTTGTTTAATTTTATCACTTTTATGGCTGATAAAGACCAATTCCATTATGATTTGGACGAGGAAATCACCAAGCATACCTTATTGGTTAAAGACGGCAAAGTTTTGGTAGAAGCATAATTATCAACAACAATATCAAGCTGTTACAAATTAAGCTTAAAATTAGCCGGAAAAATTCTTTTTGTTTGTATTATTTTTATTATTTTTGCGCAGTCTTTTGAAAGGCAAAAAGTTTCGGGATGTAGCGCAGCCCGGTTAGCGCACCACGTTAGGGACGTGGGGGTCGCAGGTTCAAATCCTGTCATCCCGACTAATATTTAAAGCATTTCATGCATTTATGAAGTGCTTTTTTAAATTGATATATTTACACATAAAATTTTATCAAAGCTAAAAATTGTCTAACTTTGATAAATATTTCGGGATGTAGCGCAGCCCGGTAGCGCGCTTCGTTCGGGACGAAGAGGTCGCAGGTTCAAATCCTGTCATCCCGACCAGTTTTAAAAGCCGTTTTGCAAATGCAAAACGGCTTTTGATGTAATAATAATGAATACAAAGTTATAACTCACCACGCAACTTTTTAACCAACCATTCTATTGTTAAAAGTAAAACTATTAAAAACAACAATGGTCTGTAATCAATTAAAGGCGTTTCGGAAGTTTCATACGCCATTGTACTATGAAATTGTTTTGATGACATTAAATCATCCGCTAAGCTGCCGGTTTGATTGGGATAATATAATTGCCCGCCAGTTTGTTGTGCCAATTGTTTTAAGCCTTTCACATTTGCCTGTAAATTTTGTTTTTCAAGACTAAACGGCAATATCCTAAACGAACCGTTCTTTTGCAAACTCCCATCTTTATTTTGCACTTTAAAACGATAAAAACCGGCCGGTAAATCCGGCAAGTTGACTTGGTAAAAGTCATTTTGTAATAACATCGGGTAGCGCACTATTTTATGAGCAGTATACAGCATAAATTCCGGACTGACATTTGTATCGGGTTCCAAATTTCGATCAAGAAATTTTGCCGTAATCATGACCGGCATCGATTGATAAAACTGCTTTTTATATTGCAACTGTAAGCGCTCAAAATCATTATTTAAATTTATATACTGAACTATTTGAAATAGCAACTGGTCAAAAGCTTGTTGCGTATCACTAACACCGGATATCATAGCCCATTGCCAAAGATTTTCCCCCAATAAAACCACTTGTTTGTCTTCCGTATTAAAGACAAGCAAAGGCTGTTGGATAGCAATATTGTTTATCCTGCTAAAATAAGCGGTTTCGGTAGCAGAAGACAATTTTACCTGTCCATAATTATCTATCAAAGGTGACAATTTATCCAAGCTTAAATCCGGCAACTTGAATAAGCCGAATCCGGGGTTTTTTATCGGAAAATAGTTCTCATACGACTGAACGATTTGCCTGCTAAAAAACAAATTTTGACGATTTAAAAAATTCCAGTCGGTATGTTTACCGGTAATTATCCACCATGATTTATGCTGTTGTTTTAATTGTTTAAAAACAGAAACAAATGTATTTACCGGCTGATAAAGTATGACACTTTGATAATCACTCAATTGAAATTTATCAGTCGGTTTTTTGATGACTAGTTCCGTAGCCGGATGTGTTTTCAAGCTACGTCTGATTGCGCCGATATCCGGATGAATAATATCTGAAATAAGTAAAACTTTTCGGGCATTATTAAGCACTTCAACACTAAAATATTGTCTGTTGTTTAAGGTGTTTTTTTCATTTTTTAAACCGGAAACGGATACCCGGTACCGATGTAGTCCCACCTTACCGGATTTGAGTTTGGCTGTAATATGTGCTGATGATTGCGCCGGGTTCAAGTCTATTTTTTTTTGAAAGAGAATCTTACCCTGTTCTAAAATGTTCAAACGGGCTTTTACCGGTTGATGTAGGTCGGCAGTCAAAAAAATTTCAACCGGAAAATAATTGTCTTTATAAACATACGCATTGGTATTAACCAAGTCAATCCGCAAATCGTCATAAGTCGTTGTGTCGCCCAAAACCACCGGATAAACTTTAAAAGATTTTGACAAACTGCTTTGATACACATAGTCTCGTCCTGCATTGTTTTGTCCGTCACTTAAAAGAATAATTGCGGCATTGTTATCGGATTGATGCATCATTTTCAACTCTGACAAAGCATCACCAATAGCCGTCTGCTTACCCGAAAAACTCAAACTGTCTAAGCTTGAAATTGCCTTATCAAACTTAAAATAATGTATCCGGAACTTATCTTTTAGTTTCGATTGTTTTATTTCCCGAAGAAAATCAATTAAAAACTTCGAAGCATTTTGCCATTTGACAGACGATGAATTATCGGCTAAAACATATAAATCGGGTTTGGTCACTATTTCCTTTTTCCGTATCCACTTCGGATTAATTAATAATATCAACAGCGACAAATACACCAAAAAACGGACTATAAAAAGCCAAAGTGCTTTTCGTTTGTATAAATACTGAAAAGCACTCAATGAAAAAGCCGCTAAAATGGCTAAAATATAGAGCATTGAAGTTTTTTAATTTTTTTTGCGGGCAATATTCCTTAAAATTTTTATATGGTCATACCACCATCAACGGTTAAAACTTGTCCGGTGATATAACTCGATAAATCTGATGCTAAAAACAAACATGCATTAGCAACATCTTCTGGTTTTCCGGTGCGCTTTAAAGGAATTTTTGCCAGCCATTCACCTATCACATTTTGCGGTAAATCTTTGGTCATTTCCGTTTCAATAAATCCGGGTGCTATGGCATTGCAGCGAATATTACGACTCCCCAATTCTTTAGCAATCGATTTGGTAAAACCGATAATTCCGGCTTTTGAAGCTGCATAATTGGCTTGTCCGGCATTGCCGCCGGTTCCAACTACCGAACTCATATTGATAATGGAACCTTTTCGAGCTTTCATCATTGGCCGGATGACGGCTTTGGTCCAATTAAAAACCGATTTGAGATTGACATTCATAATATCATCCCAATCTTTCTCGCTCATCCGCATCAAAAGATTGTCTCGCGTGATACCGGCATTGTTTACCAAAACATCAATACTACCAAAATCTTTAAATATCTCAGCTGCCGTTTTTTGAGCGGCATCAAAATCGGATGCATCAGACACATAGCCTCTTGCCTTTACTCCAAAACTTTCGAGTTCTTGTTGTAAACTTGTAAAATTATCATCAATTTTACGACCGGTAAATGCCACATTAGCGCCATATTCGGCAAACATTAAAGCAATGACACGACCAATACCGCGTGCTGCACCGGTAACTATAATATTCATACCTTTTAATCTATCCATAACGGGTAATTTTTTTCAAAAATACACTTTTTTAGTGAAAATAAGAAGTTGATGTCTATCTAAAACTTTAAATATAAGTATTCTTTAATTCGGATATTTTCAATCAGCCAATTATTATTTACACACTATCTCGATAGTATCCAATCGTTTGATACGAACAACAGAATCTTTGAGAATGATTAAATCACCATCTATTTCCATGATATTATATGAGTTACCCAAATCAATAGTCAATTGTTCAGGTTTGGTATATAAATTCATAAAATTAAATGACTTGAACGGCGTAAAAATAAAAAATCGCTTTTTTGAAAATAATAAAAACGGCGTGGTTAGCAAAAAAACGGGTAAAACAAAAATTGATGATATCAGATATTTTAAGGGACCTTTTTTCAATATTCCGACCCGAAGTATTTCCGATAAATGGATATGTAAAGCATCAAATATATTGCCTGCTGAAAACAAAAAAATGTAGTCGTTTAATTTATAGACATCTTGAAGTTTGGTTTCGGGTTGTTCTCCCGATTCAATTTTTTTAATGATTTTTGACAATTTCGGCACCAAATGTTTTTTGGCAATCACATTAAATGAACCTTTGGCATCAATGATGATTTTCGGCTTGTGTTGTCCGGAAAAAATGATATACTCTATAATACGTCTTAACAATCCATCGCCTCCACTAACTATCACATAATCAACATCTTTTAACAACATGTCATAAAAACCGGTTTCGTTTGTATGCACAACCTCATGACCGGATATGGTAACTTTTGTATTGATAGCAATAAACTTCATTGGTAAATTTATCTTAGAGGTGGTAAAGATACTAATTTTTAAGCCGAAATTTAGCAATTGGAAAATATGGTTTTGTTTGAAAGCTTATAAAAGTTAAAAAAGCTGTCAACCGGAATTGACAGCTTTTTAAAAAAATTATAATTTAATCTAAATTTAATTTGACGGTAAAATATCAAAAGTCGGATATTGCGCCGGAACAACTTTGGGCAATTTAGCACCATAAGCACGTTCTATGACATCGATAAATTTATTGGCAATAACCGCATAGCCTCGTGGTGTAGGATGCACACCGTCCAATCCGAACACCAAATTATCTAAGTTAGAACCATTGAAATAATCAGCCGTATATATAGAACCGTCTTCAATAACCAAACCGTTTTTCATATCTTGCATTAAAGCGGCCATATCGGCAACCGGTAAATTCTTGGCTGATGCAATGGTTTTTATCATTTGATTAAATCCGGCAGTTGCCGTTCTTACTTCGGCAATTTCATCTTTGCTCAAAATCCATTTATCAGCCAACGGGCTGGTGATACCAAAAACAGCCGGCGGATTGTTGGGATCGGGGGTTCCAATGACAGATTTAGCGGGTAAAACCACCAAATCGTCAGCAGTCGCCTGTCTAATAGATGGTAAATTCAATCCTGACAAATCTGTTAAATATTCATCTTCTATTACCAAAGCATTAGCGCCTAAGCTAAAGGTAATAGTTCTGGCATCAGCTTCGGCTTGAGTGATTAATCCGGCTTGTAATGCTTGATCTAAGCCATCATTATATTGAGTATAAACCGTATTTAAAGCGTCTACTGTTGCTTGATCTGTCATAGGG
>Ga0256832_1001591_pt1 | contig 15457 bp, 13 predicted proteins | sample 134614metaG_FD_190534 | JGI IMG/M metagenome (GOLD analysis project Ga0256832, IMG submission 190534) | Hydrothermal vent microbial communities from Lau Basin, Pacific Ocean - 134-614 | ecosystem: Environmental > Aquatic > Marine > Hydrothermal vents | place: Pacific Ocean: Lau Basin | collected...
TACCGCAATGACTGTGGCAACAACTAGCGAAATATTAAGCAATAGCACCGCTAAAGCCTTTCAAAGTGGTAATTTTCGAGTATACACAAGTAATGATATTCTAGGCGTAGAGCTAGGTGGAGCGGTAAAAAACATACTCGCAATCGCCGCTGGAATATCAGATGGGCTTGGCTTTGGCGCAAATGCACGTGCCGCTATTATCACTCGTGGTTTAGCAGAAATAATGCGCTTAGCTAAAAGTATGGGAGCAAAATCAGAAACCATTATGGGTTTAGCGGGTATGGGAGACCTTGTACTGACCTGTACTGATAATCAATCGCGCAACCGTCGCCTAGGTTTAGCACTAGGAAAAGGTCTGGATACAGAAACTGCAATTAAGGAAATAGGTCAAGCGGTAGAAGGCGCAAAATCATCAAGCTGTATCGGCTTGCTCGCCAAACGAGCTAATATCGAAATGCCTATTTGTTCTGCGGTTCATCGCATCGTACACGAAAATTTAGACCCTAAAACAGCCGTTAAAGAACTATTATCACGTCATATACGTCCAGAGTTTGAAACTCTTAAGCATCAATAATTTATAGGTGAAATCAGTCTTCTCTTTGCACAGGTAGTTTTAGACTAACAATTAAGCCAGGATGATTATCTGCTAATTGAATATCTGCTTCATGCAAATCCATCACCGCTTTTACTAAACTCAAACCTAAGCCATTGCCTACAGTACTACGTGCATTATCTAGGCGTACAAACCGTTTAAACACATGCTCTCTTTGCTCTTCTGGTATGCCTAAACCTGTATCACTAATTTTTATATGAAGATATTCTTTGTCCGTGCTGGCATGCAGTGTTATTTTTCCTTTGCTAGGCGTATATTTGACGGCATTATCGAGTAAATTTGTTAGGGCTTGTGCGATTAATTGTTGATTGCCTTGAACACTTAAATTTTCATCTATCCGCGATTCAAACTGGATATCTTCTTCTTCTGCAACTACTTCATATAGCTCACCCATGCTATTCAACAACATTGACATATCAACGGTTTCGAGCTTCTTTTTGGTGCCTGATTCGGTTTGTGCGATATTTAATAAGGAGTTAAAGGTATTAATCAAAGTATCAACATCTTCAATCGCTTCTTGTTGTGCCTTTTGATAATCAACCGTCTCAGGATTTTTTAGCTGTGTTAATTCTAAGCGATTACGCAAACGATTCAATGGTGTACGCAAGTCGTGAGCAAGATTATCAGTGACTTCCCGCATGCTTTGCATCGATTGCTCTAAACGTTGCAACATACGATTAAGGACGATGCTTAAACGGTCAAATTCATTGTTACGACTTGTAAATGGCATCCGCTGGGTTAAATCACCCTCTATGATTTCCCCTGCTGTATGGCGTATTGCATCGATACGTTTTAGTACACTACGCCCCATTAACACGCCACCAAGCAAGGCTAGCGTAAAGATAACGACAATGGCAGTAATCACTACACCGAATACTTTATTCAGTAACTGTTTTTGACGGTTTAAATCAGCCCCTACTAGCAATAGATGTTTATTCGGGAGCACTGTAAGTAAAACACGAGCGGGATCATTTGTTTGTGTTCGGGGAATTAAGCGCGATATCTCACCTAATGGCATGGTAGCATAGGCTTGTCGCCTATCTGCTGTCATATATTCGGCATTAAAAGATTTTTCTATATCACGCCCTCGGCGATCTAATAAAGCGTAGATAAAAAAGGTCGTACTAGAGTCTGCATTACGACGTTGAATGGTTTCTGCTAATGCATCAAAACGATTGGTATAATAGCGATTCATCAACACATTAGTTTCTAATTGCAGACGTTCATCTGTTTGATGTTTTATTTGCTCGGCAACAAACCAATAAATGACTGATAGAGCAATCGAGGCGATTAAACTAAATAACAAAGCATAGATAAGCGATAGGCGAAACGCATTGGTATTGAGTAATCGCCTAAAATGAGATATATGATTCATTACAACTTATTTGATATTGCTATTCATTTTCTTCCGCAGGGTCATACAAAGAATATCCTGCACCGCGAACGGTATGTAATAACGGCACTGCAAATTCGCGATCTATTTTTGAACGTAAACGGCTGATATGAACATCGACAACATTGGTTTGTGGATCAAAATGATAACCCCAAACTTTTTCTAACAACATGGTACGAGTCACTACCTCTCCTGCATGGCGCATAAGCTGTTCGAGTAAAATGAACTCTCGTGGTTGTAAATTTATGATCTTGCCACCCCTTGAAACACTGTGTTTGATTAGGTTCATTTCAAGATCACTCACCGTCAGTATACTCTGCTCCTGAACTGGCTGCGAGCGACGCATTAGGGCTTGCAAGCGAGCCATTAACTCGCTAAAAGCATAAGGCTTAACCAAGTAGTCATCCCCTCCTGCCTGTAAACCTTCCACACGATGATCCACTTCACCTAAAGCACTTAAAATTAAAACAGGAGTAATGACCCCTTGTTTACGCGCTTCTTTAATAACAGATAAGCCATCACGTAGCGGCAACATTCGATCAATCACTAGTACATCGTATTTATTATTTAAGGCCATTTGCAGACCTTCTTCACCATCTTTTGCGTGATCTGTAATATGCCCGCTTTCGTTTAAACCTTTCTGGATAAAGGAAGCCGTTTGTAAGTCATCTTCTATTAATAAAATATTCATAATAATTTTAGTATACGGTACGTTCTTTCGTAGATCTTAATTAACATTCCGTAATCTTATGGAAAAGCTTTGGTAAGACCATATATGAAAGACTGTAACCATATTTACAGATTCATAAATAAAGGAACATATTTTGATAACACAAACCATACCCTCATCAATAACAAAAAAATCGCTTGCTCGTATTTTTATGAGCTTGCTTTTTGCACTAGCTATTATCAGCGTTAGTCTCTCAAAGGCTCAAGCATTAGAGATGCCTGACTTAACAACACTCATCGAGAAAAACCGTAAAGCAGTTGTTAATATTAAGGTAGAGATTAGTGAAAGCAATGACTACTCCTCTGAACTAGAAAATCTTCCTAAAGAGTTACAACAATTCTTTAAGCAGATGCCTCATTCAAAAAGACCGAAAGGCTATCGCAAAAAAAGACCTACTGACAAAGCCTATGGCTCTGGCTTTATTATTTCATCTGATGGCTATGTCATTACTAACGCTCATGTTATTAAAGATGCAGAGTCCATAAAAGTCACATTAAGTGATAAACGTGAGTTAGTTGCAAAACTAATCGGCGCAGATAAAGACAGCGATATTGCCTTACTTAAAATTAATGCGAAAAACCTACCTGCATTAGAGTTAGGTGACTCATCTACGCTGAAAGTAGGACAATGGGTATATGCCATTGGTGCTCCTTTTGGTCTAGATTACACTGCAACACAAGGTATTGTCAGTGCTTTATCTCGTCATCTTCCTGATGGTAACTATGTACCCTTTATTCAGACCGATGTAGCAGTAAATCCTGGTAACTCAGGCGGTCCTTTATTCGATCTAAACGGCAAAGTGATTGGTGTTAATTCAATGATCTATAGCCGTAGCGGTGGCTTTATGGGCGTGTCTTTCTCTATCCCTTCTAATTTAGTTAAAAATGTAACGGAGCAATTAAAAACAAAAGGTTATGTTAGTCGTGGTAAATTGGGTGTTCATATTCAAGACCTAAGCCAAGAGTTAGCCACATCATTCCAACTAAAGTCACCTGAAGGTGCATTGGTTGCCAAAGTCGAAAAAGATAGTGCTGCTGAAAAGTCAGGTATTTTACCAGGCGATGTAATTATTGCTTATGGAAACTCTCCTATACGTTCAGCATCGGACTTACCTCCATTAGTTGGCGATACCCTTATTGGTAGCGAAGTATCTGTAAAGCTCATTCGTAATGGTAAAGAAAAGTCCATTCCTATTAAAGTAGGCGAGTTAGAAAACAAAGCGAAGCTAGAAAAAAAGGAAATAGCAAAAGTCAATAATGGCGAAAGCTTAGGCTTATTAATTTCAAAATTAAATGAAAAACAACGTACTAAAGCTCAACTAAAAGGCAATGGTGTTTATATTTCTAAAGTCATACCTAACAGTATTGCAGAACAAGCTGGATTTAAAGCGGGTGATATTATTAGATCATTTAACAATCAAACAATTAATACCCCTGATGACTTAAAGAAAGCAGCAAAAAATATGCCTAAAAATAGACCTGTTGCTGTCCTCATTGTGAGAGGCACACAAACACGTTTCTTAGCAGTTATCAAAAAGAAACAATAAGGGATATGTATAAAATTAAGATTGGTGAAAACCAATAAATAAAGGACGAAAGTCCAATAATAAAAATAATGATGGCGGTATAGAAGTGATGACTCTATGCCGCTTTTTTATTGTCAGGTTCCGCAGAATCATAGGCAATGACAACTGGAAGCCAATACATAGCTTCTTTTAGATTAATGCTTGCACCGAGTCCGTCGAGTGCAATTAATAAAACTATAGTTGTCGGATACCGTGTGATCATGGATATATTCTAGAAAGAAGCTATGCTCTATACAGGGCAAGAGAAGTTCTTCACGAAAAGTTAAATGACCACAAGGAAAAGGTTTAAAATGATTATCCATCCGTCATTTAAAAACTAACTACTCGCTCTAAAAGCCACAATCTCATCAACTATATCTTCTTCTTTACGATCAACCTCAGATGCCAAGCCTTCCATTTGCATTTCGATAATCTCAGATAGTTTTTCTAATTTTTTAACAATTAAAGATAAGGCTTGTTGTTTTTCTCTTACTCTTTGTCTAGCTTGTTGATATGTTTTCTTAGCTGTCTCTAGATCATCTTCTAATTGCTTTTTACGAAATTTCATACGCTCAAGGTCAGCCAAGTAATTACCCAAATCCTCTGGCGCGAATATACCTGATTGCAAATCTCCAAATAGCTCATCTCGATGTCTTAAGTGCCATTGATTATATTCGTTTTGCTTATTAAATTTCTTTTCCAAATCTTTCTCACAAAACCGCAAATAATCTTTGCTATTTTGCAACTCTACTGTAGCCCGTTCCATACGGCGTTTTCTTAACTCCTGTAATTTTTCTAAACTCATAAAAACTCCAGAGAAGACATTAAGAAACCAGCTGCATTAACTGAGGAATTGTTGAAGAAGGTTCACATTTTTCATCTGTTTTTTGACGTAAAAAATCATTTATGGCATCAATCTTAGCTAAAGCTTCATCGGCTTCTGGATCAGCACCCGCTTGATATTCACCCACTCGAACTAAAAACTCAATATCTTTATGTTTTGCCATAAGGCTGCGAATTTTGGCAGCACTAGCAACATGCTTCGGATGCACTATGGCCGGCATAACACGACTCAAACTTTGCAATACATCAATAGCAGGATAATGATTTTTAGCTGCTAAATCTCGTGACAATACAATATGACCATCCAGCAAAGAGCGAATTTCATCAGCTATTGGGTCTGACATATCATCACCTTCGACCAATACCGTATAAAAAGCGGTAATTGAACCTTTGTCTGATCGACCTGCCCGCTCCACTAGTAATGGCAGTTCTGCAAAAACAGAAGGAGGAAATCCTCGGCGAGCAGGAGCTTCTCCTGCTGACAAGCCTATTTCTCGCTGCGCACGAGCAAATCGTGTTAAAGAGTCCATCATTAATAAAACACTTTTGCCTTGATCCCGATAATATTCCGCCACAGCTGTAGCAACATAGGCTGCTTTTAAACGCTCTATTGAAGGTCTATCAGATGTTGCCACGACAAGTACCGTTTTTTTCATGCCCTCCTCCCCCAAGGCATCTTCAATAAATTCTCGCACTTCTCGACCACGCTCACCAATTAACGCAATAATATTCACATCAACATCAGCATGTTGAACCAACATACTCATAAAGGAGCTTTTACCAACCCCTGCACCTGCAAATACGCCCATACGCTGCCCTACACCACAGGTTAGCAAGCCATCCATTGCCTTTACTCCCAAACCCATTGGCTCCTTAATAATGTCTCTTGACAAAGGAGAAGGTGAACTTGCAATCACAGGATAGTTAGCGTCTAAATTTAAACTGGCTATATCCCGACCACCTGCATCAATAATATTACCTACACCATCAAGCACACAGCCGACTAAATCATCACCAACCGCAACATGCAGTGACTTACCTGTTGCTATCACTTCTGTTCCTGTTGACATACCACGCATATCACCAATCGGAGCTAACAATACTTCATTTCTATCAATACCAATGACTTCTGCGGGCGTGGTTTCATTGGAAGTCGTGTTTTTTAACATACATAACTCGCCAATTCTTGCTTGAGGTAATATCGCGCGCACCTCTGTACCTGCCACCTGCACAATACGCCCATGCAGATTTAACTCTGGTACAGCATCAATAGCTTTTAGCAATGATTTTGATAGTTTTGAAAATGACATAAATTCTTGTTTTATTCTAAAGTGATACGTTTATTCTTTGATAGATTGTAACTACTCAGCTTGCACTCTATGTTGTCTAATTGCTGTATTGAAAGTGCTCATTTACACTTATAAACTCCGCCCTTCACTTTGAACTCGAACAAAATAGAACTCAATCTGAGCAATTACTGAATTATGCTGAGTAGTTACGATAAATTAAGAATGATGACTCAAGTTAATCTGATATTTTCAGCCGTCCGAGAGGTCTTAGTCTTACCTCAGAAGTGAGTTCCTGAAATGAAAGCACAGGAATATTTGCCATTTTTGAAGAAAAATAGCTATTTAAATGACGACGTAAATCCATTGATGTCAACACCACAGGACGCGCTGTTAAATCATTTTCCTTTTGTGCCTCTTCCTCATTAAGCCTTAATGTTTCCATTAATTTATCTGAAGCAGCAGGCTCTATCGCGAGATAAGAACCTGTTGGTAGTTGACGAATACTTGCTTTAAGCACATCTTCTGCCTCCGGCTCTAGTAAATACACTGGTAACACAGATGTACCATTAGAAAATTTATGACTGATTTGGCGTTTAAGCCCCATACGTACATACTCTGTTAATACCGACAGATCTTTCTCTATTTCACCCCACTCAATAATAGAGTCGAGTATTTGCCTTAAATCACGAATAGAAATACCCTCTGAAACTAAACGTCTCATCACATCGGTAATTTTAGGCAAAGAAACCAGCTGTTGCGCTTCTCGAATTAATTCGGCATAGCCTTGAGCTTCCAACTTATTAAATAAAGCATGTACTTCCTGTACACCCACAAACTGTGAAGCATGTTGCCGTAAAGAGGAGGCTAAATGAAATGCAAGTATTTGTGCGGGCTTGAGTGTTTGAATTTTTTGATTTTTTAAATTTTCAGATTGCTCTTGTGATACCCAAACAGTTGGCAAACCTGGTAAAAAATCTTCACCTGACTCATGCGGTATTTGCTTGCTCTCCAGAGATTCTGGTGAATCTTTGACAAAAACATGTCCAAAGCCAAGATAACCTTGGGCAACAGGAATACTTTGAATAAATATTTTATATTCATCTTTCATATTTTCGAGCAAACGAAAGCGAATACCAGGAATAGGTATACCCATATCTTGATAAAAATTCTGGCGAACAGCGGTAAATTCATTATGAAGATCTTCAGGAGATAAATGCAGTCGAGCCTCATCCGTCAGCTCTACTAAAACGGGAGAAACAGGTTCATCATCTGATGTTTTTAATGACTCTATTGCTGCGAAACGCTCTTGGTCTGCAGCATTAGCACCAATAAGTGAAGTACCTCCTACTTCTTGGAATTTATGCTCCTGCAATCGACGCATTAATACACCCGTTAAGCCAAACACAAAGCTTAAAAAGAGAAACACGATAAAGGGAAAACCTGGAATTAACCCCATGATAAACACAACGCCCGATGCTATTAATAGTGCATTCGGTTGTGACATCATCTGCTCGCCAATATCTTGACCTAAATTATTATCATCATCAGTCGTGACTCGGCTAACAATAATTCCTGCAGTAATAGAAATAAATAAGGCAGGGATTTGTGATACCAAACCATCACCAATGGTTAAAATCGAATAAACAGACCCCGCTTCTGCAAAAGTGAGGTTATGCTGCATCATACCAACCGCAATTCCGCCCAGTATATTAACAAAGATAATGACCATACCCGCAATAGCATCGCCTTTTACAAACTTCATCGCACCATCCATCGCACCATAAAGCTGACTACCTTGTTCTAAACGGCTACGACGTAAACGAGCTTCATCCATAGTGATAACACCCGAGCGTAAATCACTATCGATACTCATTTGTTTACCAGGCATAGCATCAAGAGAGAATCTTGCACTGACTTCTGCTATACGCTCTGAGCCCTTAGTAATAACGATAAACTGCACAATAGTTATAATAAAAAAGATAACAAAACCAACAACAATGTTTCCGCCTACAACAAACTCTCCAAACGTTGTTACTATTGCCCCAGCATCAGCTTGCAATAAAATAAGTCTCGTCGTCGATATACTCAGTGCCAAACGAAATAAAGTAGTTAATAACAAAATAGCTGGAAAGGCTGGAAAGGAGAGAGGCGAAGGCATATAAACGCCAATCATAAGTAGCAATATAGCGCCACTAAGATTAATACCAATTAGGATATCCACAATAAATGTGGGCATAGGTAAGATCATCATAAATGCGATCAAAACTAAAAACACAGCAAGAACAATATCATTCCTACTTGTTATTTTTAATAACATATCCTGTGTCTTATCACTTAACATCTATACACCTTTTTTTGTTATATTTATCATGGCGACCTACTCAATGTACCACTACTTCAACAAGTTGGGTTTGTCGGAACATTAGCCAAGATAGTTACCTAACGGAATAGAGCAAAAGAACTTAAACTAAAAAGGCTACGAAAACTCTCGCTGATATTCTTAAAGAGCAACTGCCTAACATCAGTTACCTAAGTGATTAAATTCCCTAAACCTGCCGTACATAGTAAGTTTCCAACATTTTCATTTGTATTTCGCAGCTCTAATTTATATTGTTGGCTCTTCTTTGCATAATTGCCAAGCAATACACAAATACCATTTGCCGATATATAAGATGCATCTTCTAAGTCAACAATCACTCGACCATTAATTGGCAAAGCTATATTAGATAGCGCATTATCTAGCTGCAAAGCAACTTCTGCGTCAACAGCACTATTTGGCATCACAACTGTCGAATAGACTGTTTCATATACTTTCACTTTCACTTAATCCTTTAACTTGAAATACCTAAAAATTAGGGGGGAAGTGGATTGACGAGGGAGCTACCATTGTCTGCAATCCATGCTTTGTCTTATACCCATCAATATAACGTGGTTGAAGTAACTAACACTGCAAATAACATTAATTGATATTGGCAGTGCTCTAAATACATTCTTCCAAAATTGCAATTTAAAAAGATCTATTCTTCTTCAAACGAACCCATTGCATTTACGACATATAAAATATTTTTTTTAACTGCAACAATTTTAACTCTTGTCCCAGCAGGTAAATTATCACCTTTCAAAGTCCACGACTCACCTTGTAATACATGCTCACCTTTACCATTTTCTATCGCTTTTTCTAAGGTGATTCTTTTCCCTATATGATTTTTTCCTGGATATACCGTTAATACATGATCAGCACTCCCAAAAATCGATTTAATAAAGCGAAAGATAATTGGAGCCAAAAAAGTTATAATGACTAATAAAAATAGTTGCCAATACCAAGATAAACTTGCATCTAATAATAACAACAGACCTGTAATACCCGCAGCAATACCAAACCACAGAAAAAAATCATCAGGAAAAATTAGACGTTTTAAAAAATTATGATCGCTTGCTTTTTCCCTTAATTTCCCTAGTTTAGGATTAATATACTGAAAATAACCATCTCTAAATAATCGCTTTTGCTCAGCCCATTTGTCAGATAAAGTACTAATTTTTTGTCTCCGAAATATTTCTAATACATCAATCACGTTATGTTGACAGTACAAAGAGTTATCAAGCAGTTAACCACTTAAGCACACTTTACAGTGGATGATTACTCTCTTCACAAAAAGTGCAACAACGCGAATGACCACTTTCAGGCTCGCCCTGCAGAAGCAATATAACGTGATTGATGTACTAGGTTTTTGTTTGTATTTATATACATGATATTTTCGAAAAGATATTTTTATATTAGGAGCATTGCATACTCCTTATCACAAAAACCATAATGTCGATTATCAAACTTCAATCTGGTCTATAGCTAGTTACATCTGACCAAATGACATTTAAAAAGAACTGAGGGACATATAAAGTCAAAAAAGAGAGGTAACAACCTAGTATTCCAATAAATTTAGCTTGATAGATATCGAGCAAACAAATTTATTGGAGTACTAAATGAAGCTAATACTGATAATTTTAGGAGTCGGCATTTGCCTGTCTAATGGCTTGTGCGACGGCTTTAACTGTAGAGGAGGGAATGTATTGATCTATTGTTCCATCTGTTGAAAGCTTTTCTGCCAGTGCTGGGTCTGCAACTATTTTTACTTTTTCTATCTTAGCCGTTTCTATCATTTTAAAACTCATCCTATCTTTGCCTATAGCCAGTAATATTGGCAGCGGTAGCTCATCGTCATATTTTAAAGCGATAGCCAAACTGACTCCTGCAATCACTACTCTTGATTCTTTTACTCGCTGAATAGCATCTTGATCTAACATCCTTCTCTGCTCTGCACGGCGCGCTCCTTTGATAATAGGATCACCTTGCTGATTCTTATGTTCACGCTTGACTTCTTCTTTTGTCATACGTTGCTCTTTCAAAAATTGTATACGCTGAAACATAAAATCCATTGATGCTACAATAATTAGAATTGGCAGCAAAATCATAATAAGTTTTTTTAGTAAACTTTGAAAAACTAGCATCTGACAACTAACATCACACTGTGAGAGTTCATGCATATATTCACGCACACCGAGGCGCACGATATAAACGATGATAATACTCATCCCGATAATTTTAAGAGAAGAAAAAAGTGTTTTGACGACCTGCTTTATCGAAAATATTCTGCCAAAACCCTTGATAGGACTAATTTTACTACCCCGAGGAATAACAGGATCAACTGAAAACAACAAACCTGTTTGCAGCACATTCCCTAATATTCCTGCAAATAGCATTAGCAAGGAGAATGGCAACATAATAGAAAAAATAACCTTACTTAAAACAGCATCGATAATATTATCTAATGCCATTCTAAACTCCATTGTGTAAATAAAAGAGATAGAGGTAAACACGTCTTTTATCTGTCCATACAACCAATCCCAACCGAACCAGAAATATATAACAGCAAAGACAAACATGACGGTTGGGGCAAACTCTTCACTACGGGCAACTTGACCTTTCTCCCTTGCCTTTTCGAGTTTCTTCCATGTGGGTTCTTCCGTTTTACTGTCTTTATCTTCACTCACTTAAGAATCATTTCAAGCACTTGAAATGCCTCCCCAAAATGAAGAAATTTTTCCTGCATAAAATGAGCAATATAAGTGACATAATAAATAAGCATCAACATGCCTACACCACTTTTAATGGGCATAGTTAGAAGAAAAACATTAAGCTGGGGTACTTGACGACCAATAAGTGCAGCACCAATTTCTATTAAATACATAATGGCAACAATTGGACCTGCCAGTAGTGCCGCTGTATACATTAATAAGTCAAACTGACGCAAAAAGACGATCGCAGAATCCATATGAAATGTTGGAAAAAAACGATCAATTGGCCACGACTGATAACTCAGCACTAAAACTTCGTATAGAAGCAAAAAACCACCCGAAGCAAACAGTAGTGTGACAGACATTAATGTTAATATATTACCCAAAGGAGATGTTTGATCGGCAATTACCGCAGCAAACTGCTCACCACTCATGGTGCCACGCTGCATATCGATAAAATATCCTGCGGCACTGACTGCCCAAAAAGGAATACTAAACATAAACCCCATTATAAAACCAAGTACAACTTCTTTTATGAGAATACCAACAATATAAAACGCCTCCATGGGCACATCTTTTATTTGCTCAAAGGTCATAGGCACTGCGACAACAGACAAAACCACAATAATTCCATTGCGTGCCAAACCAGGCAGAACCGTATTATTTAAGAAAGGCATAACCAAAAAAGCACCTAGGATTCTAGGCACTGTCAGGAACCAAGCTAATAACCAAATCTCCCCTTGCGAAAATAAGCTAACTCCATCCATTATTTAGGTAAACGCGGAAATTCATTAAACACATTTATCGTAAAATCATATAACTCTGGTCCCAACCATCGAACAGTAAAAGCGATTGAAAGCATAACTGCCACTAACTTAAAAGCATGTGGCAAGGTTTGCTCCTGAATTGAGGTCAAAGCCTGAAACAAACTAATGATTAAACCCACAACGGTAGCTGCAATTAATACAGGCAAAGAAAGGTACAGCACCAACTGCATAGCTTGCGAAGTAAGGTGTGTGATTATTTCTTGTGACATATCAACCCCCTCACTGATAACTCAAAATAAGCCCATGAATTAAACGCACCCATCCATCAACCAAAACAAATAACAACACCTTAAAAGGCAACGATATAACAATAGGCGATACCATAATCATCCCCATTGAAATTAGTATATTGGATATAATCAGATCGATAATAATAAAAGGCAGATACAGTAAAAAACCTATCTGAAAGGCTGATGTCAATTCACTAACCAAAAAAGAAGGTATTAAAATAAGCAAATTTCTTTCTGTCACAGTAGCCGAATATTTTTTAGGCCAGATCTTTCTAGTGGTCTGCACAAAGAAATTGCGCTCTTGCTTGCTAGAGTGCTTCAACAAAAAGTTTTCAAAAGGGGTAGCACTATCCTTTAAAGCATCTTCTAGGTCAGGATTTTTTATATCGTTAAAACTAACATTATGTGTATTAAAGCGTTCATAAGAGTCCATAACAACAGGAGCCATCACATACATCGACAAAATAATTGCCAAGCCATTAATCGCTAAATTAGGAGGTGCTTGTTGCAAACCCAAAGCACTACGAACCATATGAATAACAATAACAATTTTAACAAAAGAGGTGGTTAATATTGCAATAAATGGAGCTAACCCCAGCAAAGTCAGCGCACCAATTAAAACGATAGGATTAGGAAAGCTATCCATCGCTACGCATCCCAAATAAAGAGATAATACGTACTCCTACTTTACCCTTTATATCAACTAGTTCCCCTGTTCCTATTACTCTATTTTGAGAGCGTATTTTAACTACCTCTGCAAAAGGTTTTTCTAAATTAATAATATATCCCGATGTAAGCGATTCTATTTCATGAAACGGCAACTCTAAATCACCAATATCAAAAGTTAATTTCACTGGTAAATCACCTACATTTGCTACATCATTTTCATTATCATTCGACATTTTTATCACCCCTGATTTCACTGTTATTTTTTCGTCATTAATACTGGCTTTAAACCTTTCCCCTGATATAAGCCTCAAGTGTATATCTTGATTTATAATGCTCTCACTGGTATCCATCATAATTACATCGGCTACTTCTATTTCTTCTAAATCAGAAACCGGTAATGTCATCACCCCTACCTCAAGCCAAACCGTTGTGACATGATTATTCCAATCAGGGGTGTAGTAAAAGGTGGGCCATTTATTTATTAGCTTTTCAACAATAGGTTTTAATTTTTTATTAAGTACTAATATTGCGTCTATATTATTTTTTTCATTCTCGGTTATCTTAAAAGCAATTGAAAAATCATTAATATCATTCGGCTTTATTTTAAAAAAATTTAAGACATTAATTTTTATATCAAGCTGAGCACTAATAGAAGACAGTAGCGGTTCTAATGCAGCTTCTAGCAACTCTGCTCTTAATTCTAATGGTAAGTTTTTAATTTTACTTTCTGTTATATACTCCCGAATACGATCAATTAGGGGCCAAGATGAAAGCCATAAAGCCGCAGAAACTCCCTCTATCTCAATTAATAATCCAATCGAATTCTGAGTAATTTCTGGCAATTCTGAGCGCATTAACACTCGATAAGAAGCATCTTCCTCTTCCAAGCTAAACTGAATATCTCCGGATCTAGATGCAAGCAAATTCTTCCAAGATACCAATTGAATACTGCTATAACGCTTTAGACTTATAGGTTTGTAATTTTTTTTTTGTACTATCATTTTTTTAAATACCTATAGATACAAACAATGTATCCTGCTATTAGCAGCAATACACTTATCAAATTATTTAAAGCTTGTATTTTTCTTTAAAAAATTCATTACACTTAAAAGTGTTGTGCCCCCATATACTTTTTAATTATTTATGCACAGATTAAGTCTAATGATTACCTGATTAACGATACGAAGCAAAACTAATCTGACCAACTGAATAGTAAGTACATCAACTACTTTATATTACCCTCACAGAGCGAGCCAGAAAGCGGATTGCACGTTTTGTAAAAGGGGTCGCCTAGTACTCCTATAACTTCAATTTGATCAGCATCATATCGAGTATTGTTTTTTCAGAATAAAAAAAGCCCGCTACTCCAAAGAGTAACGGGCTTTCATTTAAATAAAAAAATCTTATTTAAACTTTCGCTTAGTTAAGCGTTCCTTCAAAGCCAGGACGATCCCATGACTGATCTGCCCAGAATGAGAATGAACCATCATCATTCTGTGTTCCAACTCTAAATACAGAACCATCACCATTAGCATCGATTAAAGGTCTCCAACCCTGACCAAAAATCCACTCACGACCTGATGATGCAGACCAAGATCCATCGGCTTGCTTAGTGAAGTCGAACAATTGGATATCACCTGCTCCATCAAAGGACTTCCATAAGGTAACAGTAGAGTCATTAGCGCCATCCCAATCTTTCAACTTAACAGAATGACCATTGCTATCTGAACCCATGTGAACACCAGGCTGAAGCATCACAGGCATAGGTGCACCTGGATCTCCTTTATCTCCTTTATCTCCTTTATCTCCTTTATCTCCTTTATCTCCTTTTTCTCCTTTTTCACCTTTCATACCAGTGTCACCTTTATCGCCCTTGTCGCCTTTTTCTCCTTTGGCTCCAGTTGCGCCAGTGTCACCTTTTTCACCTTTCATACCAGTGTCACCTTTGTCACCTTTTTCGCCTTTAGCTCCAGTTGCGCCGGTATCACCTTTATCGCCTTTGTCACCCTTCTCGCCTTTTTCTCCCTGCCAATAATGATCAGTATAGGTATGGCTATGATGATGACCATGTGAGTGATGATGACTTCCACCTACATCATTACTACTTCCGCCTGTGTTGCTGCTTCCACCTGCGTTACCACTTCCGCCTGTGTTGCTGCTTCCACCTGCATTACCACTTCCGCCTGTGTTGCTGCTTCCACCTGCATTACCACTTCCACCAGCGTTGCC
>Ga0256832_1001592_pt1 | contig 15456 bp, 16 predicted proteins | sample 134614metaG_FD_190534 | JGI IMG/M metagenome (GOLD analysis project Ga0256832, IMG submission 190534) | Hydrothermal vent microbial communities from Lau Basin, Pacific Ocean - 134-614 | ecosystem: Environmental > Aquatic > Marine > Hydrothermal vents | place: Pacific Ocean: Lau Basin | collected...
CTGGGCATCTACCGACAGATCGGACCCCGTGCGGATCTCCGAGGCCGTGAAGCCCGACTCGGGCTCGAACGTCGTGCCGTCGAACGTGAGCGGGCGGTCATGGTCGGTGAAGCCGAAAACCTGCCCGTCCTCGCGCGTGATGCGCCAGCACCAGGCGAGTGTGGTGGCGCCGGAATCGAGATGGTTCTGCAGGGCAGGCGAGAGAGATTTCATTGACAGGTTCCCTTCTTGTGTTCGTCGAGTTTGGTGACCCAGCGCACCTTCGTGGGCGGCAACCTCCGCGACAGTGGCCACAGGTGGCCGGGCGAGGCGTGCCTTGACATGGGCCATCGGATTTACACATCGTTCATGGTTCGGTGGCATATCGTGTTTGCAAGGGTGGACAGTGTCTGATCGTCCGGAACTCGCTCCGGACGCACGGGAATGAAGCTAGAACATGACGATCTCACGGTGGGCGATCGCCATCACCAGAGCGGCACCCACGACCTGCCTGGCGTTTTTGCGTCGCCTCACAATACGGTGTCTGCTTTACCGGCCCACAATGCCCCCGGCTGCGGCTCGCCCTGCCGCCTTTGGTGCGTTATATGACCTTCCGCGCGTTCCGCATGCCGCGGCACCCGGATCAATCCACGATTTTGACAATGCAGGTCCGACCGTCATTGTCCTCAGAACCGGACATTTCAGCATTGAGATCAAAGCCGAGCTTTCTCTGCCATGCTTTCCATTTTCGTAAGAATATGATGCCGAAAGGATCCTCATCTTCGATCACCAGCCAATGCTTCGGCCTAGTCAGGCCATGAGGAATTTTCACCGTCTGGTTTCCTAACATGCTCTCCAATTGTGCCTGCTGCATTGTAACCTCAGAAAGATCGACTTCACTGACGGCAGCACCGCGTAGCAAGGTTCCCCCTAGGTTAGTTGTGTCGTCCATCTCCGCTCCAACGAGGATCGCGCCCTGCATCTTAGCGCCACTGAGGTCCGCCCCCTGCATCTTAGCGCTACGGAGGTCCGCCCCCTGCATCTCCGCTCCAACGAGGATCGCGCCCTGCATCTCCACTGCTCTCAGGAGTGCATACTGCATTCTAGCATTGTAGAGGTCCGCCCCCTGTATCTCAGCTTGGTCGAGGAACGCCCCCTGCATTTTTGCCCCACAGAGATCCGCCCCCTGCATCTCCGCTCCAGCGAGGAGCGCGCCCTGCATTTCTGCCTCACTGAGGTCAGCCCCCTGCATCTTTGCTAGGAATAGGAACGCACTTTGCATCTTTGCCCTGCTGAGGTTCGCCTTTTGCAATTTCGCCCCCCGGAGATAAGCAAAGCGGAAATCCTCTCCAGACAGGTCGCGGGACGGAAAGGAGGCCAAGGCCGCATTCCACCGTGCATCCTGGTATCGTTCCAGTTCTTCGGAAAACCGTTTGAACAGCCGCTCGCAGTCGATCGGGAGATCTGCGTGTTCTGCACCAAAGCGGTTCTTGCAATAGGTTAGGCGCATCGGCCTCACGATATCAGGGTCAGGTAAGTCCCCCCGATCAAAGGCTTCGCAGACCAGCTTGGGGATTTCCCGTTCGTCACAGAACGCCGCGCGAGAGGCGGCGCGCTCTTCGTCATAATTTCTCCAGTTCTCGGGCAGGTAAGCAAAATTGGCGTTGCGCAGATCGGCAGCGGCCATGGAAAACGGCGGTTTATTCCAGAACCAGGCGGCAACGGACTCTTTGTGCCCATCCAGAATGTCTTGTTTCCCCGCTGTATCGGCCGCTTTCAATCGTTCTGCATCGCGCCATTCAAGATAGCGAAGCGCCAGCGAATCAAGGTACGTCCCCGCTGGCTCCACCGACCGGAACCAGCCAACCGCGAAGATGGCCAACGTCGTAATGCTTAGCGCCCAGACCCCGCTGGTTCGCAGGCCCTGCCGCTCGCCGACCTGCCGGTTCAGCTGCTGCAAACTGACCAGCGCGATATAAAGGCTCATGGCCAGCGCCACGCTGCAGATCAGCAGTGTCAGCAAGGGATTGTGTGCCGGCATCGACCGCCACCAGAAGAAGGACAGAACGAAGGGCGCCCCGATATAGACCAGCATGTAGCCAAGCAGATGCACCAGCCAACGCATCGGCCTTGGCCGCAGCGCGCGGGCCTTTCGCGTCAGCGCGAAATCGATCACCAGCCAGGGCGAGACAAGATCCGACAGTGGCCTGTTGCGCCATGTCGCCGGGGCATCTCCCAGTGCCTCCCACAGTTTCTGCAGGTACAGGTGCAGATTCATAAACAGCGCGGCACCTAACGGCGGAGCGATTGCAAAGAACAGGAAGGTCGGGATAGTCACCCCTATCAGCGGCAGGTCGGTCTGTTTCTCGATCAGAAAGAAATCCTCGTCCTTCACACCCATCAAGGTAATGCCTACATAGGCCATATAGGAAAGGAGCGCAAACCAGCTTCTTTGTGCGACGCGGGCCAAGGTGTTGATGCGTTCGATGGTCGGGTCGAGGCCGACTCCGGTCGCAGCACGTTCCGCGCGCGCCGCCATCAGCCGCGCGTGCCGCTTTTTTTGCCAGTTCCCCCTGTATCGCTCCATGCAGTTCCTCCCGAAGCGGATCACCGCCATAGTGACACCAACATGCTTCACTGCCAAGCATGCGCACGTTAGTAGCACAGCATGACAATGGGCCCGGCATGGCCCCTTCGAGCCGGACAAGAGCCAGAAAGCCACGATCTGTCATTCTCATTGTCATGCACGAACCTCGATCAGGGGAATGGATGTGATCGAGCCGAGGCGCTCGATGTCGAGAGTGACGTCGAGCGTGTCGGTGTCGAAGCGCACCGGCACGTCGAATTCGAAGCCGGCGGTGATCGTCGCTCCGAAAGCCGGAGCCGTGGTGAAGGTGATGATCCCGGTTGCGGTGTCGACGCTCCAGCCGGATGCCTGCTCCACGCCGTCGATCGCGATCCTGACGGAGCCGGCAACCGGCTTCGTGATCGTGCGGGTCCATGTCTGCGATCCGGAGGTGTATGCCTTGATCAGCTGATAGACGGTTTTCGAGCCGCTTCCGGTCGCGACGTATTGATCCGTCGGGGCTGGCGCTTGCGACGGCAGGCAGGATTTGTAATCGGCCCAGTCCTTCCAGCGGAAGCCATGGAGCCGGCCGTTGCGGGCCTCGAAGAAGGCGACGACCGCCGCCAGATCGTCCGCGCGGCGGATGCCGTAGGCCGCATCATAGCGCCGCCGGCTGTTCGCCCAGCTGGCGTTGCGCTCCTCGTCGCCCGAAGCAAGCTCGACGATCTGGGTGCGCCGCTCCGGGCCGCCCCGGGCGCCTCGGCTGATGTCGTCCGGGAACCGCACTTCATGGAAAGCCATGGCTCACATCCCCCTGCGGCCCAGCGCCACGGCGCGGGCGATGTCGGCCGCCACCTGGGCGCGCGACTGGCGGAAGCTCTCGGCGTCCCGGGTATGGATGGTGATGTTCACCGGGACTGCACCGACGCCCGCGGCCACCTCGCGGCGCGAGAGCACTCGTTCGCCGCGCTGCAGGATCGCTGGTACCTCATCGGGCCTGAGCCCAACCCACCCACCGCTGTGCATCCTTGGCGCGCCGGCAAAGGCCAGGGCGGGGACCGCCCGTGTCGGCCCGCCGGCGCCGACCACGCCGCCCGAATGCAGAACGCTGGCGAAGAGGCCCGGGTTACCGGCGAGTTTGCCGAGGGCGCCACCGAGGCGCTCGGCCAGCGGCCCCAGGATGAACTTCCGGGCCGAGAGCTGCGCGAAATCCGCCAGCATCGAGGATATCAGCGAGCGGAATTCCAGCTTTCCGGTGCGCACGAAGTTGCCCATGGCCTGTTCCGCGCTTCGGAACGCCCCCACGAGGCTCTCGCCGATGCCTTTGCCGAGATCGGCGGCCTTTTCGGCATAGGCGGCAAGCGTTTCTCTGGCCGCGTCCAGCCCGGTGGCCTGTTCCTCGAGCGCTTTCAGGGTGGCGCGAACCCCGGCGGAGGCGCGGTGCTGCTCCCGGTTCCATGCGGCCAGCGCCTGCTGGTTGCGCGCCACGGCTTCCGCATTGGCCATATAAGCCTCACGCTGGCGACGCAGCCCTTCCTGCAGGATCGGATCTGCGCCGGACACGTCGCCCACGCTGGCATCGAACCGCGCCCCGGCCAGCGCCCTTGCCTGCCCGACAGGGTCGTCCTTGAATTTCAGACGGATCTCGCTCTGGCGCAGCGACGAGAGGCTTTGGCCCACCAGCGACATGGCGTTGCCGGCGGCACGCGCGAGTTCGTCTGCGAGCGTCGTCGCCTGCGCCGCCGCGCCGCCGACCGAGGCGGATGCATCGTCCATGGTCGAGCGGAACCGGATCGTGGCGAGCGCGGCGTCGGTGAGCTGCTTCAGCAGGGTGCGCTGCTCGGCTGTCATGTTCTCCACGCCGCCCAGCGCCGCGGTGTAGGCCTCGCGCAGTCGCTCGAGCGCCACCGCCTGTTCTTCGATGCCTTTCGCATCCCGCAGGTCGGCCATGGCGGCTGCCAGTTCGTTTGCATCCATGGCGGCAATGCCCAGTGCGCTGCTCAGGTCGTTGACCGGCCGGGTGAAATTGCCCAGCGCAAGCAGAGCTTCACGGATTTCGGCCATGCGTGCCTGCAGCCGGATGTTCCTGACCGCGTTGTCGCCGATACCAAGACCTTCGGAGAGAATGGTCCTCTGCTCTGCACGCAATTGTTCGAGCTCGGTCTTGAGGGCAGCAACCTTTCTTGCCGCCTCCCGGAATTCACCGGAGGTCACCGTTCCGATATCGCCCAGCGCCTCGCGTGCTGCCGTCAAGCCCCTTGCGATGCTGTCGAGCGCCTCCAGCTTCGCCAGATCGCGCTGAACGATCAGCAGGGCGCGCGCCTCGCCCGCAAGATCGCCGTATTTCTTGACCAGCTCGTCGGTGGGCGCCGCTGCCGCCTTCACGCTGGTGGCATAGGCCGACACCGCCCCATCGAGCCCCTTGACCGTCTCGGACAGCTTCTTGCCGGTGTCGGCAGCGTCCAACATGTCCACGACGAAGGGCCCGAGCACCGCGGCCACGGTGCCGATGGCGATGCCGAGGCCCCCGAAGCCCAGCAGCAGGTCCGGCATCTGGATGGAGAGCGCGCGCAGGTAGTCGCCGGTCATGGCACCCTGCTGGGCGACCTGGTTGAGCTGCAGCCCGACATTGCGCAGGGCGTTGCGCGAGCCGCGCGAGGTGCGACCGAGAACGCCGAGGCGGCGGTTCAGCCTGTCGACCTCGCGACCTACCAGCGCGAATGACCGCTTGGCATCCTCGCCGATTCCGCGAAACTCGGCCCTTACCCGCTTGCCGCCCGTCGCGTCGATCCGCACGCTGACGCGCTTTTCAGCCATGGATCAGTCCTCTCCTTGATCTTGCGAACCACGTGGCCTATTTCTGACAGGCCCGGTCGCGTCAGGAACTCGCGTTGGCGCGCTTGCAGTTGGCACGTCCGTAGTCCGCAACTGCCGGGCACACCGTCCTTCGATCATTCCTCGCTTCGTTCATTCATGGCGCGCACCATCACCGCCTCGATCGGCGGAAGCAGATGGCCGGCCGCGCGTGCATCGACGCCCAGCGCCCCGGCCAGAGCCAGCGCCGCGCCCATGTCCCAGCCGATGACGCCGCCGGCGGGAGAAACCCGCAGCTGCCCGCCGAGCCGCCCCACCAGATCCCAGACCTGCTGCCCCTCATGCGACTGCGGGGCATTCAGTCGGCGCGGGCACTCTTCGCAGACGCCTTCACAGCTTTCGCAGTATCCTCCGCCCCCGCCGAACTCCCATTCGGCAAGGGCGACGAGACGTTTTTTTCCGATTCCAGCGCGTGAAGCGGGGCCAGATAGAGGGCCCGGAAGGCCAGATAGACCCAAGGGACGTCCATCAGCGCGTCGATGAGCGCAGGGGCGGGTTTTTCCAGCACCTCGCCCTCGGCATCGCCCACGCCTTCCCAATCGATGATCACGCGCCGCGCCCAGGCTTTCGCCTCGAGGACGCCGGCGTCGATTTCCCCATCGTCCTCGAATGCGCCGGCCTGAGCCATTTCCTGCCATACCTGCGCCGCGGTGGCGCTCAGCGGCGGCAGCACGCGCACCCGCACCCCGCGGCCGAGATCGAGCCATTTCGGCTCCGTCGAAAGATCCAGTCTGATCATCAGTAGCTCGCAATCTGGTTTTTCAGGACGACCGTGCACATCTTTCCTGCGCCCGAATCGAAAGCCGCCTGCCAGTCGAAGCTCGCCTGGATGCCCTGCGGCCCCTGAATTTCGACTTTCGGGATCGGAAGATAGACCTTGTGCGCGGTCAGCTTGAGATTGACGGTGCTGGAAAGAGACCAGGAGAACTCCAGCGAGGCTGCGCCTCCGCTGATCGCCTGATCCATCAGCACGGTATCGGCGAAGCGCACGTCGATCCGGCCGGTCAGCTCGGCCATGGATGGATCGGCCCCGTCGATCTTGCCGTCCGAGCGGATGGTCTCGATGCGATCGAGGTTGTTCTTGTAGCTCACGTCGGCTGAAACGATATTGCCGAGGCTTGTGCCGTTGCGCAGGATCGAGCCGTTGAAATGCCCGAACCGCTGCAGGTTCCAGGCGGTCGGCGTGCCCGCTGCCGTGGTGGTCGCCACGTTCTCGCCCTGGGCTACCAGGCTGGCGGTGGCGGTCAGCAGCCCGCGCCGTTCCATGGTCCAGCGGAGTTCATCCAGCACACAACCGGTATACATGGCGAATCGCGGGATCTCCGGCAGGGCGACCTCGATGGCCATGCTGGGCAGCGACCAGCTGCCGGAGGTGTAGGTGTGGGTCTTGTTGGTGGTGCCGGTGGTGGTGGGCGCGCCGAAGGCCGCCTTCAGCCAGAAGCCGATGGCTTCGGCGTCGATCGGGATCTCGATATCGCCATCGACCGTCACCGCGTCCTTGACCGGGGCGAGCGGATCTCGCCCGTAGCCCAGAAGTTCGGAATTCAGGAGCGGCTGATCCGCTCCGAGCGACGAGCGGGCGAAGGGCATCTGGAAAAAGCCGCTTGCGGGCGCGGTGCCGTAGGTCGTCTCGAACGCGGCCGCGAGCTGCGACCGCGCGCCTTGTGCGCGTGCCATGTGTCAGTCCTTTCGATTGTCGTTTCAGGCGAGCGGATCGCTCGTCGTGTAATGCAGCGTCACCGCGATCACCGCGGCCTTGAGCGCCTGCGCGCCCTCGATGGGCAGATCGACGGGCTGCGGCGCGTCCGGCTCCGACCAGTCACAGAGCCCGCCCAGCGTCCGGTCGGCGGCAAGAGCCGTGCCGATGGCGGCGGCGAGCGCGTCGAAGGTGCTGTCGCGCGTGGTCGGGGTCTTGCCCTGCACGATCGCCTCGACCTCGGCGCGATGCTGCCAGTGGTAGCGCAGGGGCGAGAGCGTCACCTCCGGCGCGCCAGGCTCGCCGTCGCGCAGGATCAGAAGCCCTCCGGCCGGCACGCGTTCTGGAAGCACCTCGCCGCGCAGGACGGTGGCGCCGGGCACGCCCTGCAACACGCCGAACAGCGCCTGCAGGACGTTCTCGCGGGTGGTTGCCATGGACTATCTCCAGTTGCTCACGATAGCCGCCGGAACCGCACGCGCCACCTGCTCCGCGCTTCGCGCCAGATCAAGCCGCTTTGGCAGCTTCACCTGCGGCACGAGGATGAAGATCGGTATCACGACATTCTTCCTGAAGCGCCTCGGTGACGCGACGAAGCCGAGATGGTCCAACGTCCTGCGCTGGCGCTGGGTTCCGTCGTCCACGAGCAGCGAGGGACGACCACGCCGATAGACGAACCGCAGCCGTTTGCCTGTCCGTTCTTCCCAGAGGTGCGGGGTTATGCGTGCGTGTCTTGGCCCCCGCATCCGCCTGGCCACCCGATCTATCGGGATCGCCAGCCAGAAGCCCTCCTTCGAGCGGATCAGAGCGCCATGTTCATGCGCGCCGACGATTTCGGGGGCTTTCGACCAGATGAGCGCGGCGGCATCCATGCTGTGGGTTTTCTCGGGGTAACGCTGGTTCCGGATGGTATTGGCCAGCCGCCGGCCGAGGCCGGCGGCCCGGATCTGTCCGCGCCAATCCCTCTTGATGGCGCGCCCGGCGCGGTCCATGGCGATCGAAACGGCCTTCTCGCCGGCGACGAACTCGTCATGCAGCGCTGCCTGCAGGTTCTCTTCGCTGCGAAACGTGATCCTCATGCCGCCACGAGCTCCGCCGTCCAGATCAGCCGCTCGGCATCGCGCACCGGTTCGCCCTGGACGATGTAGGAAGCACCGTTCATGTCGATCCTGTCGCCGGCGGCGAGATCCGGGGCATCGCTTGCGAGCATGTCCACGATCAGCGTGTCGGAAACGACGCGCGCGCCGGCAAACGAGGTTATCTCGTCGGGCAGGCGGGCGATGACGCGAAGAGGGATGCCCGGCCCGGTGCCGCCCGGATAGATCGTGGCGTCCCTGGCCATGATCGGATTGCGAAAGATCGCGGCCAGGGCGCCGGGGAGCGGGTCCACGGTCAGACGGTTCCGTTGAGGCGCACGACGCCGGTGGTGTCGGACGCCCCGCCGGCGACGGCAGCCACGGCCGCGCCGATCAGCGTGTTGCCGGTGGCCGCGGTGGTGCAGCGCTTGTTGGTGTCGTCCCAATAGACCTTCACGCCTTCGGCCCATGCTTGCGAGCCGACCTTGGGAAGGGTGTAGACGCCGGCGGTCGCGATGACCACGCGATCGCCGGCAGCGGCATCGCCGGAGGCAATGCCGAACAGAGAGCCTACAAGCACACCATCGCCGCTGCCGAGCGCGGCGGGGGCGGTGACGGCGACGTTGTCGCCGCGGGAAACATAGTTCTTCATCTGTCTTTCCTTTCAATGGAGGATGTCCGCCACCCCATGCGGGATGGCGGTGGAATCGTCATGCGCCGGGGTTCTTGAACAGGCCGCGCCAGTCGATCGCCTTCGCGGCAAAATCGTGCCGGGCCTTGATCTCGACCCCGTCGATCTCGAAACCGGTGCGGGTTTCGGTGTAGACGCCGTTCTGTCCGTCGAGATAGGCGTATTCCACCGTGTCGATGCGCGAAGGTTCCGCCGCGAGGAACCAGGGATCGTTGCCGCTCGCGGGGATGAGCCGCTGTTCCTCGATCACCTGCATGCGGCCGGCGAAGGGATTGACGTCCGATGCGTTGGCAGGGGTTACGGAGGTCATCTGCTTGTTCGCCTCGAGCGCGCGCGGCCCGGGCGGCACGAGGATGTAGCTCGGCCGCACCGTGATCGGGCGCCCCTCGAGCCCCTTGTGCTGGCCGAACTTGCGCATCGCCGTGGCCAGCGCCGTATCCGTGATCGCCGATCCGGTGCCAAGATTGCCGTGATCGTTGTGGAACAGCGCCTTCCCGTCCGCCATGGTCGGATTGCCGGTCAGGATCGCATAGACGATATCGCTTTCGAGATCCGCGGCGGCGGCCCCGAAGGCCATCGGGATGCGGGTGAGCGCATCGAGATCGTCATTGATGATCGCCTGACGGGTGATCGCCACGATCCGCCCATAGGTGGCGAGGGCATAGGTTTCCTTGCCGTCGGTCACGGCGCCGTAGGAATATTCGCCGTTTTCCAGCACCTTCTTGAGATCGGGCGCGCCGCCGATCTGGGCCCGGTCGACGGGCTTGAAATCGACGATCGTGGCGCGACGCGCCCAAGCGGTGAAGGTCCGGGGGGTGGTTTCATACGCCCGGCGCAGGGTCTTGTTGGCGACATTGGCGAGGATCGCCGCGAAATCGCTGGTGCCGAGGGAACCGGCGCGGTTCTGAAGGGCCGCGCGGGCAAGCTCCATCCGGCTCATGCCGCGGGTGCTCACGCCACAGCGCTCGAGCACATGGCGCGCCTGCTCGAGCAGCGTCATGCCGCGGAACTCGCGCGCATCGGCGGTCATTTCGACCAGACCAGGATCCGCCCGGTGCATGATCGCGGTGGCGGCGGCTTCGCGATAGGCGTTATCGGTTTCACCGCTGCTCCGTGCCTGCGCCGGCAGGGCGGTGCGGCCCTCGAACGGATCGCCGTCCGCCAGATGATCGAGGATTTCGCTCCTTGCTGCATCCAGCGAGATCCCGCGCCTGATCATGTCCTCGGTCCTGTCCTCGAGGCCATGGCGTTTGCAGAGCGTCAGAATTTCGCTCGCGCGCCGGCGTTCGGCCTCGATCGCGGCAGCGGAATTGCCGCCGGCAGGCGAGGCCTGCGTCGGGGCTTGCTGCGGTTCGGCATTCCGGCCTGCGTCGGCGGTGGCAATTGCCGTGCGCTGATCGGGCGCATCGTTCGCGCGGGTGTCGGCGGCACCGTCTGCCGCCTGCTTCTTCTTCGTCATGACGTGTCCTTTCGGTTGACCCGCAGGGGCGGGGGTGGTGTCGCGCCGGATGATGGCGCAGGGGTGGAGCCGTTCACGCCCGGCATCTTCCGAGCGGATGGATGCTCCGGGATCGGCGGGCATGGCGACCGCCGAGATTTCGTATGGCTCCCAGTCGACGGCGCGCCACAGCTCGCGCTCGCCGTCGCGTTTCTCGATCTCGTACTTGTGGACGCGGTAGCCCACCGAGACCTTGTTCACCGAGCCCTCGAGGATGCGGTGGACGACGGATTCCGCATCGGGGGCGGATGTGAGGCGGATCGTCGCCCGGCCCTCGCCGCCCTCGATCTTCACGGAACCCGGGACCACGTTGCCGAGCACGGAGCCCAGCGACCACGAATTGTGCGATTCCAGAAACGGCGCGCCGTCGTCGAGGCGCTCGAGCCGGACGGCATTGGGCGAGACGATCAGTTCCTCGTCGTACTCGACGACCGTATCCCAGCCTTCCCAGCGCGCCCGGCGCACCGTGGCGCCGGTGGTCCAAACCACTTCGATGGTCCGTTCCTCCTCGTTGATCGCACCGGGCACGACGGTGGCTTCCCGCCCGAGCACGGGCAGGTTGAGCATGTCTTTCGCCATGATTCGCTCCTATTGTTGCCTGTTGTCCCGGTCGTCGCCGGGCTGCGTCGGATCGGTGGCCTGCGCGAGGCCCGCCTTGGTCACGAGGCGCGGGTCGCTGTCGAACACGAGGCCCAGCGCATCCGTCTTTTCGGCGAAAGCGGCCCATTCCCCGATCATCTGTTCGGGATCCTGGCCGCGGCGGGCGATCTGCTCCGGCAGCGTGGTGAACCCGGCCCTGACCTCCAGCATGTCCGCCTGCGCGTCCTGCAGCGGGTTCACGCTCTCGAAACGCGGGGGCGTCCAGGTAGCCGTTATTTCGCGGTCCGGCGGCAGGATTCCCGCCACCTGCGCCATCTCCATGAACCATTTCCAGATCGGTTCGCAGAGCATCGGAATGACTGTCTGATACTGCAGCTGGCGGACCATCCTGCGGAATTCGTTCAGGCCGACCCGGGACGACGAGAAGTTCGTCTGGCTCAGATCGCCCGTCATCAGCGCATATGGCACCCGAAATCCGGCTGCGATCGTATGCAGCTGCACCCTGTGCCATTCGTAAACCCCGCCGTGGGGCGAAGGATGATTGAACTTGATGTCCTTGCCTCCGCGGGCATAGGCGATCAGACCGGGCTCGAACTGCTCGACGATATTGCCGTCCGCATCCTCGACCTTGGGCGCGATGGCCATGTCGTCCTCGTTGTCCGCGAAAACGATCCCGACGAGGCAGGCCTCGGTCTTCTTGCGCACGAGCTCGGCATTCTGCCAATCCCCGACGTCCCGGATCGAGCGGATTGCGGGCGTCCCCCATGGGACGCCACGGTTCTGAACGCGCTGGCGCTCGAAAAGATGCGCGACCTTGTCGGCAGGAACCCTGACCGGTTTCATGTTCACGGGTGTCGAATGATCGCCGGGGTGGTCGCGATACATCCAGTACGCCACCCTGCGCCCGGAGCCGTCGTATTCGATTCCGTTCACGATTCTGGGTCCGTTGGCCGGGAAGGAATATCGATCATCCGCGAGATGGTCCGCTTCGCGCAGCTCGATCAGCAGGGGAATTCCCCCCGGTTTCTCGCGCGCATTCGCTCTGAGCACCCGCTTGACCGCGAAAACCTCTCCGCCTTCGAGCATTTCGCGCACCGCGAGGGTCAGCAGCCCCTGGAACGTGGTATGGCCATGTGCGTCCGCGGCCCTCGCCCAGCGCCGCCATGCAGCATCCACCTCCCGGTCAAGTCCGGCGTCTCCGGTGTTGGCGCGCGGCTCTATCCCGGTCCCGACGATATTGTTGACGAGAACCTGAACGGCCTGGGCCGCAAGCGGGTTGTTGCGGACGAGATCCCGCATTCTCTGGCGGAGCAGATCGGCCGCAACGGCGATTTCCGCATCGGCTGAAGTGTTTCCGCTCACCCACCCGTCCGTGCCCCGCCCTTTCGCGGCTCCGTCGTAAGCGCGCTCACGGCCTTTCCCGGCCTTCGGGCGCAGCAATGAGAGCACGTTGCCGATCAGTCCCATCAGTTCCTCCTGAATGCCGCGAAGCCGGCAACCGGGCGAGGTTTTCCGCCCGCGCTTTCGATCTCGCCCTCGATCATGCGGATACGGCGCAGCAGGTCGTCGGCGCTGCCGTATTCCACGGTCTTGCCCTCGTATGTGATGCGCAGGATGCCCTGGGCATAGGCCGCCTTCAGCGCGTCGAGTTCGGTTTGCGAATAGGCCATCTAGAACCAGTTCCCCCGTCGTTTCGGGCCCAGCCAGTCGGAACTGCGACGCCGGGACGTTTCACGTTGCGCACGGACAGGAACCCCGGCCGGATCGCTCTCCTCCCTGCCGGGGGCCAGCTGCGCCTCGAGTTCTTCCCAACGCCGGTCGTCCCAGCGGTCGATTCCCATGAGCCATGCTGCGGCGCGGGCATAGACCCGGCAATCGAGCGCCTCGTTGCGCTCCCGCGTCTTCTGCCATTCGAGCTTTTGAAAGCCCTGCCGGGTCTTGATCGTCACCAGCTGCTCGGCGGTCAGCTGCTTGAACCATTCGGCGGGCGTGCCCTTGGCGATGTGCACGTATCCCGCAGGCCACCCCGAGCCTTCGGCCAGTTCTTCCTCGGTCGGCTTCGGCAGGCGCAGGAAGCGATAGGTCTCGCTCTTGAACACGGCGCCCGCCACCTTCCAGAGCTGCACCCCGCGCTTCAGCTTGCGCCCCGCCGCCGTGACCTCGACGTATGACGGCCCGTCGACCGGCGTGGAGCGATCGAACCCGCCGACGCCCTTGACGGCGATCACCTGCCCGCGCCCGACGGCGCGCACCCAGGAATATACCGAGCTGGTGGTCACGCCGTCGCCGGTATCGATCGCCATGCGCGCCAGCGCCATCTGCTGACCGCTCGCGTGTTCCCATGTCATGCCGAGAAACTCTGTCATCTCCCGCCAGATAGCTTCCCGAGATGTGTCCCCGTCGAGCACCACGTGATCGACCAGCCAGCTCTCGAGGCCACGCCCCCAGCCCCAGACGTCGATCTCGATGCGGTCGCGCTGCACGTCCGCGCCGGCGGTCAGCACCAGCGCGCCTTCCGGCACGGTGCCGAGCCGCCAGTCCTCGCGCCGCTCGTAGAGCCGTTCCCAATCCGGCGCATCGCCCTTCTCGGCCCAGGTCTCGCCCAGGATCGTGTTCTTGACCGTCTTGAGCGCCGCGTCGTTGCCGACCGCCTCTTCCCATTTGCGGGCGATCTCGGCCCAGCCGAGCCAGCCCAGCGGCGAATAGAGCGCGTTGATATGGTAGCCCCTGATCCCGGCGGCCTCGGCCCGTGCGCGGGTTTCGTCGTCCGCCGTCGGCAGCCAGCAGGCCCCGTTCTCCTCGGCCATCATCTGCGTCTTGAACCGCTCGTCGATGGGCTCTTCGCAGTGCTCGCAGATGTAGCGTGCCGTTTCCGGCCTGCCCTTTTCCCAGCGCAGGCGCTCGAACTGCAGCCATTGCAGCGCGCCGCAATGCGGGCAGGGCACGTGGTAGCGGCGCTGATCGCTCAATTCATACTCCCGCTCGATGCGGCTCGCACCGGTGATCGTGGGCGTGGACGCCAGGAACAGCTTGGCCCGGTGCCCGAAACTGGCGCAGCGCGCCTCGGCCAGCGCGATCGGATCGCCCTCGCCGTCCACGTCTCCCGGATAGGCGTCCACCTCGTCCAGAAACACCCATCGCGCCGGCATCGAGCGCAGTCCCACCGCGCTGTTCGCCCCGGTCAGCACCAGCTGGCCGCCCGGAAACCGCTTGGCCAGGATCGTGTTGCCGCTGTCCTTCGAGCGCGCGGGCGAGATGCGCTCGCGCAGCTCCGGGCTTTCCTCGATCAGCGGTGCGATCCGCTGCTGCGACAGACGCTTGGCCGTGTCCACCGTGGGCTGCACCAGCAGGAACGGCCCCGGCGCCTGGTGGATGCAGTATCCCAGCCAGTTGTTGCCGGCCTCGGTCGCCCCGACCTGCGCCGCCTTCATGAACACGATCCTGCGCGCCGGATCGCTCGGGCTCAGCGCGTCCATGATCTCGCGCATGTAGGGCGTGCGAGCCGTGCGATACGGCCCGGCTTCCGAGGCGGCCCGCGAGGACAGCACCCGGTGCCGGTCGGACCATTCCGAGACGGTCAGCGCCGGATCCGGGGCCAGCCCCGCCAGCCAAGCGCGGCGGATTTCCTCCGCGCCGTCGAAGTCAGCGAAGTTCAATCTCGATCTCCGCCAGCTCGGCCAGTTGTTTGCGCAGGTGCTTGTCCAGCACCTGCTCCATCGTGTGCGCGTCCACGCCGAGCTCGGCCGCCATGTCCGCCGCCGCGCGCGGGGGCCAGTTCTGCCAGGCGTCCCGCTCGCGCCGCGCGAGGTCGAACACCATGGCGGTGGCCTTCTCGCGGTCCACCAGCTCGCCCTTCATCTTGGCGAGCTTGATCTTTGCCGTCTGCGCCTTCAGCACCTCGTTGGCCAGCCTTGCGCGCAGGAACGAGACCTCGCCGTCTCCTGCGGGCGCATCGCCCAGGGTCTCGTCGACCGCCCGGAGCGCCGCCTTCGGCACCGGCTTCGTCTTCACCCGCGTCTTTGCGCCCAGAGCCTGCGTCCGCTTTCCTCGTTGCTGCGCCGGATCGGTGTTGGCGTCCCATTCCCGGTCAGCCTTCTCCGGGTCGATCGTGCCGTCCGGCTCCGGCGTGATGCGTCCCGACTTGATCGCCTTGCGCACGGCCATCTCGCTCACGCCTCGATGGCGCGCATAGGCGCGTTGCGACAGTCCCATCAGCTGTTCCTCACGCGGATGCGCTCGAACAGGCGGCGAAGCGCGTAGGACCGAACCAACGACACCACGGTGAAGATGCCGCCCAGCGCCAGATGCGAACCGGCGGCGATCTCGATTCCGAACGGCGGGAATACGAGAAACTGCGTTCCGATCGCCACGCCGAAGCCGATGGCGACATTCGCGACCGCCTCGACCATGGACATGCTCCGGCTCTGTTTCATGCGGCCTCCCGCGCGCCCGCAATCTCATCGAACGAGCGGCCAT
>Ga0256832_1001593_pt1 | contig 15451 bp, 13 predicted proteins | sample 134614metaG_FD_190534 | JGI IMG/M metagenome (GOLD analysis project Ga0256832, IMG submission 190534) | Hydrothermal vent microbial communities from Lau Basin, Pacific Ocean - 134-614 | ecosystem: Environmental > Aquatic > Marine > Hydrothermal vents | place: Pacific Ocean: Lau Basin | collected...
TCTACAACTTCGTCCGACCTCACCAGGCCCTTGGCCAGATGCCTCCCGCGCCTCCAGGCTCACTTCCCAGAGGCCACCACGCACCTCCTTGTCTCATATGTCCTGAACTAGGACACGGGCCCGGCCGGTGGGGGGCGTGCTACCATGGGCGGGCGGCCGCGTGTCGGTCTCCCCCGGGGCTCGCCGGCGACTGGCCAGAGAGGACTGCTTCGGTGAACTGCAGGGCGTTCGCGGCGTGGCGGGGGTGGGTGCTCGGAGGCGCGCTGCTGCTGGCGGCGTGGGGCGCGGGTTGCGGCGGCGAGCGCGGCTCGGGGCCAGCCGACGGGGGCGACGGCGGCCGCACGATCGACGGCGGGGCCGACGGGACGGTGGCCGAGGGCGGCCCGGGCGATGCGGGAGACGACGGAGGCGGCGGCCCCGGCGAGGGCGGCATGGGCGATGGCGGAGGCGTCGGGCCGGGGCCGGACCTGCCGGAGCCCGGCGGGCCGCGCTCGAGGGCGCCGGTGGTGGGCTGCAACGGCGCCGAGCGGCCAGCCCGGCGGCTCGCTTCGGTGGAGCCGGTGTGCGAGGCGGTGGGCGGGGGCCGCTGCTGGTACGTCTCGCCGGAGGGCTCGGACATGCCCGACGGTAGCTTCGCGCGGCCGTTCGCGGTGCCGCAGGAGGCGGTGCGCCGCGCGGGCCCCGGGGACGTCGTCTACCTGCGCGGTGGGGTCTACGGCGAGGCCAACGCGCACGTCTCCTCGGTGCCGCGCTGGGGCGACCCGTCGGCCGGGGTGAACCGCGGGCTGTTGACCATCCGGCGGGTGTCGCTGCCCGGCTGGGCGGGAGGAGAGAGCTACGCGGTCCGGCCCGGCACCGAGGAGGCGCCCATCCTGGTGCGCTCCTTCCCCGGGGAGCGGGCCTGCTCGGACGGCGCCGGCGGCATCCGCATCGGCGAGAGCGGCATGGACGGCGTGGACATGGCCTACTGGCGCATCGAGGGCATCACCCTGGTGGGCGCGCCCATCGAGATCGGCGGCGGCTCGGGCAACGCGGCCATGCCGATCAATCAGGTCCACGACATCATGGTCCGCTACAACGAGGTGTTCGCCTACGTGACGCCGGGCGGCGGCAACCCCGGCCTGGTGCGAGTCAACCGCGGCGACGGCGGCGGCCCCTACGAGATCCGCATCCAGGCCAACATCCTGCACGACCTGGTGCCCATCGACCCCGACGGGGTGCAGCGCGACTGGTCCACGACGAACGACACACAGCACTTCGGGGCGGTCACCACGCTCTCCTGCGAGACGTACCTGGGCCCGGGCTGCGGCGGCAACGGCTCGGTCTACATCGAGGGCAACCACATCTACCGGGTGCCGCAGGCCTTCTTCTTCAAGAACCCGGCGCGCGGCCCCGTGGTGATCCAAGGCAACGTGGTCCACGACATCCGCGCGCTCGGGCAGTGGTCCCCCTCCAACATCCTGCTCGAAAACAACCTCTTCCACGGTGGCGCGGGGCTAGCGCGCATCGGGGGTACGGGCGGCCCGGTTGAGGATGAGGTCTTCGAGCGGCTGGGTCACAACCTGACGGTGCGCAACAACACCTTCGTCGGCTTCGACCAGGTCATCGAGTTCCGCATCTTCGCCTCCGGGCACACCATCCACGGCAACGTGGTGCAGGGGCTGGCCATCCCCTACGCCGAGCGGGGCTGGAACAACATGGGCTTTGTCTTCCAGGCGCAGAGCTGGATCCGGCCCGACACGGCCGCGCGCATCGAGGACTCGCAGCTCGCCCGGGACAACGACTTCGATGACAACTGCTTCGTGACGCCGGTCGAGGACTTCCTGGCCTACGGGCGGCGCCGCCGCACCGATTCGGGCACCGACCTGACCCACCTGACGCTGGCCCAGGCACGCGAGCGGCTCGGCTTCGATGTGGCAAGCGACCGGGTGGACGACCCGAGCGCCGTCTTCGAGGACTTCGCCGCCGGCAACTACCGCGTCCGCTCCGACGGCCCCTGCGCCGGCCGCGGCGCCGAGGTGCCCGACTGGGCCCTGCCCGACGGAGCGCGCTGAGCGGCGGAACGGCATGGGCGCCCCGGGGCCCCGCCGTCCAGTGTACCGTGGCGCGCACGGACATCGGTTTGCTGGCCGCTCTGGTGCTGCTTGCAGCCGGCTGCGGTCGGCTGGGCTACGCGCCGCGTGGGGCCGGCGCCGACGGCGCCGCGGCAGGAGACGGGAGCAGTCCGGAGCAGGACGGCGGGCCGACCGATGCCGGCACGCGCTCCAACGCGGGCGAGTAAGCGCTGCATGCACCGAGCCAAAGGTCCCGAAGCGCCGCGCGTGATCGTCGCGGGCAAGCAGGAGCTGCCGGCGCCCTATCCCGGCGGCGGCGACAAGGCGGACTGCGACCTCTGGGCGCGCAGGGAGCGCTCGCTGCTCTACGTGGGGTTGACCCGCGCCCGGGACTGGTGCGCGACAACCGCGGCCCGATGAGCTGGGCTCGCGGCGCAACACCCTGGTGTTGCCCGAGAGCCACACCGTGGTGAGGGACTCACGGAGCGACGAACCTTCGAGCACCGCAGCTACGTTTTCGGCCGCTCGGCCGGTTTGGCATAGGAGCTGCTTGGAACGGCCGCATGCACCTCTCGAAAGCCCTTCTTGCCCTCGTCGCGGCCTGCGGGGCGACCCTCCCGATCGCCCGCGCCCAGGATGTCGTGATCGTCGTCGAGGACGGCGCCGGGGTCGGCCAGCCGACCCCGAGCAACGCGAGCCGTGGCCCGAGCGCTCCTGCGTCGATGGTGCCCCAAACCATCCTGACGGTGGACACGCCGCCGGCCCTCGACTGCCCCGCCTGCCTCGAAACGCAGCGGATCGAACGGGAGATTCAGAGGCTCCGCCGGTCGATGCCGAACCTGGGTCGACCGACTGGCCTGCTGGTCGCGGGCCTCCTCTCGAGCGTGGGGAGCCTCATGTTGGCTGCGCTCGTCGATCTGTCGACCTGCTTCGAACCGGGGGCCTGTGAGGCCTCGCCGGTCACCATCGGGTTCGGTGTAACCGCGGCGGCGTCCTTCGGCGTGGCCCTCGGCGGCCTGATCGCCCTGCGACGACGCCTCCGGCAGCGAGTCCGCATCCACCGTCGGATCCGCGAGCTTCAGAGGTCGCTCCGGCCGCCTCCGGCCTGGTAGCGCTCCAAGGCGAGCCCCTCGGTCCTCTGTGGCAGCAGGGCAGCTTCTCGAGGTGTTGGCCTGGTGTCCGACGCGCGCCTCAAGGACAGCTGACGGGACGGACCTCGTAGGCCACGGTGGTCGCCCCGTCGGTGACCTCGACGGAGTAGGTGTCGCCAGGCTCCGGGTTCCATCCGTCCAGGCGCCAAGCCACCGTGGGCTGCCCGTAGCTCCCCATGAGCGGCATGGTCGTCGTCGGCATCGCCATCCCATCGGACGCGCGGGTGACGGTGACCGTGACCTCGCCGCTGAAACGTACTCCGCCCAGGGACCAGAGCTGGCGACGGGTCAGCTCCACGGGCACGAACCCTGGCGGCGGGTAGGGCACGTTCTCGGGCGGGCTCGCGCCCGTAGCGCCTCCGCCGGTGCCCAGGACCTTCAGGCACGAGGCGCCGCCGTACGACGTGCCGCCGTGGTAGATGCCCACACCGACCTCGCGCAGCGGCGGGTTGAGGCACCAGCGACGATGCCCGAGGGTGCTGTCGTTGCCCCAATCGATCATGAACTGATCGATCATGCTCGGGCCCGTCTGCCGTCCCCAGGCGATGTTGCTGCTGCCCGCGCCTGCGGCGGCCTCCGGCGTGTAGCAAACGGCGCTGGGCTCCGGAAAATGTGCGCCCGGTCCCGCGGGGTTCCACGCCGAGGTCATCGCGCAGTGCTGCGCCTGGAGGTTGTCCGTCGGGTCCTCGGCGGAGACCGGGCCGAGCCCCGTCAGCCAGCGAAAGAAGTTCAGCCGACGGACCGCGTCGTCGATGCCTCCGCGGGTCAGCGTCCCCGGATCGCACATCGCCTCGCCGGCCACGTAGTAGCCGGAAGACACCGCGAGGCTCGCGCGGTAGCGGGCGCAAACCTCGGCCTGGGTGTGGCTGGCCGGGTCACCGACGGGCTCCGCGACGCATTGATCCCCGGACGCGACGAAGCCCTCGACGCACGCGCAACGGCCCTCGATGCAGCGCCCGTGCGCCATGCATCGGACATCCGCGCAGGGATCGCCCGGTCCCGCGTCGAAACCGCCGTCGAACCCCGCATCGAACCCGCCGTCGAACTCAACCGCCGCGTCCGGACCCGCCGCATCCCCGCCCGCGTCGAAACGAACCGCTGCATCGAGCCCCGCGTCGGGAGCAACCGAACCATCCCTCCGTTCGCCGGGAGGCGGACGCGTCCAAGCGGTGCCCGTACACGCGGTCAGCAGCAGCAACGCCCAAGGTCCGCGGCTCATCTTCCCCCTCGACCCTTGGGCGCTCGCACGACACTCACTCTACAGCACATCTCAACAGCGAGCGAGCAGGGACACGACCGCCGTCAGACGAGCGGGCTCTGCGCTCGCACGAGTCCGTGCCCGAGCTCTGCGAAGAGGTCGCCCTTGCCCAGGAGCCGCTCGGCGCCCTTCGCGTCGAGGACGATGCGGCTGTTGGTGACGCTCGACACGCGCAAGGCGACGCGACCCGGGAGGTTGGCCTTGATGGCGCCCGGCACGACCTTCACGCTCGGGTGCTGCGTCGCGAGGATGAGGTGGATGCCCGCCGCGCGAGCCTTGGCCCCCAGCCGGCGCACCGCCGCGAGGAAGGGCTCCTTGGTCACCTTGCTCATGGTGAGATCGCCGAACTCGTCGACGATGACGACCCGCCGCGCCATGCGCTCGGGCGGGGACACCTCCTCGTTGTACTCGGCGATGTCCTGGACCGCCGCCGCCTCGAATTTCGCGTAGCGCTCCTCCATCTGGTGGCACAGGTCTTCGAGCAACTCGACGGCCCGATCGTCCTCGACGATGATGGGGCTGGCCAGGTGACTCTGAAGGCTCGCGGCGAGGTTCTGAAAGGTCACGCGCTTGGGATCGACGAGGGAGAGCTGCAGAGCGCCGGGCGGATGAAACGCCACGAGACTGCTGGCGATCGCGCGCAGGAGAACGCTCTTTCCGCTCCCGGAGCTCCCCCCGATCAGGAAGTGGCAACAGTTCGGGTCGCCCAGGTCGGCAACGAGCACCTGCCCGTCGATCCGTTCGCCGAGCACGAAGCGCCCGCTGGCCTCCCGAAGCCAGCGCTCCTCGCGCTCGAGCAGCTCGGGCAAGAGCACATCCCGCGGCTTGCGCCGCGCCACCTGGAAGAGGCGTAGGCCGCGGGTCTTGTAGAAATACGCCTCGTAGTCGTGCTCGGCCGCGAGCTGGTGGATGACGTCTTCGGCGGCGGCGTCGATCTTGCGGATGCTCCGCTTTCCCGACACCTCGACGGTGATGAGCCGCGCCCCGAGCTGCGGCGGCTTCTTGCTCTGGGCCGGGACGTGCTGGCGCCGGAGGATCTCGACGATGAGCTTCTGCACCGCGAGCGCCTCGGTCCGCCCTTCGTCGTCCCGGCGAACCGGGCAGCGCGCCTGACCGCCGGGCCGAATGGTGACCTCGCCCGTCACCGTAGGGCGCGGTCGCGCCGCCCCACTCGGCGGCTGGTCCCGCTGCGGCAACCACGTCCCGTAGAGAGCCGCGCACTCGGCGCGCAGAGGGCAGGCCGGACAAAGGTCGGCGCTCTCCGTTGGCGGCGCGCTCGTCGGGTCCCGGAGCCAGGCAGCCATTCGCCCCACGAGCGGCAAGAGCGTCTGCTCGACCATCGCGTCGGCCTCGGAAGGGTCCAGGCGCGTGACCCGGAGCCGAGGATCGAAGCGAAGAATGAGCGGCTCGGCGTCGAGGCCCGCGCTCTCGCGAAGCAGGAAGCGATAGAGAGCCACCTGCGCCCGGTCCACGTCGGCGTCCCGTTCGCTCGACAGCTTGTACTCGACGACCTGCGCCTTGTGCGCCTGAGGTTCGTGGAGCGCATCGATGCGTCCGCGAAGGACCACGTGCTCACCGCCGGGGACCTCGATCATGTGCTCGGCCTCCAGCTCGCTCGCCGCGAGGAAGCCCCGCAGCCGCTCGATCGGAGTGGACGGACCGCCGCTGATGGACCCACCCAGGTACCCCGCCAGCGCCCGCAGAGCCTCTGCCAGATCGTCCACCTCCGAGGGCATCGACGACAGCACGGGGCTGACCTCCAGCTCCTCCGCAAGCAACGAGAGCAGCCAGCTCCGCAGCTCCCGCTCCACCTCGGAGGGTTCGGCGCCCACCCCCAGCCCGGCGAAACGCTCAGGGGGTGCGTCGACGCCGTGAGCAAAGCGCTCGACCAGCCGGTGGAAGACGCCGCCGAGGGTCGAGCTGCCGACAGGAAAGCGGACAGGCTGCTGGCGCCGGCGGCCCAGCGCAAAGATACGCGGGCAGCGCATCGCATTGCGGACCTCGGTGACGCTCACGGTGCTCATGGCGCCTCCCCTCGCCAGCGGACGATGCCCTCGCCAAACCACTGCACGGCGTCGTTGTCGCGCAGCGCCGAGACGATCTCGCCCCGGGTCGCGTCCGGTCGGCGCGTCCGAACCTCACGCACGACCCGTTCCACCGACGCCAGGCCGAGGTTCGCCAGGATCGCACTCGGGCCTTCGCTGCCGAAGCTCGACGCCTTCGAGCCCGTCGCGGCGACGCCCGGAGCCGCGAGCTCCGAGGAGGGCTGCGCCGCCCGACCCTCCGGGCGCTTTGCGGCGACCACCGGGTCGACAAGGCCCGACACGAACGGCCAGCCCGCGGGGTCGAGGACCCGCCGGGCCCACTCCAAGGCGACCTCCTCGGCGATGGGCAGCCCGTCGTCGCCCGCGAGGTCCTGCGAGCGCGCAGCCGTCACGAAGTCGTGGAGCGCCAGGAACCGAGCGGCTTCATTCCGGCTGAGAGGCCACCAGGTCGCCTGCGGAAGAGCCTCGAGCTCGGCGAGCCGCCGCTGGCAAGTCTTCCAGGTCGGCGCGAACGGCAAGGTTTGCTCGCGGATCACGAGCACCGGATCGGTCTCGGCTCGCCGCAGCGCATCCGCGAGAATCGATGCCACGCTCCGAGGGTGCGGGTGCTGCATGGCGTAGATCCAGCGCCTCTGCCCCGCAACGGTCGCCACGAGGTCGTGCTTGGCCTTACCCTTCGCGCGCTGCACCTTGTACCCGGCCAGCTCCAAGGTCGCCACCAAGGCGCTGCTGAGGCTGCCGCGCGCGAGCCCGCCGTGCTCCTTCCATTCGTGGTCGAGGCGACGTCGGGCGTCGTGGAGGTGCTCCTCCCAGAGCTCGGCGAGCCGCGCATCGACGGTGCTCCGTTCACCCGCAGGTGCGAGGACCGCCTCCCCCGCGAGCGCATCGCGGCAGGCGATCATGAGCATCCGCGGGGTCATCACGGGCCGCTTGGCGAGCTTATCCCATTCCTCGGCGCTGAAGGGCCACGGGAAGGAGCCTCGCTCGGCTGCCGGCACCTGGGCAGCCCACGCTTCCACGAGGGCGCGACGTTCCGCGACGGTAGGCATCCGCGTCAGCTCGACCCGCGCTGCCAGACGGGAGCGCTGCGAGTTGCTGAGGATCGGCGCGATGCGACGTTCCCACTCGCCGTCGAGGGCCATCTGCACGAGAACCAACCCACGAACGCTGTCGTAGAGCTCGGCGACGAGGTTGGCGTGCGCGGTGATGCGGCCCGTGTCGCCCTCGTCCACGAGGTTCTCGAGCTGATCGAAGACGAGGAGGATCGGCGCACCGAAGCTCGCGACGAGGCTGAGGGTGCGCAGCGCCGGAAGCACCGACTCGTCGGGCAGTTCGCTCTTGTAGCCGATGCGCCGCAGCTCGCGCTCGTTGGGCTCTCGCCCTGACAACCACTTGAGGGCTGCCCGACGGCTGGCAGGCTTCATGAACGGCGCCCGCAGGAAGAGCTCCAGCCAGCTCGCGTCGAACTCTTCGTAGAGATCCTCGGCGCGACCAACGACGTCGAGAATCGCGTCGTCACGGGTCTCTTCGTCCATGGCGCTGAGATCCTCGAGGACCGTGTGCGCCCAGCGAGGATCCGTCCCGCGCATCCGCGCCAAGAACGCGCCGACGACGACATCGATCTGGCGCTTGTCGGAGGCCATGACCCGACGCCCAAGGGCGTCGAAGATCGTCGCCAGCACGTGCCGCGGCGTCGCCTCCGCACCGAGCTCGGGGCGGACCAAGACGAACGCCGCCTGCGGTCCGAGCGCGCGCCGAAGCCGCACGAAGAGGTGGGTCTTCCCCGCGCCGGCGGGTCCCAGCACGAGCAGCGACTCCGAACGCAGCGCCGAAAGGTCTCCGCCGACCCCTGCACGGATCCGCTCCACCGCCTCCACGATCGCGTCGCTCACCTCCCGGTTCAGGCTCGGCACGTCGACGAAGTCACCGCTCCAGGCGTCGGCGTGCTCACGGTGGAAGGGGTTGATGCTCATGGACAGACTCGGCAGAGGTTCAGAAGACTAGCCGCGCGGCGCAGGCTCGATCCGCCGCACGTAGGAGAGGCATACGTCGCCATCGCGCAAACAGAGCGCCGCGTCCTCGGCGCGGAGAGTGTTGACGCCACTTTCGGGGCGCAGCTCGACCTGCCCCGCACCGGCTGCCGCGACGAGCGCCGCGTGGACCTCCGAAGCATCGAGCTGGCTGCGACGCACGAGGTCCGGCACGAACACGAGCCGCTGCCCCTCGGCGTGCAGCGCGTCGAGGTGATCGAGAACCGACCGGTCGCGGGGGACGAACGAACGCGCGCGGACACCCAACTGGGCGAAGAGAGCAGCCACGTCGTCACGCCAGAGCGAGCGCCGCGTGCCACGCCGGGTGCGAGATCGGCTCAGCAGGGCGCGCAGCCCTTCGCTGAAGGCCGCGAGGGCTTCGAGCTCGGCGTCGCTCAGGACGTCGTCGACAGCGGAGGTCACCTGTTCGGATCCGTCCGCATAAACGGAAGCGAGGGCCCCGGTCTGACGCAGCCACTCGACGACGTGCGTCAGCTCCTCGGCGCTCTCCACGCCGGCCAGATGGGCGCGAAGCTTCTTGAGCGGCACCGCACGCTGCCGCCGCAGCAGGGCGGCGAGCTGTCGGTCGAGCGGCACCCGGACGTGGCTGGCGGTGCGCTCGAAGCCCGCGCGGGCGAGGGCCTCGAGGAGCTCGGCGGCGTCCGAGCGGTCCAGGCCCTGAAGAGCCTCCCGGGTCCGAACGGCTCCTTCGCGGTCCAGGCGCTGCCGAAGGTTCTCCAGGCGGCTCATCTGCGACCCATGGTGCCGACGGGGCGTGAGCAGATCAACGGCGAACGCTTACGCCGGCTGCGAGGCGGAGCCCACACCCGAGGAGCGCCGGCGGCGCCAGAACGCCAGGACGGCGATGAGCCCCACGCTGAGCCACCCGGGCCAGTCGCCAACGACCTCGTACACCGTCCCGTCGTCCAGGAGAGGCAGTTCGGCGACGATCTCTCCGCGCTCGAAGGGCGGAATCAGGTCGATGACGCGGCCGAGAGGATCGACGAAGGCGCTCACGCCGCTGTTGGTGGCCCGCACGAGCGCCCGGTGATGCTCGATGGCGCGAAACTTCGCCAGCGCGAGGTGGATCCACGGTTCGTGGGTGTCGCCGAACCAGGCGTCGTTGGTGATGTTCACGAGCAGGTTCGGCTTCCCCTCCCGGACGGCGGAGCGGGCAAAGCCGGGCAGCACGTCCTCGTAACAAATCAGCACGCTCATACGGACGTCCCCAACCTCCGGATCCTCGAGCCGCAGGGGTCGCACATGGTCTCCCGGCGTGAAATGGCCGCTGTTGGGAGACCACTCGTACAGCTCGGGAAACGTCTCGCCGAAGGGCAGGTACTCACCGAACATCAGCAGGTAGGTCTTGTCGTACGTTCCCAACACGCGCCCATCGGCGTCGGCGAGGTAGGCGGTGTTGTAGCTGCGGTACCCACCGTCCGAGCGCCGCCGCGCCAACCCGCCAAAGAGGGTGGGCGTCTGGAGCGGGCCGAGCACGCGACGCTTCACGTTGTCCTCGTCGCCCGGAATGAAGAATGTGTACGCGCTCTCCGGCCAGACGAGCAGGTCCAGGTCCGGGTGGGCGCGCTCGAGCCGCAGGCTCTGCTCGATGTGGCGACGTTGGCCTTCGTAGGGGTCCTCCCGCTTGTCGAAGATCCCCATGTTCACCTGGACCATCCCAACCTTGATCTTGGGCGCGCGCGCGGCCCGCGCCTCGACCTCGGAGATGCGCCAGCTCCCATAGGCCAACGCGAACGCCACCGCTGCAGCCGCGACGCTCGGAACGACGCGCGGGATCGGGCGGTCTTGCCGCCATGCCCACAGCACCTCGAAGAGCGCGCCGTTGACGGCCATGACCACCGCGCTCACGAGCATCGGTCCGCCGAGGTCCGCGATCTGGATGAAGCGGGTCTGGCTGTGCAGACCCGTCGCGAGGAAGGCCGGGAAGAGCACCGGGTAGAGGGTCTCGAGGGTGAGGAGCGCGGGCACCGCCGACGCCGTGACACCCCAGCCGCGCTGGCGCGCCCGCCGGTAGAGCCAGTAGACGAGCATCTGCTGCCCGCCCTGGTACAAAAAGAAGACGCTGGCGAAGAGCCAGTTGGGCCAGCCGTCGTAACCCGAGAAGCTCTCGAGCATCTCGACGAGCCAGTAGTACCCGCCGGTGTACCCGACGAAGCCGTGGACGAGGCCGAGCCCCAGCACCCGCCTGGTCGACGCCTCGCGCTCGACCTCCAGCACGTAGAACATCGGAAGCCAGCAGACGAAGGCAAAGGGCCACCAACTGAAGCCCGCGAAGCCGAGACACTGCATGAAGCCGCCGAGAGCACAGAGCCCAACGTGCAGCCAACGCCGGCGCGGGGACAACGACGACGCTGGAGGCTCGCCCGCGACGGATCGCTCGGAGGCCGACGCCGCGCGCCGGCCCGGCCGCCGCTTCTTTTTTCTCTTGGTCGCCATCGGCCGCCAGGGCTCAGTCGATGCGCAAGACCTTCTTGACCTTCGCGATCAGCTCATCCTTCTTGAACGGCTTGGTCAGGTAGTGGCGTGCCCCCGCGTTGATGCCCGTGACGACGTCCGCGGGTCGGTCCTTGGCCGTCAGCATGATCACCGGCGTCCGCGCGAGCTTGGGATCCGCTTTGACCGCCCGGACGAGCGCCAGCCCGTCCATGCGCGGCATCATCAGATCCGTCACCAGGAGATCCGGAGGCCGCTCCTGCGCCTTGAGCCACTCGAGGGCGGTGAGACCGTCGGCCGCCATGTGCACCTCGACGCCCACGTCGGTCAGGAAATGTCCGATCATCTTGCGGAGGGCCTCGTCGTCCTCGGCGACGAGCACCTGGGGGTGGGCTCCGGGCATGCGTGGGGAATAGCAGCTGCCGGGCCTTCTCGCACCGACAAAGCAGCGGTGGTAGCGTGAGCTGAGAGTCCCATGCTCCGCACCACCTGCTGCCTCGCCCTCCTCGCTTGCACGGCGCCTACCAGCGGCCCCGACGCCGCCGGCGAACCGGACGCACCTCCCGCCGACGCGGGCTCGCCCATGGCGCCCAGCCCCAACGTGATCGCCACGCTCACCCAAGACTTCGGCCCCCTTTCCGTCGCCTCCGGCGAGGAGCGCACGAACGACTGCGTGGCCTGGTCCCTCGGCAACGAGGCCCCCCTCTGGGTCAGCGCCGTCCGCTTCGAAGCGACGCCGGGCATCCACCACTCGAACTGGTTTCACGTGCGACCGGCGACCTTCCCCGGGCCCGACGGGATCTTCCGCTGCCGCGATCGCGGCTTCGATTCCGTCACTGCCGCCACTGCCGGGGGCGTACTCTTCGCCCAGTCGACACAGACCACGCGCGAGGACCAGTCGTTCCCGAGCGGCACAGCGCTGCGCCTGCCCCCAGACGCCGTCGTCGTGGCCGATTTGCACCTGCTGAACACGACCCCCGAGGACCTCGAGGTCGAAATCCACATGGAGATCGATCTCGTGGCAGCGGAGACCGTGACCACGCGCCTGCGGGGCATGGCTTTCGACTACCTCGATCTGCGGCTCCCGCCCCGGATGCGCTCGGAGTTCTCGATGAACTGCGACTTCGCTCAGGCGATCGGCGGGCCCATCGATTTCAAGATCTACTACGCGCTGCCGCACTACCACGAGCTCGGCGTGGGGATGCGGCTCGAGCTGATCGGCGGCGAACGGGATGGGGAGATCCTCTGGGAGAGCTTCAGCCCGATCGGCGAGCCCTGGGGAGAGACGTTCGATCCGCCGCTCGATCCGCGGGGCGCGACGGGCCTGCGAGTCAGCTGCGTCTACGACAATCCGCGCGATGAGGTGGTCCAGTATGGCATCGGGGACCAGGAGATGTGCCTGATGCTCGCGTTCACCGACAGCCGTTACATATGGGCCGGCGGCAACCTCGAACGGGGCGTGGGCGAAGAGGTCTCCGTCGCCGACGGTGTGAGCAGGAACGAGGCCCCCTGCCAGATGTACCCCGTCCCCGGGCGCTGACTACCGCTTGCGCTCAGCGCGGCGGGAACGCTCGGCGAGCAGTTCCGCGTCCTCGGCGCGCTCGACCCGCGCTCTGACCTTCTTTGCTGAGCCGCGCTCTACCGGCGGCTCATCGCCGGTGTTGTCCAGCTCCACGAGGGCGCCAAAGACCGCACTCACGGCGGCCATGAAGAGGATGGGGGCCCGCGTCCACGACGAACCGGCCGCGAGACCCGGAAGCGCGAAGGGAAGCGGGAAGTCCCCCCAACGAACACCCAACCAGTACAACAGGGCCCCCACACCGAGGCCGGCCCCCGCCTTCAAGAGGCTCTCAATCCAGGTGGCCTGCCGCCAGGGAGGCGTGCCCGCCAGGACGCCCGAGGTCGCGCCCGCGCCCATGGCGAGCAGGTAGCCCAGCAGCCCGGACGCGTCGGTCCACCCGAGCCCGAAGTGAACGGCGGCACCGAGCAGCGCGCCGACGACGACGCCCTTGAGCAGGCCGACCACGAGACGTTTGAGCATGGGAACTCTCCTGACGCTCGACGGACTGGGATCAAGCCCTCGGGGCAGGAATCCCCGTCGATCGGCGCCCCCCATCATGTACCATCGGCGCCGCCGATGGCAGAGCAGCAGAACTTTCTCCGCTGGCTCCAGCGGCTCGACCGGCCACGGCCCGGCTTCCGACGAACCCGCCGGTCTTCCCAGATCCCCAACGTGCTGTCCGGCGGCCACCTCAGGGTCGTCTATCAGCCCATCGTGGACCTACGAACCGGCGAGATCTTCGCTCACGAAGCCCTCGTGCGCTCCGACTCCCCGCACTTCGAGAGCCCTCCGGCGCTGTTCAACGCAGCGATCCGGAGTCAGTACGGTGGGGCCCTCGGGCGCGTCATCCGCGAGATCGCCACCGCCAACTGTCCCGGCTACCCGCTCTTCCTCAACATCCACCCCAACGAGTTCGACGAGAGCTGGCTCGTCCAGCCCGACGACCCGATCTTCGCGCACCCGCACCCCGTCTTTCTCGAGCTCACGGAGGCCGTACCGCTCAGTCACTTCGCGCTCTGCCACTCGGTCCTCCGTGAGATCCGAAGCAAGGGCATCTCCCTCGCCATCGACGACCTCGGCGCAGGCTACTCCAACCTCAAGTACATCGCCGACCTCCACCCCGAAGTGGTCAAGCTCGATCGCAGCCTGGTGGCGAACGCCCACCGCAACAAGCGGCTGCAGATCTTGATGCGGCACATCGTCCGGCTCTGCGACGATCTCGGCGCCAAGGTCGTCGCAGAAGGGGTCGAGACCGCGGAAGAGCTCGCGGCGGTACGCGACGCCGGCGCACCCTACGGTCAGGGCTACTTCCTGGCGCGGCCAAGCTTCCCAGCTCCGCGCTCCATCAAGGTCGGTAGGACTGGGGACGGCTAGCTAACTCACTCCGAGGCGAGCGGACTGGTCAGCAGCTGGCCACCCTGCGCACCGGTGACCTCCACGATGGAGCGCACCTTCGGACCGTCCTCTTGCTTGACCAGCTGCACCACGATCTGCACGGCCTGCGCCGCGAGGGCTGCCGCCGTCTCTGCGCCGCGGCCCGAGAGCGTGGCGAGCAAGACGAGGGACGCCGCCGGATCCTGGCTCGAAGCGGCGTTCGCTCCGAGAAACCCACCGCCGTCGTGAGACGCAAGGGCAGCGAGGACGTCGAAGGTCGAGCCATCGGCGGCCCCGTCCACCAAGAGGTGGTCGGCGCGCATCCGCGCGGCCTGGAGCGCCACATCTCCCAACGAGAGGCCCGCGCCCGGGGCGAGGTGCACCACATGAGGCAGGTCGATCGGAGAGCTCGCGCCACGGCTGACGGCGACCACCCGGTCGGCGGGGTCGACCTGAGCCGCGAGGGCCGCGAGGAACCCCGACACGTCCGCGTCGACGGGGCCGACAACGGCGACCGTCTTCCCTTCCTCGACCCCGGCGCGGAGCGCGCTGGCGCCCGCGGTCCCCAGCACACCGCGCGCGACGAAGGCGTCGAGGCTCGGGCCTCCGCCCTTGCGGATCTCGATGACGGGGCCACCGGGCGCGACCGGCGGCAAGACCACGGTCACCTGGCCGCCCTCCGGCAACACGCCGGTCAACACCGGGCCCTCGGGGTTCGCCGGGCCACGGGCCACCAAGCGCCGGGCCACGACCGTCAGCATGGCCGCCGACGAGAAGCTCGCTTCGGAAGGCACGAGCCCCTGCCCCCGATCGACGAGGACCTTACGCGGCCCCTCGACGACGATCTCTTGGATGTCGGCGTCGCTCAGGAGCGCCTCGAGGGCACCGAGCCCCACGGCCTCGCGCAACGCGGCGTCCGCGAGCGCGGCGTCGCTGGCGTCGACCGCGCCCTTCCCGGCGAGCTCGCTCATGACGCCGGCGATCGCCGCCTTGGCCTCGGCCCAGCGGCGGGGGTCGTCGGAACCGAAAGCGTCCGCGTCGACCAGGGCCGGGAACGCTCCGCGTAGCGCCCCCATCACTGCCGGTAGCCCCGTCGGTGCCGGCCCTACGGAGGGCGGCGCGCCGTAGCCGGCGGGGGCCTGCCGTGTCGGAGGTTCCGCCGAGGTCGCAGGTCGCGGCGCGGACTGCGGAGCGGAAGGGGCCACGGCGGGCTGCGGTCCCGTCGGGACGGAAGCAGGCGCGGGCGCCGCCGGAGCAGGCGCGGGCGCCGCCGGAGCGGGCGCGGGCGCCGCCGGAGCGGGCGCGGGCGCCGCCGGGGCAGGCGCGGGCGCCGCCGGAACGGGCGCGGGCGCCGCCGGGGCTGCGGCGTGCGAAGGAGGTCCCATCTGCGGAGCGGGAGCCCCCTGCGAGGGAGGTACAGCGTAGGGCTGCGATGGAGGAGCGCTGGCCCCCAGCGGAGGCGGCCCGGCCGCGGGCGCCGCCGGGGCGGGCGGCGGGTTCGAGCGCAGCGGAGGCGGGCCGCGG
>Ga0256832_1001594_pt1 | contig 15450 bp, 11 predicted proteins | sample 134614metaG_FD_190534 | JGI IMG/M metagenome (GOLD analysis project Ga0256832, IMG submission 190534) | Hydrothermal vent microbial communities from Lau Basin, Pacific Ocean - 134-614 | ecosystem: Environmental > Aquatic > Marine > Hydrothermal vents | place: Pacific Ocean: Lau Basin | collected...
AACTTTTGGAAAGTTTTATCAAAAAGAAACCAAACAAAATTTCGTGGAGCCAAAAACAGAGTACGAAATTCTATTTCTCAGGCTAAACAAAACCTTTTTATTCCAATTGCCCGTGGCGCAAACTCGCTGCGCTCTTTGCTACATAGCCAAATAAATTTGGCTACTACCGACCGTCAAGCTCACCAAAGGCAATTTAAACAAAAAAAAGCACCAAAGCCCATTTACCCCAAATTACAATTAGCACAAATCCCCTTGATAACCATATTGGCTTCAGACATAACAAAGTTAGTGGGCAGGTCAATTTGCGGGATATTCAGGGAGGTCAGGCAAAAGGTGGCTTTGCATTGGGTGCAGTGGAAATGGCAGTGTGAGTCATGGTGCCGGATGTCACACGCTTCCAGGCAAAGGGCGTATTTGGTGTGTCCGCTTCCGTCTTCTATGCTATGGATTAGATTGTTTTTTTCAAAGGTTTTTAGGGTGCGGTAGAGTGTGGTTTTGTCGGCTTTGAAAAAATCTTTTTCGATGTCTTTTAGGGAAACGGTGGTGGATTTTTCCATTAGGTATTGGAGGACTAACAAGCGCATGGCGGTGGGCTTGATGGAGCGGCTTTTTAGTTTGTTTTCGAGTGGGTCATTCATCTTGAAATGGTGTTATTTGTATCCCAAACGGAGAATGTACGCTTTTGTTTGGAGCTTGGACTATGCTTTCTCTCGTATCAACGGCTAATCGTCTTGATGGATTTGACCACTGAAATCGCCGGTGCGTTTTATTGCCTATAATTAGCGTGGCAATTGATGCAATAATTCATCGTTACCGACAAAGCTTCTAGAGACTTTTTGGGGTCTTTGGTTTTTAGGACTTCGCTTAGATGGTCGGCACTTGCGTGAAAATTCAGGCCTAGGTCTTCGAAGTCTTTGTTGCCGAAGGAGGCGCACATTAATTTCATTTCGGTGGTGGAGCCCAATTGGGAATGGGCGACTTTGGAAGCCAAATCAAAATCATTTTTGGCGATTAGCTCGACAATGGTTTGGACGGCGACTAGGTGGCTGCGCATATTTTGCAATTGGTGGCGTTTTTGCTTGGGGAGCAAATCCAAGGAAATGCGATTATCTTCGGGGATATCCATGCCTTCATGCAAATCGGCTTTTTGTTCTATTTTGGGGGATTCTGGTGTTTCCTTTTGTTCTGATTTTTGGGCGCAAGCCAACCAAGTGATGCTCAACAAAAATAGCACGAAGAAATAGTGATGTTTCATGTTTTTGATGTAAAGATATGTTTTTTTATAGAAGTGGGGGCGATACGATAAGTTAATTCAGTGCGCCACAAAAATAACATGACTTACGTGGCGCAGATGGCAAGCCTTCCTGTGTAATTGACAAAAATCATCAAAAATCCGGCAAAAATAAAGTAACTTGCTGCGTGTTTTTCAACAAAAAGTCTGCTCCGAATAGTCTTGTTTTTGAAAAAGTTGGAACAGTTGCCAATATATTATTTTGATGGAGTGCACTCTGTTCAATTGTTCAAGCGTTCAATCGTTCAACTGATTGCACATAACTAGTTGATTTTCAGTACTTTCGATTGAACAGCCAGGGTGAACGAAAGAAAATTTTTGTAATATGTTAGCCTATGTGTGGACTATTTCTCACCCAAATTTTAGCAGTCTGAAGCCAAGAATTTGTAGCGTTTCTTAGTGTAAACTTAGTGTTATCTAAAGTGAACTTAGTGGTAAGGAAAAATGTAATGCCTAACCACTAAGGACACGAAGTTGCCACTAAGAATTCAATAAGTTATTGATTGTCAACAAGTTAAATGCCGTCTTTTTGTGCAATTTTTTACTCCCGGTTTAAGATATTTATTATTTTTATATTCTAATTTTTTTCTTTCGTTTACCCTGTTGAACAGTTGAACAGTTGAACAATTGAACAAAACATCCAAACAGAAAAAAATTTGCTAATTTTACACTAGAATACTTTTTTGTGCAAACTAAACAAACAACCCAAATCAATGAAAAAGAATACCGAAACTGATCCCCACATAGAAGAATTATTTACCCAACCGGAACCGTGGGAACCGTGGGAAAGCAAACTCGTCTTCGGAAGTCTGATTATCGCAGTCATCGGCCTGGTCATATTGGGCGTTTTGATTAATTGGTTGATTTTGTAGGGACTTGGCCATGGAATTTACACTTACTTTCTCCGATAATCAATGGGTCTGCTATAATGCGGAGTTTAAAATCGCAGCAGATTCTTTAGATGAAATTGATACCGGCATCGAAAAATATCTCTCAACAATCTACCCATCGGGAAAGATTCAGGTGAAGATGTTTTTTGATTTTGACCGCTTTCCGCAATGGCATCGCCAGTATATGCCCCACTATTTCAATCGAGACTTAACTTTTGAAATTAATACCCAAAATGACAACTAAGTTGAAGTAGGTAATCAATTGATTATCAATGATTTAACTAGTCGAACAGCCGGATTTAATTGCAGTAAACTAAACACCGAAAACAAAACGCATCTCTAATGGCAACACTTAACAAAAAATGGCACCATGGCATGTTTCGCACCGAAGATTGGTGGTCGGCCTGGCTTGGATTATTTTTCTTTGGGCTGGGCTTACTCAGTATATGGGGATTGGATGCCGTGGGATGGATTGCCAAGCCCAAGACTTGGGAATTCACCAATTTGATGAATGATTTTTCTTGGTCTAAGCTCATTAAATCTTCTTCCAAAGCGTATGGGCACTTGCCCCCTTTGGTGGTTTTGGGGATTACTTATGTTATTTTTACGGCTTTGACCGGCATAGGGGCTTATTTTCAAAAAATGAATGTCAAAAGGTGGATTCTCGGCTTTTCCGCCATCTTTTTATTGACTTGGATGGCTTGGATAGTGGGTCATGAAGCCCATTTCAAGGCCATTGATGCGGTTGTAAAGGGAAAAAATCAATACCAAGCTTTTGATTTGTCTTGGGGATTGCAGCTGGGCGGTGGTTTTTCCTTTTTGCTTGCGCTAACGATAGGTCTAATTATCGGAAATTTCTTCAAGGGCTTTGCAGCCAAAATAAAAGAAGCCGCTAAGCCGGAATGGTTTATCAAGACGGCCATCGTCTTGTTGGGTATCAAGTTGGGCATGATGACCATGAAAGCATCAGGATTTACCTACGAATTGGCACTGGCCGGGGCGGCAGCTGCTTTTGTAGCTTATCTTCTTTTTTGGCCGATTATCTACTTTGTAGGGCGTAAGTGGTTTGGACTCAACCGGGCTTCGGCAGCCGTATTATCATCGGGGATTTCGATTTGTGGGGTTTCCGCTTCCATTGCGACAGCGGGTGCGATTAAAGCAAAGCCGATTATTCCCATTGCCGTTTCTACATTGATCGTAATTTATGCGATGTTTGAGTTAGTGATATTACCCCCGGCCTATACCGCCATGGCACCGGATCAGCCGATTGTCAACGGAGCCGCCTTAGGCATGACAGTCAAAACAGATGGAGCCGATGCCGCCGCCGGAGCAATACTAGACGAACTGATGGTCTCCAAACACTTAAAACTGACTGCTCAAAAATGGGAAGAAGGCTGGATTTTGAGTGCCGCGCTACTGACCAAAATATGGATAGACATCTTCATTGGAATCTGGTCTTTTGTTCTGGCCATCATTTGGATTCGTAATGATAAGTCCAATAAAAACAAAGAAAAAATCCCGTGGTCTGAGATATGGTTCCGTTTCCCAAAGTTTATTCTAGCCTATTTGCTGGTTTGGGGTATTTACTTGGGGATGATGTACTTAGCACCGGAGATTCTTCATGATGCGAAGCTTGGGGGAAATATCGCTCAAGGTCCCTTTCGGAAATTTTTATTCATGCTGACCTTTTTGAGCATTGGCATTATTACTGATTTTAGCAAGTTGAAAGGGATGGGTCGATTGGCATTGCTTTACACCATTGCTTTATTTGGGTTTATTGCACCCGTTGCTTATTTGGTCGCCTATATTTTCCACCACGGGATGTTGCCGCCGATTTTGGGGCAGTGATTTGGGGGATTTTTTGTAATTCTTAAATAACGATATAGTCTTGAGTTTGCATTAAACCAACCGAACCCAAGCGGTCTCGCCTTGCATATCTCTAGCCTTTAAGGTCATAGAAAGTTTTTGGGAAGCAATATCATAATTTGTTTTTACCAAGTAGAGATTTGGATTGTCAATATCAATGCTACTCGGCTTTATAACTCCCTGAATAACAATATCTTGCGTTCCATAAACTCGAAGCCTAATTTGTGACTTTTGGTACGAAGGAACAAATTCGTAAACGTTGAAAGTCCCGGTATAGTCCAGTAAAACCGGCATTCTTTCCGTGCCTAAGCGATAGGATAATTGATATTTCTTTTGAGCCAGTTGGGGTAGGTATAGGATTCCAAATCCGGCTACTTCTTGAAGAACGGCCATGGGTTTTCCGTTGAGTTGGGCATCAGACAGGTGTTGTCCTTCTTTCAATTTTATTTTTAATACTAAGGTGCCCAAAATGTTATTTTCGTAGGCTTCATCGGGCATGGCTGTATTGTCAATAAGAACCAGTCCGGCAGAGGGCTCCGTTATCTTAGCATATTTTTTATAGAGCCATTGCGCATAAAGTTGCTCTGTATTTTTGGCAACATAGCGATGAGTAGTTTCATTAACCATCCGATAATATGCTTTAAATCTATCGGTCACTTCCTGTCTCAAAAAGTCATCTTGGGCAAGCCAATTGGCCCAATGCGTTTCGATAATATCTGTTTCGTGTTCTTCAATGGGAACTGTAGGCAGAGCATCTAGTTTGTACCATTCATTGCCATAGTTGATTCGATTGATGACTAATACGCCTTTGTCAAATCCACCGCCATTCGGCTCTTTTGGCGGATTGAGTTCCCGAATTTCATCAAATAAAGTATTGACATATTTTACTCCGGCTTTGGCCATGACCGAGCCTGTGCTCCATTTTCCGGAAGGGTTCCAGAAATAGGCGTATGCACACGGGACAAAACTTTCGGGGAAAGATTGTCCGGCTTCTTTCGTCCATCCGTATTGAGCCATAATCTCTCTAAATGCTTGCAGGTGTTCATTATTGATTTGTTCGGTTCTGCTCTTGTTGGCTTCCATGTCATACCATTCGGCCCGATTCAGTTTTCCATCCTCCCAAAATTCATGTCCCACCCCATGCAAGCCAAATTCCATGTATGCTGCATTCTCTTTGACAAATTCCATGATGGTGACTTGCTCATCACAAATATTTTTAGAATTGTCCCACTTTTCTCCTTGCCAAGTTGCAGTAGGATACTTTCGTAAAATATTTTTTCGATCCATTTCCGAAAGGACAAATAGACATTGAATACGTACGCCAATAGCATTTCCAACTTCCACAATTCCTTGATAATCAGCCAAATGCATCTTTCGTCCGACTCCGATTCGGTACGGCCCTACCCCATCAATGTCGCCATCATCATTACCAATATTCCATCCCAAGTCATCCACTGCAAATGCAAAAGCCCTAGGAAAAATCATTTTCTGTTCAGTGTTTTTTGGTGATGTCCTGTGTTCGTCGGATTCATTGGGCACAAACAACCGGAACGGATTTAGAGTAAAAGACCCTAGTCCCAAAGCAGATAAACGAACAAATTTGCGTCGAGAGAAATTTTTCATAGGTTTATTATTTTTGGTGGTTGCCTACTTAGGATGGACACGAAGCAATAGAAAATCTTTAAAATCGACCTTCAAAGTATGCCGGCCGGCATTTAGATCTCGATACTTTTTATGGTGAAAATAATCAGTCACCTGATAATTTTTGTTGGAGTCCAGCCCTCGCAAATCAATTTCATCGGAAAATGACTTTGCATAAAAAGCATAAAACAAATCACCGTCCTTTTGAATGACATGTGCCTCCGGCCGGTCAAATCCGATATCGTATAAGGTGCCCAAATAGTCTCCTTTGGACAGCATCAAGTCATTGTAGAGCAGAATCCATTTTTTCATCATCGCTTCTTTTTGGGGAGTCAACAAATAACTAGCTTCGGCAGTAGGATTATCTTTCGGCCAAGTAAATTTACTGCCCAATACCGCGCCCACCCCAAAGGACGAAGCAAAGTCATTTCCGTTATCACTCAATTCGACATGATCTCCATAATAGGCCGTCTTACCTATCAGCGCTTTATAGACTTTTCCTTTTGTTCGTATTTGCCAACTACTCAAAGGGTCCGAGCTGACCGCCTGATTGATATAGGGCATATTGTAGTAAGACATGCAACAGCCACACGGGCAATTTTCAATTACAGCATGAGGCTTTTGCTTGCGCACAAAATCATAAGTATTTTTAAAAAAATCAGGTAATACTTCTACTGTTTCTTCCGGATTGTCGGGGCTATTGGCGTAGTCAGGCGGGCAAGCATTCATGTGTTGGCCATCCATTTTCAGGCCATCAAACCCCCACTTATTGATAAATAAATCCAAAACTTCTTCTGTATGCTTTTGGGTCTCCTGTGCAGAAGGGGACATGTAAAAAGCATCCCACCAAGTGATGAATTGCGGAGATTCATCTTCGTTTTTCAACAAAATATCAGGGTACTTTTGGAGCGTCTCCGACCGATAATCTACCGCCAAAGGAGCCCACCAAAGCTTGGCTTTAAGGCCATAACTGTGGATTTTATCGACCAATTGCTTCATTTGTGCATCCCCGTTTGGAAATTTTTGCTTGTTGACATGCCAATCTCCTTCCGTAATCTGATAGCCATCATCCAATACGGCCCACTTAAAACCCATGTCTTTTACTTTCGGTAAAGTGCCGATGATTTCGTCTAATGTAAATCCGCGCTCATAGCCCCAAGCGCACCAAATCGGCTCATAGGCTGCGTCTTCCGATTGGGCGAATTTCAAGCCTTTCTGCTGCATGTAGTCCGTAAATCTTTTTTGTGTGATGAAGCAGTCTCCTTGGTGTACGGCTACAAATGTTTCAAAGGTTTCTAGACGATCTCCTTCTCCAAACTCCATCGGCTCCAAGTATTTATAATTTATTCTTAGGTCTGCCTGCCGGCCATCTTCTGAAGTCTCTAAATTCATATAGACCCGCTTGGGCACCAATTCGGTATGCCCAATCGCTACCCCGCCATCTTGCCGCCAAACATCTAAGATGGGAATTCCCCCGCCATAGTCGGTTTGGTTCATGCCTAGAAAGTTGGGATTGTAATAATCTTTGCCAATAGGACTAATCCAGTCTGCACGCTCCATGGTTGAGCTACCTTGAAAAGCCCAAAATTCATTATCTTCTGGATGGCGATTGATGCGAATATGGTTGTTTGTCCAGCCGGTAATGAATAATTTTTTTGAACCGGAATTGACATAATTTACATGGTAAAAAACCATGTCCGGATAATTATTATACGCTTTGATAAAAACGATCTTTTTTATTTTTTCGGGATTAATGCCTGTTATTTCGTATTGCCAACCGGTGCCTATCGAGTCTTTGAGAGCCTTGCGGGAAAAGTGGTTTAGCTTAAATCCACTAATCGGATGACGCCTTGTGCTGATAAATTCTGAAAGGGTGAAACCATCCGATAGATTTGGCAAAAACGCAGATGAAATCTTTGTTTTCATTTGGTCATTAACGGCAATTTCTAAATGCCCATGCTTGATGACTTGGGCAGCTGATTGCTTCGTATTGGGTTGCTCTTTGCAACCGACAAGCAAAATAAAAAAAGCAAAGACCGGTATTATAGATTTCATGCTGCGTTTTTTTTTTGGTAACTTTTATGAGCAATGGTTCGGTAATAAAACCATGCATTTGAATTCGAACCTGCCTTACCATAAGTAGGCTAGTTGGAAGAGTCCACCCCCAAATTTGATTGGACTTGATTCGTCTTTTCTTGAATCCTTGCCAAATTTGACCCCGCCAGCGGGGGACATCTGGGACGTGTACGATGTAATAGTGACTTTTTCCCCTAGCGGATAATCACAATGCGTTTGGGGGCACTTTGAGTCGCAGTATCGGTTATGTTCAGAAAGTAAACTCCTTCTGACAAGTCACTGGTTTTCAACGTATTATCTTCCGATAAAAGATTTTGTCTTTTAATTAGCCGGCCACTTTCGGAATAAAGGTTAAGGAAGCCGCGAATAGGCCGAGTCTCTTCTAAAGTAATCGAAATATCCGTCCCGATTTTGACGCAAGTCGGATAAACTTGGAATTTAAAATCTTTTTGCGCAAGCTCTTTGGTACTAACAGGTACATAAGTAGTTCCGTAAAAATCAATATGCTGTCCGGACACTAAGCGGTCACATTCAATCGTCAATATCGGATTATTGCCACCGGCTGCAATATGGAAAGTGCGCTCTTCTCCTTTGGCCAAATACTTTAAGCTTTCTGTTGCTCGTACGCCGTTGACCGCCGGATAGGCATCATAATAAAAAGAACCAACCCCAATATTTTTAATTTTAACAATAGCGGAGTCCGGAGCCGTTTTGAATGATTCGACCCAAAATTTATAGCCGGATGCCAAGCCGGCTTCTTTGATGCGCTCCATGGGTTGGTAATCCGGTTGGTCATTGCCAATGATATAGGAAATTAAAAATTTTCTAGCAAAATCTTCGTAAGAAATACCGTGAGCTCCATCCGGCAAATCCAAGACATGCTCTTGATCCCAATCCGTATAATAGCTAAACTCGCCCCCGGCCGGAGACGTCTTGTATCGCTCTGCTCCAAAGAAAATCCAATTGCCCTCATTCTCCCAATGGTGTTGTTGACACATAAAGGAATCATCAAAATTACCAAATCGTATTTGTAATAAATCCGGCTGAATATCAAACGGGGAGTAAGTTTCATCAGCGGCATCAATCGAAATACTCCAAGGCGTGTTGAGAAAGACACTATCTAAATGAGACAAAAATTGAGCTTGAAAAGCCTTGCCGGGAAAAGTCTGACCAAGCACAAAAGGCCCATCATAAATATGATATTCTGCCCATAGCCCAAATCCGGTTTGCAAAAATGCCAAGCGGGGGTCATTGTCATACCTTTCGGCAAATCGAGTGTAAAACTCTAATGTAAAATCTTTTAGCTTTTGATGTGTCCAATCGGGAAACCAAGTCGTTTGTCCTTCGGACAGCCCTTCCGTTTCATGATAGTCCGGCAAATCTTTGATATACTGCGGTACAGATGTGTGATATCCTACATAGACAAATCTAAAACGCAAAATGGCCTGATGCCCCCTTGATGCAACAGCATTCAAAAGATTGTCAACCACCGTCCAATCATAGACGCCTTCTTCGCTAACTACCTGATTATAAAGCATATACGAGTATTCCAACGAAATAGCATCGGTATTTTTCTTTGGAGATGTAGTCCACAAAACGATACCTGTCATGGGCTGGACATCCGTAATCGTCGATTCTACAGTCACATCAGAAAAGACTTGCCCATACATTTGCGCAAGCAAAAAGAAGGTGATAAAGAAAATGATTATTTTTTTCATGGCTTCATTTTTTGTTAATCAAAGGCTAGGATAAAGGCAGAGACGATGGCCAATATCATCCCGATAAAGGTAATGGTTGCCGGGAATACGGCATACATTACCAACGACAAAATAATCGTAATCACAGGTGCAACGGCATTGGTCATCGGGCTTACAATCATTGCTTTTCCATACCGGAAAGCATAAACAATCGTCAGCGCTCCCACCGAATTGAGAATTTGAATTAAAAAGGCATAACCCGGGCCTTTCATGCCATAATTAATATCTTGCGAAAAATCAGTCATAAAGTACGCTATTGGCGCAAGCAATAATCCGGAGACTGTCATATAAAAAAAGATACTCTCCGCTTTCATAAACTGATTGGTACTCTTCATCAAATATCCTTGTGCTCCCCAAGCAATAAAAACCAAAAGGGCAAAAACAAACCATGCACCAATCCCAGCCGTACCACTTCCGGTTTGGTAAGATAATAATGGAATCGCCAACAAGGCCAATAGAATACCTATCCAAGCTCGCAGACCGGCTCGTTCTTTCAACAAAATCATTGACAGCAAAATAGTAATCACCGGAGACAATGAAATTATTGGAAATATTAAGTAAGCCGGCCCGTTGGCTATAGCACCCGTAAAGAGCAACATTTGTCCCCCGGCGCCTAAGATACCAATCAACATACCGTAGAGTATGGCTTTGGGAGACTTGTCCAATTGCCAATTGACATTTTTCAAGGCAAAGAATGCCGGAATTAACATGGTAAATGCCCAAACGACATAACTCAACGTACCGGGAAAACCGGCTTTTTCCGGAATCTCAATCAGTGCACCCCATACACCCCAAAATACCGTGGTAATGACGGCATAAAAAATCCATTTTTTACTGTTTTGTTCCATTTGTCTTGTGTATTATGCCGAAGCACTTTAGTTATGAAAACTTGTACGAATGTATGCCCACGATACTCTGTAAGGCAAAAAAAATGTTTCCGCAACTAATTGCGGAAACATTTTGTCTATTCGTTATCTCATATCTATAATAATTCCATCTGTATCAGGATTGTCCGGGGTCGCTTTGCTTGGTATCCAACCTATTTCGTCCCAATCTTGATTACTGGTCCAAGCAACAACTTTAATTACATCTTTGCCATTTAAAGCCGCAATTTTGGTGCGCGAAACAGCCCATTCTATCTCGACAATATTACCGTTTACCTTGTAAGTGCCATCTATTTGGGCGTCTGCCGTATTGTTTGTGTCGTAAATCCAAAACGTATCCCAATCTGTCCCATTGGGGTCATAATTGGCAAAATCCATCCAATACAAATCTTCATTATCCTTGGAATTTGAAAAGCTATTCTCTATCAATAGTTCGCCTCCACCAAATAATGGCCACAAAGTATATTGATAATTGGTCACTGCATCCGGATCCGTATCAATCAACATGTCAAAAATAGAAGCTTCCGTAAAACTAGCTTCTTGCTTGATGTAAAAGTAAATATTTTTATCATCAAAATCATACTTGAATGAGCGAATGGCTCCGGAAGCAGAGTCTATCGTAAAGGCATTTTGAATGGTTGCCCAATCATCAAATGAGTTATCATCTAAGACGACCGGAGAGCTTTTATCTACGGTAATTTTGGTGCTAATATCATGATTGTCACCGTTGCTGTCTTTTACTGTAAGCGCTACGGTATATTCGCCTTTATGGGCATAAGTATGAACCGGATTTTTGTCGGTAGAAGTTTCTCCATCACCAAAATCCCAAGCATAAGTACCTGATACTGTGGAAGTATTGGTAAATGTAACTTCCAAGCCATTGGCTACATAAGTAAATAATGCATCTCCTTCAATCTTAGGATTGACCGGGTCTGTTGTCTTTTTGCAAGACGAAATGACTAACCCGATTCCTAGGGTTAGCAGCACGAAGCTGAAAATTGAAAACTTTTTCATAATTGAGAGTTTTTAATGTTTAATTAATTTTGCACACAAAGCTTGTTGGCAATGATTTCATCAATGGGGATATAGTATAATCGGCGCGAATCATTCCAATCAATGACCAAATTATCGTATCCGCTAGGCGTGGTCGATAAGTCAATATCACCGATTGTCAAACCTACGATATGATATCCCCAGTAGGTTCGGTCTATGTTCATTTTATTTCGAGTCAAATCATAAAACCGGTGTCCTTCGAAGGCTAACTCCAATCGACGTTCTTCCAAAACCACTTGGAGAAGGTCTTTTCCGGCCGGCACGGTATTGATTTGGGCATCTTCCAGTCCCCTGTTTTTTCTAATGGCATTCACGTTTTTTAATGCATCAAATTCATTCCCTTGATGTGCGTAGGCTTCTGCGCGGTTGAGGTACATTTCCGCAAGGCGAAATAATACGGGAGAACTCAAGTTTGGGTCTCCATCTTGAAAACTGAATTTAGTGATAAAAAACATCTCCAGTCCGTTTTTCTTTTGGATGGACTGTCCATTGAAAACGGTGTCTATGTAAGTGGCACGTACATCTTGTGGATGTTCATGCAGCAGATTCATGTATCCGTAGGTTGCAAATTCTTCCCCCCATCCGGAGTTGCCGTCACTATAAATCATGGATGCAATCGAACCGAATTTTCCCCGGTTGTCCGAAGGGGTAAAAGCAATGGCCCAAATCGTCTCATCTCGCTCTAAGGCATTAGCAAAATAGCTTGGATAGCTCTCGGTAGTTTCTAAGGCAAACTTACCTGATTGAATGACTTTATCTGCATATTCAATCGTCTTAGTATAGTCTTCCATAAATAGATAAGTCCTTGATAATAAGGCCCATGCGGCTTCTTTAGAAGCGTACTCTTTGCCCCGAGACTGATTCATCAAAGCTTCGGCACGTAGTGCATCTTCTATGATGGCATCATAGGTTTCTTGGACGCTGGCTCTGGCTTTTTGGCTATCTTCATCGGCCGTACGGCGAAGGATGATTCCCATATTTGTATTTGGATCTCCGTCATTATAGCCTTTGGCATAAAACCGAACTAAGTTGAAGTTCATATAGGCACGCAAAAAATAGTTTTCTCCTAAAAGCTGCTCTTCTTCTGCGGTCAAACTGGGCCGGGCTTCCAAATAAGCAATGATGGTATTGGCTCCATTAATAATTTTGTAAGATACATACCAAAAGAAACGAGAATTGCTTTGACTGGCCGAATGTGTATAAGTAAAACTATAATACAATGGATCTTCAGTTTTTTGCCCACAAGTTATATCATCTGCGGCAAAGTCTGTCATCTGAAAGTACTGTCGTAAATAACAATTATTATCGTCCACAATCCCATTAAACTCTGCACCGTCTTTCAGCAGGGCGTAGTTACCATTGGTTACATTTACAATGCCATCTGATGCGAGAGCAATAGATCCGGTGGTCAACTGGTCAGACGGATACACATCCAAATCCGAACAAGCAGAAAGAAACAAAGAAATGACCAACACTAAGAAAATTGTATTTTTCATATCTCTAGAATTTTAGGTTTAAGTTAAACATGTAGCGCTTGTTATTCGGATATTTAAAATCCGACACACCCGGCATCGACCAGTCTTGGGAAGTCAACGTGACTTCCGGGTCTTGACCCCAAAACTTAGTAAAAGTGAACAAATTATTGCCACTAATCCCAACCACAACATCCTGAAGATGTAGATAAGATGTCCATTTTTTGGGCAAGGCATAACTCAGGTTAATGGTTCGTACTTTTAGGAAACTACCATCTTCCAAATATCTTGAAGAAGGCTCTTTGGATAAGGCATTATTTTGCATACTTGGGTGCGTGGCAATATCCCCCGGCTTTTGCCATCTTTTCCAGTCACTCTTGGGCTTCATATTATTGTAGTAGGGTTCATGTCCGTCATTATCCATAAAGATACGGGTAAAATTATAAATCTTATTTCCATATTGAAAAGCTAGATTCGTCAGTAACGAAATGCCCTTATAAGACAAAGTAGAAGTCATGCCACCGGAAAACTTAGGTAAGGCCGAACCGACTTCTTGTGGGTCTGCTTCTGTGTAATCATTTGTTACTGAGCGACTTATAATCTCTCCATCTCCGTTTCTTTCGATTTTCTCCCATTGCGGGGCACCGGTATCCGGATCTACGCCAAGCCATTTGGGGAGCATGAAAGTATAAATCTCTCCATCGTTTCGATAGACCTGAGAGATGCCGTTTAAGGTGGTATAAATCGGAGCGTCAAAGCCGGCTAACCGGTTTTTATTTTTAGAAAAATTAAAATTAGTAGTCCAAGTTAAATGTTTGCGTTGGATATTTACGGTTGAAAGTCCAATCTCAAATCCCCGGTTGGTGACTTGCCCGGAATTTTCCCAACGGTATTCAAAGCCTTGCGACAAAGGCTGAGAAGCCAGAATCAACAAATCCTTGGTGACATTACTGTATAAATCAAATTGCAAATTAATGCGATCCTTGTATAAGCCCATATCCAACCCGAGATTGTACTGATTGGTTTGTTCCCAAGTCAGGTTGGGATTCGCCAATTGGTAAGGCGTTGCGGCCGGATGGTTGCTATATTGGGTGTTCAATGAGTACAAGCCAAGAAACCGGCTTGCGCCAATGTCCGGGTCACCGGTGATTCCATAACTCCCGCGTAACTTGAGCAAATTTATCTTTTTCACGTCTGAGAAGAAGGGCATTTTGTTTAACATCCAAGAAGCCGAAATAGTGGGGAATTGAGCCACACGGCTTTTAGCCGGAAAATTGGAAGACGCATCTACCCGGTAAGAGGCCGTCAAAAAGTAAGTGTGGTCAAAATTATAATTGACTTGCGAAATAAAAGACCTGAAAATGCTTTTATCGTGTGCGCCGCCAATCTTAAATTCGGAAGATGCTACTGTCGGCACATGAAAGCCTTCCGGAATGCCCTTGCCTTCTAAATTCATCCCTTCCCAATAGCCTCTATCAAATTCAGCACCAATCAAGCCGTCCAAATTATGGCTGTTGATTTTTTTCTCCATCTGAAATAAATTGGTGCTGGTCACCCCATACCACATATTGGTACCTTCATAGACAAATCCCTTATCGTGAAAAGTGCCTGCCGCAGATTTGGACACAAAGCGATGCTCTTTGTCCGTTGCAAAATTCATCCGATTAGCGGTAGAAAATTTGAGCCAAGGGGCTAGGTTTATAGCTAAAACCAAGTCGTAATTTATATCCACTCCTTTGCTATTATAGTCCGAATTTTGGATGCTGTGGATGGGATTAATATGATCTCTTGACCACCAATCTTGGGTATGCCCATCTACATAGACCGGATTTCCATTTTTATCGTAAGGATTGTCCCAAGGCACGGCTAAGTAGGTGTAATACATATCCAAATAATCATAACTCCTTCCTTTAGAAGAACTTATGTTGATATTATTTTTCAAGTTGATTCGTTTGGAAAGGGCTAGGTCGGTATTTACCCGGACATTAATTTTTTGGGCTCCTGTATTTTGAAAAGTTCCTTTTTCATCATAAAAAGTACCACTGATATAGTAGCCCATTTTTTTGCTGCGTCCTCTGGCGGCTAGGTAATACTTTTGTATTGGAGATGGCTTAAAAACTTCATCAACCCAATTCCAGTTTTTTGACTTCAACTCTTGGGGATAGTCTAAGTAAAATTTAATCTTATCAATTTGGTGGGTCGATTTATCTCGATACAACTCCGCACTAAAATCATTATAAAACTCTTCTCCCGACATCATCTGAATATTGCCGTGATCCGGTGTATTATAGCCAAATCCGGACTTAAATTCAAAAGATACTTTATCACTTTTTGCTTTTTTGGTCGTTACTACGATGACCCCTTTATTGGCTCTGGCTCCATACATTCCGGTCGCTCCGGCATCTTTTAGCACCGTAATACTCTCTACGTCATTGGGGTCAAAAGAGCCACCAATAATGCCATCCACCACAAATAAAGGCTCTGCATTGCCCGGCTTAATAGTGGAGATTCCCCGAATAC
>Ga0256832_1001595_pt1 | contig 15450 bp, 16 predicted proteins | sample 134614metaG_FD_190534 | JGI IMG/M metagenome (GOLD analysis project Ga0256832, IMG submission 190534) | Hydrothermal vent microbial communities from Lau Basin, Pacific Ocean - 134-614 | ecosystem: Environmental > Aquatic > Marine > Hydrothermal vents | place: Pacific Ocean: Lau Basin | collected...
CCGACAAATTTATGCCCTACAGCGGCGGAACCATCTCAAACCCGCCCAAGCCGGAGCATGGAACAGCGCTTTCTACAGAAGAGTCCGTGCAAATATTCACGACCCTCGATGCTGCTGCCGCACAGCCTGAAGTATACAGGTTTGCGGACCTCGATCCGAATGACGGCGGAAGGGTTACGCGTTACAGATATTTAGGCGGAATCGACGGAACCGAAGTCGTTTTATACAAAGTAGAAGGGGGAGGCCACTCGGCCCCGAGCATAAAAGAGCGATACTCGGCTATTTACGAGTACTATTTCGGCAAGCAGAACCACGACATAGAGGCTGTCGAAGAGATATGGTCTTTTTTTAAAAGGCACAGCCGCTAAAGCGGTGCGGAAGCTTTAGCGCTTCTGCTTAATCTGTGTCTCCACATATTTTGCGACACCCATCAGCGTCTCGTCGTCATACTTCACACTCCAGCCTGGCATGTCATCTTTTTGCGATCCCCAGTGTTTGCCGCCGTATTTCGCGAAGAGGAATATCTGTTTCTCGGTAAGCAGTATTTTGGTCAGGTCGTACGGGAAGATCGACTTTTCCGGGTTGTAGGTGGCGACGCCGTTGCCTTTTCCCTCTTTGCCGTGGCAGTAGGCGCAGTTTCTGAAGAAGATCTTTTTTCCTCGTTTAAGAGCCTTTGCACTCAGTTTCGAAGAGTCGTAGCTAAGCTCTTCGACCTTTTTGTGACTCTCTTTTGCGAATCTGTCGTATACATAGTGTGCAACCGCTCTCAAAGAGTCGTCGTCGTATACACCCTCCCACGCGGGCATGCCTGTTGTTACCGCACCCCAGTGAAAAGCCCCCTTCTTGGCGATTTGGAAGATCTGCTCTTCACTCAGTATCGACTTTGTAAGGTTTCTCGGCTGTACGTTGAACCCTCCCTGTTTCAATCCGGTTCCGTCCTTGCCGTGACAGCCTGCGCATGTCTGGTCGAAAATATCTTTGCCTCTCTTCATCATATCGCTTTTCGCGCTATCTGCTGCAGCTATAGAGAGAAGCAGGGATGCGGCAGTTAAAACTCTTATCATACTATCTATCCTTTCAGGTTTTGAATTTGTTCAGCTTTTCGTTAAGCTCGTTTACCACGTTGAGCATCTTGTCGGAGACATCGCTTATCTCGTGCAGCAGATCCTGCGACTTCTTGGACTCTTTGGAGAGTATCTCGATCTGCTCTATTACGCTTCCGGTCTGTTTGGCCACCTCTATGGAGTCGTCGACGGTCTTCTCTATGAACTCTGTGGTTTCGTTCATTATAGTAGACATGCTCTGCATACTCTGCTGCACCTCGTCCGATATATCCGCCAGGCTCTGCGTTTTCTCTACGTTTCCGTTTATCTCTCCGCTTGCATCGGCCACCGCCTGCACGATCGTGTTTACCGTAGTATTTATCTCCAGAATGCTCTTTTGTGTCCGCTCAGCAAGCTTTCGGACCTCGTCGGCGACTACCGCGAAGCCGCGCCCGTGTTCGCCGGCTCTTGCTGCCTCTATGGCTGCGTTCAGTGCCAGCAGGTTTGTCTGGTCGGCGATATCTTCGATCACCTGAAGAACAGATTTAACATCCTGTACGCTCGAAAGCAGTGTATTGAGCCGTTCTGCAAGCTCCGCCTCTCTGTGGGCGTTCTGCTGGATCTCTTCGACCATCCCGGTTATCTGCCTGTGAACATCCTGCAGGGTACTGTTTACCTTCTGCACATCTTTCCTGGTGTCGTTGGCGTCTTCTATATTGCTCTCGAGGCTCTTCTTTACATCCGAACTGGTTTCGGTGATATTTGCAAGCATATCCGCCTCACGGCGCATGATCTCTTCGAAGCGGCGTTTCACTTCGTTGAGGTGTTCGGAGATAGCCATATTTTCGGAGCCCGACTCTTTCGCTTCGGATATCACCTCGTGAACAACTCTTAGGAATCTGTTTATGTAGTGGCTCGCTACGCCTATCTCGTCATTCGTGTCTATCTTGAGCTCCCTTGTAAGGTCTCCGTCACCGCTGCTGAGCTCTTTGGTAGTCACGGTAAGCTGTCTTATCGGCTTCAGAATCGATCTTGCAAGAAAGGGCATCACTATCAAAACGAGAGCGATAATGGCTATCAGCAGTGTTATAACCTGCATCTTCATGGTGCTTCGCACCTCTTTGGCCTCTTCGTTCAGCCTCTTCGAGAGCTCCTGGGTCAGCGATGTTATCTGTCCGAGCTCCTTAAATATCTTCTCTCTCTCTCCGTAGAGCTCTCGTAGGTGGGCTATATAGCTTTTGAACCCTTTGTCGTACTCAGTAAGGTGTGAGAAGATTTCAGAAACGAGCTGCTTGTTCTGCGGCTCTTTTCTTACCTTTCTTTTCAGGTAGAGTGTGTAGTTCAGCAGCTCCTCCAGCTCCGAAAAGACCCTTTTTTCACCCTCGTCGGTAAGCAGGAAGCTGTCATCCATCTCTTTTATCCGCAGCTCTTTGAGCATATCTCTCAGGTTGTTCGCGGCGGAAGAGATAACGACACTGTTACGAATCTGTTTGATCGGTGCGTTGTTTTGAACGAGCTCTACGGTAGCGGTGTCTATTCTTTGGGTGAGATCCTGAATCTTTTTGCTTACGACCGAAGAGAGGTTTTCAAGATCGGTCTTCGATTTTTTGGTACTCTCCAGTGTCTTTTTGAACAGCTGCAGATCCTCTTTCATTTTTTTTGCCAGAGCAGCGATTTTTTTGGCTTTTGCAACGACTTCACCGCTGCTGCCGATCTTCTCGAGCTCTCTGCTCGCCCTCTGCATGGTTTCGGCACTCTTGACGGTCGTTGCTGTTTTGGACGAATCCTCTCCCCACAGCAGTTTGTTGAGACTCTCCATATTGTCGTTAAGGGTGGTGTTTATCTGTGTGGCCAGCGAAGCCTGCCTGTCGATCTCCTCTATTATCGAGTTTTTGTATTGAAACACAGCGTAAAAGCCGAGCATCAGCAGTATTATGAAGATCGTAAGCGTATATATTTTGGTTTTTATGGTGATATTTTTCAGCATTCTCTTTCTACCTCTCTTCTTTTATAGCCGATGTCGTGCAAACTGCGGGCGGAGCCCTTTGTCTGGCCCGGCTGAACGGGCCTGCAACCGCCTGCAGCCGCGAAACCTAAGATTTCGGGACACTTTTGCATTTTGCGTAAAATCGGTTTACAAGAGTCTCTCTACCGCCGAGTCTTGAATCCGGGTTGGCCGGATTTCAAAAAAACTGTACAATCTCCAGCTTTTTTGAAATCGGCCCCGTATGCACCGTATTTGCGGTGCATGCAGGGTTTTGTTCTCACTTTTCCACTTCGATTGTAAGGTGCATATTCGGATGAATGGCACACTCGACCTCTACCTTGCCGGGTTTTTTCATCGTAACGACGACATCCTGGCCCGGTTTTTGCATACCTATGTCGAATTCGCCGGCTTCACTGTCGCTGAAGGCGTTGTGGGCGAATCCGTCGTCGTTTTTAAAGATTATCCTGTCGCCCACTTTTACCTTGAGGTGATTGGGATGGAAGGTTTTGTCCTTCTGTACAACCTCCCAATCTTTGGCGTATATCGATGTGCTTATCGCCGCCGCCGCTACAAATAACGCAACTATCTTTTTCATGCTCTCTTCTCCTTTATATTTACTGCGGGAATTTTGATGGAGCCGTAATATTCATAGGCTCACCTTCGAGGGTTTTGAGAAAATCGACAATAAGCCTGATTTCGTCGGGTGTCAAACCTCTGTCTACGATAAGCGGAGAGAGGTTCTTGCTGTTGGGGAAGCGTCCGCCGTTGCCGCATACCGCCGTTGCCTCTTCGAGGGTTTTGATCGAGCCGTCGTGAAAATATGGAGCCGTAAGGGTTACGTCGCGAAGGGTCGGTGTCTTGAACGCATGGAACCATGCGGCACGTTTTTTCAGCTTGTAGCGACCTATGTCGGCGTCTCCCAGACCGAGGTTATGAAAGCTGCCGTCGGTGAAGTTGAACCCGTCGTGGCAGTTGTTGCACTTGCCCTTTCCGATAAATAGGGCGAAACCCTTCTTCGCGTTTTCGCTGATGGCGTTCTCGTCCCCTTTTGCATACCTGTCGAAGGGTGCTTCCGTAGAGACGACGGTGCGTTCGAAAGTGGCGATCGCTTTTGCTATCGTATCTTTCGTGATCCCCTCACCCGGATACGCCTTTTCGAATAGCTCTCTGTACCCTTTTATGCCGTTTAGCCTCTCAACGAGTTTATCGAGGTCCATATCCATCTCCACATCGGCCTGTATCGGTCCGAGTGCCTGCTCTTCGAGCGATTTTGCACGGCCGTCCCAGAACTGGTGGCGCTGATATGCCGTGTTTAATACGGTAGGTGAGTTTCTCGGCCCCTGCCGGCCCTCAATTCCGATCGCTTTGGGCTGGCCGTCGCTCCATCCCATGCTCGGGTTGTGGCATGTGGCGCAAGATACGGTGTTGTCTCGTGAAAGCCTTGTATCGAAGTAGAGGAATTTGCCAAGCTCTATCCTCTCGGGCGTTATCTGGTTGTCTTTGGGTGCCGGCACCTTGTCGGGTCTGATCCATTTGCTCATATCCTCTTTGGCCGCAACCGAAGTACTCAGAAGCGCGGCCATAAGGCCTCCGGTCAAAACAGCGCCGAAACGGCCGAAATCTCTCATAGTCACTCCTTGTTTGCAATAATATATATTCACAATGGAAAGATTCGAAACAGTTCATAAAATTTTATGATCCTGTTCAGCTCGATATACTCTCCCATTGGAACTTACATGGTAAAATCGTCGAAAACAAATTTAATTAAAGGGGTGACATGAAAAAAAGTGTTATATTTTCGGTTTGTGCAGCGGCAGCACTGGCTACGGGGGCCCAAGCCGAGAGCTCGCTTGCGGATGCCGTGAAAAACGGCAAGGTAAAAGGGAACATAAAGTACTACTACATAAATACGCACAAAGAGAAGAGCAGCGGCAACTCTACCGCGTTTGCGAACTCCATAGGCGGTCAGCTCTCATATACGACAGGCAGATGGAACGGGCTCGATGCGACCGTTACGTTCATGACCACTCAGCCGTTCGCGCTGCCCAACAATGTAGACACATCGATCATAGGTCGCGACAACGCCGTTAAAGCGGGCCAGGCTCCCGGCGGTGTAGCGGGGCAGAAGGGCTTTTCAGTACTGGGCGAAGCCTATCTCGCCTATAGCCGCGACAACTTCAGCTTCTGGGGCGGACGCAAGGTTATAAAGACTCCATTGATAAGCGCGAAAGAGGTCAGAATGCTCCCTTCCGCGGTAAAAGGAGCACACGCAAGTATCAATTTTGAAGGCGGCTTCAGAGTAGGGGTGGCATACCTGGACGCTTTCAAGCAGAGAACATCTTCTGAGTTCGATAACATTGTAAAACACGCTCTGGGTGACAAAACGAAAGAGATTACAGGAAACGAAAGTGGTGTAGTGGTTCCGGTGTGTATCTCCTGGAAAGGGCAGAAAAATGCGATAAAGGTGATCGACTACTACTCCCCGGACTTCATGAACTCCATATATGCAGACTGGAACTACCGTCACAAGCATAGCGACGAGCTCTCCTACGCCTTCGCTCTGCAGACCATAATACAGGACTCCGTAGGCAATGCCGACGACAACCTGGCGAAGGCGGGCTCTGTAACGGGCGGCAAAGCGATAAAGACGCGTGCGGGTGCCGCTAAGCTGACTGTAAATTATATGAGTATGGCGTTCACTACCGCATACTCGAAGGTTCTGAAAGATGACGGCTACCACGACTCGCTGGTGCTGCCCTGGGACGGAACGCCTCTTTATACCAACATGATCACGGCGAACAACCTCTTCCTCTCTAACTACGGAAAGGCTCTCGGGGCCGATTCGGCATATATCGGAGGTACGGACGGCATAAAGATCGCCTACAGGCAGGATTTCGGCGCGTTCGGCTTCAGCGGCTACAGCATGACACTAAGCTCCGCATGGTTCGACAACGACCGCTTCGCGAAGACTCAAAACGATCTTAACGCTGTACTTGCATATGCGGATGCGGGATTCTCGATAGCGCTGAAAGGAATATGGGTAAGAAACGGTGCCGGTGCGGCGGCAGACGGTACGATCTCGCAGACACCGATTCTGCATCAGTACAGAATCATAGCGAACTACAAGTTCTAAAAGAGCTCCCCCCAAGCGGGGGAGAGGCGTTTACTGGACCGGTTCTACGGTATCGTCGTAGCCGTCGAGTCTCATCTTCTCTTCCAGAGCCACCTTCTGAAAAACCTTTTCCCGTCCCGGAAGCTCCTGCCTGACTATGTAGAGCTCTCCAAAGACCTGCCGGGTGCGCAGAATATGCTCGTCGAGTTCGAGCTTCTCGTCGTTGTAGTACGCATCTTCGGGAACGACAAGGTCGCAGAGGAAGTCGTAGTAGCTCTCTCTTAAAACTTCGTACTGATCGTGCGACTCCGTGCAGTCGAGGTATCCCAGCTTCACGTTTTGGATAGCGAACGACTCTTCTCCCTCTCCGCTAAGATCCCAGTAAGCCTCGCCGACCTCTGTACGTACGAAGAATATATCGCCTATTTTCGACTTTTCCAGTAGTTCCAGCTTTCTATCGACATTGATATTTTGAAGCGTCATGTCGTCCAGAGAGATCTCTACCTCTTCGAGTCCGTCGGCATCGAGGGTTATAGATGCACTCTCGGGATCCAAAACGGTAAGAGTCTGTGAAGAGTCGAGTTCGTCCAGCTCCCCGCTTTCGATGTAGGCGTTTATATTTTCAAAAAGCTCTTCTATATTCTCCCGGTCGAAATCTGTATCGGCGTCTATCTCCAGACCCTCTATCTCGAGACGGTTCAGTCTGTAGAATCCGATCTTTCTCCCTTCGCCTTCGATATGGAGTTTGAATGCCATCTGCATCTCCTTCTTCTGTTTGAATTATTGACAATTATATCGCATATAAGCAACTGATTTTACGCAGAATGCGTAAAATCGTCTCGAAATCTCTGATTTCGAAGCTTCAGGGGGTTGTAGGGCCGTCCAGGCCCTGCCAAATTGCGGGCTTGGCCCGGAATTTGCATAACATCAGTAAGCAACGGAAGTGTGACTTATGTCATGGAAAAGTGTCGGGAATCTTGTTGTAGAGGCAGGAGAGCCCTCAAAGAGGGCACGGGGTGTCAGACGTTAAACCTGAAGTGCATCACATCGCCGTCGCTGACGACATAGTCTTTCCCTTCGAGGCGCATCTTTCCGGCCTCTTTCGCACCCTGTTCGCCGCCGTATTTGATGAAATCTTCATAGGCGATCACTTCGGCGCGGATAAACCCCTTTTCGAAATCGTTGTGGATGACACCGGCGGCTTTCGGCGCTTTCCAACCTTTGTGGATCGTCCATGCGCGCACCTCTTTTACGCCTGCGGTGAAGTAACTTATGAGACCGAGCCGCTCGAAAGCGGTGCGGATTATCTTGTCGAGTCCCGACTCTTCGATGCCGAGCTCTTCGAGAAACTCTTTGGCTTCATCCTCTTCCAGCTGCACCAGCTCCTCTTCGATCTTCGCACATAGCTTTATGACATCCGCCCCGACCTCCTCGGCATGTTTCTTGACAGCTTCTACATATTTATTATCTTCCAGGAGACCATCCTCGTCTACATTGGCTCCGTAGATGACGGGTTTGTTGCTCAGGAACCTGAGCTCCCTGTCGAGCTGAATGAAGTTTTCATCATCACGCTTATCGAAGGTGCTTACAGGTTTTATCTCCTCAAGATGCTTCATGAGCTCTTCGGCGATCCCAAGCTGCGCACGTACCTTTTTGTCGCCCGTTTTGGCCTGGCGTGAGAGACGCTCCATCTTTCTCTCGAGCTGCTGTATGTCGGCGAATATGAGCTCACTCTCTATGATCTCGATGTCGCGGAGCGGGTCTATGCTCCCCTCGACGTGGGTGATGTTGCCGTCTTCGAAGCAGCGCACCATATGCAGTATAAGTTCGGTCTCGCGGATGTTGCTCAGAAACTGGTTGCCCAGCCCTTCGCCTTTGCTCGCGCCCTTCACCAGACCGGCTATATCTACAAAATCGATGGTACTGTGCTGAATGCGCTCCGGGTTCACGATTTTCGCCAGCTCGTCGAGTCTGTAGTCGGGTACCGGGACTACCGCCTTGTTCGGTTCGATCGTACAGAAAGGGTAGTTTGCGGACTCGGCGTTTTGCGCTTTCGTAAGCGCGTTGAATGTGGTCGATTTGCCTACATTCGGCAAACCGACGATCCCTACGGGAAGACCCATTTTCGGACTCCTTTTCGAATCGCTGCCGTCGGTTTACGGCATGGCTAATTTGAATCGGAGTATATCAGGATAGCGGGATAAAATCAACAACCGGCTGTCACCTTTTTCGGCTTTCGGAAAAGAGAGGGAGATGATATAATCATTTAAGATCGACCGTTTTACAGGAGTGACCGTTTGAAAAAGAGGGAGAAATCGAAGATAGACCCAAAAAACCTAATGGCGGTAGAGCGGGCTACTACCGCTTTGATAGGGACCGCCATCTCATTGATAGTTCTGGGCTTCGTAGTGGAGAAGTTCGAACTATTTTTGAACATAGTCGCTCTTGAACTCGAGGGCAAAGTTCACGAAAAAGTGCCGCAGCTTGCACACATATCTTTCTACAACTATCTTGGAATCGCCATTGTCGGTGCGGGGATCGTTCTGGCCCTCTTTACATACAGGTACTATACCGGATGGATCGAACATCTCGAGCGCGGAGAGCTCGATACCGACAAGAGGATCTATTTTCTCCTCTCTCTTTTTGTGGCGGTTGTCGGTCTTCTTCTTCTGGTAAGTATGGTGATGCTCTGAGATGGCCGGGTTCTGAGCCGCATCGCAGGTTGCTTCCGCTATACAGCCTGAAAAAAGCGCTTCCGCAGCTCTTTTTGGAACTCCCGTGCCGCTTTTTGAAGGGCTTTGGTGCCGCTCTCTTCGGACTCGCCCCGTACTATGTAGCTCTGTATCGAGAGGGGAGCTCTGTACCGTTTATGGAGTGCCAGCTCCACTCTCCCTTCGAATATATGTTTTTGCGCCCTTCTTTTATGTACAAGCTCGCCTTTGAGTGTGATACAGAGCGTGCTGCCGTCTGTTCGCGAACCGTTGAGGTGTAACACTCTCTTGTTTCGAAGCACATTTTCGACCGCATCGGCAAAAAACTTCATTGCGGGTGTCGATACCGGCTCTATACAGAACTTCAACCCTCTTTTAAGCCTGGCGGCCGTTCTTTCGAAGTAGGGGGTGCCTCTCTCCACCCTTTCGGCTATCGGGGCCGGAAAAGGTGTTATGTAGTCGGCAAAGAGGTACTCCGGAAGCATATCTACCATCTTTACGAAAGAGTCTTTGGCGACCAAATAGCGCTCTACCGGACTCTTTTTGCGTGAAGAGTGCCACCTCTCTTCGATCGGTACGAGTCTGCGCAACAGATCTCTTTTAAACCGCTTCGAGAGCTCGGCGCGTCTTAACTCTACGAGCACTACGACCGTCCCCTCTTTACGGGTATGGGATTTAAAAACGGTATATTCGGAAAGAGGGATACTCCTTAAAACTCTTTTGGCCTTTTCGATCCTCTTTTTTGTGACATATCTATATATCGGTTTTCTGTTTATGTCGGAGTCGATCCCGGCCGTAAATTCGGACCAAACCCTTCCGTTGAGATCCCGGATCGCCCTCTCTTTCGCCTCACGCTCATCGCTACCCTCTCCGATTCCGTAAAGTGCGTTTTCGTCATTTTCGGGGAGTTCGACAGTGTCGCTGCCTGCCGCCGTCTCAGAGAGCGTATGTTCCGTGTTCGGCGCAGGCTGCGGCTCGGGTATGGCCCCGTTGTGCGTACATCCGACGAAAAACAGCATGAATATCAATAGGGTAGATACCGCTCTAAATCCAATCATCTCGATCCCGATAAAATTCGATACCCGGCAGAGGGTGGTCAGAGCCGGGCTGCTTCGCTTGTAAAACTATCGGCAATAAATCTTTTTTTGAAAGCGTTTCTGCGCTCTTTACGATACAATTGGGGTAAAAACGGTTACGGGAGAGATCTATGGATGATGAGTGGGTTAGAATGGGGCTTCTGCTGGCGGTCGTTATAGTCATGATCGTTGTGCTGAAGTCTCCGAAAAATAGAAAAAAAGGGGAGTAGGGGGAGGGAGCGCCCCCTCTGTGGACTCTTAAGACTCCCTATCTTTCAGACTCTGTTTTATCGTCTGTTCGAACCACTTTACGGTCATGCGTACGCCCGCACCGCTGGCGCCTGCCGGGTTGTAACCCCACGCCTTCTCGACATATGCGGGACCGGCTATGTCGAGGTGCAGCCACTTGTGCTTGTACTCTTTCTCTATGAAGTGGTCGAGGAACAGAGCGGCGGTCAGAGCGCCGCCGTAGCGAGTGGAGGAGATGTTGCAGACATCGGCTATCTCGCTCTTTATAAGCTTTTTGAGATAGCGGTTGAACGGAAGAGTGCCTGTAAGCTCTCCGGCGTTCGATGCCGCTTTGGAGAAGCTGTGTTTAAGAGCCCTGTCGTGCCCCATCAGGCCGGTCGTGTACTCTCCGAGGGCCACGACGCACGCACCCGTAAGGGTCGCGAAGTCGAACAGGTAGTCGGGCTCCACCTTCTCCTGGGCGTAGCAGAGGCAGTCGGCTAGAACCAGGCGGCCCTCCGCATCGGTGTTGCGAATCTCTATCGTCTTGCCGTTTTTTGCCCTCAATACGTCGTCGGGTTTGTATGCGTTCCCGCCTATCATATTTTCGGTCGCGCCGACTATGCCGTGCACCTCTATCGGAAGCTTCAGCTCGCTTACAGCCTTCATAATGCCGAGCACGGCGCATGCACCGGCCTTGTCCGATTTCATAGTCACCATATACTCCGCCGGCTTCAGGCTCAATCCGCCGCTGTCGTAGGTAAGACCCTTGCCGACAAGCGCTACTTTGAAAAGCGGATTCTGCGGTCTGTACGATAGGTGGACCAGTCGCGGCGGGTGGTCGCTTGCGCGGCTGACGGCCAGAAACGCTCCCATGTTTTCGGCTTCTATACCCTTTTCGTCCAGCACTATGCAGTCAAGAGCGTTCTCTTCGGCCAGCGATACCGCCTTGAGCGCAAGCATCTCCGGTGTCATATCGTCCGGCGGGGTATTTACCAGGTTTCTTACGTAGTTTGTGGCTCTTGCGACGGTGACGGCCGACTCGACATATCCTGCCGCCTTTTCGGCATCGATGCTCTTGGAGTTGAAATCTTCCAAGCAAATCGTCACCCTCTTGACGGGATGCTTCGCCTTTTCGGTTTTGTATTCGTCGTACTCGTAATCTCCAAAGACCATCCCCTCGGCCATCGCTTTTACATTCTGCGCCGAACACTTTCCGAGGTAGAGACCGGTTTTTAGATGCTCCGCCTTCGTCTTTCTGGCCGCTCGGAGCGCCGCCGCGAAAGCGCTGCGTATATCGTCGTGGTGGAGTGAATCGGAACCTACATAGAGCCTCTTTTTCTCCGGCAGCAGGCATATTTCGTCCTGCACACCTTCAAACCCGGCCGACTTCAGCAGATCTCTATCTTCGATCCAGCCGTGGTCGAAATTTTTGGCGACTACACATAAAATCTCAAGATCCGCGGATATTTCACCTCTCGCCTTTTTCGATATTTCTATTTGCATTTCTAATCTCCCTCTTTTTGATTATACTGTTCTCGAAGCTCTTGAAGGCGTATGTGACGCCCAAAAAGAGCAGCACGGCCATCGGCAGGGCGAAGTACCAGTGCTCTTTCGAGTACTCCACGATTTTTAGTATCTCCTCTCCGAAGATATAGGCGAGCACAATGGTTATGGCAGCCCACACCTGCGCACTGATAAAGTTTATAAGTGCGAACTTCCTCGCATCGTAGCGTGTTAGGCCGATGCTCATGGGAATTATCGTTCTCAACCCGTAGAGGTATCTCTGTATGAATATGATGGGCCAGCCGTACTTCTTCAGCAGAAGGTGCGCTATCGCGAACTTTCTGCGATGTCTGTGCATATATCTGTGGATGAACCTTTTGTTATAGCGCCCTATGTAGAAGTATATCTGATCACCGGTAAAGCCTCCCAGACCCGCAATTAGTATGGCCAGGGCCATATTCATATCGCCTGTATGTACCATGGTTCCGGCCATGATGAGCCCCAGCTCCCCTTCCATGACGCTCCACAGGAAGAGAATTATATACCCGTACTCCTTAAGGGCATCAATCAGAAACTGTTCCATTCGCCCTCTTTAATCGAAGTGTAAAAGATCTTTGGCCTGAATCATATCTTTGTCGCCGCGGCCGGAGAGGTTTACGATTACAAGCGAGTTTTTCAGTTTTGCGGGATCCATCTTCTTGAGATAGGCTATGGCGTGTGAACTCTCGAACGCAGGGATAATACCCTCTTTACGGCTCAGCCATACGAAAGCGTCGAGCGCTTCCTTGTCGGTGACGGTGTCGTACTCGGCCGCCCCTATATCTTTGAGGTAGGCGTGCTCAGGACCAATACCCGGGTAGTCGAGACCCGCCGAAATGGAGTGGGCTTCGAGTATCTGGCCGTCTTCGTCCTGGAGAAGATAGCTCATCTGACCGTGGAGCACCCCCGGGCTCCCCTTCGCCAGGCTTGCACCGTGTTTGTCGGTGTCGAGTCCGAGGCCGCCCGCTTCTATGCCGATGCAGGTAGTTTCGCTCTCTTCGAGAAAGTGGGCGAATATCCCCATAGCGTTGCTACCGCCGCCTATGCAGGCGATGACATAGTCTGGAAGGCGGTTCTGCGCCTTCAGTATCTGCGCCTTCGCTTCGTAGCCTATGATCGCCTGGAAGTCCCGTACCATCATAGGGTAGGGGTGGGGGCCGGCCACCGTGCCGATGATGTAGAATGTGTCGCGCGCGTTCGTGACCCAGTGGCGTATAGCATCGTTCATCGCGTCTTTGAGGGTTTTGCTTCCGCTCTCGACCGCGTGGACCTTCGCACCCAGCAGCTTCATGCGAAAGACGTTGAGCTCCTGCCTCTCGACATCTTTGGCCCCCATGAATATTTCACACTCGAGCCCCAGAAGCGCCGCTATCGTCGCGGTAGCGACACCGTGCTGGCCCGCGCCGGTTTCGGCTATCACCTTTCTCTTGCCGAGACGTTTGGCTATAAGCCCCTGAAGGATCGTGTTGTTCACCTTGTGCGCGCCTGTGTGGTTTAGATCTTCGCGCTTCAGGTATACGGTGGCCCCTACCTCGTCGGAGATGTTCTTTGCGTAATATAGAGGACTGGGCCTGCCTACGTAGTGCTCCAGATAGTAGTGCGCCTCTTCCCAGAAGGTTTCGTCGAAACGTATTTTGGCGTACGCTTCGTCGAGCTCTTTGAGAATCGGCATCAGCGTTTCGGGAACGTAGCGTCCGCCGAACTTGCCGAAGTGTCCCAGACTGTCGGGATCGAACTTCAGCGGCTTGGGTATGTACATCACTCGACCTCCAGAACGGAGTAGTGGGGTGTTATCCCCTCCAGCTTTTTCGTACCTCCCAGAAACGCGAGGTTGATTACGAAGCAGGCCTCTACACATTCGGCCCCCGCATCTCTGATCAGTTTCGCGGCCGCCGCGGCGGTCCCGCCGGTAGCGATCAGGTCATCTATAAGAAGGACCTTCGCCCCCTCTTTGCCGCCGAACGCGTCTATGTGGATCTCGACTTCATCGAAGCCGTACTCGAGTGCGTACTTCTCGGCTATCGTAGCCGACGGGAGTTTGCCCTTTTTGCGTACCGGGACGAAGCCGATGCCGAGTTTGGCGGCAAGAGCCGCACCGAATATGAAACCGCGGCTCTCTATTCCTGCGATGTAGTCGAGATCGTATCCGCCGTACCTCGCCTCGAGGTGCCCCATCAGCAGGGAGTATGCCTCCGCGTTGTTCAGCAGGGTAGTGATATCTTTAAAGAGTATTCCCGGTTTCGGAAAGTCGGGGACATCACGGATGGAGTCCATCAGAAAGCTCTTTTGAATATTCGTCAAACTATCCATTCTCTCTTCTTCCTTCTTTTACAGCAGCGCCTCGATGCGCGATTCGAGATCCTTGATTCTGCTCCTGAGCTTCTCGTTTTCTATCCGGTACTGGCTGTTGCGCTGCTTTACCGTCTTTATCTCCCTCCGGAGCTTCATCATCTGCTCGTTTAGGATGTCGATATTGCCGAGGGCACGCTGAAGCTGTATCTGGTATTTTCTTATCAGTACCTCCGCCTCTTTGAGCGTCAGCTTCATAACGTCGTTGTTCTTCTGCTCCTTGATGGTGAGGTTCTGGAAGTAGAACATCTTTATGAGCAGAACCACCACCAGAACCAGTGAAACCGTTACTATCGACCACTCGAGGAGCATCAGTGACTCTTCTGGAGCGCCATTATCTTTTCGACCCGGCCTCTATGGCGTCCCCCTTCAAAGCCGGTCGTCGTGAAGGCCTCTATCATCGACTCTATCACACCCGGTCCCGAAACCCGCTCGCCGAAGCAGAGGATGTTGGCGTCGTTGTGTGCCCGCGCCATCTGCGCGGTATAGTAGTCGCTGCAGTGTGCGGCCCTTATACCGTCGATCTTGTTGGCCGCTATGCTCATTCCTATACCGGTACCGCAGATAAGTATGCCGAAGGAGCCATCGTCCGATAGCACGGCCCGCGAGACCTTTTCGGCATAGTCGGGGTAGTCGACCCTCTCTGCGTTTTCGGGGCCCAAATCTACGACATCGTGGCCTCTCGATTTCAGCATCTCTACAACCAGCCCCTTTACGGCGAATCCCGCATGGTCGCTTCCGACGTAGAACTTCATCCGAATCCCCTTTAGAAAGTTTCTTTCCGTTTTTTGTTTGCGGGAGCGCGGCTCCCGTCTCTTCCTTCACCGCACTGCACACCGCGGAAGAGAGAGCTCTCTTTGTAATCGGGTATATTATACAAGAAAAACACTGTAACTCAAGCTTCCGAAAAGATGCAGCCGCTGCCTTCGCCGTCTATCGCAGCAGCAGATCTATAAGCCAGGCGGCAGGCATGAAAAACCACCGGCTGAGAGGCGTGGCTATTACGATTATGAGCAGAATCATGCCGACAGGTTCGATCTTGTTGAGCAGATCGACCACGGGCTGCCACCTAAACTGCATCGAGAGGTATCGAAGGGCGTTAGCACCGTCGAGCGGCGGGAAGGGCCAGAGGTTGAAGATGCCCAGCACGACGTTGTATATGACCGTATACATCACGAAATATGCCGCGAACGCGCCGACGATCGACTGCGGCTGCTCTACGAAACCCAATAGCACAGATGCCGCCGCCGCAAGCGCGAAGTTGTACGTCACTCCGGCGAGCGCCACCGCCACCGCGGCCATATAGCCGCCGTTGTAGATGACCGTGCGTATGTTCACCGGAACGGGCTTGGCCCAGCCGAAGAGAAATGGCGCACCGCTTATGTAGAGCAGGAGCGGC
>Ga0256832_1001596_pt1 | contig 15450 bp, 8 predicted proteins | sample 134614metaG_FD_190534 | JGI IMG/M metagenome (GOLD analysis project Ga0256832, IMG submission 190534) | Hydrothermal vent microbial communities from Lau Basin, Pacific Ocean - 134-614 | ecosystem: Environmental > Aquatic > Marine > Hydrothermal vents | place: Pacific Ocean: Lau Basin | collected...
TTTTTTAAGTAGAAAGGTGTTCTATACAATGGTCAACGAAAAAGAGAGTTTTTCTCAAATTGTCTCAAATGCTTATAAAGATAGAAGTATCTTTTCTGACCATATGCGAAGATACCTTTGGATACTCAAAGAGAACAAAAAACTAATAAAACTTCTTCAAACTATATTAAAAGAAGAGGATTGTAATGATGATGCTAGTTGCTATATTTTAGAGGCAACAGGATTAATCAAAAGGCAATTGGGTAGACCTATCTTCTCTTGTGAGTTGTATAGAGAGTTTTTTAGAAGAAATCTATAGATTTAGGAATTAATATGAGCAGACAGTTTTATCAAGTGGGTGGCTCACTTCCTGCTAATTCAAAATCGTATATAAAAAGAGAAGCCGATGATAAGCTCTATAGCTATTTAAAAGAGGGGAAATACTGTTATGTTCTAAATGCAAGACAAATAGGGAAATCCTCTTTGCTTGTACACACTTCTAAGAGATTAGAAGAGAGTGGCTATAGTTGTGTCAATATAGATTTAAGCTCTATAGGTAGTGATGAGGATGATATAACAACGGATACATGGTATTTCTCTTTTCTCTCTTATATTATAGAGGAGTTAGGGCTTGATGAAGATAAGTTTGCAGAGTGGTGGGATAACAACAATAAGCTAACAGTTGTTAATCGTTTTGCTAAAACCTTTGATAAATTTGTTTTAGAGATTTCCGATAGAAATATAGTCATTTTTATAGATGAAGTTGACTATATTTTAGGTATCAAAAAAGTTTTTTCCACCGATGATTTTTTTGCTGTTATTAGAACTTTTTATAATCTTAGAAGTGAAGATGAACGTTACAACAGAATTACCTTTGCCCTTTTTGGAGTGGCAACCCCTGAAGATTTAATGCAAGACTCTACTAGGACTCCTTTTAATATTGCTCATAGTATCAAAATAACTCCATTTAAATTAGAGGAATCTTTCTCTTTAGTAGAGGGGTTAGAAAACCAAAGTGTAGATAGGTACAAAATATTAGAAAAAATATTTGAGTGGACAGGTGGTACTCCATATTTAACGCAAAAGATACTTGAAGATATAGCAAAATATCCAATAACTAGTTTACAAGATATTGATAATATTATAAATAGGTTATTTATTAAAGAGGGATTTAATGAAATAAATCTTAGTTATGTACAAGAGCGAATTATAAAAAATACAACTCATAATGTCAAGATGCTCTATACTATTAAGCAGATTCAAAATGGAGAAAAAATAAAAGATAATAGTAAAAGTCATACTCATATATATCTAAAACTATCAGGACTTATTAAAGAAGAAGATGGTCTCTTAGTCTATAGTAACCGAATATATAAAAAAATTTTTAATGCTTCTTGGTTAGATAAGATGATTGATAAATTAGATAGACCTATTGCTAAATTTTATCATAAGTGGGTAGAAAATGGAAAATCAAAAAGGTATCTACTTAAAAAAGAGACTCTACAAGAGATAACAAAATGGGCTCATAATCGTAGTGACCTATTGGCAGAAGAGTATACCTATTTAAGTATGAGTCAGCAAGAGGAGAGTAGAAAATTTAGAATGAAGCTTGAGAAAGAGGCTAAAGAGCTTCGTGAAAAAATTTTAGAAGAGCAGGAAAAATATAATAGCAGATTGATAGAGGAGAAAAAAAGATTATTGGAGGAGCAGAAAAAACATAACAGATTACTAGAAGAAGAGAAGAAAATTAATGATAAGTTGTTAGAGGAACAGAAAAAATTTAATAGGAAAATTCTTAGACTAAGACAAATATTTGCTGTTATTATTTCTATTATTATAGGTAGTGGAATCTATATTATAAACAAAAATACAGAAAATGCAAAAATAGAATTAGAAAATTCAAAATTAGAAAATGAATTAAGAATTAAGAAGTTAGAAAAAGAAAAAATCAGATTAAAATTAGAAGCCAAAAAGAAAGATAGTTATTACAAAGAGTTATTGGAGGCTACAGTCAAGAAAGGAACATTAAAGTACTATTTATGGGAAATTACCACCTATAAACATTTAGACAATAATCAAACTAACTATAAATATAAGATAGCAGAAGATTATATTAAAATAGGTGATATATATATAAAGAAAAATAACTTAGTTGAAGCTAAAAAAAATTATCAAAAAGCTATAGATATATATAAAGAAGATAAAAAATATCAAAAAGAGTTAGCAACTCTCTATTATAAATTAGCAACTCTCTATTATAAAATAGGTAATATTGGTAAAGCATTAAAAATTTATGAAGAGAATCCTGAAAAATATAAAATTCAAAGAGCAAAACTTTATTATGAGATGGTTGATAAACTTTTAGAAAAAGATATTGAACAAGCAGAAGAGTTTTATAAAAAAGGTTTTGAAATATATAAAGAGTTATTACAAACAGATACTTCTAACTATATTAATATATTAGCAGATAGTCTTGTTAAACAAGCAGAAATATCTTATTTAAAGAAAAATAAAAAAGAAGCAAAAAAACTATATAATAGAGCATTAAAAATATATAGAAAACTTGATAGTAAATTTTATGAATATGAGATTAACAATATAGAAGATAGATTGAAGTACTTAAAAAGTATTAAAGTAAAAACAAAACAAGGTAAAGGGTGGGCATATATTGGCAAATTTTCTAAAGAAGAGTGGGAAAAACAATATTTTTGGTTAGATAAATCTAACACTCTAATGTTGAAAAATTGCACAGCTATCGCAGTAAGTGGTGTTTATCTTAAAAATAAACCATTGCCAGGTCGAAAATATAGAAAAGGAGATATCAATTTAGGAAATATAGTAACCATTAAAAATATCAAAAAATATCAAAAAGAAGAAGGAACTCATATTTGGGCATACGTAAAATATTAGTCCAATTAGTCCAACTCTCATATTTATAATAAAGGTATCAAAACAAAAAGGATACCAAATGAAAAAAATATTAATAAGCACACTACTAGCAACCATACTTTTAGCCACAAATCAAGGAGCCTATGCTCAAGCAGTATTACCTAAAAAGATAACAGAGACTAAAAAGGCTCAAGTAAAAGACTCTATCGTAAAAATCTTTACTATAACTAGTCAACCAGATTTTAACTCTCCTTGGTCATCTAATATTAGTGGAGGAACAGGTTCTGGTTTTATTATTGATGAAGATAAAATCTTAACAAACGCTCATGTAGTAACTAATGCAACATATATAGAGGTACTTAAAAATGGTGAAATAAAACGCTATGAGGCAGAGGTCTTAAGTATTGACCATGAGGCTGATTTAGCACTAATTACCGTTAAAAATAAAAAGTTCTTTAAAAATACTAAAAGTTTAGAACTAGGAGAGCTACCATCACTCCAAGATAAGATTCAGGTTTATGGGTTTCCTATGGGTGGAGAGACATTGAGTGTTACAGAGGGGGTTGTATCTCGGGTTGAAAATCGAAATTATGTACATAGTGGGAAATCCCTTTTAGCTATTCAAGTAGATGCCTCAATAAATCCTGGAAACTCAGGAGGTCCTGCTATATTAAATGGAAAAGTTGTAGGGTTAGTTATGCAAGGTATGCCAAATGGTGAGAATTTAGGCTATATGATTCCAACATCTATTATTAAACACTATCTTAAAGATATGAAAGATGGAAAATATGATGGATTTCCATTTTTAGGTATTATGGTTCAAGGCTTAGAGAGTCCTGTTATGAAGGACAAATATGGTCTAAAAGGTAAAAACTATGGTATTTTAATCAATAAAACTATTCCAAATTCACCAGCAAGTAGAGTTTTAAAAACAGGGGACATACTAACCGCAATAGATGGACAAAGAGTATACTCTAATCTAAAAGTTGAATTTAGAAAAAAAGAGTTTACTGACTTTAAATATGCATTAAATAAACATCAACTAAAAGATAAGATAAATCTTACAATTTTAAGAGACAATCAAGAGAAAAATGTCTCTATAGTATTAGACAGAAAAAATGATGAGTTAACATTGATAAAAAGACAAAAGCATGAAACTAAACCTAGCTATTTTATATATGGTGGATTAGTATTTGTTCCAGGGATAGAAGAACATATGTATTGTAGTAGCTATGCTAAATATGACTCTATATATCCAGATAGAAAGAGAAGAGAGTTAGTCCTACTTAAAAAAGTGCTACCATCCTCATTAACAAAAGGATTAGATAAGTATGGCATAGATATTGTAGATAGTGTAAATGGTAAAAAATTTAAAGATTTTAAAGAGTTTGTTACTATACTAAAAAATAGTAAAGAGAAGTTTACTGTTTTTGAAGATGAAAATCATGTACAAATGATATTGAATCATGATGATGTTTTAAAGAGACAAAAAGATGTCTTAAAAAAATATAATATAAAATCTTATAAATCTGATAACTTATAAGATAGCTAATACATAGTCTAATAAGTATTCTATCTAACTTAGATTAATATATGCTATTATTTCAAATGACATCTTTTAAACAACTAGCCATTATTGGTTCAACAGCATCAGGGAAAACTGCTCTATCTATTGAGTTATCCCAAAAGATAGATGCAAACATTCTCTCTTTGGACTCATTAGCTATCTACAAAGAGATTGACATTGCCTCTGCAAAACCAACTATACAGGAGCGTCAAGGAGTTAAACATTTTGGGATTGATGTACTCTATCCCAATGAACTTTTTGATGTAACTACATTTGTTCAACTCTACAAAGAGGCAAGAGAAGAGTCCATACAAGAGGGGAAAAACCTCATTATCGTTGGAGGAACAAGCTTTTACTTAAATGTTCTACTAAAAGGTATCTCTGAACTTCCTAAAATTAGTAAAGAGGCAAAAGAGAAGACACAAAATCTACTAAGCAATCTTGAAGAGGCTTACAACTTCCTTTCTCAAAAAGACCCAAGCTATATGAAAAAGATAGAGAAGAGTGACCGTTATCGTATTGAGAAGATGCTAAATCTCTTTTTTCAAACCAAGCTAACCCCTACTGAGTACTTTAAAGCCAACCCTCCAAAACCTACCATAACAGAGAAATTACCTATTTATGAGATAGAAGTAGAACGAGATGTTTTAAGAAAAAGAATAGAGCTAAGAACAAAAAAGATGCTAAAAGATGGGCTGATTGATGAAGTATTCTATCTTGAAAAAACATACACAAGAGAGCCAAACTGCATGAAAGCTATTGGGATTAAAGAGGTTTTAGCCTATTTTGATGGGTACTATACAAAAGAGGAGATGCAACAAAGAATCGTTATACATACTGCACAACTTGCTAAACGTCAACGGACGTTTAACAAGTCGCAATTTTTAGAGAAAACACTCTTGCCCCTAAGGGGACTTAGAGAGGTACTTTTATAAAGTTAAAAGAGCTATAATTTAGCTCCTCTTAAAAAGAAAAACTTAATCTCTATTTTAGCTCTTGAAGTTCTTCTCTATATAACCTTATTCCAAGTATAGAACTAAAAATAACTAAAAGAAGCATACTCATTTTAGTTAAAACAGGAACAGAGTTCTCATCATAGATATCACAATCACAACCTGAAGAAATCGTTACTTTACCAACATTAGAGACAAAACCTTGTTTAGATTTTACAATATAATAGACAGGTGTTGGTATACCCGTAAATCCATCTTCTGCTCTAAAGACAATAGTTCCATCTCTTGAGATAGTCCAAACTCCTTCTCCTTCTACTACTAATTTATCAGTTGTTTCAAGAGTTGTACCACCTACAGCTGTTCCATTTTCATAAAGTATTTCTGCTTCATTTGACGTTACAAACTTAATACTCTCAATATCTAAGTCACCATGGTCATTTTCTAAAATATTAATTGTTGTTACTGAACCTATGCTCTCTACAGTAATATTATCATCAAATACTCTAAGAGTTCTATTCTCTTGTGTATCTAAACTATTTCTATCTATTGAAGAGTCTATATTTGAATTATTATTCTCATCTAAATTTGGCTCTAAGTTATTTCTTTGAGTTTGATTATTTCTTGAATAGTCTACATTTGAATTATTATGAGTTATTGATTTATAGATTCCCATATCCCAACTTAAATCATTTTCTCCTTCTTCAAGTGTTGTAGTCTCTGTTTGAAAAGGAGCTGTTGTTGAAGCATCTGAATCACTCTCTTCCTCTCCTGAATCTTTATTAGTTACCACATATCCAGCTGGTAAGTTTGAGAACTCAACACAGTAATCACCTGCATTTAAATCTGTAAACTTATATCTACCATCTGCATCTGTAGTTGTTGTTTGAGTAGAACCTCTACGACTACAATCAGTGAGCAGTTCAACTGTTACACCCTCAACTCCTGTCTCATTGATATCCTGAATACCATTTTTATTAGTATCATACCAAACTCTATCTCCAAGAGATGCTTTTAAGGTATAGATTCCCATATCCCAACTTAAGTCATTTTCCCCTGCTTCAAGTGTTGTAGTCTCTGTTTGAAAAGGAGCTGTTGTAGAAACATCTGAATCACTCTCTTCCTCTCCTGAATCTTTACTAGTTACCACATATCCAGCTGGTAAATTTGAGAACTCAACACAGTAATCACCTGCATTTAAATCTGTAAACTTATATCTACCCTCTGCATCTGTAGTTGTTATTTGAGTAGAGCCTCTACGGCTACAATTACTTAACAACTCAACAGTGACACCTTCAACTCCTGTCTCATTGATATCCTGAATACCATTTTTATTAGTATCATACCAAACTCTATCTCCGAGAGATGTAGGTCGATAAAAACAAAAATCTACAGTCATATTTCCATTCTCATCATTTGTATCATCAGCACTATCTGTATCTGTTTTACCATTACTTTCTACTGGTTCTGTACCTACTTGTAAAGTAAATTTACCAGAAATATACTCATTTCCATTAGAGGTTGCTATATTTGAATCATTCTCTGTGTCATCATTGTCTACTGTAGTTTGTTGAGTACAAGGAATATACCCCTTTCCTGATGGAGGAGAGACTAAAATAGAGTACGTACCCTCATCTAAACCCGAGAAATAGTATTGTCCATCTGCTTCTGTTTTCTGAACTGGATTTGGCATTACTCTACCATTCTCATCAAGTAGCGTTACATTTACATCTGCTATTCCATTCTCATTATCATCCTGTCGTCCATTGTTATTTAAATCTTCCCATACCAAAGAACCTATACTTACTGTTGGTTTAGGAGAAAAACCAAAATCAAATGAGTGATTATTTGCTCCTGAAGTAGGTATATCTATTGCTGAAATATTAGCATCTGCGTTATCGCCAACAGCTATACCATCACTATCATTACCATTAGCATTAGACCCCTCACCAACATTAGCTACAGTTAAATTTGCAATACCTAAAGCAGATTGTTTTGATGTACCTATTACATTTGGTACTCTAACAAGACAATCATTACTATCTGCTTTTAAAGCAGATATATTGTATTTATGACTAGAAGTTGATGCTCCACTTGGATCATTTGAAAAAATATAATAACCATCAGTATCTGTTGTTGCTGTTGCTACTACAGTACTTCCACAAACTAATTCAACAGAAACATTTGCAATTCCTACTTCATCAGCATCTTGAACACCATTACTATTCGTATCTTCCCATACTCTATCACCAACCTCAATAGGTGCTGGAGCTGTTAAAAGCTCAATGTCTCCTATACCTGATGCTTTCCCTGTATATTTAATAGAACCTGAATTAACATGTGAATACCAATTTTCATTTGCTCCTGTAGTAGTATTAAATGTTTGAACTCCATTAGTTGTCCAGTACTCTCGTCCTGTATCTCCAGAGGGATGAGGATCATTAACTGCTAAAATCATTTGGTTACTACCTTTTAAAATTGCCATAGCACCACCTGAAGGATTGGCATTATTATCTCCACCTTTATCATCAAAAAAATCACCATCAGGAGAATTTCCAGCAGGACAAGAACCTGTACCTTCTAACTCATAAGTACCATTACTATTACAAACTTTAACTATCTCACCCTGTCCAAAAGCATCTTCTGTTGTTGCTGTACTACCTGATTCTGCTGTATAATTATCTTTACCTATCTGCATTCCCCATCTATCTAAAAAACCTAAATAGAGATTACCTTTTTCATCAAAATCTATATCAGCTAAAATAGGTTGATTGTATCCATCCCAATTAGTTGTTGTATCATGAATACTATCTGACCATGGGAAAAAATTAGCATTTTCTGCATAACCATCATCATTACTTCTATCATAACCCATATCCATTGAAAATACTGTACTTAATCCAGCTGATGGATTTGCTAAATCAAAGCTAGAAACATATGCCTTTAAATCACTTTTATTTTGTGATGTAGAGGCGTCACATATGGAACCTAGATATCCTTTACCATTATGAATACCTAACCCCCAAGGTCTAAGCTCCCCACCTGTACAAGTTGGAGTACCATTTAAGTCTGCAATAAGATACTGATTTACCGTTGCAGAGGAGAGAGAAGAAAAATCTCCTGAAGCATCCATAGAAATAAGTGCTTTTTGATTTAAATTGACTGTCCAAAGAGTTTCTGTATTATTATCAAAATCTAAATCACCATAAGAAACTTTTCCAATCTTAGCATATGCATCTAAATCAACAGAAGGAGTTGTTGGATCATTAGGTAAAGTATAATCACTTCCATTTAACCTATCTATAGAACCTAAATCAATGCCACTCTTACCTTGTAAATCTATATTTCCTAATAGTATTGCAGGAGAAGAAGTATAATCAAAAGCATAAATTTTACCAAGACTTCCATTAGCAAAACCTATATGTCTCCAAAGAACGCTTGAGACAAACATTCTCTGTTTAGAGGTTTGAAATCCTTTTCCCCATACAGATCCTATATCTTTTGCTTCAGCATCAGTTATAGGTACAGGACCTGTTCCTTGATTTCCATCATATGTTTTATGATTAGCATTTAGACCACTGTCTGTATAGTTATTTCTTACCAAAGAAGGAATCGTACTTTCTATATTACTTCCACCTGAAAGAATATTCGTAACATATGGAGGTTGTGCTATATTTGAGTAATCATTTACATCATGAAGAGCAAAATTAGCTGTTCCACCATTAGTAATAAACTGAACAGATGAACTTTTAGCTACACCACTACTACTCTCTTTTAAATAAGAAGGAATATTAGTAAACTCAACCCTTACATCAGATGTAGTAGCTAATGACCATGAACCATCTGTTGCAGTTGTTGTAGTTATTCCTCCAGGATAAGCAGTTACTTTAATACCTTCAACACCAATTTCATTAGAGTCTTTAACACCATAACTATTTAATGTTACACCATTAACTGGTATATCTTTAAAAACTATCCCACTTACATCAGCATAAAGGAAACTAGATGTAAGTATAGATAGATTAAAAGCAGAAAAAAATATTTTATTTTTTATATTCAACTTAAACTCCTATATTAATTTAATTATTTAATATAATATCAGATATAAAAAATTTCTTAACTTAATTAGATAATATTTACAAAAAAAATATTATTTTGCATAGCTAAAAAAAATAAAAAACAATTTTATAAAACGATTTAAAGGAAATTGGTAAAGAATAGAAAAGTAAAGAGGTACAAAAAGTACCTCTTAAAAAGTGAGATTAAATCCCAAAGTTAGAAGATTGAACCATTGCATTAATGTATTCAATAAGTGGGTTAACCATAAAGATAGAAGCTACCGTCACAATTACAGCAAAACCAAGGATGGTTAAGAGTGGTTTTGAGACATTGTAGTAGACAGTCTCGTGGTTAATCTCTTTTGAAGGCTCTCTTAAGAACATGTAGACAACTAATTTTAAGTAGTAGTAAGCAGCAATAGCAGAGTTAAGACCCATAACAATCGCCAACCAAAGGTAACCAGCATCTACAGTTGCCGACATAAGATAGATTTTACCCCAAAATACAGAAAATGGTGGAACACCTGCTAAAGATAACATAAACAGAGCCATAACAATCGCACCCATAGGCATAATCTTAATCATTCCTGAAAACTTCTCATAAGGGTGGTCAAAACGTGCATGGTGAACTCTATCTTTGTGTCTACTTACCCATAACATGGTAAATGCACCAAGGTTAGTGAACATAAAGAGTGCATAGTATAAAAATACACCTGTATTAGCTTTGTCTGTGGCTAAAGCAATTGCTACCATAACAAATCCTGCATGAGAGATTGATGAGTAGGCTAACATACGTTTAACATCCTCTTGAACCAATGCCATTAAGTTTGCAATAGTCATGGTAATCACAGCTAGAGTAATAATCATCGTTTGAACCCAATGAATCTCAAGTTCAATGAACATCTCAAAGATTCTCATAGAGACAACAAATGCCGCTACCTTAGGAACAACTGACATATAACCAGCTAGTGGTGCCGAAGCCCCTTCGTAGACATCTGGAGCCCATGTATGGAATGGGAACAGTGAAAGCTTAAAGGCAAAAGCAGCTAAAAGTAGCCCTGCTCCACCAAGAAGCAGAATCATCATTCCACTCTCACTCATACGCTCAGAGATAGCAACAGCAACCTGACCTAACTCTAAACTTCCTGAGATTCCATAAAGAACAGCAGAACCCATAGTAAAGAAACCAGCAGCTAAAGCACCCATAGTAAAGTACTTAACGGCTGCCTCAAATGAGTTGCTTCTGTTGTGTAGAGCAATCAAAGTGTAAAGAGAGAGTGACGCTGTCTCTAAACCAATGAAAATCAAAATTAGGTTATCTGAACTTACCATAAATTGGAAACCAGCAATCATAAACAAAAAGAGAGCAAAGAACTCAGGGTATGAGTACTCATGGAATCTTTTTGAAGTCAACGCCAATGGTATAAACAACATAGAAGCAACCAAAACAAGCACTTGTGAAAGAACAGCTATACCATCCATCAGCAAGACATCAAAAAAGCCCTTTTCTGTAGCCCCATAGGTTAAGCTCATTGTTGAACCAAGGTCAACCAACAAAATAAGAATGGTCAACATAACATAAAGAGACTTATGTAAATTATCTTTTACTAAGTCAATAAGAAGAATAATCAAACCACCACCAATAGCAATAAGCATTGGCATAAGGGTAGAAAGATTAAGTGCTTCTAACGAAATATTTACAGGCTCTAACATTACTTCGCCTCCTTTTCATTAATTACAATTGCTTCTTTTGTCTCACTTGAAATAGCTTTCTTTTCCATCTGTGTCAAGAGAAGTTTTACTGAATTATCAATTGGCTCTAGTACTGGTTTTGGGTAAACCCCTAACCATACTACAATCATTACCAATGGAATCAATGCTGTTAACTCACGCTTATCTAAATCTTTTAACTCTTTGTTCTTCTCATTAGTAAGAGGTCCAAAGAATGAACGCTTATATAGTACCAACATATAGACAGCACCAATAATAATGGTTGTTCCTGCAAGAATAGTTCCAAGTGGTGATACATTGTAGAAACCAAGTAGAACTAAGAACTCACCAACAAATCCAATGGTCAAAGGAAGACCAACAGAAGCCATCAACATCACTCCAAAAATAGTTGCATAGACTGGCATAACCGCAGCCAATCCACCAAACTCACTCATAAGTTTTGTTCCTCTACGCTCATAGATAACACCAACAAGCATAAACAACGCACCCGATACAATCCCGTGGGAGAGCATAAGGAAGACAGAACCACCAAGCCCCTCAGCATTCATTGCAAATACACCCAACATAATCACACCCATATGTGATACAGAAGAGTAGGCAATAACCTGCTTCATATCTTTTTGAGCAAAAGCAACCATTGCAGTGTAGATAACCATAATGATTGAGAGTATCATAATAAATGGTGTAAAGGTTACCGATGCATCAGGTAAAATTGGTAATGAGAATCTAACAAAACCGTAAGTACCCATTTTTAATAATACAGCTGCCAAGATAACCGAACCAATCGTTGGTGCTTGACCGTGAGCCCAAGGTAACCATGTATGGAATGGGAACATTGGAACTTTAATAGCAAATCCAGCAAAAAATGCTAAGAAAAGCCAGAACTGCTGTGTTTCGGTTAATTCTAATGTGTACCAATCTAAAATACTAAATGACCAATCACCAGTTGCTTCATGATAGAGATAAGCTGTCGCTAGAAGACCTACTAACATAATCAATGACCCTGCAAAGGTATATAAGAAGAACTTAACAGCAGCATAAACTCTATCTGGTCCACCCCATGCACCAACAATATAGAGCATTGGAACTAGTGAGAGTTCCCAAAATAGGTAAAATACAATTGCATCTAAAGCAAGGAAAACACCAACCATGGTCATCTCTAAGAAAAGTAGAGAGACAATCATATTTTTCATCTTCTTTGTATCATCTCTAAGTAAGATAATTCCAAGAAGTGTAATCAATGCTGCCATAATAACAATGAAAAGTGAAATTCCATCTACTCCTACATTGTAAGAGATACCAAACTGAGGAATAAGGTCTACTTTTTCAACAAACTGCATTCCTGCATTACTAAGGTCATATTTTGCCCATAACCAAAGAGAGAGTAACAACTCAATTGCTGCTACTGCTACTCCATACGCTTTTGCTGAGTTTTTATCTACAACAAATCCTAAAAACCCTGCTAATGCAGGGAAAAATATTAATATAGTTAAAATACTATCCATCTCTTCTCCCTTACCCTATTACCGACGATACTGTAGCAATAAGCACTAAAATCAAGGCACCAACACCCATCCAGTTAAGGTATGATGATAAGTTACCATTTTGCATTCTTCTTGAAACGTCACCTATTTTATAAGAAGCTTTTCCTATAAAGTCAACAAATCCATCAACAACAGCTTTATCAAGCTCCCAGAATTTTTTCGATGCTTCAGTATATGGTTGAACAATAAACTGGTCATAAAAGTGTGGTACATAGTACTGATTTGCTACCAATTTATAAATAAACGATTGTTCAAACTTCTCATTTCGTCTCCATGCATTAGCTCCTGTTCCTGCATATTTTTTATAGGCTATAACAATTCCTGTCACTGCCAAGACAATAACCAATGTTCCAAGTAGTGGAGCTAAATGGTGTGTATGGTGACTCATCTCATAGTCAGGTAAGTTTTTAGTAATAAACTCATGGAAGTTATCCATAAACCAACCAAATGAGATAGCCAAAATAGCCAATGGTGCCATTGCAACAAGTACATATTTGTACATATCGTGTGGGTGGAAACCTAACGCTTTATAACGCTCTTCACCATGGAAGGTAAAGAAGACTTGTCTAAAGCTATAGAAGGCTGTCATACCAGCTGTAATAACCAAAATACCCCAAATGATAAATGAACCATCATTAAAGGCTGTCTCAATAATTGCATCTTTTGAGTAGAACCCTGCAAAGAATGGAAGTCCAGCTAAGGCAACAGAGGCAATTCCCATATAGACGTAAGAGCCAAACATTACCTTTTTAAGTCCACCCATCTTAAAGATGTCAAGTTCATCATCCATTGCGTGCATAACGTTACCTGCACCCAAGAAGAGAAGAGCTTTAAAGAATGCGTGAGCTGCAAGGTGGAAAAGTGCAATCCAGTAAGCACCAAGACCAGCTGCGGCAAACATATACCCTAACTGTGAAAGTGTTGAGAGTGCAACAATACGTTTAATATCTCTTGCACTCAATGCCATTGATGCTGCATAGAATGCAACAAATGCACCAAGAGAGGCAATAAACATTGAAACTTCATGAACAGCCTCTAACGAATAGAGAGGGTTTGCACGAATAACCAAGAAGACCCCTGCTGTTACCATTGTCGCTGCGTGAATCAATGCAGAAACAGGTGTAGGTCCCTCCATCGCATCTGTTAACCATGTATGAAGTGGGAACTGAGCCGATTTACCCATTGCACCAATAAAGAGTGCAATTGCAATCGAAACTAACAATCCATCAGCTAAGTAAGGAAGTTGTGCAAACACTTCATCATATTGAAGCGAACCAGTATTCCAATAGATAAGGAAGATACCAACCAACATACCAAGGTCAGCCACACGGTTCATAATAAACGCTTCATTTGCTGCCCAAGATGGAGAGATTGATGGGTTCTCATCAAATGGTCTGTCCTCTTTATGATACCAGAAACCAATCAGTAACCAAGAACAGACACCAACACCTTCCCAACCTATAAACAATCCAGCAAAGTTGTCACTCATGACCAAAATCATCATAGAGAAAACAAATGCTGAAAGGTAGGCAAAGAAACGGTTATAGGCTCTGTCATGGTCCATGTACCCTGTTGAGTAGATGTGTACAATGGTAGAGACCAAAGTAACAACTAACATCATGGTAACAGATACTTCATCTACCAAGAAACCAAATGGGATATTTAAATCACCAATTCCAATCCATGTCATCATAGTAACATGAACAGCCCCATGCTCTGCAACATGTAGAGCTAGTGTCACAGAGGCAATAAATGCAATTGCAATAAGCGTCGAGTTAACAACACCTACAAGGTGTGTCTTGGGACTTCTTGCAAAAAATAGTCCAGCAAACAATGACCCAATAAAAGGAGCAAAGAGTGCTACATATACCAAATTTTCCATTCTTCCTATCCTTTCATTGATGAGATAACATCAAGGTCTAATGAACCATACTTCTTATAGAGTAGGATTAAAAGCCCTAAACCAACAGCCACCTCTGAGGCTGCAACAGCAATGACGAAAAAGGCAAACATCTGCCCTGACAAGTCACCATAGTAGCTACCAATCGCTGCAAAAGCAATATTTACAGCATTGAGCATAACTTCCGTAGCAAAGAAGAGCATCAAAAGATTTTTTCTTCTAAGTACACCCATAAATCCTATACTAAACAGTAAACCTGACAGTACAAGATAGTGATTTACACCAATCTCTAACATTATGCATCTCCTTTTTCAAGTTCTACGTTCATCTCTTCATCAATAGCTTCACACTTTGTTAAAGAGTAATCCATCTTCTTACCTGCTAAGATAATTCCAGCAATCATTGCTACAAGTAACATCACCGCTGCTACCTCAAAAGGTACAAGATATTTTGTAAAGAGAACCATACCAACAGCTTGTGCATTTCCAACACCATCCTTTACGGGGTAGAGAGCTTGAATGTTATCACCAATCACTGGTGCAGAGAACATAATCACAAACACAAGTGCCATTAACCCACCAAGTAAAAATACTAAAGTTGGGTTTTGGTGCTTCTCTTTAACTGTTTTAGTTGCATCAAAAAACATCATCGCAAATGCGTAGAGTGCCATAACAGCTCCCACATATACAATAAGTTGAACAACACCTAAGAAATCTGCTCCCAAAAGGAAGAAGAATCCTGAAATTAAAACCATTCCAGCTGCTAGAGATGTCATGGAGTAGAGTACATTTTTACTCATTACGGTTATCAAGAACAAAATTGTTGTTGCAAT
>Ga0256832_1001597_pt1 | contig 15430 bp, 17 predicted proteins | sample 134614metaG_FD_190534 | JGI IMG/M metagenome (GOLD analysis project Ga0256832, IMG submission 190534) | Hydrothermal vent microbial communities from Lau Basin, Pacific Ocean - 134-614 | ecosystem: Environmental > Aquatic > Marine > Hydrothermal vents | place: Pacific Ocean: Lau Basin | collected...
CCCTCTTGGTCCGGCCCCGGGGCGACGGCTACGAGCTCGTCGCCGGGGAACGGCGCTACCGCGCCGCCAAGCGCGCCGGCCTCGCCCGGGTGCCGGCGGTGGTGCGCGTCCTCGACGATCAGGAGGCCCTGGCGGCGGCGCTGATCGAGAACTTGCAGCGCGAGGACCTGAACCCGGTGGAGGAGGCCGAGGGCTATCGGCGCTTGATCGAGGCCGGGCTTTCCCAGGAGGAGGTCGCCCGTCGGGTGGGCAAGGCGCGGAGCACGGTGGCCAATGCGCTGCGGCTCTTAACCCTACCCGAGCCCGCGCTGGCGGCGCTCCGCGACGGCCGCATCAGCGCCGGCCACGCCCGGGCCCTGCTGATGCTCCCCAAGCAAAAGCGCCTCTGGGGGCTGGAGGAGATCCTCCGCCGCGGCCTCTCGGTGCGCCAGGCGGAGCGGCTGAAAGAGCGGCTTTTGCGCCCCCGCGCCCGCGGCGAGGCCCACCCGGAGCTGGCCGAGCGGATTGAGGCCCGGCTCGGGGTGCGGGCCCGGTTCACCGGCCGCCGCCGGGGGCGGCTGGAGCTCTTCTACCAGAGCGAGGAGGAGCTCAAGGCCCTGTTGGAAAGGCTGGGTCTCTAGGGCGCGAGCCGGACGCGAACGGCGCCCAGCAGGTCGGTGCGAAGCGGGCGGGCACCGTGCAAAAGGATGCGCCGCAGCGTGGCCCGGTCGGGGTGGCCAAAGGAGTTCTTGCCCACGCCGATCAGCGCCAGGCGCGGCCGGAGCCGCGTGAGCGCCACCGGACCGGTGCCGTTTTTCGCCCCGTGGTGGCTCGCGACCAGGACGTCGGCGGGGCGCTCGGGCAGGAGGCCCTCGCCGGACGTCGGCAGGTCGCCGAGCACCACCACCCGGCGGTTTTCCCAGACCACCTCGGTCACCAAGCTGCGGGCGTTGTCGCCCTCGGGCAGGGGCTCGGGCGGGTTCCAGAAAAAGAGCCAAAGGGACCCGAGCCGCGCCCGGTCTCCGTAGCCGGCCCGGAGAATAGGAATGTCCAAAAGCCTGGCGGTACGCAGGGCGGCGTCCTCGGGGTGGGCGGGGTTGGTGAGCACCCGGCCCACGGGCAGCGCCCGCAGCACCGCCAGGGCCCCACCGGTGTGGTCGCGGTCGGGGTGGGTGAGGACGAGAAGGTCGAGCTGGCTAAGCCCGAGCGCCTTGAGGGCCCGCACCACCCGGGGGCCCGCCCAGTCGGGACCGGCGTCAATGAGCAGCGACGGGCCCGGGTCGAGCCGCACCAGGGTGGCGTGCCCCTCGCCCACGTCGAGCTGCCAGACCTCGAGCAGGGGAACGCGCGACGCCGCCAGCGAGAACAGCCCCGAGAGCGCCACCAGCAAGAGCGCCCGAGGCCAGGCCAGCCGCCCCCGGGCGGCAAAAAAGAGCGCCAGCAAGGCGGCGTAGTAGAGCAGGTAGCCCCCGGGGCCGATCACGCCCCAGGGAAGCTTGGGCCCGGCGGAAAAGAAGCCGGCGACAAACAATAGCCCCTGCCCCACGGCCTCGAGCGCCGGGGCCAGGAAGACGAGGCCGAGTCCCTTCAAAAAGGCGAGCGCGAGGAAGACGCCGGCGAGCGGCACGGCGACCAGGTTGGCCAGCGCCGAGCCCAGGGGCAGCTGGTGGAAGCGGTCGAGCAGGATGGGCACCAGCGGCAGCGTGGCCAGGATGGGCGTGGCCAGCGCCAGCCCGAGCCCCCGCACCCGCAGGGCACTGAGCCCAAAGACGAGCCCCGCCACCGCCAGGTAGGAGAGCCAAAACCCGAGGCTATAGGCGCTATGGGGGAAGAGGACGAGCTGCAAGCCGAAGGCCGCCGGCAACACCCGGCGGGGATCGGGCCGCCCCTTGCCGAAAAGGGCGAAGCCGCTCCAGGCGAGGAGCATCAAAAAGGCCCGCACCAGGCTGGGGCTGGCACCTGCGAGCCCCAGGTAGCCGAGGGCGGCCAAAAGGGCGAGGAGGTAGCGCCCGCGGCCAAGGAAGCCGAAGGCCCAGATCACCGCCCCCGCCAAAAGCCCCAGGTGCAGCCCCGAGAGCGCCATCAGGTGGGCGAGCCCGGCGTCGCGAAAGACCCGCACCCGGGTCCCCAGGGGGCGGCGGTCGCCGAGGACCAGGGCCTCGGCCAGGGCGCTGACCTCGGAGCTTTGGTTCGCCCGCAGGTGGGCCCGGACCCAGCCCCGCGCCCCCGGTTCCAAAGGCCGGTAGGCGAGGACCTTTGGCCTTTCCAGCACCGCAAAGACGCCCTGCCCTTTGAGCCAGCCGGCCTCGTCGAAGCCCCCCGGGTTGCGCGGCCGACGGGGGCGGCGAAGCACGCCCATGAGGCGGTAGTGGCCGTCTAAAAGCGGCGGGTAGGCGTGGACGTAGAGGAGCCCCCTGGAGGTGTGCAAGAACCCTTTTTCCAGCCGCCCGGAAAGCGTCAGCGCCCGGCCAAGATCGGGGCCCCAGGGGTCAGGGTGCAGGGTGAGGGAAAGCAGCACGCCCAGTACCCCGAGCACAAAGGGCCCGCCCCGCCGCCAAAAGGGAAAGAGCAAAAGCCCAAAGAACGCCTTCGTTCCCCAAAGGGCGGCAAGAAGCGCCCCCAGGGCGAAGGCCCAAAGGGCGATCATGGCTCGATGAGGGGTAAAAGGCGCCGGTAGAGCTTTTCCCCGATGCCGGGGACCTTTTTCAGATCTTCGACCCGGAGGTAAGGGCGGTGGGCGACGATGCGCCGGGCGAGGGTGGGGCCCACGCCGGGCAGGGCCTCCAGCTGGCTCAAGGCGGCGCGGTTTAGCGAGACGCGCGCAGCGCGTTCCACCATCCCCGAGGCCTCGAGGCGGAAGGGCGCCAGCCGTGGTCGCACCCGGGGCCAGAGCGAAAGCCCCCCGCCGGCCAGGATCAGCGCGGCGAGGAGCCAGGTCAGGCGGCGTTCATCCAGCAACGCTCAAAGGTCGGCGATCCGCCACTCCACCAGGGCAAAGCCAAGGCCGAAGAGCACCGCCCCTCCGAGCAGGATGGGGTCGGCGGTGGGGTAGAGGAAGTAAAGCCCCAGCGCGTAGAGCGCGGTGAGGATGGAGAACAGCTTGAGCGGCAGGGCGAGGGCGTGGCGCTTTGGCGCCGGGGTGACCGCGGGCGGCGCGGGCGCGGGTTCCGGGGCCGGCGCCGGGGGCTCGGGCGCGGCGACCTCGGGCTCCGGCTCGGGCTCGGGCACCAGCGGCGGCTTTTCGTCCGGCGTGGGCTCGGGGAAGGTCACCGGTTCCTCCGGAGGCGTGAGGGGCGGCGTCTCCGCCACAGCCTCGGTGGGCTCGGGCTCGGGTGCCGGGGGCTCGGGGGCCTTGGGCGCCTCCAGGGTGCCCATCCGGGCCTCCTTGATGTAGCCCTTGAGCTGCTGGAAGAAGACCTTGACCTCGCCCAGGTCGAAGCCCGTGACCGGGGCCTCGATAAAGGTCTCCTCGGCGCCGCCGATCACCAGCTTGCCCCCGCGCCCGCTGACCTTGCGGATCGCGGTCAGCGGCGCGGACTTGACCCCCGCGTCGCCGACGTACCAGAGCTTGGAGGGGGTGACGGCGAAAAAGCCCTTCTCCCCCGCGAGCCGGGCCAGAATAGGCTCGTCGGTGGCCTGGCGCAATTCGGCTTCATAGTCCATAGTGCACCTATTGTATAGGCCGCGGGCTGGTAAGGTGGGGGCATGGACGAGGTGGCGTTTCGCCTGGTCACGGGTAGCGACCCCGAACTCTTCCAGGAGCGCCTGCAGCGGGCCGTCGAGGCCCTTCCCAAGGACGTGGTGCTGGTGGACGTCAAGTTCTCCACCGCCGCCGACGCCGAACGGGTGACCTACTCCGCCCTGCTCTACTACAAGATCGTGGAATCGTGGGACGACTAAAGATCCATCTCCTCGGCCCGCTCCCGGCAGACTTCCCCAAGAGCCCGGGGGCGGAGCTTTTGATCTACCTCACCGCCCGCCCCGGCTGGCGCAGCCTGGAGGAGCTGCGCCTGGTGGTGCCCGACCTCGCCGAGGCCCTGAAGGCGATCAAGAACACCCCCTACGACGCTTATTTGGAGGCCCAGGGCACCGAGCTTCGGCTCAACGTGGATAGCGACCTGCTCGAGTACTGGGAGGTTGCCTACCGCGACCTCGACCGGGTGCGGGCGCTCTACGACGAGCTCGCGAAGGGCTTCAAAAGCCCCATCCCGGCCTTTCAGACCTGGTTGGAAAAAGAGCGAGAGGAGACCCTCAGGGGCCTTTGGGGCACCGCCGTGGGGTACGCCGGTTACCTCGCCGACCAGCGCCGGCTGGACGAGGCCAGGGCAACCTTGGCCGAGATGGAGGCCGCCTACCCCCTCGAGCCCCGCACCGCCCTCGACCTCGCCGACCTCTACTGGCGCATGAACCTGCCCGAGGACACCGCCCGGGTGCTTTTGGCGGTGCGCGATCGCGTGCACGAGCGGGTGCGGCCCCGGGCCGAGCTCAACCTGGGGGCGGCGCTGATCCGGGCCGGTGAGATCGAGCGTGGCCGGGCACTTTTGGAGGCCTTGATCGAGACCGAGTACGACGAGCGCTACTGGGCGCTTTTGCACCTCGGCGGCCTGGAGGCGTTGACCGGCGCCCCCGAGGCGGCGCTGGCGCGTGCCCGCGAGGTGCGCCGGGTGGCGGAAGAGGTGGGCGAGGCCGACCTCTACCTGATGAGCCTCTTGCTCGAGGGCGAGGCGCTGATCCGCGCCGGCCGCACCAAGGAGGCGGCGGCGCGGGTGCTGCCCATGGCGCTCGGCTTCCAGGAGATGCAGGGCCGCCCCTTTAGCCCCATCAGCCTGGCGCTCTTGGCCGAGGCCCAGGCGCTCTGGGGCAAGGGCAAGACCCGGGCCAAGGAGCTCGCCGAGAAGGCCTTCCGCCGCGCCCGGGAGCTCCGCGACCCCTACGGCGCCTCCCGGGCGCTCTGGGCGATGCACCTGGCCACCGGCGAGCCGGGGCCGCTGGAGATGGCGCGGATCGAGGCCGAAAAGGCCCGCCACGCCCCCTGGGAAGCGTTTCTCAAGCAGGCCGGGGTCTAGGTTTGTCGTCCCGGCGACCCCAGCCCAGGCCGGGTCGGGGTAGGGTGAAGGCGGGAGGGAGAACCATGGCCAAGCTCCGGATCACCGCGACCGAGAACGGACCCTACCTGGTGCCCACCTCCGGCCAGTACCGCTGCTGCGGCGAGGAAAAAATGGGCAAGAGCGTGGCGCTATGCCGCTGCGGGCACTCCGGAAAAAAGCCCTTCTGCGACGGCAGCCACAAGGCCGCGGGCTTTGTGGCCCCGGCGGTGGAGATTGAGATCGAGCTCTAAAGCGCTGCCTCGATGCGCTTGAGGGCGCGCTCTACGTCCTCGGGCGCGACGTCTTTATGGAGCACGAAGCGCACCCGGTCGGCGCCCAGGGCCAGGGCGCGCACACCCCGTGCTTCAAGGCGCTTTACCAGCGCCGGCGCGTCCTCGTGCTTGAGGTAGACCATGTTGGTCTCGGGCTCGGGGTCAAGTGAGTGCCCGAGCGCCTTGAGCCCTGCCGCGAGCCGCATGGCCTTCTCGTGGTCGGCGGTGATGGTTTCCCACCAGTCCCTTAGGGCCACCAGCGCCGCCGCCGCCAGCACCCCCGCCTGGCGCATGCCGCCGCCGAGGGTCTTACGGTAGCGCCGGGCCTCGGCAAAAAGCGCCTTTGGCATTAAGAGCACGCTCCCCACCGGGGCGCCGAGCCCCTTGGAGAGCGAGACCATCACGGTGTCAAACCCTCGCGCTAAAGCGGCCGGCTCTTCCGAGCGCGCCACCGCCGCGTTCCAGATCCGGGCCCCGTCGAGGTGGGATTTAAGCCCCTTTTCCCGGGCCACCGCCAGCAGCCGCTCGGTTAGGGCCCGGTCGAGGACGGTGCCCCCGGCGAGGTTGTGGGTGTTCTCCAGCCAAAGGGCCGCCGCTGGCGCCTGGTGGGGCGAGGCGTGCACCGCCTGGGCCACCGCCTCCGGGCTCGGGCGGCCCCGGGGCGCGGCAAGCGGCCGCACCAGGACGCCGGCGAGCATCGCCGGGGCGGCGAGCTCGAACTCGAAGACGTGGGCGCCCTCGGGGGCCAGCACCTCGCTGGCCCGGGGCGCGTGCAGCAGCAGGGCGGTCTGGTTGGCCATCGTCCCCGAGGGGAAAAAGACCGCCGCCTCGAAGCCCAGCATCTCGGCCAGCACCGCCTCCAGCCGGTTTACCGTGGGGTCCTCGCCGTAGACGTCGTCGCCCACCTCGGCCTCGGCCATCGCCCGGCGCATCTCGGGGGTGGGCTGGGTGAGGGTGTCGCTACGCAGGTCAATTACGCGCATGGCCTCAGGCTAGCGAAAATATGGGACACCTGCCCTTGCCCAGCGTACCCTCTGTGGGTAAAATGCCCGTGCCACACGAGGAGGTGTAAATATGAAAAAGAAAGTTGGGCTTCTCCTGGCTATAAGCCTTCTCCTAGGGGCGTCGCTAGGGCTTGCCGCTAACCCGGTGGTGATTAAATTCTCGTTCGTCACCACGCTTAATACGCCCAAGGGCAAGGCGGCGCAGGCGTTCAAGAAGTACGTCGAGGAAAAGTCCGGCGGCACGATGAAGGTCGAGCTCTACCCCTCCAGCCAGCTCTACAAGGACAACGCGGAGGGGTTGAACGCCTTGATCTTCAACAACATCCAGCTGCTGGTGCCCTCGGCAACCAAGCTCAAGGGGTATAACCCCGCCTTTCAGTTCGTGGACCTCCCCTACCTGTTTAAGGACACCGATCACTTCAAGCGCTTTACCCAGTCAGAGGCCGCCAAGAAGCTGCTCATGAGCCTTGACAAGGCGGGCCTGGTGGGCCTGGGCTTTTGGCCCAACGGCTTCGTCCACTTCACCGCCAATAAGCCGCTCCGCCGGCCCGAGGACTTCAAGGGCTTGAAGTTCCGTACCCAGACCTCCGGCGTGCTCGCGGACATGATGAAGGCCCTCGGCGCGACCGCCGTTCCCATGGCCTTCTCCGAGGTGTACCAGGCGCTGCAGCAGGGGGTCGTGGACGGGCAGGAGAACACCCTGTCCAACATCTACACGCAGCGCTACTACGAGGTGCAAAAGTACCTCTCCCTGACCGGCCACCACCGCCTGGACTACGTCGTAATCACCAACAAGATCTTCCTCAACAGCCTCACGCCCGAGCAGAAGAAGATCTTCCTGGACGGCATCGCCCACGCGAACGAGGTAGCCTTCGCGGAGGCGGTGAAGCTTAACCAGGACGCGCTGGATAAGCTACGCAAGCTGATGACCGTGATCGAGCTGGCCCCCGAGGACCGGGCCGCCATGGAGGCGGCGATGAAGCCCGTTTACGACAAGTGGGGGCCGAAGATCGGTTGGGACCTGATCAACGCCATCAAGGCCCTTAAGTAGCCGCTAGCCCGGCCAGGGCCGGGGGCGGCGCCGCCCCCGGCCCTGGCGTTTGGGAGGTGGGGATGGTCAGCTTAACGGCGTTGCTTATCGAGGCCTCGGTGCTTGCTTTGGTGGCCCTCGCCCTCGCGGCGGCGTTGGGAGGGCGGCCTGGGTTTCGCCGCTTCTTTGCCACATTTGAGGATCTGCTTGCGGGGGCCTTCCTGGTGGCCGGGCTTTCGGTGGTTTTGATCAGCGTGTTTATGCGCTACGTGCTCAACAACCCGCCGGGTTGGGCGGACGAGTTCGCCCGCATCTTCGTGGCTTGGGGCGCAATGTTTGGATTTTCGGTGGCCTTGCGCGAGGGGCGGCACATCACGGTGGACCTGCTCTTTAGCGTGCTGCCTCCCGCGGGCAAGCGGGCCCTGGATCTTTTGGCCAGCCTGATCGGGGTGTTTTTTGCCAGCTTTATCGCCGCCGCGGGCTACCACTACGTGGCCTTTTTAAAAATGCTTGGGCTCAAGTCCATTTACACCGAGCTGCCGGAGTGGCTTTTGCAGCTCATCCTGCCCCTTGGCTTTGGGCTTTTTGCTTTTCAGTTCGCGCTTAACTTCTGGGATCTGTTCACCGGCCGGGTGCAGGCGCACGAGGGGGTGAGCGGCGTATGAGCGTGGGGCTGGGGATGTTGGTTTTATTCGGCTTCTTTGTGCTCTTTTTGCTTTTACGCGTGCCCATCGGGGTTTCCCTCGCGCTTTCCAGCCTTATCGCCTTCGCGCTCGAACCGGGCTTTAACGTGCTGCAGGTGCCCTCGCGCATGTTCGAGGGCATCAACTCCTTTGCCCTGCTTGCCATTCCCGGCTTTGTCTTTACAGGCGTGGTGATGGCCCACGGGGGCATTGCCCGTTACCTGGTGGACTTCGTTCGCGCCTGGGTGGGCCATGTCCCCGGGGGCCTTTCCGTGGTCGTGGTGGTGGCCTCGATGATCTTCGCCGCGATCTCGGGCTCCTCGCCGGCGACGGCGGCGGCGATTGGTGCGGTCACCATCCCGGCGATGATTCAAAACGGCTACGACAAGCGTTACGCCATGGGGCTCGTCGCCACCTCGGGCACCCTCGGAATTTTGATCCCGCCGAGCGTGACCATGATCATCTACGGCATCACCACCGATCAGTCCATCGGCAAGCTCTTCATCGCCGGGATCATCCCCGGGCTGCTCCTGGGCGGCAGCCTGATCACCTTCGCGATCTGGTACGCACGGCGCAAGGGGTACGGTCGGCTGCCCCGGGCGAGCTGGGAAGAGCGCTGGAAGACGCTTTGGTGGGCGCTGCCAGGGATCTTCCTTCCGATCCTTATCATGGGCACCATCTACACCGGGATCGCCACGCCCACCGAGTCCTCGGTGATCGCGCTCTTCTACGCGGTGCTGGTCTCGGTCTTCATCTACCGCGAGGCTTCCTGGCAGGACTGGGTGAAGATGCTGCGCGAGTCGGTCTCGATCACCGCGATGATTTATCTGATCGTTTCCGCCGCGATGCTGTTCTCGCTCTACATGACGAACAAGCAGGTTCCTGCGCTGGCGGCGCAGTGGATCGTCGAGCACGGGTTGGGGAGGATGGAGATCTTCCTCGTGACCTCGCTGCTCTTCATCGTGCTGGGAATGTTCCTGGAGGCGGTCTCGATCATTCTGATCACGCTGCCCGTGCTCCAGCCGATCCTGGAGGCCGTGGGGATCAACCTCATTCACTTTGCAGTGGTGATGACGATCTCCATGGAGCTGGCGATGATCACGCCGCCGGTGGGGCTGAACCTCTTCGTGATCTCCGGTATCACGCGAGAGCCTCTGGGCGAGGTGGTGCGGGGGGTCTTACCCTTTTACGCGGTACTGCTCTTCGTTCTCGTAATCCTGATCTTGTTCCCGCAGCTCAGCCTGTGGTTGCCCTCCTTGATGAAGGGCGGGGTCTAGAAGGAACGGCGCGCCCTAGGGCGCGCCGTTCTCCAAGGGCTCGCTTTCGTCCGGCGGGGCGGTCACCGCATGCCAGCGCGTGGGCTCTGCCTCGCCGGGCTTCCAGGTGAGGTAGACGAGCTCGCCCTCGCGCTTATAGGGGATGTCCACGATCCCCTCTTCCAGGTCGCGGAGGAGGACGCCCTGGCCCTCGAGCCAGGCCCGGTCGGCCTCCAGCGCCCGCTCCAAGAAGCGGAGCTCGGTCTCCAGGCCGCGGTGCTCGGGCGTTCCCGGCCGGGCCTCGGCCAGGCGGCGCTTGACCTCCTTTAAGCCCCGCGCCGCCTCCTGCATCTGGCGAAGGGCCCGTTCCAGCTCGGGGACGAGCTTTTTGGCCTCTTCGTAGGAGTAGACGCGCAAGGTGTTCCCCACGCCTTGAGTATAGCACGCTCAAGTTGTAGCTTGAAGACGTGAAGCTCAGCCGCCGTGACCTGATCTGGGCCGTGCCCGTGGCCGCCACCGCCGGGTTTTTCACCTGGTTCGGACTGCGCACCTACCGCATCCAGTTCACCAAGGTCTCGCCCCAAAATCCCACCTTCAAGGACGGGCCCCGGGTTCAGGTGGGGACGCTTGCCGACTTCCCCGAGGTCTGGAGCTTTCGCTACTTCGAGTACCCCCTGGCGGTGGGCAAGCTGAAGGCGGTGGCGATGCGGGTGCCCCGGCCCCAGCCCGGGGGGCTTTCCGTGGGCGACGTGCACCTCATCGCCCTCTCCCGGATCTGCACCCACCAGGGCTGCACGGTGAACTACGTCCCCGACCCCGAGGCCGGGGCGATCGCCTACAACTACCGCAGCGACCACCCCTTCTTGGGCTGCCCCTGCCACTTCGGCGCCTTTGACCCCCTGAGGGCAGGGGCAGCGGTGTTCGGCCCGCCGCGCTTTCCCCTGCCCCGGATCAGGCTTGCCGCCGAGGGCGAAGAGATCCTTGCTACCGGCCACGAGGTGCCCTTAAGGCCGCTCGAGGGGCGGGCCCCGGCGCGCCGGGCCGGTTCCTAGGCCAGCTCAGGGCGGCGAGCGCAAGACCGACGAGCAACCCCCAGGGCCCGAGGGGGCTACTCGGCCCCGGCAGGCCGGCGAGCAGGAGCCCGCTAAAGGCGCCGTAGAGGGTGGCCGCGGGAACGCTCATCAGGGCCCGGCCAAACCCAGCCAGCCAGGCGGCATAAAGAAGGCCGAGCCCAAGCGCCAAGAGCCCGATGGCAGGGCCGAGGCCCATGGCGTCCGGGGAGAAGAGGCCAAAAGGGGCGATCAAGAGGAGCGCCGCCGCGATCCAGCTGTACGGATTGGCGAGGAGTAGGGCGAGCATTGCCCGCCGCCGCCCGAGCGCCGCTGCGTGACGGGCAAGCCCGTAGCCCAGCAGCCCGCCCACGAGGGCGAACAGGGCGTAGGCGAGGGGACGGGCGGTGGGGGGCAGGACCTCGACCGCCACCTGCAGGTGCATGGCCGCAAGGCCCATGCCGAGCACGAAGCACCCTACCCGGAGCACGCCCCCAGGCTAGCGGGAGCCGGGTTAGCTTTCGGTTAAGCGCACCCGGACGAACTTGTCCTTGCCCCGCTGGAGCACCCGGGGCCGGTCAAGGGTGAGCTCGAGCATGGGGTCGGTCACCACCTCGCCGTCCACGCGAAGGCCCCGGTCCTTGACGAGCCGCTTGGCCTCGGCGTTGGACTTGGTGAGCCCGGCCAGGGTGAAGAGTCGCGCCACCCAGATCTTGCCCTCTTTTAAGGCGTCCTTTGGGATCTCGACCTCGGGGACGTCCTCGGGGATCGCGCCCTTGGCGACGGCGTCGTAGCGGGCCTCGGCCTCGGCGACCGCGCGGGCGATGCTGGGATAGCGGGCACTTTCCCTGGGGCCGCGGTCGCGGCCGGCGGCGGAAAGGTCATAGCCCAGCGCCTCGTAGAAGGCCTCGTCGATCTTCGGCGGGATGCGCTCCATGGCGTAGGCGGCGGTGAGGGCGCGGGCGAGCACCCGGTGGGCCCCCACCGGGCCGCCCTTTTCCAGGAGGGCGCGCACCGTTTCGGGAGAAAAGTCGGTGAGGAGTTCGAAGTACTCGTCGAGCACCGCGTCCGGCACCCGCATCAGCTTTTTGAACATTACCTCCGGGGGCTCGGCGATGCCGACGTAGTTGTCGAGGCTCTTCGACATCTTCTCGCGGCCGTCGAGGCCGACCAAAAGCGGCATCAAGAAGGCCACCTGGGGAGCAAGGCCGTAGGCCCGCTGGATCTCGCGGCCGACGAGGAGGTTGAACTTCTGGTCGGAGCCGCCCATCTCCACGTCGGCGCCGATGGCCACCGAGTCGTAGGCCTGGGCCAGGGGGTAGAGGAACTCGTGCAGCCGGATGGGGACGTTCTCGGTGTAGCGCTTTTTGAAGTCCTCGCGCTCGAGCATCTGCGCAACGGTGAGCTGGCTGGCCATGAAGATCAGGTCCTTGAAGGAGAGGGGCTCGAGCCACTCGGAGTTGTAGCGCAGGTCGAAGCGCTCAGGGTCGTCGGTGATCAGGATCTTCCCCGCCTGCTCGACGTAGCTCTTGGCGTTTTCGCGGGTCTCCTCCAGGGAGAGGGGCGGCCGCGTCTTGCTGCGGCCCGAGGGGTCGCCGATCATCCCGGTGAAGTCGCCGATGATCAGCACCACCTTGTGCCCGAGCTCCTGGAACTGGCGCATCTTGCGCAGCACCACGGCGTGGCCGAGGTGTAGGTCGGGCCGGGTGGGGTCGGCCCCGAGCTTGACGACGAGCCTGCGGCCGGATTTGAGCTTCTCCAAGAACTCGTCCTCGGGGACGATCTCCAGCACGCCGCGCTTTAGGTGAGAAAAAGCCTCATCCGCGGTCATGGGCTTCAGTATAGTGAAGGGGTGCCCCGGTTCCTACGCTCGCTGTTAGGCTGGGCCCTGGTGTTCGCGCTCGCCTACTGGTACGCGAACACCTACGGGCTCTTTTTGGGCTACCCGCCCTTCACCTCGGTGCTGCTCTACAACTATAGCGGTACGCTGGAGCGTGAGCTGCTCCTTCGGGGGGCGAGCGACGGGATCAAGCTGAAGGTGCAGGGCGCGCTTTCCCAGGGCATCCTGACGGTGACCATCACCCGCGACCAGCGCACCTTTTTAAAGCGCGTCTTCACTGACACCTTTGGCGAGGAGATCAAGAAAAAGCTCACCCCCGGCCGCTACCGGGTGCGCTTTGCCTTTGAGGACGCCAGGGGCTGGGTGCGGCTCGACTGGGTCTCAACGAAGTTCAATCCCTGGTAGGAAAAAGCCCGCCTTTTTAGGCGGGCTTTTTGGCGGAGAGGGCGGGATTCGAACCCGCGGTGCGGGGGTTACCCGCACAACACCTTAGCAGGGTGCCGCCTTCGACCACTCGGCCACCTCTCCGTTCTCCGTTGGCGGAGGGTGAGGGATTCGAACCCCCGGTGGGCTTGACGCCCACAGCGGTTTTCAAGACCGCCGCCTTCAACCGCTCGGCCAACCCTCCGAGCCGCATCACTTATGATGCGCGCGGGATTTTCGTGTGTCAAGCCTTTTTGCTAATGTGGGTGAATGACGCCCTTCGCCATATGGCTGGTGCGGGCCTTTCTTTGGGTCTGGCCCCTTGTTCTGGCCTTCCTCGCCGCCCGGGCCCGGCCCGGCCGGGTAAGGCAGGGGCTTTTCCTGGCCGGGGCGCTCGGGGCCTTGCTGGTGAAGCCCTTCTTTTTAGGGCTCGGGCTCCTGCTGGCCGGCTTCTTGCTCGGGCTTTGGCCTAGCGGAGGTCGAGGCCGAGCTGCCAGCTAAAGCCCGCGGCCTCGTCGGGCCAGGGGTTGAAGACGGCGTCCATCTTCAGGGTGTAGACCAGGCAGCCGTCGCCGTAGTCGAGGCGGAGCCCCGCCCGGCTGAGCCCGGCGGCGGGGTCCCAGCCTATGGAGGGGCTGAGCGCCAGGCCCACCTTCGGCCTCGGGGCCCGGTAGCCGAGGCCCAGCTCCCAGCGGCCCGCGCTCGGCCCGTAGCGGAGATCGGCGGTAAAGCGCTCACCGCGGTAGCCAAGCGCTACCCGGTCCCAGCCGGCGTCGTGGTGGCGCTCGGCGACCAGGGAGAACGCCCTGTAGCGGAGGGCAAGGGCGTCCCCCGGCGGCGCGTACTCGAAGGCCAGCGCCCCGGCACCGAGGTCTAGGCTGAGGCGGCTTTGGTAGGCGAGGCTAAATGCCCCGAGGCTCGCCTCCAACCGGCTACCCCAGGTGGCGTAGGGGGCGACGGCGGGGGAGATGATCCCCTCGAAGAAGGGGGCGTAGCGAACGCGAAGGTCCCCCAGGTTTGCCTTCAGGGTATAGCGGGCGTGGAGGCCGGCGAAGACCCCCTCCACCGCCAGGCTGGGGCGCTGGGCGGCGCCTAAAAGGGGGCGGAGCTCGAGGTCGCCGGCCTTGAGCCGGGGCGCGACCTTGAGGTAGCTTTCGCCCCCAAAACGGCGCTCGGCAAAGAAGGGCTGGGCGGCGAGCCGGATGGCGGCGTCCCCGTCTTTTAGCTTGACGCCAAACCGGGCGCCGGGGGCGCTTACGCCCAGGGAGAGGGTGGGCTCGGGCCCCCCGAGCCCCTCGGCCAGCAGGGTGCCGTGGGTCTGCCAGGCGCCAAAGGGCTCCTCGGGCTGGGGGATGGGAAAGTCCACGAGCCCCACGGTCCAGCCGTTTTGGTAGCCGAGCCGGAGGGGGAAGGTGAGCTTGGGCGCGCGGCGGGTGTCGAGAAGGAGGCGCTGGGGGCGGGCCAGGGTGCAGCCGTAGTAGCGGGCGGTGCCCTTTTCGATCAGGAGGCGGCCGTCTTGGAGCGAGAACGCCGCCCGCTCGCCCTCGAGCTCGATCACCGCGTTCTCGCGGCAGGGCGAGGCCCAGACCCCGAGGGCAACGAAGCGATCGTCCAAAAGCTCGCCCTCCTTGGCCTTGAAGCGGTAGCGGGGGGTGGTGGCAACAAGGGAAAAAAGCCGCACCCGCTCGCCCTCTATACGAGCTTCCCTCGCCCGGATGCGCACCTTTCCGGCAAAGAGGACGACCCCCATAAGGCGGGTTTGGGCCTCGGTGGCGGTGAGCCTTTCAGCGGTAAAGGGGTGGCCCAGCGCCTGGCCGCGGACGGCCTCGGCGAAGAGCGTCTTTTGCTTTTTGTCGAAGGTGAGCAAAGGCGCCAAAAAGCGCACCCCTTCGCCCTCAAAGCAGGCCTTTTTGAAGACCAGCCGGCCGGCCTTGAGGCTCAGCGCCTCGCCGCCAACGAGGCCAAAAGGGGCTTTTAGCGTGTAAGGGGCGTCGGCACAGCCGGCGGCCAGGGCCAGGCCAAACAGGACGGCAAGGGCGAGGCCCCGGCGCACCCCCTAGTCCTCCTTCAAAAAGGCGGTAAGGCGCTTATAGAGGTCCTCGGGCACCTCGGTCTCGGCCGAGACCCCGCCCTTTTCGTCGAAGACGAGGAGCAGCCGGGCGTTCTTGCCCTTGCCCTTTAGCACCACCCCGAGCTCGGGGTCCGCAAAGCGGAACTCGCCGAGCAGGAGGGCGAGGCGCTTTTTAAGGTCGGCGACCAGGGTCTTGGCCGCGAAGTCGGGCTTTTTCGCCGCCACCCCGCCTTCTAGCACGGCCACGCCGGGCTCGGGGTAGTAGCGGCCTCCGGGCGCCTTTAGCCCCTCGATCCAGGGGCTATCGAGCCGCACCCCGCCCTCCAGCCGGGCGACGCCCTTTTTCACGTCGTAATCGAGCTTCTCGGCGAAGAAGTGGACCTTCTCGGTGGTCATGCGGGCCTTCTTGGCGCGCACGAAGACCCCCTCCTGGTAGGCGATGAAGGGGGCCTCCAGGGCAAGCCCGGTCTCGGCGTCCACCAGCCGGCCGCCGTCGGGCAGGGTGGTGACGCCGGTGGCCAGGTCCACCACCTGGTCGCCGGCGGGCTCCACGGTGAAGGCGGCGAAGGCCGCCGCCAGGGCCACGCTGAGGGCGAAGAAGAGCAGGGGCAAAAGGCGCATAAGAAAAGCCTAGCAAGCCGCGGTGAGAAAAGAAAAACGCGCCCAAAAGGGCGCGTCATCAACGCGGCAAGCCCTAGCCAAAGAGGCTCGCCACCGCGGCCTGGATGCCCTGCAT